>OJPW01001770.1_pt1 | contig 10650 bp, 9 predicted proteins | sample 1598571 | NCBI WGS metagenome assembly OJPW01 (sample SAMN03922493, study PRJEB24848) | human gut metagenome | isolation source: stool sample | host: Homo sapiens | place: Germany | collected 2011-05
AGCTGTACGGCGAGTCCGAGGGCAAGGAGGGCAAGGGCCTGTTCCCCGCCAGCGTGGAGTTCACCGCCGACCTGCACTCCATGGGTCAGTATATCCAGCAGGGTGAGCGGCACCTGTTCGAGACGGTGGTGCGCTTCGGCCCGTCGAAGCACGAAAACCCCGTGCCCTATGACGAGACGGACGGCGACGGCCTGAACTTCCTGACCGGCAAGAGCATGGACTTCATCCGCGAGCAGGCCATGGACGGCACGCTGCTGGCCCATGTGGAGGGCGGCGTCCCCAACATCACCCTGTACGCCGATGCGCTGGCGGAGAGCGTCATGGGCCAGCTCATCTACTTCTTCGAGTACGCCTGCGGCCTCAGCGGCTACCTGCTGGACGTGAACCCCTTCGACCAGCCCGGCGTGGAGGCCTACAAGAAGAACATGTTCGCGCTGCTGGGCAAGCCCGGCTACGAGGAGCTGCGGGGCACGCTGCTGGCAAAGCTGGGCCGGTAAGGCGTTTTCACCAAAAACGGAGGCGGTATTTTTCCGTTGCTATTTTGCTCTTGGTATGGTATGCTACAAGCAGGAGTAGAGCCAGCTCCATCAATGACAAAGGAGTGATTTCTTATGGTTAGACTGATCATGGGCGCAAACGGTGCAGGCAAGACGAAGCAGCTCATCGAGCTGATCCACAACAGCGTGGAGTCCGAGACCGGCAGCGTCGTATGCATCGAGCCCAGCCGCGACATGACCTACGACATCAGCTACAATGTGCGTCTGGTCAATGCCGGTGAGTACAACGTGGATTCTTTTGAGTGCCTGCGCGGCTTCCTCTGCGGCCTGTATGCGGGCAATTACGATATTTCCCATGTGTTTGTGGACAACCTGTGCAAGATCGCGGGCAGCACCGACTGGCAGGCGGTGGAGAAGTTCCTCCACTGGCTGGACCGCTTCAGCGAGAGCAACGAGGTGAAGTTTACTGTCACCGTCAGCGCCGACGAGGACGTGGCCACCGAGGGCATGCGCCAGTACATCTGAACCGGAACGCAAAAAAGAAAGACGCCGTGCGGCGTCTTTCTTTTTTGCGTTTACTGCTGCTGGAACCGCTCCTGCAGGGCGTGGAGCGTCACCTCGTAGGCCCGCTGCTCATGGGGGCAGTCCTGGGGCTGATAGGGAAGCCCTGCCCGGCGGCACAGCAGCTCCGTGAAGTAGCTGTTGATGTGGGGGTTTTTCATCAGCAGGGGGCCGATGAGATGGGTGCCGTAGAAGCTGCCCTCCCACACGCCGTCCTCCGCCGTACCGGCGTGGTTGCCGGGGCCGTGCTCCATGCGGAACAGGGGGTGCGCCGCATCGGTGGTCTGGCTGGCCTTGTTCACAAAGCCCACCGCCACCTGGCCGGTGGCAGCGCCCACCGCCAGACAGTCGCCCTGGATGCGCTCCGTGCCGGACACGGTGGTGCGGAAGGGGAACAGGCACAGTCCGGCGTGCTCCGCGCCGTCAGGGTCGGTGATGCTGCGGCCGAACAGCTCCATGGCGTTGCCTGTGGCCAGCACCACGGCGCCCCGCTCCAGCGCCGCGCGTATAGCGCCTTCATAGCGGCGCAGATCCTCCAGCGCCGTGAGCTGGGCGTTTTCGGTGCCGGCGCCCATATAGAGGAAGTCCGCGCCGGAGAAGTCGATGTCCTCATACAGCGTGCCGGTGCGGACGACGACCTCCGCGCCCTGCCGCTCCAGACTGCGCCGCAGCGCGGCCACGTTGGCGTACTCGCCGTACAGGTTCATCAGATCCGGATAGAGATGCAGAAGCTGGATGCTCATGTGCAGACCCTCCTTAAAGCGTAGTGACCAGCGACAGGAACTTGCCCTTGTCGGAGAAGCAGGTGATGGTATAGGCCTGTGTCACACCGTCCCGGACGGCGGCGTCCACGCCCTCGGCGATGCTCTCGTAGGCGCTGAGCTTCTCCGGCGGCACATCGGTGTAGGAGAAGCGGACGTACAGGTCGTCGGCGTACCGGCCCAGCAGGTAAATGTGGGAGGCGTTCTCCGTGTTCAGCATGCCGAAGTCGATGTCCCACAGCCAGCTTGTCTCGCTGGTGAAATACTTGCGGCTGACGGCGTCCACGATGATGATGACGGCGTGGGGCTCCTTCTGCTGCACGGTGTAGCGCAGGGACTGGTCGTAGGACACGGAGTTCTCGTGCTTGGAGGCCAGCAGTGTGCCGCGCATGGTCTGGTACTGCCAGTTGACGATGCGCCCGTTTTTCAGAACGTAGCGGCTGATGCTGCGGGCGATGTCGCCGCCGTCCACGCCGGCCAGCGCGCACACGGTGTAGCACGCCAGAATGTTGTAGGCGTTGTAGATGCTCTTGAAGGCCAGCTCGATGCGGTCCTTCCCGTTGATGGTGAGGAAGCCTGCGTCCAGATCCGCGTCGGTGACGGTGTAGGCCGTCTCCGGACGGCGGAAATCGCACTTCGTGCAGTGATAGCTGCCGATGTGGTTGTAGTGGTAGTAGTCGTAGGCCATGGGCGCATGGCACAGCGGGCAGTATTTGCCGTCGTCATAGATACCGGTGCTGCGGTCGGTGGAAAAGCGCTGCCGGTCCATGCCGAACCACACCACCTTGTTGGGCCGGCCCCGCCCGAACAGGGATACCAGCGGGTCGTCGGCGTTGAGGATCAGCGTGCAGTCCGGGCCGATGCTCGGCTCAATGGCCTTGTACACCCACTGGGGGTGGCCGTTGCGGGTGAGCTGGTCGCGGTACAGGTTGGTGATGACGTAGTGGGTGGGCTGGAAATAACGGAAGGTGTACTGGGCGTAGCGCTCATCGGACTCGATGACCACCGCGTCGCTTCTGCACCGGCCTGTCAGGGTGCTGCTGCACAGCAGCAGGGTGGTGACGCCCTCGATCTGGTTGGAGCCCTCCCGGTTGAACACCACCTTTTTTCCGGCGGCGGTGAGCACATGGGCGATCATCTCGGACGTGGAGGTCTTGCCGTTGCTGCCGGTAACGGCGATGATCTCCGACGGCAGCTGCACCCGCTGCAGGACATCGGGGCAGATCTTCAGCGCGATCTGTCCGGGCAGGCTGCTGCCCCGGCCCACGAAGGAGCCCACGAAGCGTATGAGCTTGCAGACCAGAATGGCCAGGAATTTTCTCATAAAAGACCCTCCTTATCGTATGACGCGGCGCGAGGCCGCCTTATCCGCGGTGTGTCTGGAGCCAGATCATCAGCGCGCCGATGTCCGCCGGGGACACGCCGGAGATGCGGCTGGCCTGTCCCAGGTTCAACGGCCGCACCGCGCCCAGCTTCTCCCGTGCCTCCAGCCGCAGACCCTGGATGCCGCTGTAATCCATATCGTCGGGCAGCGTGTGCTTTTCCAGCTGCTCGAACTCCTCCACCTGCCGCTGCTGGCGGCGGATGTAGCCCTCGTATTTCACGGTGATCTCCACCTGCTCCCGCACGGCCTTGTCCAGCGCCGGTGCGCCGGGGTCGAAGGGCCGCAGGTCGTCATATGACACCTGCGGGCGGCGCAGCAGGTCGATGAGCCGCGCGCCGTCGGCTACGGGGGCGGTGCCCCGCCGCGCCAGCAGGTCGTTGAGAGCGCCGCTGCCGGCCACGCCGGTGTGGGTCAGGCGCCGTATCTCCCGCTCCACCGCGGCGTATTTTTCCTCCACGGCCCGCAGCCGCTCCCCGGACACCAGCCCGATGCGGTGCCCGATGGGGCACAGCCGCCGGTCGGCGTTGTCCTGCCGCAGGATCAGCCGGTACTCGGAGCGGGAGGTCATCATGCGGTACGGCTCTTCGGTGCCCTTGGTCACCAGATCGTCGATGAGGGTGCCGATGTAGCTCTCGCTGCGCCGCAGGACCATGGGCGCCTCGCCCTTCAGGGCCAGCGCCGCGTTGACGCCGGCCACAAAGCCCTGCGCCGCCGCCTCCTCGTAGCCGGAGGAGCCGTTGAACTGTCCCGCGCCGTACAGGCCGCCCACGGTCTTGACCTCCAGCGTGGGCCGCAGGGCCAGCGGGTCGATGCAGTCGTACTCGATGGCGTAGGCCGGGCGCATCATCTCTGCGTGCTCCAGACCGGGCACGCTGTGCAGCATCCGCAGCTGCACCTCCTCCGGCATGGAGGAGGAGAAGCCCTGGATGTACATCTCCTCCGTGTCCAGCCCCATGGGCTCGATGAACAGCTGGTGCCGGGGCTTGTCCGCGAACCGGACCACCTTCGTCTCGATGGACGGGCAGTACCGGGGGCCGACGCCCTCGATGACGCCGGAGTAGATGGGGCTTCGGTCCAGATTCTCCCGTATGATGCGGTGGGTTTCCTCCGTGGTGTAGGTCAGGTAGCACACAGCCCGGTTCTCCGGTGCCTGCGCCGTCTCAAAGCTGAAGGGCAGGGGATCGCTGTCGCCCTCCTGCACCTCCATTTTGGAGAAGTCGATGCTCCGCCGGTTCACCCGCGGCGGCGTACCGGTCTTGAACCGCCGCAGGGGCAGCCCCAGCGCCAGCAGACAGTCGGTCAGGGCGTTGGCGGCGTGCATGCCGTCGGGGCCGGAGGACTCGATGCACTCGCCCACGATGGTGCGCCCCGTCAGATAGGTGCCGGTGCAGAGAATGACGGCCTTCACGCCGAACACCGCGCCGGTGCGCAGCACCACGGCGGACACCCGTCCGTTTTCGCAGCGGATCTCCGTCACCTCCGCCTGCCGCAGCGTCAGGTTCTCCTGCCGCTCCAGCGTATGCTTCATGACCTGCTGGTAGCGGCGGCGGTCGGCCTGCGCCCGCAGGGACCACACGGCGGGGCCTTTGGCCCGGTTCAGCATCCGGTACTGGATGCAGGCGCGGTCCGCCGCCCTGGCCATTTCGCCGCCCAGGGCGTCCAGCTCCCGGACAAGGTGCCCCTTGCCGGTGCCGCCGATGGCGGGGTTGCAGGGCATATTGCCCACCGCGTCCAGATCAATGGTGAAGCAGACGGTGCGCATCCCCAGCCGCGCTGCCGCCAGCGCCGCCTCGATGCCGGCGTGGCCCGCGCCGATGACGGCGATATCAAATTCTCCCGCGCAAAACTCTCTCATAGTATATCCCCAATGCGTTCATATGCAGTCATTATATATGGTATGGCCCACAAGTGCCATTGTGGAAATCACACAAAAATATCTTCTTCAAATTGTGAAATCCGTGCAGAAATCAGCTTGCAAAACCGGGAGAAACGGCATATACTATGCTCGTAGACAAATGAAGAAAGGAGCGTGATAGTGTTATGATGAACAACTGGATCATGGGCGATCTGGACGATATGATCTTCGGCGACTGCCATCAGCAGGTCAGCCAGCGGTAAGCGTCCCACCCACAAAAGATGACCACCACGCCAGTGTGCGTGGCGTTTTGCTTTTTATGGGCATTTTTTGCCCTGTTCATACAGTATTTTACCGCAAAGAAGATCATCGCAGAGAGAGGCGCGGCCAACGCAGTTGGCCGCGCCTCTTTTTATAGCTTCTCCATGTTCTTGGCGGCCACCACGTCCACGCCGGTGCCGCAGACATCCCGCAGCACCACGTCGCCGATGGCGATGGGGGCCTGCGCCGTCACGGTGCCCAGCGCCCGGGCCACGTCAAAGACCAGCGCCTTGGGCACCTCGCCGTTGGTGCGTACCGGCAGCACCGGCAGCGCCGCGCCCCGGATGGCCACCGTCCCGGTGACGGTGCGCACCGGCGCCACGCACTCCTTCCGGGCGTAGGCCTCGCCACGGGGACAGGTATTGCCGCTGACGGCAGTCACCGCGCCGTTTTCCACCTCGGCGGTGAGCTGGCAGCCCATGGGGCAGCCGATGCAGATCAGCTCCTGCTTCATGCCTGCGCCTCCTCTACCACGAATGTCACCGTATCCGCGCCGCCGGGGATGGCGGCGGGGTCAATGGGAAAGCTCTCCATCTCGCCGGGGGTCAGGATACGCTTGGGGATGCGCTTGAGCAGCGCCTCCCCGGCGTAGGCGCACAGCGCCGCGTTCCGGTAGGGCTGCCCCACCCGGAACCGGACGGTGACCGGCCCGCCGTCCCGGTGCAGGGACTGGGGCACGGTGTAGCGCACGCCGTTCTTCCCCTCCAGCCGGACGACCTCGCCGCCGCCCGCGCCCTCCAGCACGAACCGTGCGGCGCTGCGTCCCGCTGCCGCCGCCTCCTGGGACACGAAGTCCACCAGATCGTGGACGTGCAGCACGTTGCCGCAGGCGAACACGCCGGGCAGGGAGGTGGCCAGCGCCTCGTCCACCACCGGCCCGCCGGTAACGGCGTCCAGCGCCGCGCCGGCCTGCCGGGTCAGCTCGTTCTCCGGCAGCAGGCCCACGCTGAGCAGCAGCGTGTCGCAGGGGATGTACCGCTCCGTGCCGGGGATGGGCAGGCGTTTGTCGTCCACCTGCGCCAGCGTCACGCCGTTCAGGTGCTCCTGCCCGTGGATCTCCACCACCGTGGTGGACAGGTACAGCGGGATGCCGAAATCGTCCAGACACTGAACGATATTGCGCTTCAGACCGCCGGAATAGGGCATGACCTCCGCCACGGCCTTGACCTCCGCACCCTCCAGCGTCATACGCCGGGCCATGATCAGCCCGATGTCGCCGGAGCCCAGGATCACCACCTGCCGCCCGGGGAGGTATCCCTCCATATTCACCATGCGCTGGGCCGTGCCTGCCGACCAGATGCCGGCGGGCCGGGTGCCTGCGATGTTTAGCGCGCCGCGGGGCCGCTCCCGGCAGCCCATGGCCAGCACCACCGCCTGCGCCCTGATCTGCTGCAATCCCACGCCGCGCCCCGTAACGGTCAGCACCCGCTCCGGTGAGATGTCCAGCACCATGCAGTCCGTCCACGCGGGGATGCCCCGCTCCGTCACGGCGTCGATATACCGCTGGGCGTACTCGGGGCCGGTCAGCTCCTGATGGAACGTGTGCAGCCCGAAGCCCGCGTGGATGCACTGGTTCAGGATGCCGCCCAGCTCGCCGCTGCGCTCCAGAATGAGGATGTCCCGCAGCCCCGCGTCATAGGCGGCGGCTGCCGCGGCCAGCCCGGCGGGGCCGCCGCCCACGATGGCCAGCTGTACTGTTTTCATGAGAGCACCTCCTTGGTGCGGCCCGTCAGCAGACGGCTGTCGCCGCCGCCCTTTGTCAGTTCCGCCATGGGCACGCCCAGCTCCTCGTGGAGCAGCTCCAGCACCCGGGGCGTGCAGAACCCGCCCTGGCACCGGCCCATACCGGCCCGCACCCGCCGCTTCACGCCGTCCAGCGACCGCGCGCCCCGGCGGATGGCCTCCCGGATCTCGCCCTCCGTGATCTGCTCGCACCGGCAGACCACCGTGGCGTAGGCCGGGTCCTTTTCGATCAGCGCCTGCCGCGCCGCAAGATCCATCTCCCGGGGCCGGGGGATGTCCCGCCGCTCCGGGAGGAAGTCGTCCTTTTTCGCCGCGCCCAGCTTTTCCGCCGCCAGCCCGGCCAGATACCGGCCAATGGCCGGTGCGGAGGACAGGCCCGGCGACTCGATGCCCACGGCCTCGAAAAAGCCGTCGGCGCTCTCGCCCACGATAAAGTCGTCGTCCCCGCCGTCCAGATGGGCGCGCAGCCCGGCGAAGCTGGTGATGACATCCCGCATGGGGAGATCCGGCACGCTGCGGGCCGCCGTCTCCGTCACCCGCCGCAGGCCCGCCGCCGTGGTGGCGGTGCAGTCTTTATCGTTCTGATCCTCCGCCGTGGGGCCCACCAGCAGGTTGCCGTGGACGGTGGGGGACACCAGCACGCCCTTGCCCATGGCGGAGGGCAGCTGGAAAATGGTGTGCTGCACCAGCTCGCCGTCCCGCCGGTCCAGCAGGCAGTACTCGCCCCGCCGGGGCACGATGGACAGCTTCGTCTCACACAGCTGGTCGTGGAGCACATCACCGTGGACGCCGGCGGCAGAGATGACCACCCGGCTCTCCAGCACGCCCTGGCTGGTCTCCAGCAGGAAATGGCCGTCCTCCCGGCGGATGTGCCGCACCTCCGCGTCAAAGCGGAACTCGCAGCCGTTGGCGGCAGCGTTCTCCGCCAGCGCGATGGTCATGCCGAAGGGGCAGATAATGGCGCTGGTGGGGGCGTACAGCGCGGCCGCCGCCTCCGGCGACACCCGCGGCTCCTGCCGCCGCAGCGCCTCCCGGTCCAGCACCGCCAGTCCCTCCACGCCGTTCTGCTCACCCCGGCGCTTCAGTTCCTCCAGACGGGGGATGTCCGTCTCATCGAAGCACAGCACCAGCGCGCCGCACCGGCGGTAGGGGAAGTCCAGCTGCCGGGACAGCGCCTCCATCATCCGGGAGCCCTCCACGTTGAACCGGGCCTTGGCCGAGCCTGCCGGCGCGTCGAATCCGGCGTGGCAGATGGCGGAGTTGGCCTTGCTGGTGCCCACGCACACGTCCTCGCCCCGCTCCACAAGACAGATGCGCAGGCGATAGCGGCTGAGCCAGCGGGCCACGGCGCAGCCCACGGCGCCGCCGCCTACGATCACGGCATCATACATCATCAAAACCTCTTTTCCAAAGGGCGGCGCGGGCCGCCCGCAGTATGCATACAACATTATAAAATAGCAATCGACGCCCGTCTTGTCAAGTCGACAACACCCGGCAGAAATCTTAACACGGATTTAACGACTTCTTAACAGAGGGATGTGCTACAATAACACCATGCATATAAAGAAAGGGGGCGGCGGCGTGGACAGGAAAGCCTATCTGGCCAAGCTCCGCAGCCAGAACAAGCGGGAGCGGGCTTTTGCCAGCCTGGGGCTGACGTGCTCCGGCCGGGACCTGGCCATTGCCTTCGGACTGTATCTGGCGGCGGTGGTGCTGTGTCTGTTGCTGCGGAACATCGACCTGCACCAGGACACCACCTATGTGGCGGTGATCTTCCTGCTGGATGTGTTCCTGACAGCCTACTGGACCAACGGCTATGTGCTGGGCATCATCACCGCTGTGGCCGGCGTGTTCAGCGTGGACTACATCTTCACCTATCCCTACTGGCACATCAGCTTCACCCTCACCGGCTTTCCGCTGACGTTCCTGGTCATGATGACCATCTCCGTGCTGACGGCGGCCGTCACCAGCCGCGCCAAGCAGACGGAGGCCGCCCGCCGTGAGGCGGAGAAGGAGAAGATGTACGCCGATCTGCTGCGGGCCGTGTCCCACGACATCCGCACGCCGCTGACCGGCATCGTGGGCGCCACCAATGTTCTGCTGGAGCAGGATGTTGAGCTGACGAAGGGGCAGCGGCTCCAGCTGCTGCGCTCCACCAACGAGGACGCCCAGTGGCTCATCCGCATCGTGGAGAACCTGCTGTCCATCACCCGCATCAACGCCGAGGAGGCCCGGGTGAAAAAGGCGCCGGAGGCGGCGGAGGAGGTCATCGGCAGCGCCGTGGCCAAGACCCACAAGCACTATCCTGATGTGGACGTGCGGGTATCCGTGCCGGACGAGCTGATGCTGGTGCCCATGGACCCGCTGCTCATCGAGCAGGTGTTGGTGAACCTCATGGAAAACGCGGTGATCCACGGCGGCACCAGCCGTATCGACATCACGCTGACGCAGCAGGGGGACGACGCGGTGTTTACCGTGTCCGACAACGGCAGCGGCATTCCGCTCCACCTTCTTGGCAAGTTATTTGACGGGGCGGCCCGCAGTGACCGCACCAGCGACGGCAAGCGCAGCATGGGCATCGGCCTGTCTGTGTGCCGCACGGTGGTGCACGCCCACGGCGGGACGATCCGGGGAGAGAATAAAAAAGACGGCGGCGCATGCTTCACCGTGACGCTGCCCATGAAAGGAGACGACTATGAAGATTAAAGACAAGGTACTGATCGTGGAGGATGAGCAGTCCATCAGCAACTTTATCTCCATGATCCTCACAGCCAACGGGTACGACACCATCATCGTCCGCAGCGGGGAGGAGGCTCTGACCATGATCGCCTCCCACTGTCCGGATCTGATCGTGCTGGACCTGGGTCTGCCGGACATGGACGGCATGGAAGTACTGAAGTCCGTCCGCAAGTGGTCGAACCTGCCGGTCGTGGTGGTCTCCGCCCGCAATCATGAGCACGACAAGGTGGAGGCGCTGGACTACGGCGCCGACGACTATCTGGTCAAGCCCTTCGGCACCTCCGAGCTGCTGGCCCGCATCCGCACGGCCATCCGCCACACCCGCACCACCCTGTCCAACACCCAGATCGCCCAGTCTGGCAAGTTCGTCACCGGCGACCTGACCATCGACTATGACAAGCACCAGGTGCTGATGAACGGCCAGAACGCCGGCCTCACCGTCAACGAATACAAGATCGTGGCCCTGCTGGGCAAGTACGCCGGCAAGGTGCTGACCTACGATTTCATCATCCGGGAGCTGTGGGGCCCCAAGGCCAAGACGGACAACCAGATCCTCCGGGTGAATATGGCCAACATCCGCCGCAAGATCGAGCCGACCCCCGGCAACCCCCAGTACATCTTCACCGAGGTGGGTGTGGGCTACCGCATGCGGGAGGGCGACTGAACCCTATACATATCCATAAAAAAGCGCCCCGCTAAAGAGCGTTGACATAAGAAAACAAGCAAGAATCCAATAAAATCAACGCTTTTAAGGGCAGTGGGCAAACAGGTTAGCTCAAAAATTGAATA
>OJPW01001776.1_pt1 | contig 10621 bp, 12 predicted proteins | sample 1598571 | NCBI WGS metagenome assembly OJPW01 (sample SAMN03922493, study PRJEB24848) | human gut metagenome | isolation source: stool sample | host: Homo sapiens | place: Germany | collected 2011-05
CTCATCAAGTATAACAGCGGATATTCCGTTTGTCAACAGAAATACCCGCTGTTTCCTGAAAAAATTCCTTATTTTCCGGTGGGATAGGCCAGCTTTTCTTCGTTCCAGTCCGCGATGACCGCGGCGTAGTACCGGCAGCATTCGCGGGCCAGCGCCGTGTCCAGGTTCCGGTAGTTGCCGCACTCCGCCGCCGACCTGCCGGGCATGTTCCCGTCGTAGGCCGCGCCGGCGGTGAACACCTGCTGCAGAAGGCGGATGGCCTCCCCGTTTGTGAGCTGTGCCCCGTCGAACAGGAAGTAGAAGCCGGTCTGGCAGCCCATGGGGCCGAAGTACACCACCGCGTCCTTCCTGTCGGAGTTCCGCAGCAGCGTGGCGATGATGTGCTCCACGGAGTGCATCTCCGCATTGGTCAGCAGGTCGCCGGTGTTGGGCTTTTTGAACCGCAGGTCGAAGGTCACCACACTGCCGTCGCGGCGGCTGAGGTACAGACCGGGCACCAGCACGTTGTGGTCCACGGTAAAGCTTGCGATACGCTCCATGTCTCAGCCCTCCTGCAGGCGCTGCGCCAGCGGCAGCGCGGTCCTGTTCAGGTCCCGCATGGCCTGCGGGAAGTTGAAGTAGAAGTCGTGATGGGCCAGCACGCAGTCGGACACGGACTTCAGCGCCAGGAACGGCACACCGTTGCGCCAGCACACCTGCGCCGCCGCGCAGCCCTCCATCTCGATGAGCAGGGGGTGGAACGTATCGGCGATCCACCGGGCGCGGTCACACTCCGTGGCGAACCAGTCGCCGGTGGCCACGCTGCCCACGCGGTAAGGAGTGCCCAGAGCGTCCAGCGCGGCACGGGCGTCCTCCAGCCGGGCGGTGGGGAAGTCCATGCGGTTCACCGTGGAGATCAGGCCCACGGGGTCGCCGATGCCGGAGGTATCCATATCGTGCTGCATGAAGCGGTCCGCCAGCACCAGCGTGCCGATGGGCAGATCCTCGAAGCATCCGGCCACGCCTACGTTCAGGATGAGGTCGGGATGGTACAGGTCGATGAACAGCTGGGCGGCCATGGCGGCGTTGACCTTGCCCACGCCGCCGCAGCAGGCGATGATGTCCTCCCGGATGCGGTAGAATGACACGCCGGCCTTCTCCTGCAAAAGAGGTGTTTCCTCCGTCAGCATACTCTCGATCTCGCCCTTCATGGCGTACAGCAGTCCGATGCGCATGGGCAGTCCTCCTTGTAAAACCGTTTTCTCTATTGTAATGACCGCTGACGGGAAAAGTCAAGGGGCGCGTTGCAATGCGGGCGGGTTTTGTGGTAAAATACCGGGAGAATCAACGCAAGGAGGGCGGCTATGTCCGTTGCAGGCATCATCTGTGAATATGATCCGCTCCACACCGGTCACGCATACCTGATGGCGCAGGCGCGGGAGGCCGGGGCGGAGGCGGTGGTCTGCGCCATCAGCGGGAACTTCACCCAGCGGGGCGGCTTCGCCGTGACGGACAAGCTGTCCCGTGCGGAGATGGCCGTGTCCTGCGGTGCCGACCTGGTGCTGGAGGTGCCCACGGTGTGGGCCATGTCCACGGCGGAGCGGTTCGCCCGGGGCGGTGTGGAGCTTTTGACCCGCACCGGCGTAGTGACGGAGCTGGTGTTCGGCTCGGAGTGCGGCGATCTGGCGGGGCTGCGCCGTGCGGCGGACTGTCTGGAAAGCCCGGAATTTACCGCGTCGCTGGCATCGCTGCCGGAGGACGGGCGCACCTTTGCCGCCCGGCGGCAGGCGGCGCTGGCCACCCTGCTGGGGACGGAGGAGGCGGCGCTGCTGGCAAGCCCCAACAACACGCTGGCGGTGGAATATCTCCGCGCCGTCCGGCGGCTGGGAAGCCCATTGACCGCCCGGACGGTGCGGCGTACCGGCGCACAGCACGGTGAGGAGGCATCCGGCGGCTTCGCCTCGGCGTCCTATCTGCGGCAGCTGCTGGCGGCGGGAGAGACGGAGCAGGCGGCGGCGTACATGCCCCCGGCGGCGGCGGATATCCTGCGGCGGGAGCAGGCGGCGGGCCGCGTCACCGATCCGTCCCTGTGCGGGCGGGCCATTCTGGCGCGGCTGCGCACCATGACCGCCGACGACTGGCGGCGGTACGACGGCGGCGGAGAGGGACTGGGCAACCGGCTGTATCAGGCAGCCCGCACCGGCGGCACGCTGGAGGAGGTGCTGGCTGCCGCCAAGACGAAACGGTATCCCCTGGCGCGGCTGCGGCGGATGGTGCTGGCGGCGTGGCTGATGCTGCCGGAGCCGCCGGCAGCGGTGCCGTATCTGCGGGTGCTGGCGGCCAATGAAACAGGGCGGCGTCTGCTGCGGCAGATGCGGGACGCGGGCACGCCGGTGCTGACGAAGCCGGCGGACGCGGCGCGTCTCGGCCCGGCGGCGGAGGCGCTGCTGGCGGCGGAGAGCCGGTGCACCGATCTATATGTGCTGGCCCGGCCCGATGCGGCGCAGATGGCGCCGGGGCAGGAGCTGCGGATGACGCCGGTGATGCTGTAAGTTGACATAAAAACGCCCCTCGGCGGAGAGCCGAGGGGCGTTTTGTGTGCATTTACGGGTCGAGCTCCAGCCTGTTCAGCAGGTCAAGGGTGCGGGCGTGGCTGTCCTCCGTGGTGGAGGCGGCCAGCTGCAGCTCGTGCAGGCTGCGCTTTGTGTCGGCGGACGACAGCAGCAGATGTCCCCAGCGGCGCAGCTGGTACAGGGGCGTCAGGGCGGGGCGGCCCTCCAGCGAGGGGTATTTGCAGCACAGGCTCGCATAGGGCATCCAGACGCGGGACAGTACATAGCGCGCCCTGCCGCCCTGCCGCAGCTGCTGCATGTTCATCAGATTTTCCGCCGAGCCGTAGACGCCGCCGGTCAGGAGATAACGCTCCATGTCACGGGTAACGTCGTTGTGGGCAGCGCCGCCGAACCAAACCTCCGACAGGTGCCGGGCCTGTGCGGCAAAGGCGGTGAGACCGGCCTGCGCCAGCAGGGCGTCGCGTGCCGCGGCGTCAAAGGACACCCGGTGCTCCAGCAGCCAGAGGTCCAGAAACGGACGGACGCCGCAGCCGCCGTTGAGAACGTGCTTGGCCATGTGGGCCATGTGGTAGAGGCAGAACATCCCGTCACTGAGGACATATTCGCAGGTGCCCTCCAGCGGCGACGCATAGCTCCAGACCGCGGTGAGGAGCGGCGCGGCGCTGACGATGCGGCCCTCCTCCAGCAGGGTGAAGTGCAGCTCCAGATGGACGCCGCAGGGGGCGGTCAGCCCGATGTCGTGGGTGCTTCTGGCGCCCACGGTATAGTCCAGCTGCTCCGACAGAAGCCGGGCGGTATCGGCGGCCTGTTCCTCCGGCACCAGAATGTCGATGTCGCAGCTGGTGCGCATCCACGGCTCCGGGTACAGCGTCCGGAGGACGGCACCCTTGAGGGGCAGGAAGGGAACGCCCGCCGCGTGCAGCGCGTCCCGCAGCCGGGTCAGCTCTCCGCGCTGGGTCTCGCAGCGGTAGACGGCCAGCATGACCTGCTTTTCAAAGGCGTCCCGGATGCGGCCGGCGGGCAGCAGCCCGCGGCGCAGCAGGGCGCTGCCTGTCAGGTGCGCCATATCGTGGGCGGCGGAGAGCCTGTACAGTTCCGCCGCCGTCTCCTCCGGCAGCGGCGGCAGGTCCAGGGGCCTGCCGCAGACCTCCGACGCGATGAGATCCATCATGGTGCGTGTCAGCTGTTCCATGGGTGTCCTCCGTTTATGCGCGCAGGGCGCGTTGTGCCCGGCAGGGCGTTACAGGCTGCTGCCGTCGGTCTGCTGCAGGAGATCGGCCAGCGAGACGCTGTCCAGATAGCCGTTGATGAGGCTGTCCAGCTTCTCCCACATGGGCAGGGTGTGGCAGTGACCGGCCCGGGGACAGGTGTTCTCCTCCCCCTCCAGACAGGTGACGGGCGCCAGAGAACCCTCCGTCAGCCGCAGGATCTCACCCACGGAGTACTGGGCGGGCGTGCGGGTCAGGCGGTAGCCGCCGCCCTTGCCCCGGACACCGTCCACCAGTCCCGCGCGGGACAGCAGCACGACGATGCTCTCCAGATATTTTTCAGACACGGACTGTCTTTCCGCGATGACCGGCAGCGGCGTATAGCTGTCTGCCGGACGCTGGGCAAGCTCCAGCATGACCCGCAGGGCGTAGCGCCCCTTGGTGGAAACCAGCATGATAAGACCCCCTTCAAGATAAGCATAGTATATCACTATGCTGATGGAGACGCAAGTCTTACATATAATGATATTTGCCGCGCTTGGCCAGCAGGAACGTCACGGAGATCAGAAACGCGAACACCTCCGCCACGGTGATGGCCCACCAGATGCCGTCCACGTCGAGGAAGATGGGGAGGATCAGCACGGAGGCGGACTGGAACACCAGCGTCCGCAGGAAGGAGATGGCGGCGGAGACGCCGCCGTTGTTCAGGGCGGTGAAGAAGCCGGAGGCGTAGATGTTGAAGCCCGCCAGCAGGAACGACCACGCGAACAGGCGGAAGGCGTGGCTGGTCAGGGCGAACAGCCCGGCATCGTAGCCCACGAACAGGCGGGACAGCGGATCGGCCAGCACCATGGCCAGTGCCGTCAGGGCCACGCCGGTGCCGCCCATCAGCAGGACGCTCTTGCTCAGCAGGTTTTTCAGCTCCCCGTGGTTCTGCGCGCCGAAGTGGTAGCTGACCACCGGCGCGCAGCCGATGGAGTAGCCGATATAGATGGAGATGAAGATGAACTGGACGTACATCAGCACGCCGTAGGCGGAGACGCCGTCCTCGCCGGCCAGACGCATCAGCTGGAAGTTGTAGAGCATGCTCACCACCGACGAGGAGATGTTGCTCATCAGCTCGGACGAGCCGTTGCCGCAGGCGGCCAGAATGGGCCGGATACGCAGGCGGGTGGGGGACAGGCGCAGCAGGCTGCTGTTGGGCCGCAGAAAGTACACCAGCGGCAGCACGCCGCCCACGCACTGGCTCAGGCCGGTAGCGACAGCCGCGCCGGCCACGCCCCAGTTGAACACGGCGATGAACAGGGCATCCAGCGCCATGTTGGTCAGGCCCGCCGCCACTGTGACCTTCAGGCCCAGCTTGGGCTTTTCCGCCGCGATGAAAAAGCTCTGGAACACGTTTTGCAGCATGAAGGCGAACGTGAAGCCGGTGACGATGCGGCCGTACAGCACGCAGTCGTCCATCATGGCGTCGGTGGCGCCCAGAAAGCGGGAGACGGGGCGCATGAAAATGATGCCGGCGGCGGACAGGACGATGCCCAGCGCCAGCGTGAACAGCACCATCATGGAGAACGTTCTGTTGGCGGTGTCCGGGTCGCCCTCGCCCAGGATCTTGGAGACAAGCGCCGTGCCGCCGGTGCCGATCATGAAGCCCATGCCGCCCAGGATCATCACGAAGGGCATCACCAGGTTCACGGAGGCGAAGGCCGTCTTGCCCACGAAGTTGGACACGAACAGGCCGTCCACCACGCCGTAGATGGAGGTGAACACCATCATGACGATGGACGGCAGCGTGAAGCGTAGCAGCTTGGAATAGGAGAAGTGGTCGGATAAGCGGATGTTTTTAGCCATAAAATGCTCCTGTATGCAGTAATGGCCTGCCTCGCGGCAGGCATATAAGATATGAAGTATGGTATCGCAAAATGAAAGGACACACCTCGTGTGTCCTTTCATTTTGTGGTGACCCGTACCGGATTCGAACCGATGTTAAAGGCGTGAGAGGCCTCTGTCTTAACCACTTGACCAACGGGCCGCATTTTTTCTTCTATTTCATCAGCCAAAGCTGTTGAAATCATGGTACACCTTCAGGGACTCGAACCCTGGACACCCTGATTAAGAGTCAGGTGCTCTACCAACTGAGCTAAAGGTGCATATCCATTTGACACGGCTATTATAGTCGATGATTTTTCATTTTGCAAGCCTTTTTTGCGTATTCCGATGATTTTTTTCGGCATATGGACAGACACGGCAAAATAATGCTTTCCAAAGGACAATATTTGTGATATGATGCAGGTCTATACCAAAAAGAAAGCGGGATGGCGCGTGGAGTACGGACAGGTGATACGGGCGCGGTTTCTGGCGCGGCCCAACCGCTTTATCGCCCACGCGGCGCTGGACAGCGGCGAAACGGTGGTGTGCCATGTGAAGAACACGGGCCGCTGCCGGGAGCTGCTGGTGCCGGGCGCCGCTGTTTATCTGGAAAAGGCCGCTAACCCGGCGCGAAAGACGGCCTACGACCTGATCGCGGTGGAGAAGGGCGCACGGCTCATCAACATGGACGCGCAGGCCCCCAACCGGGCGTTTGCCGAGTGGGCGCGGACGTTCGACCCGTCGGCGGAGACGTTGAAGCCGGAGTTCACGTTCGGACAGTCCCGGCTGGACTTCTGTCTGGAGGGGCCGCAGGGCCTGCATCTGGTGGAGGTCAAGGGCGTGACGCTGGAGGACGGCGGACACGCACGATTCCCGGACGCGCCCACGGAGCGGGGCGTCCGGCACCTGCACGAGCTGATGCGGGCGGCGGCGCTGGGCCACCGGGCCACGGCATTCTTTGTCATCCAGATGGAGGATGTGACGGACTTCGCGCCCAACGACGATACGCACCCGGCCTTCGGCGCGGCGCTGCGGCAGGCGGCGGCCGCGGGGGTGCAGGTGGCGGCGTACAGCTGCCGCGTGACGCCGGACAGCATGACCATCCACCGGCCCGTGCCGGTGATTTTATAATGGGAGAGGGAACACTATGACATTACTGGAGATCTTTCTGGTGGGCATCGGCCTGAGCATGGATGCCTTTGCGGTGGCCATCTGTAAGGGACTGGCCATGCCTACGATCAACAAGAAGCAGACGCTGCTCCTCGCCGCGTATTTCGGCGTGTTTCAGGCGCTGATGCCGCTGACCGGCTGGCTGCTGGGCTCCCAGTTTGCCCGGCATGTGACGAAGATGGCGCCGTGGATCGCCTTTGTGCTGCTGGCGTGGATCGGCGGCAACATGATCCGGGAGAGCCTGTCTAAGAAGGAGGACGAGGAGGTCGAGCCGGCGGAGCTGCGGCACAAGGAGCTTTTCATGCTGGCCATCGCTACCAGCATCGACGCGCTGGCCGTGGGCGTCAGCTTCTCCATGGTGGAGCTGGCCATCCCCATCGGCGCGGCGGCGGCCCTGATCGGCTGTACGACTTTTGCCATCTCCGTGGGCGGCGTGTTCGTGGGGCACATCTTCGGCGCCAAGTACAAGAACCGCGCGGAGTTCGTGGGCGGCGCCATCCTGATCCTCATCGGCGTGAAGATCCTGCTGGAGCATTTCGGCGTACTGTAAAAAGGCATATGGCGGGAGGGCGCGCGGCGGCGTGCCCTCCTTTCTCATGCACCCGGGTTTTACACAGATTTTACAAAACACTTACATTGGATTTGACAATGGCGTGTTATCCTGCGGATGGTCACAAATGTGTAAAATCAAGGAGAGAGCAATATGACGATTTTCAATGCGCTGACGATGATCGGCGGCCTGTGCCTGTTTTTGTTCGGCATGGATCTGATGGGGCAGGCGCTGGAGCGCCGGGCCGGCGGCAAGCTGCGGACGATGCTGGACAAAATGACCGGACGGGTCATGACCGGTTTCCTGACGGGCCTTGCCATCACCGCTGTCATTCAAAGCTCCTCGGCCACCACGGTGATGGTGGTGGGCTTTGTCAACTCCGGCCTGATGACGCTGCGGCAGGCCATCAACGTGATCATGGGCGCCAATGTGGGTACCACCGTGACGGCGTGGCTGCTGAGCATGGCGGGCATCAGCAGCGGCAATGTGTTCATCAACCTGCTGAAGCCCACGTCCTTCACGCCGGTGCTGGCGCTGGTAGGCATCATCTTCTATATGTTCTGCAAAAACGGCAAGAAGAAGGACACCGGCATGATCCTGCTGGGTTTCGCCACGCTGATGTTCGGCATGGACACCATGAGCGGCGCGGTGGCGGGGCTGAAGGATGTGCCCGCCTTCGCCCAGCTGTTCATCGCCTTCAAGAACCCGGTGCTGGGCGTGCTGGCCGGCGCGGTGCTGACGGGCATCATCCAGTCCAGCTCCGCCTCCGTGGGTATCCTGCAGGCGCTGGCCGTCACGGGGCAGGTGAGCTACGCCGCCGCCATCCCCATCATCATGGGCCAGAACATCGGCACCTGCGTCACGGCACTGCTGTCCTCCGTGGGCACCAGCAAGAACGCCAAGCGCGCCGCCGTGGTGCACCTGATGTTCAATGTCATCGGCGTGGTGGTATTGCTGACGGTGTTCTGCATCGTCAAGGCGGTCTTTGATCCGGGCATCCTCCACGAGAGCGCCACCATGTACGGCATCGCCATCGCCCACTCCTGCTTCAACATCGTCTGCACGGCCATGCTGCTGCCCTGCGGCGGCCTTCTGGAAAAGCTGGCTGTCCGGCTGGTGCCGGACGGGCCGCAGGAGCGGGCGGAAAAGCCGGTGGAGCTGGACGAGCGCCTGCTGGCCACGCCGTCTCTGGCGCTGCAGCAGTGCCGCGCCGTGGCGGAGGAGATGGCCGGCTGCGCCGTGGAGGCGCTGGGCAGTGCGCTGAGTGCCTTTTCCGCCTACACGCCGGAGCTGGCGGAGCGCATCCGGCAGGAGGAGAAGCGCTGCGACCACTATGAGGATGTGCTGGGCACCTATCTGGTGAAGCTCAGCACCCAGCAGATGGGCGCGGCGGAGAGCGAGGAGGCCACGGAGCTGCTGAAAACCATCGGCGACTTCGAGCGCATCTCCGATCACGCCGTCAACGTGCTGGAGTCGGCGGAGGAACTGCGGGCCAAGGAGTTGACCTTCAGCCGGGCGGCCCAGAGCGAGCTGGGCGTGCTGTCCCGGGCGGTACGGGAGATCCTGACCCTGGCGCTGCGGGCATTCCGGGAGAAGGACGCGGCCGCCGCCGGGCAGGTGGAGCCGCTGGAGCAGGTCATCGACGCCCTGAAGGAGCAGATGCGGACGCGGCACATCCTGCGGATGCAGCAGGGACAGTGCAGCATCGAGGCGGGCTTCGTGTGGTGCGACCTGCTGACGGATCTGGAGCGCACCTCCGACCACTGCTCCAACATCGCCGGCTGCGTCATCGACGCCGCCCAGCATAACCTGAATCTCCACGAGACGCTGCACAACATGCACCACAGCGACGAGGAGTACCGCCGCCGGTTCGACGCCTGCGCGGAGATATACCGCCTGCCGCCGCCGGAGCAGGCATGAAAAAGAAGTCCGTATCCCTTGGGATACGGACTTCTCTGCTTCACAGGTGGGCGACGACATCCATGGTGATGCGGGCCGTCAGACCCCACAGCGGGTGGGCCAGGCCGTGATAGACCGGCACCTCCATGTAATAGGGACGCCAGGGGTAGTCGGCGGAGACACCGGCCTCCGCGTAGGGAAAGTCGGGGATGGACACCGGGTGGCGGTAGGTGTAGACGGCAGGGGGATGGTCGCGGAGCCATTGCAGGGGAATGAGGAACGTGCCTGCCACCTCCGCCGCGCAGGGGCGCATGGCGTCCAGCGCCCCGCGGTCCACCTGACCCAGTACGGGGCGGAGCAGGCTGCCGGCGCGGATGTGGAGAAAATCCATTTCGCCGATGACCTCCACGGCCTCCGGCGGGATGGACAGCTCCTCCCAAGTCTCTCGCAGGGCGCACTGCACCGCCGTCTCGCCGTTTTCGGTCTTGCCGCCGGGAAAACAGACCTCGCCGGGCTGGCGCACCGCAGCGGAGCGTATCTCATACAGCAGGGAGGGGCCGTCCGCCGTGTCCACCAGCGGAACCAGCACGGCGGAGCCGCCCCGGGCGCCCATCAGGGTGGGGACATGATCGGTGTAGGCCCGGCGCAGGGCGGAAAGATCCATGGCTTGTACGTCCTTTCTGGAAAAATTCCCCCGCCTTGCGGCGGGGGATCCGTTTACCGGCCGATGGTGGGTCAGCAGCCGCAGCCGCAGCCGTTGTTGTTGCTGTTCCCGCAGCCGCAGCCGCCGTTGCAGCCGTTGCCGCAGAACAGGAACAGCAGGATGATGGCGATGATGATCCAGCAGCAGCTGCTGCCGCCAAAGCAGGAATTCTGATTACACATACCGTAACCTCCTATGAAAATTTGACCGCCACATCGGTCTCATTCTCATAGTATGCCGGCTGCGGTAAAGTGTGCGCCTCAGAGCTGCGAGATGCGATAGCTGAGCGTCAGCAGGGTGTCCACAAAGTGGATGTCCTCGAAGAAAACGCCGTCCTCCTTGGTGGAGAGCTCCACATTGGTAAAATTCCAGAAGCCGCGCACACCCAGGCCGATCAAACGGTCCGCCAGCGGCTGGGCTACATTCTGCGGGACGGTCAGGACCGCCACGTTGGGGTGATAGTTGGCGACATATTCCTCCAGCTCATCCATCGAGTGGACCGAGACACCGCGGATCTCCGTGCCGATCAGCGCGGGGGAGACATCAAAAGCGGAGTCGATCCGGAAACCGACCTTATCAAAATCAAAATTTTGCAGCAGGGCGTGACCCAGATGGCCCACACCTGTCTCTTATACACATCTCCGAGCCCACGAGACAAGAGGCAATCTCG
>OJPW01001779.1_pt1 | contig 10600 bp, 10 predicted proteins | sample 1598571 | NCBI WGS metagenome assembly OJPW01 (sample SAMN03922493, study PRJEB24848) | human gut metagenome | isolation source: stool sample | host: Homo sapiens | place: Germany | collected 2011-05
GATCAAACCTTATTCGCGGCCTGCGGGCCGCGAACTCTGCGAGGCTTTTTTGACAAGTTCAAACATGCCCTGGGCACAACGCCCAGGGCATGCTCTTGTCATTTTTTCAGCTTTTCCCAGATCACCGGCTGCCCGGCGGCCAGGGTTTTCGGCAGGTCCAGCACCCGCTGGTTCCGGCTGCCCCGGAATTGCAGACTGATGTCCTTTTCCGCCGCCACGAACCGTCCGTCCACCAGCACGTCGATGCAGGAGAGCAGGTCGTCCGTCACGGCACACCGGGGATGGGACCCCTCCCGCAGCAGCTCATCCTCCAGCCGGAAGCCGGTGAAGCACCAGATGGTCTTTCCCGGGTACCGCCGCCGGACCTCCCGCAGAAAGGGCAGCAGGTCCCTCTGGTTTTCCGGCTCGAAGGGCTCGCCTCCCAGCACCGTCAGCCCGTCCACATAGGACTTGTCCAGCTCGGCGAAAATTTCCCGCTCCGTGTCGGCGGTGAAGGGCCTGCCGAAGTGGAAGTCCCAGGTCTGGGGCTGGAAGCAGTCGGGGCAGTGGTTGGTGCAGCCGGACACAAACAGCGTCACCCGCACCCCGATGCCGTTGGCAATATCACATTTTTTCAGGTTGCCATAGTACACGATATTGCTCCTTTTGGGTAATATATACTACCAAACGGTGACCGGAGCGGGAACCTCTTACAGGTGCAGCACCCGGTCCTTGATCTCCTGGGTCCGGCCCTGATTCCAGAACTGGGTCCCGATATAGCCGCAGGTGCGGCGGGCCACGTTCATCTTGTCCTGGTCGGTATTGCCGCACTGGGGACACTTCCAGATGAGCTTGCCGTCCTCCTCCACGATCTGGATCTCGCCATCCCAGCCGCAGACCTGGCAATAGTCGCTTTTGGTGTTCAGCTCGGCGTAGATGATGTGGTCATAAATGAACTTCATGACCTCCAGCACCGCGGGGATGTTGTTCTGCATGTCCGGCACCTCCACATAGCTGATGGCGCCGCCGGGGGACAGGTGCTGGAACTGGGCCTCAAACTCCAGCTTGGTGAAGGCGTCGATCTCCTCGGTGACATTGACATGATAGCTGTTGGTGATATAGCCCTTGTCGGTGATGCCCTTGATGACGCCGAAGCGCTTTTGCAGGCACTTGGCAAACTTATAGGTGGTGGACTCCAGAGGCGTGCCGTACAGGGAATAGTCGATGTTCTCGGCGGTTTTCCACTCCCTGCACTTGTCGTTCATCTTCTGCATGATGTCCAGGGCGAAGGGGGTGGCGGCGGGGTCCGTGTGGCTCTTGCCGGTCATGTATTTCACGCACTCATACAGGCCCGCATAGCCCAGGGAGATGGTGGAATAGCCGTTATACAGCAGCTTGTCGATGGTTTCGCCCTTTTTCAGCCGGGCCAGCGCGCCGTATTGCCACAGGATGGGGGCGGCGTCCGACGTGGTGCCCAGCAGACGCTCGTGGCGGCACCGCAGCGCCCGGTGGCACAGCTCCAGCCGCTCCTCGAAGATCTGCCAGAACCTGTCCATATTTCCGCCGGAGGACAGGGCCACGTCCGGCAGATTGATGGTGACCACGCCCTGATTGAACCGGCCATAGTATTTGTGCTTGCCGGGCTCGTAATTCCCGGCGTTGGCAACGTTGCCGATCCCGGCGTCGGTAAAACGGTCCGGGGTCAGGAAGGAGCGGCACCCCATGCAGGTGTACACGTCGCCCTTGAGCTCCTTCATCTTCTTTTCGGAGATATAGTCCGGCACCATGCGGCGGGCGGTGCATTTGGCGGCCAGCTCCGTCAGGTACCAATAGGGGGAGTCCTCATGGATGTTGTCCTCCTCCAGGGTATAGATCAGCTTGGGGAAGGCGGGAGTCACCCACACGCCCTGCTCATTCTTCACGCCCTGGTACCGCTGAAGGAGCATCTCCTCGATGATCATGGCCAGGTCCTTCTTCTCACGCTCGTCCCGGGCCTCGTTCAGGTACATGAACACGGTGATGAAGGGGGCCTGTCCGTTGGTGGTCAGCAGGGTCACTACCTGATACTGGATGGTCTGCACGCCCCGGCGGATCTCCTCCCGCAGACGGGCCTCCACCAGCTCATGGATTTTCTCCTCGCCGGGATCCACGCCGATGGACGCCATCTCCGCCAGGACGATGCGGCGGATCTTCTGGCGGCTGACCTCCACAAAGGGGGCCAGGTGGGTCAGACTGATGGACTGGCCGCCGTATTGGTTGGAGGCCACCTGGGCCACGATCTGGGTGGCGATGTTGCAGGCGGTGGCGAAGGAATGGGGCTTTTCGATCATGGTGCCGGTGATAACGGTGCCGTTTTGCAGCATGTCCTCCAGGTTCACCAGGTCGCAGTTGTGCATATGCTGGGCGAAATAGTCGGTGTCGTGGAAATGGATGATGCCCTCCTCATGGGCCTCCACAATATCCTGGGGCAGCAGCAGACGGTTGGTGATATCCCGGGACACCTCGCCGGCCATATAATCCCGCTGGGTGGAGTTCACCACGGGATTCTTATTGGAGTTCTCCTGCTTGGCCTCCTCATTGTTGCACTCGATGAGGGAGAGGATCTTGTCGTCGGTGGTGTTGGCCCTGCGCACCAGGGACCGGGTATAGCGGTAGGTGATGTAGTGCTTGGCCACCTCAAAGGCCCCGTGGGCCATGATGTGGTGCTCCACCATATCCTGGATCTCCTCCACCGTGGGAGCGCGGTTCATCTTCTGGCACTGCAGCTCCACGGACTCGGCGATGCGCCCGATCTGCACGGGAGTCATGCGGTCCGCCTCGGCCACAGAGTTGTTGGCCTTGGTGATGGCCCGCTCGATCTTCTGAATGTCAAAAGCAACCTCCGCTCCGTTGCGCTTGATGATCTTCATGTGTAACGTCCTCCCTCTCCTCAGATTTTTCTCTCTCCACAGGAAAAGCTGCCTCAATGGGCAGCGGTCAATCAGCTTCTTAATCATATACCATATCCTGTGCTGATGCAAGCCCAAAGCCCTAAATATGGGGAAAATGCCTGACGAAAATCCCCGGGATATTTTGTCCATTCTGTACAATGGACACAAGATATGGGAGTATTGACCCCTCTATTATCTACAATATATAGTATGACAAGACAGTTTGCAGCTGCAAATGCAACAAAAGAGGCCGCCGGGAGGATATTTTCCCGGCGGCCTCGCTCATTTGATAAATTGTATCACGCCGCAGCCAGCGTCCGGTTGGATTTCCAGAAGCGTACCATGAACGCCAGCGCCATGACCAGACACACCGCCTCGGAGATCACCGGTGCAAACCAGATGGCCTCGCCGCCCCACAGGGCGGCCAGCGCCAGCAGGGCTTCGGCCTGCAGCACCAGCCCCCGGCCGGTGGAGATGCAGATAGCCGGACGGGGCTGCTCCACCGCCGTCAGGAATCCGCCCATCAGCACGTTGAAGCCAACCAGCAGATAGCACAGGCCGTACCGCCGCAGAGCGCCCACGGACACGTCGCTGAGAGCGGCGTTGTTGTCGCCCAGGAAGATGTGGACGATCTGCGGGGCGAACAGCTGCACTGCGCCGAAGCACAGCACCGTCATACCCGCCAGCGTCACCAGGCCGTATTGCAGCAGGCGGCGGCAGCCCTTCCGGTCCCGCTGCCCGTAGTGATAGCTGACCAGCGGCTGAGACCCCTGGGACACGCCCAGCATGATGTTCAGGATCAGTGTATTGATGTAAGCAATGATGGTATAGCTCACCAGACCGTCCTGGCCGATGCAGCGCAGGATGGTGCGGTTGAACAGGAAGATCATCAGGCCGTTGCACAGCTCCGTGGCCCCGTCGGCCACGCCGATGGGCAGCAGCCGGCGGTAAATATGCCGGTCCGGCCGGAAGCGCACCAGGTGGAAGGTGGTGTGCTTTCCCAGAAAGTGGGTCAGATACATGACGCAGGTCAGCAGCTGGGAAAGGCCCGTGGCAAAGGCCGCGCCCCAGGCGCCCCAGTCCAGCACGAAGATGGCCACATAGTCCAGCACACAGTTGGTCAGGCACCCGGTGATCACCGTGATGATGGCCAGGGCAGGCCGTCCGTCGGTTTTCACCAGGATCTCCATGTTGTACGACACGATGAAGCACACGGCGAAGGGCGCCAGTCCCCGCAGATAGTCCTTGGTGTACTCCAGCGTTACGTCCTTGGCGCCCAGCAGCATGGCGAAGGGCTCCAGAAACACCAGCACCAGCCCGGTGATCACCAGGCCGATAACCACCAGAACCGCCAGATTCTGGGAAAACAGACGGTTGGCGTTTTCCCGGCGGCCCTCGCCCAGATAGATGGCGATGATGGTGCTGGTGCCCACGGCGAACAGCACGGCAATGGAGAACATGACATTCATAAAGGGAACGGCCAGATTGACAGCGCTCATGGCGTATTCGCCCACGCCCTTGGCCACGAACAGGCCGTCTACAATGGAGTACAGGGAGAACACCATCAGAGAGGCCACCGTGGCGGCGGAGAAGTGGAGGAACTGGGAGAGCAAACTGCGCTTGTTCAGCATTTTGGATGATTTTCCTTTCCTTTCAGCGGCGTACCGCAAATTCTACTGCCATTATATCCGAAATTTTCCAGCCAGTCAAGTCCCGGGACGCTTGAAAACCGGCGCAGAGTTTAGTATAATAAATAAAAAGAGAGTTTGGGGAGGTTTTTACCGTGAAAATATATGTCATGGATGCATTCGCCGCCAAGCTGTTTGGCGGCAACCAGGCAGGGGTAGCCCTGCCGGAGGGGGACGTCAGCGACGAGACCATGCGCCTGATCGCCGCCGAGCTGAAGCATTCGGAGACGGCCTTCGTCCGCCCGCGGGAGGACGGCAGCGTGGACCTGCGCTATTTCACCCCGGCGGGAGAGGTGGAGCTGTGCGGCCACGCCACCATTGCCGCCTTTGCCCTGCTGCGGCGGCTGGGGCGGCTGTCCGACGGACGCCACATTGCCCGCACCAAGGCCGGGGAGCTGCAGATCTCCGTGGACGGCGACGTGGTGTGGATGGACATGGCCCCGCCCCGGTGGCTGGGGGAGCTGACCCGGGTGGAGTGGGAACCTCTGTACCGGGCCTTCGGCCTGACCGGTGCGGACCGGCCCCGGGACCTGACGCCCCAGATCGTGTCCACGGGCCTGGCGGATATCATGATGCCGGTGCGGGACCGGGAGACGCTGCTGCGGGCCCGGCAGAACGAGACGCTGGTGGCGGAGCTGTCCCGGCGGCAGAAGGTCACGGGGGTGCACATGTTCTGCCTGGGGGACGACACCTGCACCGCCTGGTGCAGCAATTTCGCCCCGCTGTATGACATTCCGGAGGAGTGCGCCACCGGCACCTCCAACGGAGCCCTGACGTATTATCTGTACCGCTGCGGCCTGGTGCAGCCGGACCGGGAAAACGTGTTCCTCCAGGGGGAGCATATGCGCCGCCCCTCGGAAATACGCAGCCGCCTGACGGTGCAGAACGGAAACGCCGCCGTTCGGGTAGGCGGCCGGGCCGTGCTGAGCCTGGCGGGAGAAATTTTCGCGGAATGACCTTCAGCTTGTCAAAAAAGGCATTGCCTTTTTTGACAAGCGAACAAGGCCCGCAGGCTTTTGCCTGCGGGCCTTGTTCAGGATTCCGCTTATTTTCCCAGCCATTGGCGCAGCTTTTCCCACAGCTCCACGGACCGGAACCGGAGCTGATAGCCCTGGTCCTCCTCCGCCATCAGGGACAGGTCGTCCTCCGCCAGCCCGGCGTCCCGTCCGGCGTCCTGCCAATCGCAGGCGGCGGCGGTGCACAGCGGCGGAAACACCACGCACCACCAGTTCTGTCCCCGGCCCTCCCCGATGATGACCCGCAGGGCCAGGTATTTCCCGGCGGGCAGAGAGAAGCCGTCATAGTCCTTGGTGGGGAATTCCGCCGGCTCCAGCCGGGCCCGGACGCCGTCGCCGCAGCCCGCCGCCGCCAGGACCTGTTGGGCTTCCCGGGTCAGCTCCGGCAGGGCGGAGGTCAGGACCTCCCGGGCCTGGGCCATGTCCGCCGACTGCTCCAGGAGCTCCTGGGCCCGGGCCAGCACCCGGTCCCGGACCCGCAGCTTCAGGGCCTGATCCTCCGGGCTGTCGGAATTGGCGATCACATGGAGCCGGATGACCTTTCGCCCCAGGTCCTCCTGGCGGCTCAGGGACGCCGCGCCCCACAGAATGGCAGCGGCCAATGCCAGCAGCAGCGCCAGCTCCCAGACGTGGAGTCTTGTATTTTTCGCATTTTTCATAAGTAAACACCGTCCAGACTGTAGATTTTTCTTTGGTTTCCTACAGTTTAGACGGCGTTTTTTATTTTTATACCGGGATTTACAGCCGGGGGGCAAAAAAGGTCAGGGGATAGGCCTTTTGCAGCTCCCGGGCCGCCAGACGGGCGGTTTCCTCCTGGCGGAACAGGCCCATGACCGCCGAGCCGGAGCCAGTCATACACGCTGCGTCGGCACCCAGCTCCGAAAGCTGGCGGCGGATGGCGAAAACCTCACTGTCCGGCGGCAGGGCCTGTTCAAATACATTCCCCACCAGGCGGCAGATTTGCGCCAGGTCGCCGTTTTTCAGTGCGTCCACCATTTTATCGGAATCTGGGCGTTCAGAGATGGAAATTTCGTCCAGCTTCCGATACATGGCGGCGGTAGAGTTGGCCACCGGGGGCTTCACGATAACGAACCAGCACATAGGCGGTGCCGGAAGAACGGTAAGCCGTTCGCCCCGGCCCTGGGCCAGAGCCGTACCGCCCCGGATGCAGTAGGGAACATCGCTGCCCACCCGGGCGGCCATGACTTCTAACGACTTGTCGGACACATCCGCGTGAAATAAACGACGCATTCCCCGCAGCACGGCGGCTGCGTCGCTGCTGCCGCCGCCAAGACCGGCCTGGGAGGGGATTTTTTTCTCCAATCGGATAGAAATCCCTGCGCGGGGGATATTCGTCTCCCGGAAAAAGACATCTGCCGCTTTCCAGGCCAGGTTGTCGGGGCCGGTGGGCAGATCCGTACCCGGGCATTCTATCGCAATACCGCCTGCTTCGGAGAAATCCAGCGCCACAACGTCATACAGGGCGGCGCTCTGCATGATGGAGGTGATGTCGTGGTACCCGTCCGGGCGGCGGGCTCCCACGTCCAGGGTCAGGTTCAGCTTGGCCGGAGCCAGCTCGGTGATGCCCATCATTCGTCCTCCTGTTCGTCAAAATATGCCTTCATATTGCGTTCCACCGGCAAAATCAAGGCAAATGCCCCGATTATTTGCAGAATAATGGCGATGTACAGCAGGATCTGCTGGCCGCTGCTTCCCATCAGTCGCACGGAACGCATGATCATAAACGACAGGGCCGCAAAGGCAAGGCCGAACTGCCACAGCAGCTTCAGCAGCAGACGGTCGGCAAATTCCTGGCGTTCTTTCGTCAGCGGACCCAGGGGGCTGCGGTATTTGCGGCCCGGCAGCAGCCGCCCCGCAAGGCCGCACAGCACCATGATACACGGAAAGACATATGCGGGCCACCAGATAGAGAACATAATATTACCTCAAATATCGTAAAAATTGTCCCGATACACGGCGGGATGTCCCGCTCCTGTCCCGGTAAAGCGCCGGGACAGGCCGGGACAAGGGCGGGTCAGTGCATGCGCTTCAGCGTTTCCACCACCATGGCGTATACCCGCTGCACGGAGGACACGGACAGGGACTCCCGGAAGGTGTGGATCTCCTTCAGGTCGGGGCCGAAGGACACGCAGTCCAGACCCGGCAGCTTGGCGGAGAATAGGCCGCACTCCAGACCGGCATGGATGGCCTCCACCTTGGGGGCGTAACCGTACTGGTCGGTGAACACCTGGACCATCAGGTCCCGCAGGGGGGACTGGGGCATGAACTCCCAGCCGGGGTATTCGCCGTGGGTGCTGACGGAGCCGCCCAGGCTTTCCGTCAGGCAGCGGAGGCGGTCGATGAGCATCTGCTTCTGGGTGGCGACGCTGCTGCGGACGCTGAAGGAGGCGTGGACCGCATCGTCACCGGTGGTGAGGATGCCCAGATTCAGAGAGGTCTGGACCAGGCCGGGCATGTCGGCGCTCATGGCCTGAATGCCGTTGGGCAGGCAGGCAAGCAGGCACACGGCGCTGCGGCTGGAGGCCTCGTCCATGGGCAGCAGAGAGGACTCCGCCGGACGGGCGGAAACGGTGATGGCGGGGTCGTTGACCCGGTATTCCTTTTTGAAGGCGGCGTCCATTTCGGCGCAGACGGCCTGGACGGCGCCGGCGTCGGCGGCCACCAGGGCCACGGAGGCGGTGGGGATGGCGTTGTCCTTCAGGCCGCCGCTGACGGAGATCACCCGCAGGGGCGTTTTCTGCTCCAGGGCGCACAGGACCCGGCCCAGCAGCATGCTGCTGTTGGCGCGGCCCTTGTCGATCTCCGCGCCGGAGTGACCGCCTACCAGGCCGGTGACGGCGATCTCCTGCACCGGGGCGCCGAACCGCTGGCGGCGGATGGGCAGGCAGCAGTCAGCCCGGGCGCCGCCGGCACAGCTGACGGTGAAAACTCCCTCGTCCTCGGAGTCCATATTCAGCATCCGGCGGCCCTTCAGCACGGAGACGTCCAGCCCCTCGGCGCCGTACATGCCGGTTTCCTCGTCCACGGTGAAGATGGCCTCGATGGCCGGGTGGGACAGGGAGGTATCGTCCAGGATGGCCAGGGCCATGGCCACGGCGATGCCGTCGTCGCCGCCCAGGGTGGTGCCCTTGGCGGAAACGGTGTCGCCCTCCAGCACCAGGTCCAGGCCCTCGACAGCCATGTCCTTGGTGCAGCCGGGCTCCTTTTCGCAGACCATGTCCATGTGACCCTGGAGGATCACCGGCTCCGCCGACTCATAGCCGGGGGCGGCATCCTGGAAGATCACCACATTGTTCAGCTGATCCTGGACATACCGCAGGCCCCGGGCCTTGGCAAAGTCCACCAGCCAGTCGCTGACGGCCTTGGTGTTGCCGGAACCGTGGGGAATGGCGCACAGCTCCTCGAAGAAGTGAAAGACACGCTGGGGCTCCAGATGATTCAAAACGACCATAATGCATGCTCCTTTGTTTGAATTTCAAGGTCAGTATATCCTATTTGCCCGGGATTTGCAAGGGGCGGGGAGAGACGGGACTTGCTATTTCCAATACAGGATGTTATCATAGAGGCATATTCATACAGGATGTATTCTTTATGCGTAAAGCTTCCGGAGAAAAATTCTGGTTTTCTCCGCTGCCGGTGCCGATCATCGCCACCGATAGCGACGACCTGACGCTGAAGCAAAGAGAGCATAAAAATTTGTCATTGGGCGACCAGTCCGCAGACTGGCCGCGGCAATCCGTTTTTGCATCAAACGACTATTTCACAGTCCCCTTGATGAGGTGCAACCGCTGGTTGCTAACTTTTCAACCCCGCTTGGTGGACTTTTCGTGCCCCATTTGGTAAACTGAACACAGAAAATCTGCGAAGGAGGATCCCCCCATGACACTTGGAGAGAATATCGCACGCCTGCGCACACAGAAAGACTGGTCGCAGGGCGACCTTGCCGACGCACTGGGCATCTCGCGCCAGAGCATTTCCAAATGGGAGACCGACACCTCGATCCCCGAACTGGAAAAGCTCATAAAGCTCTCGGAGCTTTTCGGCGTGACGCTTGACCAGCTGGTGCACGGCGAAGACGCGCCGGAGACAGAATCTGTGCCTGCGTCCTCTGCACCGCAGGCGGCACCCAAGCGGGAAAAGCGCCATACCATCGCCGGAACAGCTTTATTGTGTACCGGTGCGGTCATTTTGGTTCTCTGGCTGCTGCTCACCGGTGATCTGCTGACGGGACTGATGTTCGCGTTACCGTTTCTCATCTGCGGCATCATCTTCCTTGCGGTGAAGCGGCACACTGGTCTCTACTGCGGTTGGGCGGTCTATCTCTGCGTGGATTTATACCTTCGCTGTGCGACCGGTCTTTCATGGATGGCCATCTTCGTGACGCGCTTCTGGACGGCGGAGCTGAACTATGTGCGCCTTGCCATCGCGTGGGCGCAGTTCCTCGTCATGGTCCTGATGATCGTCTGCACGATGCGCTCCTACCGGACGCTTCGGCTGCCCGCGACGAAAAAAGAGGTCACATGGCTTATTGCCGGATGGCTTGCTGCGCTGGTTGTGCTTCCGCTTTTGATGAGCTGCGGCATCATGCCGCTGTGGAGAGATAATCTGCACAACGACAGCGATTTCTCCCTGTATTCCTTCATCAGCGTTCTGTACAGCTATGGGCGTTTGGCGCTGGTCAATGTTTTGCTTGTGCGCACATTTGCCGTCTGGCGCGTGAAGCGGGAAGAGAGGAAAGCAAACCGCAATGGGGCGAAGACTTAGGTGAGTATGACGCATTGTCGGTTGTCCAATGGGTTTGGGACTACCCCGAAATCAGAACCTCCGGCTTAGATGGGTGTTCATAAAACAGTCAATGGAGCGTATCGATACAGATACGCTCCATTTCTCATATCAACATACTATGTAATGGGGTGCAGCCCCTTGGCTCTCCCTTTGGGAGAGCTGTCACCGCAGGTGACTGAGA
>OJPW01001787.1_pt1 | contig 10559 bp, 12 predicted proteins | sample 1598571 | NCBI WGS metagenome assembly OJPW01 (sample SAMN03922493, study PRJEB24848) | human gut metagenome | isolation source: stool sample | host: Homo sapiens | place: Germany | collected 2011-05
GTGCTCCACACCTCATGGGCTGTCTTTTTGACGAAGCGGAGATTATTTTCAATCAACAGATTCTGCACATCGGCGTTGCCCTGCTTGGTCAATGCACAGAGCTGTTCATTGGTCATCTGGTCTCTTTTCATGATTCGTTACCGTGCCGGTCATCGCAAGGAACATCTGCTTGACCATTTCCGTATCGACACCAGGCAAATGGGAAACAGATTGTGCCACTGCCTCTCCGATTTGCTCCGGGGTAATTTTGCGATTTGGCCTTTTCTGTCCCTTGGTCAGCTCGGCATAAATCTTTTTCACCGCCTGTGAGGTCAGTTCACGGGTGGCAGACAGATCGTTGCCAACCTCCTTCTTGACTGCCTGAACCGCAGCCATAAATGACCGCTGGATCGCTGTCAGGTCTGCCTGATATGCCGGGTTCTGCAATTTCTTTATGTCATTGACAGCGTCAGGCTGACCCCTCAGCATACCGGCAACGGTTGCGTACAACTGATTCTGTGCCGCAAAGCCCTTGGCGAGTTCGTTATCCAAATAACCGGAGATCAGATTTGTGGTGTTGGCAAACTCCGGATTTTCAAGCAGCGCATTGAGCACCTTGGGGTTTACTTTATGAGTATACAGATTTCTCGCCGCCTGAACCGACAGACCAAGTTCGGCAATATCATAGTTCACGCGGTCAGGCATATCGACCTCGCCAAGCAGAAAGTCGGTGGAGACATTGAACACACGGGCGATGCGAATGATGTTTTCGTCACCCAGCTTGTCCGTCTTGCCGCTGATGAAACGGCTCAGCATACTTTCCGAGCAACCGATGCGAGTAGCAAGCTCGGCCTGTGTGACTTTTCTGGATTTCATCAAGTCCTGTATGCGGTCACGGATTTTACCGGGAAGATAAGTCTGTTCCATTGCGGCACCTCTTTTCTATGAATGGTTCAGCGAAAACTCCCTCTCCAAAATGATCGTTCGTCCGTCGCATTGCTGAAACCATTCAGCATTTTCTGTATGTATCGGGATAATATATTTCGGGTTTATATCTCGGATGAGAGCGTGTATCGTTGCTTCGTCAGCATGACCACTGGTGTGCAGGTCAACGATACGTACCCCTTTTTGTCGCATGAATGTCAGAAACTCGGCAATATCCTCTTTTTCTTTATATCCATTCCACATGGAATAAAATAGGATACCGCCTGCAAATGATATCTCTTTTGAAAGCTCGTCCAGATAATTTTTCATGGAAGGACGAACACACATGACAAAACGCTCTTTTGCAATGCCCTTTCTTCCGATTTTCGTTTTCGGATATTTTCTGTCTAAAAGAGCATATCGCCCGTTCCACCCGTTCGTGATAAAAACACGAACGCCGGAGAAGGTCACCGGGTTTGGAATGCTCTCCCCAGCGGCATGTGCAACTTCTGCCATATACAGATCCTGTATCAGAACTCGCTTGCTCCGCCGTGCTGCCTTAAACAGGGTAACAATGCGGTCAATGTTCGTAGCCGCCTGCAAAACAAAAACCGGAGAATCGGTTTCAGAAATCGTATCAACAGCGAACTGCTCCAGATCTACCTCGGTCTTGGGCTTTTCGGAGGCTCTGGACAATGTTGTTCCCTCAATGATTAAGGCATCGGCACAGGGCAATTTGTGAAGCAAATGCGAAAAACTCTTTCTGCCGTTGGAACGAAAATCACCCGAATAGATCAGCGTTTGCTCTCCGCAGGCAATGTAGAACATGTAGGAATCAAAAGCTGAATGGTCACAGAGGTAGGGGGTGATGTGCAGATCGCCCACGGTAACGGTTTTTCCTGCTTCATAGTATGATGCAAAGCAGTATTCCGGTTTGTTCAAATATCTCCGGGCGACATTGGTCACATCTGCAGCACCTTTTCCGATATAAATCGGAATTTCAGGCAACACCTGGTCACACAAACCCAAGTGATCACCATGATAGTGGGAGATGAAGACCGCGTCATAAGCAGCCTTTCCGAAAAACAGCCCCTCAACATCCGGCGCAACCGGAATTTCCTCGTCCAATTCTGAGCCAGCATCCAGAATGATCTTCGTAGTATCGGAGGCGATTTCAATAATGGAACCGCCTATTTGGTTTTGCCCTCGATGAATAGTAATTTTCATTATATAATCACCTTAACCATTGACAATACAAAGTCAAGTGAATCTATGAACATCGAAATATCATTATCCGTTGTCAGCGGTTGATAAGAAACTTCAAATTCCCTTTTTCCAACCGGTTTTGCAAAAACTCTATTGTCGTTAAATCGGGCATTTAATGCTTTGATAATAATATCAACATTTTCATCAAATGATGCTATGGATTCAAAATGCTTCTGTTTCATCGAAAAGTTAACCGTAAACGGTTTCTTTGTCATTGCATCGAAATCCGGCATAATCAAGAACCTTCCCGTATACTTTTTTCCACCGTTATATGTAGCATAATCGATCCATTCAGGGCTTTCTGGATTCAAGTTCCCTTTGACAAGATCGACATATTTATCCGGATACTGCAGAAGCAGATATCCTTGCGTATAGTTGCTGTTTTGTGGTGTTCTCAGGTTTTCTGCTTTAAAAATCAAAGGGGTATTATTCATTCCCCACTCTAAAACAGCTGTCTCCAATTTGCCAGTCGCATCCTTCGCCTTTTTCGGAATGCTATTTATAAACGCATAACCTACAACGATAACGACGGCAGTAGATGCAATATCTTTTAACATTCCCCAAAAGGCACTCCAACTTATACCGCCACTTATCATTTCAGCAACAGCAGAAGCAATGGCAATTATTCCGAATATGAAGCCCCAAACTTTTTCTTTGAAATCAAGCTTATCCATTATTCATTCCTCCGTAATTATATATAGGTTATTCTCTTTTGCTATGTAATACGGCTTGCAGCCAAGAACCGCCATCAGCTGTTTCAAATGCGGACGATTCTGCTGCATTTCTTTCCATTGTGAGCCGCCCTGAAATACAAACGGGCAAGCTCTAACCGCCGTGTCGGGCGGCAGATCAAAATCCGAAACCAGTTTTTCTTTATTTGCTGTTCTGAGGTATGTATATCCCTCCAGCACGCATCGAAGCATCGTTTCTTTGCTGTCAGGTTTTTTTAGTTCCAGAATGCGGAGCATCTTTCCGTCGTACGCAAGCAGATCGATTTTTCCGGCTTTATCTTTTCGGCAATTTTTCAGCGGTGTTTGATAGTCGATGATCTCCCCGACAAGCTCCATCGCCCCCTGATGCTTCATTGCCATGGCGATCAATTCTTCTTCGCGGTTTGAATTGGGGTTGTCCGGCACACCGTCATGTCCGTCTACGTCATAGGGTGACAGACGTGTGATCTCTCTGATCTGCTCGAACAGGGGCAGATGATCCAGCAGCCACTCGGCGATCACTTCTGTATAGTATTCCTTTGTATCTGAAGTCCTTCCACGATAATTCACACAGCCGCTTTTATAAAACAGCGACATATCCGCAGAAATTTTCTCCAGACGCTCTATGATTTGCTTTCGTGTATAAGCCATTGATATCACTCCTAATTATCTGCGTCTCTTCTTGCTTGAGCCTCCAAAAAGCAGAAGCAATACGAGCAGGATCGTCGCTGCAATTCCTATAGCAGAGGCGACTTGCGCCAAACATCCCAAGGATGCTTCTTTTGATGATGCCCCCCAATTGATCATCTGCCGATACGCAAGCCATGCGCTAAGCAGAGCGCTGCATAAGGTCAGTACGATAAAAATCCAGAAGATCTGCTCACCAATGGTCAGCATAGTGGCAGCCAACAACACAGCAATAGCCGCTGACCACCACCAGTTAATGCAGCCCATACAATACTTTTCTTTTACTCGGTCATTGTAGGAAGTAGAGAGCTTGTGGCACAGAACACAACCAACTACAATTAGAATAAAAACTACAATCTCCATGTTTATACATTCCTCAAGTGTGCTTTCTTTCACTTCAACTTATACTTCTTGCCCGCACCTCTGCCGATAATGTCAATCAGCCCATTCTCATGCATCTGGCGGGCAAGCAAATAAGCTCTCGTCTTTTTGATGTTCAGGAGCGCCTGTAGATCTTCATCGGTCATTTCGCCGTACTCTGCCAGATAGTCCATCACGGTTTTCATCTGGGGAGTGATTGCCACAGGTTCTTTTTCCGTTGCCGCCGGGATGCTTTCGGTGGCGGTACCAGCAGCGTTCATGTTGGGCAGCACGATTTTGAATGCATTGGCTGTTGCCTCAATACTGGGTTGCACAGGGCAGTTTTCGTACAGCTTGAAAATACGACGAATACCAGTGCCGTAGCTTTCAATCAGACGCAGGCGGTGAAATACTTCCGCAAGCTTTTTATTTCTCGGCTGTGAAACACCGATGCGGATATCCTCTGTGGAAAGGCCAGGCAGGAGTCCGCCGAGAGAAATGAATTCCATTTTGCTGTCGTTTACATTGATGATAATACTGCCGCTGAAGCTGTAATCCCGATGCACCAACGCATTGAGCAGCGCTTCACGAATTGCCTCCTCGGGATAGTCCTGCTTATCCGTGCGGACAACGCCCTTGATGGTGGAGACGGTTCTGTTGCACAGCGCCAGATAGTTGATCGAGTTTTCAAACTGCTTGAAAATCGAGCCGCCAAACTCCTTGCTGTCCCGGAACTCCGTGCAGGATTCATCATTGAATACGGCAATTTTTGTGGTGTGCAGGCATTGATCGGAAAGAAGAAGCGCAAGGTTTGTGAAAACATCGTTTTTGGTAATGCCCAAAGCCCGGTACTTTTCCACCGAAAATTCAACGCCGTACTGCTTGAACGCCGCCTTCGCTGTCTCGAAGGTCAATTCCTGTTCCAGGCAGCGGTCATCCTCAAAATTGTCACCGTCCGATTCTTTGATCATCTGACGGATTTGCTCAGGAGAGGCCGGAACACTGGACGCGCCCTGGCGAACGTACACGCCGGTGGGCTTCATGCCCTTGGATTTCAGATAGTAAGGCTTGTAGCTGCCTTCTCCCACTTCAATCCGGATTACTTTGTTGTCTTGGAGAACATATCGCACGAACATGGTCACGTCCGGATGAATGGCATCGCGGATGCCGTTGGTCAGGCGGGTATAGGTTTCATCTACGTCCTCAATACCGATCAGGTTGCCCTTATCATCAATACCGAGATAGATCACGCCGCCGTCCGTATTTGCAAATGCGATGACTTCCTTGTAAATGTCATCGACCATCTGAGATTTATATTCAATGCGTTCGCTTTCATATTGCATATACAGTTCCTCCATTGTAGCTTACTTACATTATACTCACTTTTTCACACTTTTCAATATAGTGGGGTGAAAATTCACTTTTTGTTTACTCTGGAAGTGAAAATTACTTTTACCTTCATCTGCTCATTGCCCTTCCGACTTGCACTTTTTCAAGATTTCGGGAGGGCTGTTTTTAGATGGCCGAACGGAGTGACAGATGGAATTATCCCTTTGTCACCCCCGTTCTCGTTATTTGTCGGCAGGATAAGTAAATCAGAGGCTGCGAATGTACTCAAGATCTTCCTTCCACTTTTGAAAATCCAGTTCATTCCCGGCCTTCATACCATTGATATTCATTCTTCGCTTCAAAAAGCTCATTACCTCATATTTTGAAGCCTTCCCAGCATCAATGGCGCATTTTAAAATGCTTTGTCGTTCGGATGCGTGTAGACCAACAGACTGGCTGACAGTGTATCCCATGTTGTAGAAAACGGAGGCGTCTGCAAACCCAGAAAAATCCCCTGCGGTATCATTTTCATATGCAATTTTTCCGCGTGGTACCCCATAACTTTCAAACATAGTCGTCATTCTCCTCAATATACTTTCGCATTTTCTCTATGGCAGTATAGAATGTCCGTTCAGACGCCTTATCGGACTTGCGGCTGGCGGAGTGGGAGATTTCTCCAAAGGGTATAGGCTTTATGGGCCTGTACTTGATCTCTCCACCTATCAGCGCAGCCTTCTTTGTAGCCCAGCAGGTGTCGCAGAAGCCCAAATGTTTGGCAACCGTGTGCTGCTCCCGGTAGGTGATGTTATCATAAGCCTTGTGGAGGGCGGTATACAGCACCGTTCGAAAATACAGCTTGTCCGGCGCTGATGTGGTGTCCACCGTCACATCCTCGGTGCTTTCTTCTCCGTCCTCATCGTAGCATTGGTAGAAATCTGCCCGCCGCTCGTTCAGGGCGCCTATCGCAATGTAGCGTTTTACGGTTTTGGCGTCCATTCCGACCTCATCTGCAATTGTCTGTATGCCGCCGTCGCTGGAATCATCGCCGTTTCGGTGATAGATTGCCATAATGCGCTTCATCACCGGGTAGGTATCGACCGTCATGGTGACCACGCCGCTTTGAGCCGCGCGGATGTAGTCCTCGATACTGTCCGAAATATATTGCTTTTGAAAGGCTGCAAACGGTGCGCCTATGGACGGATCATATTTTCCCAGAGCGGCCAGAATGCCGCACACCGCCGCCTGCTTGATGTCCGCAAAGTGCTCCGGCATTCCGTAACGCTGGCAGGTGTCCTGCGCCAGCTTGTTCAGCATCGGCTCCCGGTCGTGGAGATACCAAGCGATGTACTTGTCCTCTTTTTCTGAAAGATACCGGTCAATATACTCCTGCGGCGGCAGCTTGGGCGGCGCAGGATCGAGGAGGTACATCCAGCGCTCTAAGAGAGATTGCTGCTGTCTGCGGATTTCGTTCAGTTCTTCGGACACCGGCTGCACCTCCATTTCTTACGATTTCATCCTTCTGTTCGTGTCGGCATAGAGCTTCGTGTGCTCCAAATCCTTGCAATACTCCCTCGCAGCGTATGTGTCGTCCTCCTCCGCCTGCTCCAAACGCCGCTTCGCCATTGCCTGTGCCGCCGCCGCAAATTCCGCCGGAATCGTGCCTCGGCTCTTTTCAGAGCGGATGGCAGCGCAGCGTCTGGCGTAGGCGGCCTTCAGCGGGTTATCCTTTGCCCGTTCCGCCTTACCCTGGATGATAGCATAGCGGCGGCAGGAGATTTTCTCACCGTGGTATAACTCCGGTGCAGTGCCGTAGGAGCAATATTTTTGCCGCCGTGCACTTTGCATCAGGAAGTACTGTCCGCAGATTTCGCACCGTCTTGGATAATGTCCGTGGTGTAAACCTTCAAAGAAGTCGGTCAGGACGAAGCTGTAATAACTTTTAAAGGTCATCCTTCGGGCAGTCACCAGAATCCGGCTATTTCGTCGTTTCGGGAAGGCGATATATTCCGTGTTCAGTGGAAACAGCGCTTTGTCGAATATCTCTGCTGCAATGGGCAGCAAATGCCGCTCGTCGAAACGCTCTGCCGCATCCACACGGGAGACGAATTGCCGGAGCTGCGCATAGGCCTTGCGCATATCCTCCGGGATAGCGTCATAAAAGCGGAGGGTCTGCAAAACGGTTGCGCACAGCGTTTCGTACTTTTTGAAAAGAGACTTATCATATTCGGGCGGAAGGATACCCAGATAGATTACATCCTGATCCTGCCGTGCGACTGCTGCCCTGCGCCGGAAGTAATCCTGTATGGCAACGGCGTTTTCTGCGGTGAACAGCGCTGCAATGCACTGTTTTTCTGTGGCAATGTCCAGCGAGGAAAAGGGCTTCAGCTTTGGCAGGGTTTTCAGAATGAGCTGGATTTCCTCTCTGGCTTTCACAAAGTCCGTTTCATTCAGATACCCGGCGGCAAGCTGCTCCTGCACATTCCAGTTGTTTTGTCTGAATACGGCAATTCTCGCCGCCGTGTCATTCTTGTAATATTGATTCAGCAGGTGTACAGCAAAGGTGCCTGCCGCATAGCTTTTGCTGCCGATATGCACTCGCCCGTCCCGATAAATGGCAGTTAAAAAGCCGAGTCCTTCGTTCATATGCCCATCTTCCTTCTAAATTCTATCAGACAATATGTCCCATAAGCGGGACAGATTCTTTTTTATATTTTTCAAGAAATAATTTTGCTTTACGCCATAATTAGAACATTAGTTCTATATAACTATATCAGAAAAAGCTCCTGTTTTCAAGGCTTTTTCCAATGTTGCGGACAGGATTTTTCTCGTGTTGCTGAATCCTTACCTTTTTTCGCTGTTTCCTCCATTAACTATATAGAAGGCAGTTGTCAATCCGTCGGGATCATCCCCGGCGGCTATTTTGCTGCCCGAAAAACGGAAAGGAGGCGAAAAGGATGGTCTTGAGATATTCGGCTGAGCCAAAGCACCGATATTTGGCTCTAATCGGTTATTTTGCTGTAAAAGGTGAGCCGAGTTGGCTCACAAAAAAGATACACCCCAAGAGGAGAAGAAACGGTTTCCCCCGTCCAAAAGCGGGAATCGGATGTATCCCCTACGGGGTACGTCTCACGGTATAACAAGCAGGGACTTTGTGTGCCAAAGCCCCAATCAGAAGCCGCCCCATTTGGTGGCTTAACTCTTTGGGGGCGCAGCCCCCAATCCCCCGGAAAGGAGCAATGTGTATGAGGAAAGATATACGGATTGCCGTGCGAGTCACGGCAAAGGAAAAAGGGAAGATACAAGACAAAGCCCGAAAATGCGGGCTATCCACAACCGAATATGTCAAGCAAAGATCGTTAGGGTACGAGCCGAAAGGCATTCCGCCCGACGCTCTTTTTGTTTTGCTTGAGAAAATCGGCGAGTTGGAGGGCAAAAGCTCATCCGATGAATTGAATACCGAAATTAGCGCTCTTTTGAAAGAGATTACCGCAGCACTGTTGCTGCCGGGAAAGGGGTGATGCGGTATGGCTGTCACAGGCTTCTGGCCGGTATATAGGAACCTGAAAGCAACGCTGGACTACGCCGACAATCCCGACAAAACCACGCTACCTGAATATCTCGATGAAGATTTGTACGCCGCCCTACGCTATGTGGAGAACGACAGCAAGACCGACCGGCAGATGTTTGTGGGCGGCATCAACTGCTCCAAACAGAACGCCTATGCGGAGATGATCGCCGTGCAGCGGCGGTTCGACCTGCGTGGGAAAGTTGTTGGTTATCACGGAATACAAAGTTTTCGTGAGGGCGAGGTCACGCCGGAACAGGCGTTTGCAATCGGCAAGGAAACCGCACGACGAATGTGGGGCGACAGATATCAGGTACTCGTCACCGTCCACCTGAACACAGATAACATTCACTGCCATTTCGTGGTGAATCCCGTGTCTTTCAAGGACGGTGCCAAATTCCAGAACAAAATCGGCGACCACAAGGAACTGCGAAAAGTTTCTGACCAAATCTGCCAGGAGCACGGCCTGTCCGTTTTGGAAAACAGTGACTTTTACAGCCAGGGCAAGAAGAAAGAATACTGGGTTCATAAGGCCGGGAAGCAGACCCACCGGGATATGCTGCGGCGGGATGTGGACGAAGCGCTGGCCCGCTGCGGGTCCTATGCTGAAATCGAGTATTATCTGAAATGTCTGGGCTACCGCTTGGAACGGGATTTCCGCTATGCGCACCCGTCCGTCATCGCCAATGGCTGGCAGCGACCAGTCCGACTTGACAGTCTGGGCGAGAGCTACGACAAGGCGAGCATCCGGGATCGCTGTCTGGAAAACCAGCGCAAGCCGGAGTTGTACGGCGTTGCCTACCCGGAACGAAAGCGAGCGCCGCTGCTGACCATGGAATACCATCTGCGGCAGGCTCAAAAGAAGGACACCGTCACGCTGTTGTTTGAGATTTTCATTGCACTTCTGAAAATCTGCACCGGCAGTAATATCGAGCAGCAAAACCGTCCACTATCCCCAGCTATGCGGGCGGAAGTGCGAAAACTGGATGAGGCCTTGGAAGAATACAAGTTCCTTTGCGACCAGAATATCGAGTCGCCAAAGGAGCTTTTGTCATTTCAGGAGCACCTGACCGGCAGAATTTCAGAGCTGGAACAGCAGCGCTATGTTCTGCGGCTTCGGCTGCGCCGGGTCAAATCGCCGGAGGCGGAAGCGGCGCTGAAAGCGCAGGCCAAGGAGATTGCCAAAGAGATCACGCCTTTGCGGAAGCAGCGAAAAATCGCCCTGCGCATTGCCGAGCATATCCCGCAGATACAGGGGCTGCTGGATGCTGAACGGCAAATTGAGATGAAACACAACAACCTGACACGAAAACAAGAGAGGAGCTATTACCGATGAAACAGACCGATATTGCAGTATCCAAACTGCATAGCAAACTTGCTTGAGAAAGAGAGGCGGTTCCTATTCTTGACCGCATCCCACCGGAGATTTTACGGGAGTACACCACAAGAAAGAATGTGCGTCATCACCGAATGAATCAGGAAATTTGAGTCAATAATAATATCACGAAACGGAGGAATTCTATGGCAGAGACCGAGGATAGAAAGCAGTTTATGAATGAACAAAAAAAGCAGGCTGTCATTGAACAGCTCTGGCTGACATATTACAACGATACGCTGTTTGCCAAAGGCGTGATTACGGAGGATCAACGCAATAAGCTGCGTGTGATGATCAAGAGCCGTACTGCGGCAAAAATGCGATAAGATATATGAGCTGTCTCTTATACACATCTGACGCTGCC
>OJPW01001791.1_pt1 | contig 10530 bp, 7 predicted proteins | sample 1598571 | NCBI WGS metagenome assembly OJPW01 (sample SAMN03922493, study PRJEB24848) | human gut metagenome | isolation source: stool sample | host: Homo sapiens | place: Germany | collected 2011-05
GCCGCAGGCGCGGCCGCAGCAGGGGCAGAGATCGGCGCTTTCACTCCGGGGTTCCGGCTGTTCCTCCAAGGTCGTCTTCTCCCGTTCGGTTGATCTCGTATCGCATAAGATAGCCCGTGCTTCCGGGTTTTGCAAGCCGGAGCGGGTCAGACGGCGCCGGGATACACATATTCTCCTTTCGGGAAGACGGCCGGGACGAGCGCGAGAAAGACCGCAGCGAACAGGAGTCCGCAGCAGTAGAGCAGAAGCAGACTCTGATAACGGCTGACCGTCATCGTTCCGAGCATCCACTCCGGCGCGAGCATTTCTCCGCCGAGCAGCAGCGAGGTGACGAATCGCGACAGCCCGGAGCCGCCGCAGGAGAACGCTCCGGAGAGCGCCATCGCCATGACCTTGTTGCCGGGGGAGGCGAGCGCCATCATTTCTGCCGAAGCCGCGATTGAGACGGCCGCGATGCCGAGACTGTACAGGAAGAGCAGGCCCGCGATGACCGGACAGGCCGCCGCGCCGCTGCGGCCGATGAAGAAGAGCATGAAATTGACGGCGAAGAAAAGCGCGTGAAAGAGCGGATAGAATCTCCGGGGACCGGCCTGGCGAAGCAGCTTCCCGGCGCAGAGATAGCCTGCCAGCATGCCGGAGAGGGCGGCGCCGGAAATGAAAACGATGACGTTGTCCGGCGCGCCGAGCTGGTTTTTCAGGCAGAGGATCATCAGCGGAACCGTCCCGAAGGCGGCGAGATTCAGGACGAAGAGATAGGTCGAAAAACCGGTCAGTGCCTTGTTGCCGATCGCGCGGGCCAGGCCGGTGCGGAATCCGGCCGTGCCGCGTTCGGGAATTCGGAAATTCGGAATCCGGGCGATGGCGGCGGCGCGGCCGGTGAAGATGGCCGCAGCGAGGAAAAGGACGCCCTGCAGTGTTCCGGTCGACGGCTGCCCGCCGATTGCGGCTCCGACCGCGAAGAGGAAGAGCGTCGCGGTCAGCTGGTGGCAGAAGCGCATGCGGCAGAAGAAGCCGGTGCGCCGTTCCCGGGTCAGAAAGGTGTCGAGCAGCGGGAACCAGCCGGCGATGAATCCGGTCAGCGACAGCGCGAAGCAGAGGATCGCCGTGATGAGGACCGTCACGCTCCAGGCGCCGAACCACGGGGCCGAGGCCGCTGCGAAATAGGACGCAGACGCCAGGAAACAGGCGGTCAGGATCACGCGCTTTTCTCCGGCCGCCGCGACGAGCGCGGCCATCGGAATCAGGCAGCAGCCGTTCAGCAGCGGCAGGACGGAGGTGGTGAGCATCGAAAGGGTGTCGCCCGCGCCGAGCATTCCGGCGAAGAGGATGACGACCGCGCTGTCGGTCAGCGTGACTTCGCCGAGAAAGCCGCAGCAGGAGGAGACGACGGCGGCACGTTCCGCCTTGCGCCGCAGCGCGGGAGTCGGTTCGGCCGGAGCGGACAGGGGCGCGGCGACCGACTCCGCCTTGCAGTTGATTGCAAACCAGTGCATGATAGGGCTCCGGAATAAGGATTGCTTTGCCTTATATATTACCGGAGAGTGCGCCGGAAGTCAATTTGCGTTTCGCGGTTCGGGCCGGATAAAAATGTGAATGCCGTCACATTTCCGGCCGGTGCCCTTTGCTGAAAATTCATGCGGTTCATCGCGGCGAATCGTGAAAGAGATCGCGGGGAGGGACGGGAAGGAAGCCATGTACGCATTCGGAACCGGAGCCGGTCTTCCGCAGAAGAAGACCGGCGTTTCTTCGCATTTGCGTTGCGACCGGTTTACGCCGTATCGCGAACTGTTCCGGATACGGGACTGCGCCTGCCGCTTCCGCAATCCCGGTCCGGCAACACTCCTTATCGGTTGTTTCTTCTGAAGTATTTGAGCAGCACCTTTTTGCGGGCGGTATCCGTCTGGGCCGGTTCGTTGTCCTGCGGGTTCTCGGTGTGTTCGACGCTCCAGCCGTTCCATTCGCGGAAGGCGTGGTAGGTCCAGTCCCAGCCGTACTCCTCGAAGAGTGAGATGCAGTCCTCTAAATAGCGTTCCGCGCCGGGGGCCCACCGGACCGCCGAGAATTCGCCGACGTAGATTCGCGCTCCGTGACGCTGCTGGAAGTCGCGCACGGGCTTCAGAATCCGCCGCAGCGTTTCGCGGTCGTAGCGGGTGCCGGAGATCATGCCGGGGTAGGGGATCAGCTCCGCGCCGCCCGCCGCGCCCCAGTCGTTATGCACGAACTGGTGCGTATAGGCGCCCGGATTGTAGACGTGCACCTGATAGATGATGTTTCTGAGCGGCAGCGGTTTCAGGTAATAGAAGCCGTCCGGCTGGCACCAGTTGTTCGATTCGATGATGATCGGGCGTTCCGGGTCGATTTGCCGGATCGCCCGGGCGGCTTCGAACTGGAGTTCCCAGTAACCGAATTCGGTGGGGCGGCTCTGCATCGGCTCGTTCACGAGGTCATACCCCCAGACAGCGGGACGGTCCTTGAACCGTTCCGCGATCCGGCGCCACAGTTCGACGAAGCACTCCGCGTAACGCCGGTCGTAAAACATCAGCATATCCTTGTTGCCGGAGCGCGGGTAGCGTCCTCCCGGCGGAGAGTGGAGATCGATGATGACCTTGAGGCGGTTCCGCTCGGCGGCGGCGAGCACGAGGTCGAGTTCGTCGAGCTTTGCGTCGATCCAGCGGGTGTATTCCGCCAGGTTACGGTCGGTTCCGGCTTTGCCCCAGTTGCGGACGAATTGCCAGCGGATCAAATTACCCCCCCAGGAGCCGAGCTCCTCGAAGTCGCCGGGGCGAAAACGGTCGGGCGACATCACGCCGCGGAGCGCCGGCTGTGTGCGGACGGCGTCGCTGTATTCGGCCGTCATCTCCGGCTGTGTGCGGTCGAAGGCATAGATCTTCAGATTCCGGAACTGCACTTTGCCGAAACTTTCCTCGAGGCCGAGCGAGAGAGTTCCCTCCGTGATATCGTCCGGCACGGTTGCCGTGAACACCAGCTCCTTCCAGTCGAAGGTGCCGAACTGCTCGATCGGGTGGTGATAGTTTTTTCCGATCGAAGGCGAGTCGTAAGAGAGCATGAATTTGATGCCGTTCCAGCGGTTCGGCGGCTGCGTGACGTTGTCGGCTTTCGCCTCGATCGTGAAGGTCAGCAGCTGACCGCGGCAGGCGGAGAGGTCGATGGGGGCGGTGACTTTGTGATGCGTCCCGCCGTTCTCCTGCGGCACATTTACTTCGAGTATGCCGGGCTCCTGCCACGCTGCACCCGGAATCATCGTCCAGCGGCCGCGGTTTGACGTTGAGAAGTCGTCCGTGTGGATCGGCTTCATTGAGCCGGCGGGGAGGAGTGCCGCCGCGCCGAGCAGGGCTGCGGCAAGGAGGATGGTTTTGAAAAGATTCATCTGGCGTCTTCGTCCCCGGTTTAATTGACGTTCTTCTCGACGACTCCGCCGCGGTTTTCCGCGAACCAGAGATCGGCGTTGCCGCTGGTCGCAGCTGAATCGGCGACGGCTTCGCGGCAGTTCAGCGATGCGGCGTGTCCGTCGTAGAATGCGATGTTGACCTGCTGCAGCCCCGCGTGACGGTAGGCGACCACGCAGGAAGAGGAGGTTTCGCCGACGGCCCAGTAATAGGATGGATTCGAGCGGTGCGGCCCGAGAATCCAGTCGAGCCCGTCCGAGAAGGCCATGAGCGACGACGGCTTCCGGAGCCCCGATACCCGGTAACCCTTATAATTGCAGTTCGACCAGTTCGCCGCGAAATCGATGTAGTTCATCCCGTAGCTGCGTTCGATCGGGATTCCGTCTGCATCCTTTCCGGCCGGATTCGTCCCGTTCGGGCAGTGGAGGGAGGCCGGGAACTGCTTGCTGAGACTCCCGGACGCGTTGTATCCGGGGAGCCCGAGCAGGCGGCGGAACCCCGGATTTTTATTCCAGCTGCAGTCCGGCGCCTGCACCGGAACGTAATAGTCGTCGCTCTCCGACGCATACAGGAGTCCGGCCGTGCCGAACTGTTTGAGATTGTTCCGGCAGGTGGTCTGCTGCGCGGCTCCGCGCGCCTTGTTCAGCGCCGGCAGCAGCATCGCCGCGAGGATTGCGATGATCGCAATGACGACGAGCAGTTCGATCAGGGTGAAGCGGGTTCTTTTCATGTTCGTCCCATCCTTTCGATGTGGTTTAGGAAACGCGTTATCTTGAACGGCGAAAAAATAACGGAACTCACTCCGCACGGCCGGTGGTTTCGGAAAAGGCGAACGTGACCGGTATTTTGAGTTGAACGGGTTCTTGGCCGCCTTCAATCCGGGCGACGAGCTTTTCCAGGGCGGTGACGCCGATCTCATAATCATTGGTCAGTGCGGTGATGAAGCGGTCTGTGGCAAGACGGGTGCTGCTCTGGCCGTCGAAGCATCCGACCGCGGCGGCAGGATACCGGGCGGCGATGCAGCGCGAGGCGCCTCGCGCCAGCTGCGGAGCGGTTGCGACGACCGCGTCGTATCGGCCGGTTGCCAGCAGTTCGGCGGCAAGCCGCTCTCCGTCGGCTTCCGTATAGTCGCTGTAACGGATCGCCTCCGGCGGAATCCGGACCCCGGCCCGGCGGATTCCGGCTTCGAGCTGCGGAATGATCGAGGTGTCCTCCTTCCCCGCCAGCCAGCAGAAGCTGCGGCGGCCCTTCTCCCGCAGGTGCGAGACGATGCCGAAGGCGGAGTGCTCGTAATCGCTTGCGACGAACGAAAGCGAGGCGCTGCCTTCCGCTCCGGGCAGCGAAGTCAGGAAAATCCGCGGCCCGCTCAATGCGGCAAGTTCGTTCCAGTAGCGGTCGGAGCGGTGAACGCCCCAGATCAGGAGCCCGTCGAGAAAGCCCGACTGGAACAGCCCGGCATAGTGGTTGTTCTCCTGAAATTCCGGGCGGTTGAACAGCAGAAGCAGATTGTAGCCGGTCCGGCAGAGCGCCTTTTCGATGCCGGAGAGAATCTCGACGAGGTGTGTGTCGTTGAAGGCGTTGTGTCCCATCTCCTCCTGAGGCGGCACCAGCAGCCCGATGACATTGCTGCGGCGTTTGAAGAAACGCTGGGCGTTCACGTTCGGAACGTAATTCAGCGCCCGCGCCGCTTCGCGGATTCTCTCCTGCGTCTTTTCCGGAATCGGCAGTTCGCCGCCGCGGTGGTTCAGGACCCGCGACACGGTACAGGTCGAAAGACCCACATGGCGGGCCAGTTCGCGGATGGTGCAGCTCTTTTTCGCAGGGTCGGACATCAGGCTTCTCCGTCTGTTTAGATAACACGTTTATTGAACACGTTATTTATTATACCGGAAAAGAAGCGGAATGTCAAGAGCCCGTTGAATGATTTCCGGATTTTTTTCGTGAAAATGAAACGGGGGAGCGGGGAAAGCGGGAACCTTCCCGCCGCTCCCTCCGGATTTCAGTTTTCTTCGGCCCACGCGATATGGAAGTCGCCCGTAACGTTTTCGAGCACATATTTCGGCCCGAAGCCGTCATATTCGAGCCGGGCTTTCAGCACGGAGGGCTCAAGCACGGTCCGGTGCTGCTCCGGCGGATAGAAGCGGACCGAGTCGACGTGACCGGCCTCCGGACGGAACACCACGCGTGCGTTTGCGACTCCCCGAAGGAGAATCCGCCGCCTGACACCCGGCATGCCGGAGGTAGCCTCCCGGCACGACACCCTGCCGTGTTTCATGCCGAGGAATACGCGGCACTCGCGGTTGACGGCGCGTTCGGCGGGATAGCAGGCGGAACCGTTTCTGATCAGCGCGTCGGCGCCGGTGAACAGCGGGGCGCCGTCCGGGAAGCGGAAGCGTTCGGTCACCGTCGTGTCGGTTCCGAATCCCGAGAAGTAGAGCGCGTTGTCGTGCCACCTGAGCGTCAGGCGCGGATCGGGCGTCGTCGCGGAGTATTTGTCGAATTCGATCCGCCAGCCGAACTTCGCAAGCGCGCCGCGCAGCATCGCCTCCGCCGGCGCGAAGACGTTCCGGTCGAACGCGGTCGAGAAGTGACAGTGCTTCTCCATCGAAAACGAGTTGCTGCCGCGCACCCAGAGCGCTTCACCGCCGTTCCACTCCGGCTTCGCGACGCGGGCGACCGCCGGACGCGCCTCGCCGTCCTGCCGGTATTCGAAGACGGTTTCGGCACCGGCTCCCGGCGCGAACACCCGGTCGAGCGGTCCGCCCGAATAGCGCGCCAGATGCCTGACCCGCCCGAAGCCGATCACGTCGAACTCCCCGTCGAGCGGGGATGCCGGGACCAGTCCGAGCAGGGACTCGATCCATTCGCCGCGCGCCGGCCCGTAGAACAGCCCCCTGCCGCCCGCCGCGAGGAACCGTTCGAGCTTCGTCGCGGCCGCCGCGTTGACCGTCACCGTCGTCGGCGCCACGAGGACACGCCCGGCCAGCGCCTTCTCCGGCGCGGAGACGAAGTTCCCGGTCGAGATGACCGTGTTCAGCGGCAGCCCGCAGTTCAGCGCGCCGCGGATCAGGTAATCCCCGGCGAAAATCTCCTCGAGCCGCTCGCCCGCGTAAACGAGGTCGTGGTACTCGTCGAACGGGTAGACCCAGACCAGCGGACCGGCCTGGTCCGGCGCGGTCCGGCGCGCGTCCGCCAGATGCGGAATCACTTCCTGCGGCACCTGGTCCGGCATGCGTCCGTACGAGTCGTCGATCGACAGAAGGTGCAGCGCATTCGGGAGTTCCGCTTCTCCGGAGCCGTTCAGCCGCGCCACCGCCATCGGCAGGTAGATGTCGTGCGGACTGCGTCCGTAGCGGTCCAGCCACGGCGAATTCATGAACCAGATGTCGTGGATGTAGTAACGGAACGGAAACCCTTTCCCCGGAGGCAGTTCGGCCACGTGGCTCATCCAGCCCGCCAGCTCCATGCCGAAGTCTCCGTCCAGCGCGGCCCACGGCGAGTTCGGCGGAATCTCGAGGTCCGGGACTTCGCGGTAGATTTCGCGCAGCGGCGTCGCGTCGCTGGTCAGGTCCATGCCGGTCGACAGGTTCGTGCCGCGCGTCTCGATCGGAAATTCCGGACACTCCCGCCGGAAGTCGCGCCAGAAATCGTGCATCGCCCGGCGCACCTCCTCCGCTTTCTCCGGCGCGAAGTCGCAGCCGTCGAAAATCGCCCCCGTCGCGCCCCAGGTCTCCATGCCGAAACCGAAGCCGTTCGAGAGCCAGATGTAGTCGAAACCCATGTCGCTCAGATAGCGCCGGCACTGTCTGCCGAGGAAGCGGCCGAACGGCTCGCCCTCCGGAATTCCGGCCGGATAGGCCGCGTAGGCGCGGTCGTCGGCGTGCAGCTTCGTGTAGCAGCAGACGAAGGTCTTGCCGCCGAGGCAGAAGCCGCGGCAGATTTCCGGATGGCGCTCGTATTTGAAGCTCGATACCGCGAATTCCGGGCCCGGGTCGAAGGTCGCGCCGATGCGCAGCTCGCGCCCGAACTGCCGCCGGAACACCTGGCGCAGAATCCCCAGCAGCTGCCTGAAGTCGCCGTAAGTCCAGTCCGGCAGATCCCCGGCCCGGTATGGGCGCGGGCGCTCGTGGATGTTCTGCTGTTCCGGCGGCAGACCCGAGCTGTTCGAGTGCGGATTCGCCACGCCGATCCACTTCGCCCACTCGAAAGCATCCTCCATCCTGCCGTTGTAGTCCAGGATTTCCGACCCGTCCGCTGCCCAGAACATCACCGACACACGTTCGCTCTCGTCGATCAGCGGCTTCCACTGCCGGAATATCTGTTCCGCCACACGCTCGTAACCGCCCGCGCTGCGATCCTGAAAAGGCTTCAGCGACACTTCCAGATCAAGTTTTTCCCAACGCATCTCTATGGTGACTCCTTCCCCTGTCGGTATTGAAGATGAATTGTTCCATAAAGTATAGCTGCTCCGGGCCGGTTTTGACAGGCCGGATTGACCGGAACGCGCGAAATAATTGAAAAAAATCAATGGAATCCAAAAGAACGGCGGCTCACCCGATCGAATCGAAAATGAAGCCGGGGCGCCGGAAGCCCTCCGCCGTTTCGGCGGTTTTCCGGTCGGTCAGCCCGGTCAGAACCACTGCGGACTGCAGCCCGGCACGGTTCGCGCCTTCGATGTCGCTGCCGAGAAAATCGCCGACCCCGGCGACGCGTTCGCGGCGGGTCCCGGCGGGAAAACGCGCAAGCACATGTTCGTACACCGCCGGGCAGGGCTTGCCCATGTGGAGCGGCCGGATTTCGATGCCGAGTTCGCGCAGGTGAAAACGGACCAGCTCGAACTGCCCGAGCGGGCACAGCGTGACGCCGCCTTTCACCGGATTCAGCCGGTCCGGATTCGGAATCACGACCGGAAGCTCCGGACGTTTCATCAGTTCGTTCAGCACGGCGTGGAAGCTCGTCCGCCAGTCATGAAGGCCGCCGAGGAACAGGATGCCGCCGCATTCGCCGATCCGTTTCGGGTCGGTGGCGTATCGCAGCCCGAGCTGCTCCGGGAATGTCGCGGAGCCGATGAGAAAGAAACGCAGTTTCTCCCACCCCTTCCGCGCCAGCTCTTCGCGGAGCGGTGCGGCGGCGCCGGCGATGTCCTCCGGGTACGCCTCGATTCCGGCCGCGTTCAGCCGGGCGGCGATTTCTCCGGAGGTGTTCGAGCAGTTGTTGGTCAGAAAGAAAAACGGCGTCCGGTTCCGGCGCAGGAGCGCGATGAGCTCCGCGGCGCCGGGAAGCGGTTCATCGCCGAGCAGCAGCGTCCCGTCGAGGTCGAGCAGCATCGCGTCGAACCGGGACGGGTCCCGGCTGAGAAAGTCGAGAAAAGTCATGGCAATAAGATCCCCACGGAATTCGGAATGTTCATCCGGGTAAAATAGTGCCGGAACTCCGTTTTTTCAACCGGAGCGGCGGGAAAACGCCGATCGTTTTTGCGTTTCGGCCTTTCGGGTGGTATATTGTCCACGGAGACGAACCGGAAGGAGGAATTGATTATGCGGATGGTTCTGCTTTTTGTTTTTCTGTTTTTCGCCGCCTGTTCCGGCCTTGCCGCCGGGCAGGAGAATGCCGCCGTGGGGAACGGCGGTCCGCCGGCGGAGGAGAAGGCCGCTCAGCCGGGCGGCGATTCGTTTTCGCTCGAACGGATTGAGGACTGGAATTTCATCCTCTCCCGGCTCGATTCGCAGATCACCCGGGCTGAACAGGTGCTCGACGGTTATCAGGGATCGTTCCGGAATATCGAGGGGGAGTACCGGAAATTTTACGACAGCATCGCGCTGCAGGCGGACGAACTGCGTTTCCTGCTTTCGATTTCGACGCCGCAGGATGTGTTCGAGACCACGCTGCGCTGCCAGCAGATCGACGACCTGAACCTGATTTTCCGCAAGCGTTACCGGGTCATCCGGATGTACCGCGACGGGAGCGCCCAGCTGACCGCCCGGACCGAATCGATCCGTTCCGAGCTTGACCGCATGAAGCGCCTGCCGCAGTACAGCCGCTATTCGGGGCGGATCGAACAGGTCGCCGCCAAGTATCAGGCTTTCCGGGACCGGGCCGGGCGGATTACGCGGCAGCTTGACGAGCTGCTGGCTCCCGAGCTCGACAGGATGCTCGAAACGCTCGTGCGCGAGGCCGCCCGGGTGCGAACCGAGACGATCGACAATGTGTTTTTCTCCCGCCAGGCCGCTTACTGGCAGCTTTTTCCGAGCCAGAAGCAGATTCTCGCCTACTGGTATTACACCGCCGTCGACGAGAAGCAGTTCAGCGGCGGCGACGAGTGGGCGGGGGACCTGATCTGCTTCATGCTGATCTTCATTCCGTTGCTTTTGCTCTTCGTGTACGGCGGTCCCCGCTGGTTCTACCCGTGGCTGCTGCGGCAGACGCGGTTCCCGGATATGTACCGGAAGTCGAACCTGTTCTTCTTCTCCGGGCTTCTGATGGTGCTGGCGCTGGCGCTCTATTTCGTGCAGTTCCGGACCGAGCTGAGCTATTCCGCGCAGGTTTATCAGTTCAGCCAGACGATCGGGGCGCTGGCGATGCTCTGCATCGCCCTTGCGTTCCGCATGGAGCGCGGCATGATGCGGCGCACGATCCTGCTCTATCTGCCGTTCATCCTGCAGAACTTTCTCGCCAGCACACTTTTCGCACTGGTCATGCCGTACCAGCCGCTGATGCTGATCGCCGTGCCGCTGAATCTGCTGACGGCGGTCTGGGCGCTGTTCATGCTCCGGCGCGGCGGATACGCGGCATTCGACTGCGTCCTCGGCTGGCTTGCGCTCGGCGTGGCGGTGCTTGAGACGTTGCTGATCACCCTCGGTTTCCTCTATATCGGATTCACCATGATGCTGACCGGGTTCGTGGTTCTCGGGCTTTTCCAGGCCGCCATCGCCGCCAGCCGCATGATCCTGACCCGGATCGCGGAGCATGCGGAGAGCCGGATGAGCAACATCATTCTGCGTCACCTCGCGTTTCCGCTGGTCTGGTTCGGCGTGTGCGGCATCGTGATCGGCAATATCTCAAGCACCTATCACCCTGTCTCTTATACACATCTGACGCTGCCGACGATACTCCTTGTGTAGAT
>OJPW01001793.1_pt1 | contig 10529 bp, 8 predicted proteins | sample 1598571 | NCBI WGS metagenome assembly OJPW01 (sample SAMN03922493, study PRJEB24848) | human gut metagenome | isolation source: stool sample | host: Homo sapiens | place: Germany | collected 2011-05
CAGCTGTTCTCCGCTTTTGACCTTATAGCTGCCATTTTTGTCTTTTTGCAAAGGATAGTCAAAATTATTTTTGACCTTGTAAATATGCTCGCCGCGGCCGCCGCGCTGCCGGTCCAGGAAATACATATAACAGTTTTGGCAGCCTTCGCTCTTTTTTATGCAGCCGTGCCAAGGGTTCCAGATGTCATGCATTGTGTCCTCGTTCTTATTTTGTTCTTAACAAATACATCAGGAAAACGACAACGTCAAGCACCTAAAAGAAATTATACCCGGCCCGGCTTACCGGCTTTTGCATCAAAGTAAAAGCCCAAAAGCAAAAAAGCATATAGCCGGCGACAGAAATTACGGAGGCCTCAACTCCGAAAGCTCCCCCGCTTATCAACAAAGAACGGGTTGACATAACATAGCTGTAAAACGAATCAACATCTGCCGTGTCGCCAAAATGTATAATTCCTCCGACAATAAGAACGTTCCACATCATATGCATCCAAACGGCATTCCAGACGTTGCCGCTTTGCAAAACCACGGCTCCGAGCATAAAGCCCAAAAAACTTATTGCCGTAAAAACCTGCAGCGTCTCAACCACCGGAAGCTTTTGCTCCAGCGCGTGCAGCAGGCCAAAGAGCAACGACGTCAAAACCAGAGCTGTCCGCGGATTCCAGCGGGTTTCCAAGGCTCTGAGAATAATGCCGCGAAAAGTGAACTCCTCCACAACGGCAACGCTTATTCCGGTAAAAAACACGCCGGAAGCCAAAATCTGAGCAGTATGCTGTTTTGCCCACAAGGAATGCATTATATTTCCGGAAAACAGAAAAAAACAACACATCACACTCACCGGCAGAACGACAGCGGCTCCCCGCCACGGCGAATCAAGCCGAAAAGCGCCGATACCGCAATCCTCAAAAGAAAGCCTTAAGACATAACCGCACCATATCTTCAGAATCAAAAGAGAAAAAGTGACATAAGAGATTCCGAGAAAAAGAGACGCTTCCGGCGGCCAAGCCGGTCCGAAAAAAAGCGTTTTAAGCATACTGCTCAGCAACTGGACGCCAATAATCGCCGGCAATACTCCCAGCGCCGCCAACGCCGTATTTACCCTGACTTTTAACATAGAGCTTCCCCGGATACTTTGTATGCTTCCTGAGGTAATCAGGGAAACCTGCGGTTTAAAGCGTTTATAAACCAATTATCGTGGCACCGGCGTTTTCGGTATATTTTCCAAATCGTCACAAGGCATTACGCTGTTGACTTTTGAGCATTTAAGCAATAGTCTGGGCTCAATAAATTGCACTTATTCAGTCTATTAGTAATTTTAATTATTTAACCATGGAAACAACTTATTTGAAAAACGGCAATTTGTATGAAGTCAGGCTTACGGTGTTTCTGGCTTATATCGAATATGCCGGAAACGGAAATTATCCGTTCTGCTGCAACATTTTTACCGCAGACGACAAACATTTTCGCTGCGCCGTCAAACCCGGCGACGTTGCCGAACTGTTTTTGCTTCAACGAGGCGACAATCTGGTTTTGCAATTGGTGCCGGTAGTTGATGCATCGTTGGTAATGGGTTTGGCCTCGTTCCGGAATCTGTCGCAGAAACGGATAAACCTCGGAGAACAGAAAACACCCCTTCATGCTTGGGAGTTTTTCAGCACTGCGTTGACAGTTCAAGAGGTTTGCGCGCTGCCGATGCCTTATGCCCTTACCGGCGCTGCCATAACGATGCAAGATGCATATTACTGCGTTATCAAGGATTTGCAGAATGGTTTTATCGGCTTTTCGGCAACGTCACGCTTTCTTTACGAAATTCTGGGTTCGCGCTGCGGTGACTTTGTCAATATCGTTTTGCACGGTCATGACTGGCTTGATGGATTTTTAGTTTTGCAAAACTATATCAACACATCAAGAAAAACCGACGGCATCAACGAAGCTGTACGCAACTTGTAACTTACGTCAAAAACACAAAAAAAGCGGTTATTAAACCGCTTTTTTTGGTATCTGCTCCGGCTTCAAAAAAACCGACACCGACGAACTAAAAAAAACGTTATCCGGGCCGCTAAAAACTTTTTCCAGGAGTGGCAAGGGGTTCGAGCCCCTAAGCTTATTACACAAAAAAGCCGTCACAAGGACGGCTTTTTTAATGGCGGGAGTGACGGGGCTCGAACCCGCGACCTCCTGCGTGACAGGCAGGCGCTCTAACCAGCTGAGCTACACCCCCATTCAGGTTCGTTTCCCCTTATACCTAACATTTTTTTTTATTGCAAGCATTTTTTTTCGATTTTATAAAAAAAATATTGCTATTAACATTCTGGCAATTTTTTTCTGGTATTTTTGCGCTTGTATGGTAAAGTACCGGACTGAAATTTCAGATCACTGATATTATAAAGGATTTTTGATTTTGCACAAAAATATTACGAAACAGCTTGCGGCAGCGGTCAAAAACAAACGGTGCTGGTTCACTTTCTGCACCACTTTCGTCGTCGCCCTGTGCGGCATGGTCGTCATCTTGCGCCACTCCGACGTCAACGCCTCCCTTTCCCCCTCGTTTTCCAGCCTCGAATCGATTGAAAACGAAATCTACAACGAAGAATTCAGCGAGCCCGACAACGATTTCATCGCCGAAGAATTCGCCTCGGCGGAAGAGCCCGTCGAACCTGAGCCGACGGAAGAAACCCGGGAAAACACCGTTTCCGTCAAAAAGGGCGACACCCTGCTCAACATTTTGACGGATCTCGGACTGGAATACGGAGAAGCTAACGAAATTTTCCTGGCCGCCAAAAAAGTCTACGATCCCCGCGATCTGAAAGCCGGGCAAAAACTGCAAATCAGCATGGAATGGAACCTGCCGGAAAACAAACTGATCGCCGTTAACGGCATTTCCACCCAGATTCGCAGCGGCGAACATCTCGTTATTGAGAAAAACGAAGAAGGAAAGTACGTCGCCGAACTGCAAAAGGACGAACTGATTGAAGAAATCAACTCTGCCGGCGGCACCATCAACGGCAGCCTGGCCGGCGCCATGAACGGCGAAAAAGTGCCCGCCGGCATCGTTGCCAACTTCATCAACATTTTTTCCTACAGCGTCGATTTCCGCCGCGACGTTAAAAAAGGCGACAAATTCGAAATCATTTACCAGAATTACATTACCCCCGACGGCGAAGTGGTCAAAAACGGCAACATCCTGTTTGCGTCGCTCACGCTCGGCAAAAACAAAATCGACCTTTATCGTTTCAAAGACAAAAGCGGCAACGTCGATTACTATGATGCCAAGGGTTACGCCATGAAAAAGACTCTCAGCCGTAAACCGATGTCTTATCAGAACGCCCGCATTTCTTCGCCTTTCGGCCGCCGGCGTCACCCGATCTACAAAGACTACCGCGTCCACTGGGGAGTTGATTACGCGGCGCCGCGCAACACGCTGGTTTATGCCGCCGGCGACGGAGTCATCCAGGTCGCCAAATACAACGGCGGTTACGGCAACTACATCAAGATCCGCCACAATTCGGAATATTCCACCGCTTACGGCCATATGCAGAAATTTGCCAAAGGCATCCGCCCCGGCGTACGCGTCAAACAGGGGCAGGTTATCGGCTACGTCGGTTCAACCGGCCGTTCGACCGGCCCACATCTGCACTATGAGGTCGTCAAAAACGGCAAACGGGTCAATCCGCTGACCATCAAAGCCGCCGCTTCCGAAAACCTGCGCGGCAAAAACCTGGCCAGCTTCAAACGTCAGGTTGCACAAATAAAGGAAACCCATCAGAAAATGCTGGCTGCCAGAGAAACGCCGGCGGACGACGGCAAACTGGCGGACGCGCAAAGCGCCAAAAACATTCAGTCCAACTGAAAAACGCCGAAAAGCAAAAAACCCCGGACAAGCGCCGGGGTTTTTTAATACTGCGGAAAATTTCAAGCGGAACAGGCCACCGTCCGAAGCGTTGCGGAAGCTTCCTTTTCCGCAAACCCCTCAAAACGGGAGGCAAATGCAAATTTGTCAACGCCGTTAATCGTCAAAATTTTCGGATTCCGCAAAATCGCCGGCAATTCCTCGCTGCGAAAAACGCTCCGCGGATCGGCGTTGTCAACAAACGCCGTCACGTTGCCCGATGCGCAGTCGATAAAACGCCGCGACGCCAGCCGCCAGATTTCGGCCGCTTTGATCCGGTCATGATCATTGTCGATCACGCTCCAGTCAAAACCGAGTTCAATCAGCCGCCGGCCGCAAACGGTATCGTCGATCATCACCATCTGCGGATTTGCCCGCATAAACGCCAACGCGGCGTCTTTGTTGGCGGTGGTCGGCTGGTAGCTCACCGAATACAGCACCACCGTATCCGGCGCGCTTTTGACGTCTTCGGTGCCGGCCGTTTCCACCGCTATTCTGAACAATTTGCTGTCTATCACGATTTTTCTATCTCTAATTCATTGTTGTTAACCACGATCTCGGCGGTGTCGTTTTCTCCGATTCGCCCGTCAAGGATCGCAAATGCCAGTTTATTCTCAACCTGATTTTTAAGCAAGCGTTTTAACGGCCGGGCACCGTAAATTTCGTCATACCCGTTGTCGGCAATCCACTTGACGGCCGCATCGCCGATATGCAGTTTGATATTGCGCTCGGCCAGCCGTTTTTCAATGTTCTTCAGCTGAATTTCGGTAATCTGCTTAATATTTTCCTTGTTCAGCTTGTGGAAAATGCTGATTTCATCGATTCTGTTGATAAATTCCGGCCGGAAAGAGGCTTTCACCACTTCCATCACCGCTTCGGTCACCGCTTTGGCGTCGCTTTTCTCATCCGCCCGGGCCAAAATGTCCGACCCCAGGTTGGAAGTCATGATGACAATCGTGTTTTTGAAATCGACGGTGCGGCCCTTGCCGTCGGTTAAACGCCCGTCGTCCAAAACCTGCAGCAGCACGTTAAAGATGTCCGGATGCGCTTTCTCTACTTCGTCAAACAAAATCACCTGATACGGGCGGCGGCGGACGGCCTCTGTCAGAACGCCGCCTTCCTCATAGCCGACATATCCCGGAGGCGAACCGATCAGACGCGCCACCGCATGCTTTTCCATATACTCCGACATGTCGATCCTCAGCATCGCCGTTTCGTCATTAAACAAAAACTCTGCCAGCGCCTTGCTCAGTTCGGTTTTGCCGACGCCGGTCGGACCTAAGAACAAAAACGAACCGATCGGCTGCCGGTGGTCGCCGATACCCGCCCTCGAACGGCGGACGGCATTGGCGACCGCGCGGATCGCCTCCTTCTGCCCGACCACCCGGCGGCCGAGGTAATCTTCCATATGCAGCAGTTTTTCCTTTTCGCCTTCAAGCATTTTGTCAACCGGAATCCCCGTCCATTTGGAAACCACTTCGGCAATCGATTCGTCGGTCACCACTTTTTCTGCCCGGCCCTTCTTTTCCTTGGCCAGGTTTTCAAGCTCTTTCATTTTCTTTTCCAAATCGGGGATCAGTCCGTATTGCAACTCGCCGGCCTTTTCAAACTGCCCGTTGCGCTGGGCGATGGCAACCTCTATCCTTGCCTTGTCCAGCTTGTCCTTGACTTCCGTCAGATCGGCCAGGCTCTGCTTCTCGGCTTTCCATTTGTCGTTCAGACCGCGGGCTTTTTCCTCCAGGTCGGCAGTTTCCCGTTCAATTTCTTCCAGCCGTTTTTTCGACTGTTCGTCATGTTCCTTTTTCAGCGCTTCGCGCTCAATTTTCAGCTGCATGATCTTGCGGTCGAGATTGTCCAGCTCCTCCGGTTTGGAATCGATTGCCATCCGGAGCGAACTGGCGGCCTCGTCCATCAGGTCAATCGCTTTGTCGGGCAGAAAACGGTCGGTAATATAACGGTTGGAAAGCGTGGCCGCGGCAATCAGCGCGGAATCGGAAATCCGCACTCCGTGATGCAGTTCAAACTTTTCCTTGATCCCGCGCAAAATGGAAATCGTTTCTTCAACCGTCGGTTCGGTTACGAACACCGGCTGAAAACGCCTTGCCAGCGCCGCGTCTTTTTCCACGTACTTTTTATATTCGGAAAGTGTGGTCGCCCCCAGACAATGCAGCTCTCCGCGGGCCAGCGCCGGCTTCAGCAGATTGGAAGCGTCCATCGACCCTTCCGACGCACCGGCGCCGACGATCGTATGCATTTCATCAATAAACAGAATGATTCCGCCGTTTGAGGCCTCCACGTCTTTCAGCACCGCTTTCAAACGTTCTTCAAACTCGCCGCGGAATTTTGCCCCGGCGATCAGCGCACCCATGTCCAGCGCCAGCAGACGCTTGCCGCGCAGGCTTTCCGGCACGTCGTTGTTGACAATCCGCATTGCCAGCCCTTCAACAATCGCCGTTTTGCCCACCCCCGGTTCGCCGATCAGCACCGGGTTGTTTTTGGTGCGCCGCGACAAAACCTGAATGGTGCGGCGAATTTCATGTTCGCGGCCGATGACCGGATCCAGCTTTCCTTCTTTCGCTTTGCCGGTAATGTCGATGGCAAACTTCTTCAGCGCCTCAAAATTGTCCTCGGCGGACTCGCTGTCGGCCAGCCGCCCCTGACGATATTCGCCGATTGCCCGGTTGAGCGCAACCGGATCGACGCCGTTTTGGCGCAAAACGTCATAAGCCTTGTTGCCGGCAACGGTCGAAAGCGTTTGCAGCAAACGCTCTACGGTAACAAATTTGTCGTTGGCCTTGTCGGCGATTTTTTCCGCTTCCAGCAGCACCGCGCTGAAATCTTGTGCCATCACCGTTTGCACGCCGGCGCCCGAAACCGCCGGAATCTTGTTCAGTTCGGCTTCCGTGTCACGGAGGATCAGCGGCAGGTTGCCGCCGGCCTTTTCAATCAGGCTTTCAACCGTCGCGTCTTTGGCCTCAAGCATGGCCTGCAGCAGATAAAGCGGCGTTACGTACTGATGCCGGCGGGCAACAGCCAGGTCAACCGCGCTTTTTATAAGTTCCTGAGAACGTGTGGTAAATTTTTCCATATTCATAATCTTCTCTCCCTGCTTTTAAATATAAGAAGGGAAGGAAAGAAAAATCAAGTCAGTAAACGGAAATAGCCGAAAAAAGATTAACCCGGCCCAAATGATGAAATAAAACGACCGTTTTATTTACGCCTAAAACTTATTATAAAAAACCGGCATTGTCAATTTGTTAATAGCGGCGGCGGATGCGGCGGAAAAACGGTCGTTTTTTTGCTTCACCGCCTTCGGAGATCCATCGCCATGAACCCGCCGCAAATTTCCGTAATCATTCCCGTTTTCAATGTGGAAAAATTTCTCCCCCAATGCCTCGACAGCGTCACCGGACAAACCTTTGCCGACATCGAAATCATCTGCGTCAACGACGGCTCGACCGACAAAAGTCCGGAAATTCTCTCCCGATACGCCGACCGCGATCCCCGCATCCGCATCATCAGCCGGACAAACGGCGGACTTTCCGCCGCCCGCAACGCCGGCCTCAAAATCGCACGGGGAAAATACATATTCTTTATCGATTCCGACGACTGGATTGAACCAAACACCCTGGAAAAACTGTTTGCAACGGCGGAAAGCACCGGTGCCGACCTGACCTGCGTCCACTTTCGCGCCTTTGCCGAAACCGAAAACGATAAACGGCAGGCAAACGGCAAACAAAGTTATTTCGACCAGTCCGAACAAACGCCGGAAGGATGCCGGCCGCTTTCCGACAATCCGCTGAAAATTCACGTTGTCGTTAACGGCAAACTGCACAAAAAAAGCATTATCGAAAAATTCTCCCTCTCTTTTCCCCATGAACGGCTAATCCATGAAGACGAGTACTGGGCATGGGCATACGGCATTCACTGCCAAAGCTATTCCTATCTGCCTGATCCCCTTTACCATTACCGCATTCACCGGAATTCGATTACCGGAACGGAAAAAAACTCGCCCCGTCCGCTCGACATCATCGACATCAACCTGCTGACGGCGGAAGAAATTCGCCGCTATGACCGGCTGGAACAATATCTGCCGCAGCTTGAAAACATATTTAACCGGCACCTGACTTCCGCCCTGCTTAAAAGCGGCGCCGAACATTACGGCGAAGCCCGCCGGAAAATGGCCGGATATTTGCAAATTCCGGGCATTTCAAAACAATTTAAAGAAAACATATCCGCTCTTGCGGAAGCGGAAATTCCGCTTTCCGTCATCATCGCCGTGTACAATACGGCCCCCTGGCTGGCCTGCTGTCTCGACAGCCTGCTGGCGCAAACCACCGACTTGTTCGAAATCATCTGCATCAACGACGGTTCAACCGACGAAAGCCCGGAAATTCTCTCCCGATATGCCGCCCGCGATTCCCGCATCCGTATTATCAATCAGCAAAACCGCGGACTGCCGGCTGCCCGCAATACCGGTTTGGCAGCTGCCCGGGGCAAATACGTGACTTTTGTCGACTCCGACGACTGGGTTGAACCGCAGACCATGGAAAAAATTCTGCTCCATATGCAGCACCAACGGCTGGACATACTGGCCTTCCGGCTGCGCATATACGATCCGTCGACGCAAACTTTCCGCACCGATTCCTATCATGACTTCCCCTCTGTGCTGCCCGCCTTTTCTCTTTGCAGCGGAAAAAAAGAACCGGAGCGGCTCGCCGCTTTGCCGCAGGAGGTCTGTACCAAAGCTTATCGGCGCGGCTTTCTGACTGCAAACAAACTTGCTTTTTGCGAAAATCTGGTTCAGGGCGAAGACGAATTTTTCAATCTGCTTTGCCTGCCTCATACCGACCGCTACGGCATACTAAAAGAATATCTGTACAATTACCGTTATCCTCGCGAAGGTTCCATCATGTCAATCGTCAAAGGACACGAACCAAAAACGATTACCGGCATTTTCGGCCTGCTGGACGGCATTGCCCGGCTGTATCATGAGCAAAAAAGCGAAAAAGCGAAAAACGCTTTGGCTGCCCGTTACCTGCTGCAAATCCGCAACCTTTTCAAAAATTATCCGGTTTTTGAAAACCGTTTCTGTTTCACCCGGCTGCGCCGACAATTGAAAAAAAACAAAACCGTTTTCCGCGGCCGCGGCAAACTCCGACCGGAAACATACGGACAGATCAAAAAGCTTCTCCGCCGCGGTTGGTTCTTTTACCGTTTATCCCAAGGAATTTCTTCCGCCTCGCAAACGCCTTGCGGCCGCACGCTTGCCGCCATCGGGAATTTTGCCAAAGCCTATTTTCTGTTTCCCTGGTACGTTTACAAAATCTATAAACTGCTTAAAAAAGGCAACCGTTTTTAACGCCAGCAACTGCTCTTACGCTGTATTTTCCCCGCTATCTTTTCTCAACAAAATTTTGCACTTTTCCCGCCGCCGTGCCCTGACACTTGCTTTGTCATTTTTCTTTTTTTATCGGGTCGTTTCCTTGCCCCGAAAACTGCCCCGATTACTTGCGTTTTGTACTTCCCCGTCGTTTTTCTTCCGCAATGCTTATACTTTCCCTGTCATTTCCCTTCTTCCTGTGTCGTACCGGCTTTTCCTTGCCCCGAAAACGCCACGATTACTTGCGTTTTGTACTTCCCCGTCGTTTTTCTTCCGCAATGTTTATACTTTCTGTCATTTCCCTCCTTCCTGCCGTACCGGCTTTTCTTTGCCCCGAAAATTCCCCGATCACTTGCGTTTTGTACTTCCCCGTCGTTTTTCTTCCGCAACGCTTATACTTTCCCTGTCATTTTCCTCCTTCCTGTATCGTCGCGGCTTTTCCTTACCCCGAAAACGCTCCGATTACTTACGTTTTGTACTTCCGCATGCTTACCGCTCGCTTTTTCCGCCTGCTACCGTATGCCGGCATAAACATCCTCCCAATTTTTTCTCCCCGCCGCCCGCCCCCTTTATACTTTTTTATCTCCCTTTTTTCCTGCCATCTTCTCCCTTTTGCCCCTTCTTCACCGCCCTTTTTTCTTTCTGCTGCCTTTTCTGATACTTTCTCTTACCGCCTTCTTCTCCTGCCGTCTTCTCCCTCTTGATCGCCTCCCCTTTTGCCGCACTTCCTAGCGCTCTCCTCTCGAAATTATCTTGGCCGCCCTCATAAACACAAAAAGACGGAAAGCGGCTTGCTGACCGTTTTTCCGTCTTTCATATAGGACGCTTTTTATAATCCGCGACTCTTCAGTTCCTCATTCACCATTTCCAATGAAAGCAAAACGTCTTGTCCGTTCATTACAAAATTGTCCCCCTGCTGCAGTTCAAGCAAATGTTTTTTCGTTTCTTTCAGTTCCTCGTCCGAAGCCTCTTCAAGCATATGCTGCTGCAAAAGCAAAGACAAATAAACGATCCCCAGAAACAACACACATACCACTGCTGCACAAATCATATAATTTAACATAATGCTTAAAGTTTATAATTGATAATGATTATATTATATCCCATTTTGATCTTTTTGTCAAAGACAGTGAACGGAAAGTTTTCTCTTCTTCAAATGTTCCCTCCTCCCAAGTTTTCTTCCCCGTCTCTGGACTTGCATAATTTACGCTTCCTCACCCCTAATTTTTTCTCTCCCGCATTCTTCTCTCATCCCACCTC
>OJPW01001797.1_pt1 | contig 10520 bp, 13 predicted proteins | sample 1598571 | NCBI WGS metagenome assembly OJPW01 (sample SAMN03922493, study PRJEB24848) | human gut metagenome | isolation source: stool sample | host: Homo sapiens | place: Germany | collected 2011-05
GTCCCTTCGGGACATTTCCCCCTGATAGGGGGAATCGGCCCCTGAAAGGGGAGCCTTTTCAGAGCGCAAAAAACCACCCCGCGTGCGGGGCACGCGGGGTGGCGGGGTCAGCGTTCTTCCAGGATCTTGTTGAGCTCGCGCATGAAGCTGTCGATGTCCTTGAACTGCCGGTAGACAGAGGCAAAGCGGACATAGGCGACTTCGTCGAGCGGCTTCAGGCGCTCCATGACGAGCTCGCCGATCTTTTCTGTAGAAATCTCGCGGTCGAGCGAATTCTGGATGGCCTGTTCGATCTCATCGGTGGCGCGCTCAAGCTCGGCCAGCGGGACCGGGCGTTTTTCGCATGCGCGGAGCATGCCGTTGAGGATCTTGTTGCGGTCGAACTGCTGGCGGCTGCTGTCGCGCTTGATGACGACGATGGGCAGACTCTCGACCGTCTCGTAGGTGGTGAACCGCTTCTGACACTGCAGGCATTCCCGGCGGCGGCGGATGCTCAGCCCGTCGTCAGAGTGGCGGGAATCCACGACCTTGCTTTCCTGATAGCCGCAATACGGGCACTTCATGGTGAAAACTCCTCTCCTCTTGCGTATTTGTCCATTTTCTGTTATGATTGTAGCAAAAAAGAGCGGGCTTGTCTACCTATTTTGTAAACGGCGGCGTGCGGCTGTCAAAGCCAGTCCTGCAGGACATCCTGCAGCGAGTCCGGCGTGACGGCGAAGTAGGCGAGCTGGTCGATGAGCGTGAAGATCCGGGTGCCGCGCATGGTGATGCGCGGGATGCCGGCGTAGCACTGCGCCTCGCCGGTCTGCGCGAGGATCTCCACGCCGTAGCATTCGGCGCAGCCGTCAAGCAGACTGTCGTTGATCAGATAGTATTCCAGGTGCAGCGGCGTGCCCTCCTGGGTCTTGACATCTTTGGTGTGGATCAGACTTTTATTTCTCATGGCATTTCCCTCCCAGAACTATTGAACCATACCGGCCGGGATTCGAAAACAGGAAAATTTCGCGCGATTCGACAAAGCCGCCGGCGTTTTTGGAAGCTCCGGGCGGCAAAATCTCCGGTTTTGGAGAAAAATCGTGGGACGGGGAATTTTTTGTCGAAAACTTTCGGGCATAGGAGGGCTGTGTATGCAGTTTGGAAAACGGATCGGGCTGCTGGCCCGGCGCGTCGCGGCCATGCAGATCCCGGTCTACGCGGGCAACGCGTCGTTTTTTCTGCTGCTGTCGGTGTTCCCGGTGGTGAGCCTGCTTTTGTCCCTGCTGCCCTACACGCCGCTCACGCTCGATCATCTGCTCGCGTTCTGCGAGGAATTCGCACCGGACTGGACGCTGCGGGCGCTGGAATTTTTCGTGCGCACGCTCTACGCCTCGAGCTCCGCGGCGATCATATCGGCCAGCGCCGTGCTGACGCTCTGGTCGGCGTCGAAGGGGATGCTGAGTTTGCTCTACGGACTTGACGCCGTGGCGGAGGTGCGCGAGACGCGCGGCTATGTGCAAAGGCGGCTTCTGTGCGTGCTTTATACGGTCGGGATGCTGCTGGCGCTGCTGCTGACGCTGGGGCTCTATGTCGGCGGGCAGGCGCTGCTGCGGTTTCTGACGGGGCGCGGCTTTTCCCTCGCGGCGGTGCTCGAGCCTGTGCTGCGGCATCTGCATCTGGTGTCGCTGGTGTTGCTGACGGCGCTGTTCACGGGCATTTTTCTGGCCCTGCCGGATAAGCGGCAGCGGTTTGTGCACGTGCTGCCCGGCGCGGCCGGAGCGGCCTGCGCGTGGGTGATCTTTTCGGAGCTCTATTCGTGGTATGTCAATCATATCGCCCGGGCTTCGGCGCTCTACGGCAGTCTTTCCGTGCTGCTTCTGATGCTTTTGTGGCTGTATGCCTGCCTTTCGATTTTGTTTTACGGAGCGCTTTTGAACCATCTGCTGTTTGACCGGCCGGAGCCGGAGGAGAGATGTGCATGTTCGGATACGTGATCGCCGACCTCGGCCGGCTGACAGAGGCGCAGCGCCTGCGCTACCACAGCGTCTACTGCGGCCTGTGCCGCGCGCTGTATGCGGATTACGGCGCGGCCGGGGCGCTGGCGCTGACGTATGATATGACGTTTCTGACGCTGCTGCTCGCCGCGCTCTATGAGCCGGAGGAGAGAAGCGGCGCTGCGCGCTGCCTGCGCCACCCGGTCCGGGCGCAGCGGTGGGCAAGTTCGGAATTCACCGCCTACGCGGCGGCCATGAACTGCCTGCTCGCCTGGGAAAACTGCCGGGACGACTGGGCGGACGAGAAAAAGCTCTCCGCCGCCGCGGCCGGGGGAATGCTCGCGCCGGGCGCGAAGAAGGCCGCGGCGCGATACCCGGAGAAGGCGGCGGCCATCCGCCGCGCGCTCGGGCAGATCGCGCAGGCAGAGGCGGACCGGACGGGCTATTCCGAGACCCCGGCCAACGCCTTCGGGGACCTGATGGCGGAGCTGTTTACGGTGCGGGACGACCGGTGGACCGACGGGCTGCGGCGCTTTGCGCGCAGTCTCGGCAAGCTGATCTATTTTATGGACGCCGCCTGCGACCTGCAGGCGGATAGGAAGAAAGGGCAGTATAACCCGCTGCTGCTGCTCGGCATCGGGAGCGGGGCGGAGTTTGCGCCGCAGCTGCGGCTGCTGGCGGGCGACGCGGCGGAGGAATTCGAGCGGCTGCCCATCGTGCAGGACGCGGAGCTGCTGCAGAACATTCTCTATTCCGGCGTCTGGACACGGTTTGAAGCGGCGTTTCGGCCGCAGCAGGAGGAACAGGCATGATCGACGATCCCTACAGCGTTCTGGGGCTGACGCCGGACGCGAGCGACGAGGAGGTCAAGCGCGCCTACCGGGCGCTGGCAAAAAAATATCACCCGGACATGAACCCGGGCGACGCGCACGCGGCGGAGATGATGAACAAGATCAACGCCGCCTACGACCAGATCAAAAATCCGCAGCCGCGCACGAACACGCAGCAGCGGCAGTATCAGGACGATCCCTTTGCCGACTGGTACCGGCAGGGCTATCAGCAGAGCTGGGCGCAGACCGACCCGATGGAGGCGGCCCGGCGGTACATATTCGTGCAGGAATACGAGCGGGCGCTGCGCGAGCTGCAGACGGTGCCCGAGGCGCAGCGCACGGCGCAGTGGTATTATTTTGCCGCCGTCGCCAATACGAATCTCGGCAACCGCGTGCTCGGCTACGAGCAGATCACGCGCGCGTGCGCCATGGACCCGACCAACGCGGAATACGCCGCCGCGCGCGAGCAGATCGGCCGCAGCGGCACGGCATATCATGACCGGCAGACGGGCTTCGGCTTCGAAGGCGTGGATCTGAACCGGACCTGCTGCGGCCTGTGCGCGGCGCTGCAGTTTTTGTCCTGCCTCTTTGGCGGCCGAGGCTGCCCGGTCATCCTGTGCTGCTGAGATAAGGCTGTTTTTTTGAGGCGGGGTATGCTATAATAGACGCTGCGTCAAGGGAAGGACACTTATCAGAAATCAGAGACTGCGGTTTTTCTGGATCATTCCCGAGATAGCTGATAATACTCAAAAAACAGGAAGGTTTCGGGCGGAGCAGAGCCCCGCCCCTACAAACGGCCCCGCAAGAAGGGAATGTCCATCTGGATTTCCACTGCACCTTCTATTGATGGCAGTTGTTCTACGGTAACTAGTTTCAAATTTGATACCTCCGTATCAGGCGGTGCGTAGTCAGACGCCCGTGAGGTGACTTCCGAGTGGAACGACGCTTAAAACATTGATGCTAGCCTAAAATCAGAGGCAGAACGCACCAAACCGTAACCAAGCGCCCCTTTTCTCCCCCTTCTTTTCCGGCAAGGCGGAAAAGAAGGGGCCGCCGGAGGCAACCGCAGTATCATAATTTACACAAATACCAAAACAAACAGGAGATCTCCCATGGACAACGACTACAGCTCCGAGCGGCTGGAATACCAGAGCGGGCAGCGGAACGAAAAAGAGCGGCGGGGCGAATATACCCCCCGGCCGAAAAGCCAGATCGTACTGGCGTGGGTGCTGATCGCCGTGGTGGTGTTCGGCATTCTCGGCATGTGCTACTGGGAAATCTTCGGGAAGTTCTGAGCATGCGCATTTTGGGGATCGACCCCGGCTACGCCACGACGGGGTTCGGAATTTTACAGGCGGAGCGCGCCTCGGTGCAGCTCATCAACTACGGCACGATCACAACGCCCACGACGCTCTCGTTTCCGGAGCGGCTGGAGATGCTCTACGACGACATGGCGGAGCTGCTGGACACGGTCCGGCCCGACGCGGTGGCGGTCGAGGAGCTGTTCTGGGGCCACAATGTCACGACCGGCATCGGCGTGAGCCACGGCAGGGGCGTCATTCTGCTCTCCATCTGTAAGGCGCATACGCCGCTGTTCGAATACACGCCGAATCAGGTCAAGCAGGCCGTCGTCGGCTACGGCAGCGCGGACAAGCACCAGGTCATGGAGATGACCCGGCGCATTCTGCACATGGAGAAGGTCGCACAGCCGGACGACGCGGCGGACGCGATCGCCATCGCGCTGTGCCACGCGCGCTCATCGACCTCGCTTCTGGCGCAGAAGGGGATACGATAACGATGTTTTACTATTTAAATGGGACTGTCGCGCTGCTCGACGCGAACCTCGCGGTCATCGACTGCGGCGGCGTCGGCTACGCGTGCCACACGAGCAACTATACGCTCGCCCGGCTGCAAAACGGCAAGCCGGCCAAGCTCTTTACCTACTGCAACATCAAAGAGGACGCCTTCGACATCTACGGCTTCTCCACGCGCGAGGAGCTCGACTGCTTCCGCCGTCTGATCGGCGTGACGGGCGTGGGGACGAAGGCGGCGCTCGCCATCTTGTCCGCCGTCTCGCCGGACCAGCTGACGCTGGCCGTCATGACGCAGGACGACAAGACCATCACCATGGCGCAGGGCGTGGGCAAAAAGCTTGCGCAGCGCATCATCCTCGAGCTCAAGGACAAGCTCGGCGCGAGCCAGCTGGAGCTGAACACCGCGCAGATGGCCGCCTCCGGCACGCCCGTGCGCGGCAGCAAGACGGCGGAGGCGACCGCGGCGCTCGTCGGCCTCGGCTACTCGCAGACCGAGGCGGCCGCCGCGCTCAAGGGGCTCGACGTGGAGAACCTGTCCATCGAGGATATCATCCGCCAGGCGCTGCGCGCAGCCGCACGGCAGTAAGGAGAAGCGGACATGAGTCTGGATTTTTCACAGCAATACGATGCGCCCATCGTCACCACGAGCCTGACGCCGCAGGACGAGGGCGAGATCAGCCTGCGCCCGAAGCTGCTGGCCGACTATACCGGCCAGGAGAAGGCCAAGGGCAATCTGTCCGTCTACATCGAGGCCGCGCGCCGGCGCAATGAGCCGCTCGACCACGTGCTGCTCTACGGTCCGCCGGGCCTCGGCAAGACGACGCTCGCGGGCGTCATCGCCAACGAGATGGGCGCGGGCATCCGCGTGACCTCCGGCCCGGCCATCGAAAAGGCCGGGGATCTGGCCGCCCTGCTGACGAACCTCGCCCCGGGCGACATCCTGTTCATCGACGAGATCCACCGCCTCAACCGTGCGGTGGAGGAGATCCTGTATCCGGCCATGGAGGACTTTGCCATCGACATCATCGTCGGCAAGGGCCCCTCGGCCAACTCCATCCGGCTGGATCTGCCCAGATTCACGCTCATCGGCGCGACGACGCGCGCCGGGCAGCTCTCGAGCCCGCTGCGTGACCGCTTCGGCGTGCAGCTGCGGCTGGAGCTGTACACCACGGAGGAGCTGCAGCGCATCGTCATGCGCTCGGCGGCCCTGCTCGGCATCGAGATCGACCCCGCCGGCGCGCGGGAGATCGCGTCGCGCTCGCGCGGCACGCCGCGTATCGCCAATAGGCTTTTGCGCCGGGTGCGCGACTTCGCGCAGGTCTGCCATGACGGCGTCATCACCACCGAGGCGGCCGACCATGCGCTCGGCAAGCTCGAGGTCGACAAGCTCGGGCTTGACGCCATCGACCGGCGGATGCTCACGGCCATCATCCGCAGCTACGGCGGAGGGCCCGTGGGGCTCGAGACTCTGGCCGCCACCATCGGCGAGGAGGCCGTCACGCTCGAGGACGTCTATGAGCCGTATCTGCTGCAGATCGGCTTTCTCACGCGCACGCCGCGCGGCCGCTGCGTCACGCCGCTGGCCTATGAGCACCTGCACCTGCCGGCGCCCTTGCCGGACGCGGGCGGACAGCTTTCATTCTGAACATTTGAGGAGCATTCGTACATATGGGTAAATTATTTGGGACCGACGGCATCCGCGGCGTGGCCAACGAGACGCTGGACGCGAAGCTCGCCTACCGCGTCGGGCAGGCGGCAGCCATCTCGCTCGCGGACGATTCCGGCACGAAGCCGACCGTCGTCATCGGCAAGGATACGCGCATTTCCTCCGACATGCTCGAAGGCGCGCTCGTCGCGGGCCTGACGGCCTGCGGCTGCAACGCGATTTTGCTTGGCGTCATCCCGACGCCGGCGGTCGCATATCTGACGGTCTATCTGCACGCGGACGCGGGCGTGGTCATCTCCGCCTCGCACAATCCATACGAGCACAACGGCATCAAGATGTTCTCGTCCGAGGGCTTCAAGCTCAGCGACGCGCTCGAGGCGCGCATCGAGGAGCTGATCCTGCGCGAGGGTGAGCTGCCCGTCAAGACGCACGGCCAGATCGGCCAGGTCATGTCCGGCAGCTTCGCGGCGGAGTATTATCTCGACCACCTGGCCTCCACCGTGGAGGATCTGGAGCCCCTGCGCGTGCTCATCGACTGCGCAAACGGCGCGGCCTCGACCACGGCGCGGTATCTGTTCGGCCGTTTCCCGCTGCAGGCGGAGTATCTGAACGACAAGCCGAATGGCGTCAACATCAACGAGGGCTGCGGCTCGACGCATCTTGAGGCCCTGTGCGCCGCGGTGAAGGACGGCGGGTATGATCTTGGCATCGCCTTTGACGGCGACGCGGACCGCTGCCTGACGGTCGACGAGCAGGGAAACCCCATCGACGGCGACCGGATGATGGCCATCTGCGCCGAATCCCTCGAGCAGAAGGGGCGGCTGCAGGGCGACGGCTTTGTGGCGACGGTCATGTCCAACATCGGGCTGCACCGGTTCTGCAAGGAACGGGGATTGCGGCTGCTGTGCGCGAACGTCGGCGACCGGAACGTGCTCGAGCTCATGCAGAAAGAGGGCATGCGCCTCGGCGGCGAGCAGTCGGGCCACATCATCTTCCTCGACTATATGCCCACCGGCGACGGCCAGCTGGCCGCACTGCAGCTGCTGAGCATCCTCTCGCACAGCAAAAAGAAGGCGAGCGAGCTTGCATCCGCCGTCCGGCAGTATCCGCAGCTGCTCAAAAACGTCCGCGTCAGCTCCAACGACCAGAAGACCGCCATCATGCAGTCCGCTTCCTTGCAGTCTGCCATCCGCGCGGCGGAGGAGGAGCTCGGCGAAAACGGCCGCGTGCTCATCCGCCCGTCGGGCACGGAGCCGCTCATCCGCGTCATGGTCGAGGCCGGGACGCAGCAGCAGGCGCAGGCCGTGACGGACCGGCTGGTGCAGCACGTCGAAAATCTACAAAAAACGACGGACAAATAAAATAAGTTTTATTTACTATTGACAACCGGAGCTTTATCGCATATAATCTCTAGTGTTGGGTATTCAGAAATTCCCAATGGAGCCACGCAGATCTTTCATCATTCCGTTGCACCCTCTCTTCGTGTATGGACTCTGGCAAGATTGACTGGCGCGTTTCCGGCGTAATCAGGCATGCAGCCTGATCGCATATACAGCCCTATAGCATACGAGCGCGAGCCGCAATTGCAGGGCAAATCCATTTTTTAATCGCAAAAGAGAGGTAACAGAAATGTACGAAGACAAGACGTTGGTCTGCAAAGAATGTGGCAAAGAGTTCGTTTTCACCGCCGGTGAGCAGGAATTCTACGCAGAGCGTGGCTTCCAGAATGAGCCGCAGCGCTGCAAGGCCTGCCGTGACGCCCGCAAGAACGCCACCCGTGGCCCGAGAGAGTATTACACCGCTACCTGCGCTGCCTGCGGCGGCGAAGCGCGTGTTCCGTTCGAGCCGAAGTCCGATCGCCCGGTTTACTGCAGCGATTGCTTCGCCCGCATGAAGGCACAGGGCTAATTTGCAAGACAACAAAGATCCGCACCTTGACCAGGTGCGGATCTTTTTCTGTATTTCATATGTAGTCAGATCACATATTCGACGGTCTGTTCCTCCGTCAGCTCCGTGTGCGTGTTGAACAGGAGCACGGCTTCGCGGCGGGCGGTCTCGCCGAGGGCGTATTGGGTGCGGCCGGTGTGGTTGAAGTAGGAGAAGGGGATGACGCGGTTGTACGCGTAGGGATGGTCGTCGGTCATGACGATGTCCTTCTCCGGCAGCGGCTCTTCGGGCAGGTACGGGTCGAAGGCGCAGAGCTTCTCGCCCTGCACGCCGGTCAGGAGGATGTAATGCGGGTCGTCGAGCAGATACAGCCGCACGACCACCGCGCCGCCGCGGCGCAGACAGTCGGTGATGGCGCTGTTCTGGCTCACGCGCACGCAGCTGCCGGACAGATACCGCGCGGAAAGATCGAGCTGCCCGGTCCGGCCGAAGCTGCCGAGAAAATTGCTCAGGAACATCATCGCCGCGCGGGTCGTGCCGCTGCGGCCGGGCGCACCCTCCGCGCCGTAGCCGTCGAGACAGTAGAGCATGATATTGCGGATGAGGTCGGGCGGGATCTGCTCGCGGTCAAAGAGAAAAATGATCGCGTTCATCATGGAGATGGGGCCGCAGTCGTATTCCGTCATCTGATAATGCAGCGGGGTCTTCATCGTGCGTCACTCCCTGATCAGCGCTTCGGCGAGCTTCGCCGCACGGGTGAGTTCGTCCACGCTGGTGTATTCCTGGCAGCTGTGGCAGCTGTTCATGCCCGGGGCCACGACGAGCCCCTGCAGGCCATGCAGGCAGAAATGGTTGTTGTCGCTGCCGCCGTAGGTCACGGTCATGCGGGGTTCGAGCCCTGCGCGGGCGCAGGCACCGAAAAACAGCTGCGCCGCCTCGCCCGCCGGGTCGACCCGGTAGGCCTGGCAGAAGACCTCACTCGTAAACTCCACCGTGCAGCCCTCAGCCGCGGCCGCGCGCTGCATGACCGCTTCGATCTCGCCCAGCTTCTGCAGGGCGAGCGGGTGGTCGAAGCCGCGCACCTCGCCGGTCACGGTGCAGCGGTCCGGGACGATGTTGTCCGCCGTGCCGCCCGCGATCGTGCCGACGTTGACGGTCAGCTCGCCCACGCGGCCGCAGGGGATCTGCGCCGCGGCCTGCGCAGCGGCACGGATGGCGTGCCGCCCCTCCTCCGGCGAGAAGGCCGCGTGCGCGGCCCGGCCGGTAAACACGACGCGAAACGAGAGGATGCTCGGCGCCTGATACGCCGCGCCGCCGACCGGCCCGCTGAGGTCGAAGACGTAGGCGAGCTTCGCGCGCAGGCGGGAAAAATCAAACCGCTGGATGCCGGTGCAGTAGCTCTCCTCCGCGGCGTCGAACAAAAGCTCAAACGGCCGGTGCGGCGCGCCGTCCTCAAGCACGGAGGTCACGGCCTCGAGAATGGCGCACTGGCCCGCCAGATCGTCCGCGCCGAGCACGGTCGTGCCGTCGGAGGTGATGCGGCCGTCCGGATGGAAGACGGCGTGCTTGCCGCAGGCGGGCGAGACGGCGTCCGTATGCGCCGAGAGCAGGACCGGCGCGAGGGCCTCGTCCCCGGGGACAAAGGCATAAAGATTCCCGGCATTGCCGCCGATGGCGGCTCCGGTCCCGTCCTCCTGCAGCCGGATGCCGAGCGCGGCATAGCGCCGCAGCAGATGATCGCACACGCCGCGCTCGCGCAGCGTCGGATTGTCGATCGAAACCAGCTCCCGGAACGCCCCCAAAAGCCGCTCCTCCCGGATCATACAGACCACCCCTTCATTCCCCATGATTTCACTGGGATTACCCAACATCATAGCCATGTCCGGCGGAAAAGTCAAGCGAAACCCAAGGCTCCCCTCTCAGGGGTGCTGGCTGAGAGGTCGCTGCCTAATTCTGAGTATCTCCGGCAGTACGGACCCCCTTGGCTCCCCTTCCAGGGGCGCTGGCTCGGCGCAGCCGAGACTGAGAGGTTGCTGCAGATTTGCAGCTGCCGGTTGTCTCCGACGGCCCTATCTTTTCTCTCGCGAGAGAAAAGATAGGGGAGAAAAGAGTGCTTGGACGCGTTTGGTGCGTGCTGCCTCTGAATTCAAGCGACTCACAATGTTTCAGGTGTCGTTCCACTCGGAAGTCACCTCACGAGTTTCTGGTACGCGCCGCCTGATACGGGGGTATCAGATTTGCAGCTGGTTGCCTTAGAATGACTGCCGTCAATAGAAGGTGCAGCCGAAATTTTGATAGGGGATACCTTTTCGCGGGGAAGATTGCAGGGGCGGGGCTCTGCTCCGCCCGGTGT
>OJPW01001802.1_pt1 | contig 10475 bp, 9 predicted proteins | sample 1598571 | NCBI WGS metagenome assembly OJPW01 (sample SAMN03922493, study PRJEB24848) | human gut metagenome | isolation source: stool sample | host: Homo sapiens | place: Germany | collected 2011-05
CGCTTCGCTATCCGTGAAGGCGGCCGTACCGTTGGTTCCGGCGTCGTCATCGAGATCGACGAGTAATTTCGCCAAAATCCCATAACGCGCAAAGCGCCCGGCGTGAGCCGGGCGCTTTTTTTGCCGACGCTCTGGAAAATGCCGGGGAGATATAGTAGAATAGGCACATATCTCGGCCCCGCGGCATAGGATACCCGCGGGGGGATGCAGGATGTTCTGGGTGATCGTCTGCACGGTGCTGGCCGCGGCGGGCTTGTTTGCCGCCGGGTGGGCGCTTTTCGGCTGGTGCGTGCTGCCGCAGCGGCGCGAGGCCGTCACGGTCTACCGCCTGCAGGCATGCGAGCCGCAGCTCGAGCGGCAGGTCCGCGCGTTCGTCTGGGCGCGGGAAAGCGGCCTCGCCGCCGGCCGGCTCGTGCTCGCGGGCGGAGAAGAGACGCCCGAGACCGAGGCTCTGGCCCGGCAGCTGGCGAAGGCCTACGCGTGCGTCGAGTATGTGTCCTGCAGCGAATGTTACGGAGGCTCCGGATAAAAGATCGGAGTCTTTTCAGGAGAGTATGGAATGGAACAGGAATCGCAGATGATACAGGGGACCGTGCTCGCGGTCATCTATCAGAACCCCGAAAACGGCTACTGCGTGCTGAAGGTCCGCACGGAGCAGGGGGAGACGGTCACCGTCGTCGGGACCATCCCCATGAGCGTCGTGGGCGAGCGGCTGGCGATCGTCGGCAAGTGGACGCGCCACCAGAGTTTCGGCCAGCAGTTTGAGGCGGAGTTTCTCGAGCGCCTCATGCCGGAGACGACGAGCGAGATCCTGGCTTTTTTGTCCTCCCGCGCCGTCAAGGGCATCGGCCCGCGGACGGCGGAGAAGATCGTCGGCCGCTTCGGCGACCAGAGCCTGACCGTGCTCGAGCAGGACCCCATGCGCCTGACCGAGATCCCCGGGATCACAGAGAAAAAGGCGCAGGAGATGGCCGAGAGCTTCCAGCGCCAGTCCGGCATCCGGCGGCTCATCGAGTTTCTGACCATGTACCACCTGCCGGCGCAGCTTGCCGTGCGGCTCTACCGCGCTTACGGGGAGCTGGCGCAGGAGGCGCTGCAGGATGACCCGTATCTGCTGACGGACCCCTATTACAGCGCGGATTTTTCGCAGGTCGACGCGTTTGCCATCGCGCTCGGCGTCAGCGCCGACGATGAGCGGCGCGTGGAGGCCGGGATCCTGTTTGAGCTCTCGTATAACCTCGGCGCGGGGCATACCTTTATCCCGCAGGACAAGCTGCGCGCGGCCACCTGCGCGCTGCTGGAGCTGGACGGCGAGACCATCGACGCAGGCTTCACGCGCCTGCAGGAGCAGGAGCGGATGCAGTGCAGCGAGCTTGCCGGGCTCACGGCCTGCTATCTGCCGGAGCTGTATGAGTCGGAGACGTATGTCTGCCGCCGCATCCTCAGCATGGCGGAGGCGGAGCTGCCGGAGCCGAAGCGGCTGGACGCGCTGCTGGAGACGATCGAGGACCGGCAGGAGATCGACTATGCGCCCGAGCAGCTTGCCGCCATCCGAGCGGCGGCTGCGCAGCAGCTGCTGATCGTGACCGGCGGGCCCGGCACGGGCAAGACGACGGTCATGGCGGGCATTCTGCAGCTGTTCGACGAGCTGAAGCTCAAAACGCAGCTCGCTGCGCCGACCGGCCGGGCCGCCAAGCGGCTCTCGGAGGTCACGGGACGTGAGGCCTCGACCATCCACCGGCTTCTCGAGGCACAGTTTGACGAGCAGACAGGCGCGATGGCCTTTTACCACGATGAGGATGCGCCGCTCAGCTGCGACGCGATGATCGTGGACGAGACTTCGATGGTCGACCTGCCGCTGATGGCGTCTCTCCTGAAGGCGCTGAAGCCCGGCTGCCGACTGCTTCTCGTCGGCGATCCGGACCAGCTGCCGCCGGTCGGGCCGGGGAACGTGTTTTCGGACCTCATCCGCAGCGGCATGGTGCAGACCGTGCGGCTGACACAGATCTTCCGCCAGGCGCAGAAAAGCCTCATCGTCATGAACGCCCACGCGGTCAACCAGGGCGAGCTGCCGCAGCTGACGGCGACGGACCGGGACTTTTTCTTCCTGCGCCGCCGCGATCCGGCCGCTGCGGTGCGGACCATCCAGGAGCTCTGCCAGACGCGGCTGCCCAAAAACATGGGCATCGCGCCCGCGGACATTCAGGTGCTCAGCCCCAGCCGGAAGCACGAGACAGGCACAAAGGCCCTGAATCTGGCGCTGCAGGCCGTGCTCAACCCGCCCGCGGACGGGAAAAAAGAGAAAAAACACGGAGATTTTTCCTTCCGGATCGGCGATCGGGTAATGCAAATCCGGAATAACTATGATATAATGTGGAAACGGGCGGATGGTCTCGGCGCGGGGACCGGGATCTTCAACGGCGATATCGGCTGCATCACGCAGATCGATTTCCAGCAGGAGACCATGACCGTCCAGTTCGATGAAAAAACGGCGGAATACAGCTTCGACATGCTCTCGGAGCTTGAACCGGCCTACGCCATGACCGTCCACAAGAGCCAGGGCAGCGAATACCGCGCGGTCGTGCTCTGCCTGTGCGGCGGGCCGCAGATGCTGCTGACCAGAAGCGTTCTGTACACGGCGATCACGCGGGCGCGGGAGCTTCTGATCATCGTCGGCAATGAAGACGTCGTCGCCGCCATGACCCGCAATGACCGCCGCCAGCGGCGCTACAGCGGGCTGAAGCTCCGGCTGGAGGGAAAGGCGTAACGCATGAAGCTGCTGGCGTGGCTGCTGGATCTGCTGTACCCGCCGAAGTGCGTGATCTGCGGAAAGCTGCTGGAGAAGCAGGGGCCTGTGTGCCCACGCTGCCTCGACTCGCTTCCGGAGTATGACGGCGCCGCGCCGCAGGTGCGGTTCACGGAGGCGGGCGCGGTCAGCTTTTACTATGAGGGCGCGCTGCGCGAGTCGTTTCTGCGCTTCAAATTCGGCGGCGCGGCGCATTACGCGGCCGTCTACGGCGCGTGGATGGCGCATACGATCGAAGATAAGCTCGCGGGCCGCTTCGACACGCTTACCTGGGCGCCGGTCAGCCGCCGGCGGCGGCGCTCGCGCGGGTATGACCAGTCGGAGCTTTTGTGCCGCGAGATCGCAAAGCGGCTCGGCCTGGAGCCGGTCCGCCTGCTGCGCAAGACGCGCAATCCGCCCGCCCAGTCGACCATGGCTGATCCGGCCGGGCGGCGGGCAAACGTCTCCGGCGCCTACGAGCCGGAACGGGCCGCCAGACTTGACGGCAGGCGCGTCCTGCTGATCGACGATATCGTGACGACCGGCGCGACGCTCGCAGAGTGCAGCCGCGTGCTGCGCACGGCGGGCGCGTCGGACGTTGTATATGCGGCCTTCGCCGCACCGAGAAAACAAGACTGAAGGATACAAGACTATGAAACTGATTCGTGATATCGGCATCGACCTCGGCACGGCGAACGTGCTCTGCTACGAAGAGGGCAGGGGCATCGTCCTGCGCGAGCCGTCGGTCGTGGCAGTGGACAAGAATACCGGCAAGGTGCTGCAGGTCGGCTCCGCCGCGCGGAATATGCTCGGGCGGACGCCCGGCAACATCGTCGCCGTGCGCCCGCTGCGCGACGGCGTGATCTCCGACTATGAGATGACGGAGAAGATGCTCGAGCAGTTCCTCAAGAAGATCAATCGCTTCACGCTCGTCAAGCCCCGCGTGGTCGTCTCCGTCCCGTCCGGCATCACGGAGGTGGAGGAGCGCGCGGTCATCCAGGCCGCGATGGAGGCCGGCGCCCGCCGCGTCTACCTGATCGAAGAGCCGTTCGCCGCCGCGCTCGGCGCGAAACTGGCGATCAGCGGGCCGGAGGGGCATATGGTCGTCGACATCGGCGGCGGCACGACGGATATCGCGGTTTTGAGCCTGAACGGCATTGCGACCTCGTCTTCCATCAAGGTCGCGGGAGACACGTTCGACGAGGCGGTGGCGGCGTATATGCGCAAGCGCTACGGGATGCTCATCGGCCTCAACACGGCGGAGGAGGTCAAGATCACCATCGGCTGCGTGTATGAGCGGCCGCAGGAGGTCTCGATGCTCGTCAAGGGCCGCGACGCCAAGACGGGCCTGCCGAACGAGGTGACGGTCTCGTCGATGGAGATGCTCGAGGCCTTCAAGCGCCCGGCGCGGCAGATCGTCGACGAGGTGCTGGACGTGCTGGAGCATTCGTCGCCGGAGCTCGTGGCGGATATCGCGCAGAATGGCATCGTGCTGACGGGCGGCGGAAGTCTGCTGTACGGCTTCGACAAACTCATTGCCGAGCGCACGCAGATCGCCTGCTCCATCGCCGACGACGCGGATTCCTGCGTCGCCAACGGCTGCGGCAAGAGCCTGCAGTGGATCGGCTCCATGCAGGAGGGCACGATCAACCTCGCCCGCCGCAAGCTGATGAAAGAGCAATAAAAAAGAAAAACAGCACCCGGGCTGAAAGGTCCGGGTGTTTGAGAACGGAGAGAGCTATGAAAAAGACCATGGACGCGAACCAGATCAAGCTGCTGGCGATCCTCGCCATGACGATCGACCATATCGCCTGGCTGGTGTTCCCGGGGTATTCGAAGGCGCCGCTGGCGCTGCTCATGCATCTGATCGGGCGGATGACCTGCCCCATCATGTGCTTTTTTATCGCCGAGGGCTATTATCACACGCGGGATCTGAACCGGTACACGCTGCGGCTGTTCGTGTTCGCGGTGATCTCGCACTTTGCGTACATCTTCGCGTCGCAGGACTTTGTGGACGCGCGGTCGTTTATCCCGTTTTATTACGGCGGGATCCTGAACCAGACGAGCGTGATGTGGTCGCTGGCGTGGGGCCTTGTGATGCTGCGCGTGGCGAATCACCCGGGCTACAGCCAGCTCAAAAAGACGCTGCTGGTCGTGCTGATCTGCCTGGTGAGCTTCCCGAGCGACTGGAGCTGCATCGCGAGCCTCTGCGTGCTCGCGTTCGGCACGAACCGCGGGGATCTGAAGGCGCAGGGGCGGTGGCTGCTGTTTTACGTGGCGCTGTATGCGGCGGTGTACTGCTTCGCGCTGGACGTGGTCTATGGGCTTCTGCAGATGGCGGTAGCGCTGTCGCTGCCGGTGCTCGCGCGCTATAACGGCCTGCGCGGCAAGGACCCGCGCATCAACCGCGTCATGAAATGGCTGTTCTACCTCTACTACCCCCTCCACCTCGCCATCCTCGGCACGATCCAGTATCTGCGGTAAGGGCGCGCAGGAGCACGGGAGAAGATCAAGAAAACGCCCCGCCGGATGGAAGCCATCCGGCGGGGCGTTGGTTTATGGGGTTTCCGCCGTCAGAGCGGGAGGTAGGAGAAGAGCCAGGTGAAGAGGGGGACGAAGAGCAGGGCGGGCAGGAGATCAGCGGTCTTGATCTTCGTGAGGCCGAGCATGTTGAGGCTGATGGCCACGATCATGACCGAGCCGCAGCAGGTCAGCTCCGCGATGGCCGCGTCGGACAGGACCGGGGCCAGGACCTGCGCGAGCAGGACGATCGCCCCCTGGAAGACCAGGACGAACCCGGCCGAGCACAGAACGCCGATGCCGAGCGTGACGGAGAGCATGCAGGAGGAGATGCAGTCCAGCAGCGACTTGGTGAACAGCAGCTCATAGTCCTGCCGGAGGCCCGCGTTGATGCAGCCGACGAAGGTCATCGCGCCGATGCAGAACAGCAAGGACGCGGTCACAAAGCCATCGGCCACGCTGGTCTTTCCGTCCGTGCGGCGGAAGCGCGACTCAATGGCCTTGCCCAGGCGGGCGAGCGCGCCGTCGAGATCCAGAAACGTGCCCGCGGCGGTGCCGAGGACCATGGAGACGATCAGCACCAGCGTATTTTCGCCCTTGAGCATACCGCTGACGCCGGCATAGAGCGTGCAGAGGGAGATGGCGGTCATGATCGCGCCGGAGACCTTTTCCGGGATGCCTTTCCGGGCCAGAAGACCGACGGTGCTGCCGAGCAGGACGGCCAGCGTATTGACGAGAACAGCGAGCATGCGAAGCGCTCCTTCCTGAAAGTTCCGGTGAAAATCGCCACCATCCTACCACACAGGGCGGAAAAAAGGAAGATTTTTTTCGAAAAATAGGGAAAAAGCGTGAAAAAAGCGGGAAAATTCCGGCCGAAACAGGGGCAATCTTCCAAAAAAGGTAGAAATCCTGCGCAAAATGTAGTATAATGCAGCTATCCTTAAAATAGAATCCGTACACTGTGCGGATATCCGGGAGAGAGTATGAAATTACGCAGGAAAAAGCGAATGCCGACTGCGGCGCGCAGAAAGCAGCGGGCGCAGCGGCTGAAACTGCTCGGGCAGTTTGTGCGCGAGCACAGCTGGGGTGTGATGATCACGGTGCTGATCGTGATCGCCCTCGTCCTGTTTGTCTGTGTGATCGCCGGGGCGTCGCCCAGGCAGGCGGACGAGCCGCAGACGGCGCAGGACGCCGCGCCGCGGTATGAATCGGGCTTTATCTGCGCCACCACGACGCAGGTGCCGTATTACGACGAGGATCTGAGCCAGACCGGCACGGTCGCGCGCGGGATGCAGATCACGTATTCCACGGACAAATCGGTCGAGCAGGACGGGGTGCGGTATTACCTGACCTACTTCACGACGCTCGACTGCGGGTATGTGTCGGAGGAAAATCTGACGCAGGATCCGAATGCGGTCATCGCGGAGAAGGTCGTCTACGTGCGCACGCCGCAGAATCTGCGGCTGGCGAAGGACTCCATCGAGCTCGGCGCGCTGGTCGAGAAGGGGACGCAGATGCAGGTGCTGGGCTATGAGGGCACGACGAACGGCGTCGTCGACCTCTATGAGGTCTCGTATCAGGGCGAGACGGGGTATATCAGCGGCCAGTACGTCGCCACGACGGAGGAGGAAGCCAACGAGGTCTATGACCGCTTCGGCGTCTACGCCATCCACGCCGGGCGCGGCGACCGGCTCGGCGGCGGCGACGCGGAGAGTCTGGACTATTTCCCGCGGGAAAAGGCCGATTTTGCCGACAACAAGATGCCGAGCCCCTGCTACGCCATCTATTTGACCTGTGACCCGGCGGTGCTGGCGGATATCGACAAGTACATCGAATACGCAAAGACCACGAAGATCAACGCCTTCGTCGTCAACATCATGGACGGCACGTCCATCGGCTATAACTCGCCCGTGTGCGAGGAATATTCCCCCACGGCGTACCAGTACGCGAACAACACGGTCGAGGAATACCGGCAGGTCATCCAGAAGATCAAGGACGCGGGCTTCTACGCCATCGGGCGACTGACGGTGTTCAACGATTCGTTCTTCTGCCAGGATCATCCGGAATACGCCATCGCGGACCAATACGGCGAGCCGCTGATGGTTGCAAATGCGAGCTACTGGCCGAGCGCGTTCTGCCGCTACGTGTGGGAGTACAAGGTCGCGCTGGCGATCGACGCGGTCGAGACCATGGGCTTCAACGAGATCCAGTTCGACTACGTCCGCTTCCCGGACCGGACAGACAAATACGAGGAAGCGGGCACCATCGACTTCCGCAACGAATACGGCGAGACCAAGGCGCAGGCCATCCAGCGGTTTTTGATGTACGCGACGGATATTTTGCATGAGTACGGCGTGTACGTCGGCGCGGACGTCTTCGGCGAGGCCAGCAGCAACTATGTGACGGCCTACGGCCAGTACTGGCCCGCGGTCAGCAACGTGGTCGACGTCATCTCCGGCATGCCGTATCCGGACCACTTTGCGCGCAACGGGACCTACCGCCCGTGGGAGCACCCGTATGAGACGCTGCTCGACTGGACCGAATCGGCGGCCAAGCGCCAGTCCGAGACCCCGTCGCCCGCCATCGACCGCACCTGGATCCAGGCCTACAACGCCATCCAGCCGCCGTACAACGAATACGGCGTGCAGGAGATCGGCGACGAGATCCGCGGCCTGCGTGAGCAGGGCTTCACCGGCGGCTTCATGGCCTGGAACGCCTCCTGCAGCCTCACCAAGCTCGAAGAGCTGCGGCCGCTGTATGAAGCGCTGGAAGATTAAAAACGATCGCCCTCCCGGAAGGGAGGGCGATTTTTTGTGCGCCGGGGATTTTTGAATTGACAGATACGGACGGAATTGGTAAAATAAAGCTGGTTTCGGAAGAAACCCCAGGGCCCCAACACAGCGACGGGCGGTTTGGCCTACGCCTCTCCGAAAGGGGGGATGTACTTATGCCGATCACACTGACGTTCCATATCTTTGGACTTACGGTCACGATCCGCATAAACGGCAGAAACCGCCACTCTGCCAAGTGACGGTTTCTTATTTTGAGAAAAATCGTTAACTTCAAGGGTTGACTGCTTGTCGCAGCGTCCCCTCATCTTTATTATACCCATTCTCCCCGCGTTGTCAAGTGTTTCGGGCGGACAGAGCCGTCCGCCCCTACAAATGTTTACCGGCGCGTGCGTCATTCCGACATGGAAAATCGTCCTTTCGCGGCGCACAAATCCCTTGCAAATGTCCGTGCGGCGCGTGTGAAAATCGGCTCATTTCCCCGCCGCGCCCGGCGGAATTTATGATACACCACTCGAATTTTTTGCAACAATTCATTATATCGCGTAAAATCTGCCGTCACGCCCGCTTTTTTGCCTTTCAAACCTTGTCCGCAAACCGGCTAAAAAGTTTCAAAATTCTCCAAAACTAGGCAAATATGCAACATTTCTAAAAATTTAATGGTTTTTTAATATTTTTTTACGAGTTTTTTTGCAAATCAGGGCCTCAAAAGCCTTGATTTATCCGCCGGATATGGTATACTTAGCATCGTCAAAGGCGAGGTCAAGCTGCCGACGTCCGCTGGCCACAACATAATGATGTTTATGTGGTAGCCTGAGGGCGGCGGGGGCGAAATCGAGCCGGAGACAAACAAAATTTTATGGAGGAAACAAACATGAAGAAGATTATCGCAACTGTCTTGGCGATGGTCATGGCTCTGGCTCTGTGCGCTACTGCGTTCGCTGCTGGCGTCACTGGCTACGTCAAGGGCACTGATAAGGGTGCCGTTCTGAGCGGCGAAGTCACCTTGAACTTCACTGCTGCCAAGGATCCTACCGTCAACGCTGACGAGGAGACCACTGCTAAGGGCAACGTTGCCTACTACACCTACACTGTCGGCACTGACACCCAGTACTATGTTACCGTGGATTCCCTGGCTGCTGCTGATCTGGTGCTCTACAACAACAACACCAGCAGCAAGAGCGTGATCATGTACCTGGATCGCGTTGTTCCCGAGTACCTGCCTGGCAAGGCCATTTCCTTCGGCACTGCCTGCGGTCAGTATGTGAAGCCCACCGGCTATGTGTCTGGCAACACCTACTATGTTGCTGAGTGGATGGGCGATGACGTGTTCTTCTACACCAACAGCTCCATCACCCCCGCCACCACTGGTGTCGAGGCTCTGCTGGTCGATGGTAAGCTGGTCAACGTTCTGCGTATGACCTCCACCATTGCCACTGTCAAGCACAGCGCTCTCCCCACCGTGAAGGATGGTAAGATCGTGGGTTACACCTGCTCCGTCTGCAAGGCTGTTGCTATCGAGGCTCCCAACTATGCTTCCATCCCCGCTGGTGCTCAGATCATCACCGGCAACTGGTACTTCCCCGCTGCTGCTGCTAGCACCACCACTACCACCACTTCTTCCCCCAAGACCTTCGACGCTGGTATCGCTATGTACGTTGGCATGGCTCTGACCTCCGTTGCTGGCTCCGCTGTTGTGATCGGCAAGAAGAAGGAGTTCTAATTAGAGCTTTTCTCTAAACCAAAAAAAGAGACCGCTTCGGCGGTCTCTTTTTTTGCGCTGGCGGCGCGGACATTTGATGGCGCAGCGGGGCATACACATTACAACGAGGTGATGCTATGAAGCGCGTTCCGATATTCGCGTGCCTGATGGGGCTGCACGCGGCGTTGGCTGTGGCAACGCTGCTGTGGGCGCTGCACGTGCGGTTCGGCGATCCGCTGACGGCGGCGCTGTGCCCCGCGGCGGACAGTCCGTGGGAGCAGGGCAAGGCGGCGTTTTTCCCGCTGCTGGCGGCAGCGCCGGTGATATGGAGCTTAGGCAGGGGCGGCAGCCGTGGCGGGCTGTGCGCCATGGCGCTGGCAGGCGTGGCGGCGGCCATGGGACTGGCGTTGGCGGGCGTGACGCCAGTGGCAGCGGCAGGGGCGGCCATCACGGCGGCGGTGGCGCTGTACGGTGGGGTGCTGCGGCGGGTGAAGGAGGGGCTGGGGTGGTACGCGGCGGTGATATTGCTGGCGGCGGTGTACATCCTGCTGACCATCGTAAGGCCGGGCGGGGTGTTGTTTCAGCCGGCGATGGGGATACCGTTTTGAGTGCTCTGTCCGCCCAACACCGCGCAGCGGTGTCATTCCGAGCCAGTGCTCACACTGGCGTGGGAATCCGT
>OJPW01001806.1_pt1 | contig 10457 bp, 10 predicted proteins | sample 1598571 | NCBI WGS metagenome assembly OJPW01 (sample SAMN03922493, study PRJEB24848) | human gut metagenome | isolation source: stool sample | host: Homo sapiens | place: Germany | collected 2011-05
AGATGCTGGAGCGGCTGAACAACGCCTTTGCCGCCCAGCGGCAGTTCACCGGCAACGCCGCCCACGAGCTGCGCACGCCGCTGGCGCTGATGCAGGCGCAGCTGGAGCTTTTCTCCGCAGAGCATCCCGATGTGCTACCGGAGACGGCGGAGTTTCTCACCCTCCTGCGCGAGCAGACGGAGCGGCTGACGCAGATGACCAAGACACTGCTGGAGATGAGCAATTTGCAGCAGGTGGCGCGGAACGAGCAGCTCCAACTCGCCCCCATGGTCGAGGAGATCTTCACGGATCTTGCGCCGCTGGCGGAGAAGCGAAGCATCACGCTGGAAGCGGAGGGCGACGGCTCCCTGACTGGCAGCGACACGCTGATCTACCGTCTGCTCTTTAACCTGACGGAGAACGCCGTCAAATACAACCGCCCCGGCGGCTCGGTGCGGGTCGAGCTTACACAGGGGCAGGAAAAGTGCATCATTCGCGTTTCCGACACCGGCTGCGGAATTCCGGAGGAGTATCAGCGGAGCATTTTTCATCCCTTCTTCCGGGTAGACAAATCCCGCAGCCGCGAGTACGGCGGCGCGGGACTGGGGCTTTCTCTGGTGTGGGAGATCGCCAATCTCCACGGCGGCTCCGTTTGGGTGGAGAAAAGCTCGGACAAGGGCACGACCATCGCGGTCGAGCTACCGGCAGGGACAGAAAGCGATTCCCCCGGCGCGGATATCCCATAGCGGCCCTTGGCGGTTTCATGATGATCGTTTTTCAACCTCCACAACGTTATCGCAGCAGCTCTCGATCAGCTCCCTGTCGTGGGTGATCACGAGAATGGTTCTGCCGTTCCGCGCTTCGCTTCTCAGCCTTTCTGCGATCAGGCGCATATTCTGCCCGTCAAGGCCGCTGGTGGGCTCATCGAGAATCAGTATCCTGCGGCCGGAAAAGATGGCGCAGGCAATGGCAAGGCGCTGCTTCTGCCCGCCGGACAGGGTGGACGGATGAGCGTCCCTGTACTCGTAAAGGCCAAATTCCTTCAGCAAGTGTCTGGCACGGTCTTTGCTTTCTTCTGTCAATTCGGTATTCAGCAGCAGCTCCTCCGCCACGCTTGCCGTAAAGAACTGCGTTGACGTGTCGTTGCCGCAGTAATAAATCTCCCTGCGCCGGACTGCCACTCTTGCTTTTTTCCCGTCTATCAGGATATGCCCCTTTGTCTGCTTCGCCAGCCCGCAGAGGATCTGCGCAAGGGTGGTTTTCCCCGCGCCGTTTTGCCCCGTTATGGCGGTCACTTTGCCCTCTGGAACGGACAGCGAAATATCCTCAAAAATGACTTCTCTGCGTATTCTTTTCGAGAGCCCTGCTGTCTTCAAGACGGCAGGGCTTTCGTCCAATACGGAGGGAACGGGAAGACACTTTTCTTCGTGCGGAGAGCGCAGACCCATGCCAAAGATGTCTGCTTCCGGCAGGAGGAGCAAATCCTCCGGTGCATACTCGGCCACTATTCTGCCGTCCCGCAGATATAAAAACCGGTCTGCGATCCCCATCAGCCAGTCGATCCGATGCTCCGCGATGAGCAGGGTAAAGCCCTGCTCCTTGAGCTGCCGGAGGGTCTGCGCAAGCTGCCTCGTCCCGGCGGCATCGAGGTTGGCCGTCGGCTCATCACACACAAAGGCCTTTGGCTTCATGGCATATACGGACGCAATGGCCGCCCGCTGCTTTTCTCCGCTTGAGAGGACGTCAACTGCCCTGTCTTTCAAATGGGACAGCTTCAATGCCTCTATGGCGGCGTCCGTCCGCGCCCGTATCTCCCGGGCGGACAGGCCGTAATTCTCGCAGGGAAAGGCCACCTCACCGGCAAGCTCAGAGGAAAAGAACTGGCTTTTGGGGTCCTGAAAAACGCTTCCCACCAAACACCCGATCTCCCATGTGGAAAGCCTTGATATGTCCTTGCCGTCTATCCTCACGCTCCCGCTGAAAACTCCGGGATAGTAGGACGGCGCAAGCCCGTTGACAAGCCTTGTCACGGTGGTCTTGCCGCAGCCGGAAAGCCCCGTCAGCACGACGCATTCGCCGCGTTTTACCGAAAGGGAAATATCCCGCACGCCTCTGTCTGAGTTTTCGTATTGAAAGGAAGCGCGTGTCAGCTCGATCATGCCATGCTCCTTTCCAAAACCAAATAAGAAACCGTGACCAGCGCACATACGGCTGCCGCGATATAATCCCGCGCCCCGGCCCTTTTCTCATAATAGCTGCCGCGCACACCCGGGCGCTCCGCGCCCCTTGCAACAGCGGAAACGGAAAGCTGATCGGCAAGCTGCAACACCCGAAGGAGAAACGGAACCAGCACATACTCCATGCTCTGCACGGGATGCGTGAGCAGCTGCCCCGCCGCGGTCAGCCCTCGGTTTTTCATCGACCTGCCCACACCCTTCAGCTCCGTCCGCATGGTGGGGAAGAAGCGAAAGACCACAAGAAGCCCGAGAATGAACGGGGTGGGCATACGGAGGCGGGATAAGAACGCGGAGAGCATTCCCGGCGGCGTGGTGATCAGATCCCATGACACCAGAAAGATCGGCGACAGATTCCAGAACATCAGAACATAAAATTCCGAAAAGACCGGCATGCGCAGCCCGTGGAAGCGGATACCGTAGAGCAGCAGCGCCAGCAGCAGATAAAAGCAGCCATAGGACGCGGCAAGGCGGAAGCTCCGCTGTAAGACGAGATAAAGAAGCGCCCCGCCGGTCAGGATGCAGGTAAGCAGCACATTCCCGCCGATCGTTACTCCGGCAAAGACGCACAGCAGCGCCCACAGCTTGACCGGCACCGCAAAGGATGCGTCCGCTCTCATAGAACGCCGGCCTTCTGAAAATGCCTGCGGATCAGCCGACTGCCCACCATGCAGCCTAAAAAACCCATCAGCGTCGTGAACAGCAGAATAAAGGCCAGCCAGCCGGGAGAGGTGTAGTAACGCACATAAGAATCAATGTAGCTCTGCTCCATGCCGCTTGCCAGCGCAAAATCGTAGTAGGTGTCCCAGAAGAACCAGATAGGGAGCAGATTGACCCCGTTGTACAGCAGGCTTGCCGCCGTCCAGGCGGCAGTCATGCGCTTGGGATCGCCGCAGGCTCCTCGCTTCCACAAAATTACCTCGCAGATGATGCCCGTAACGATAAAGTAGGGGAGCAAAAACCAGTTGCCCATCAAGAGGAAAATCACGCCAAGCAGCGTCATATAGATCAGCGTCACAAAACGCTTTCCGATCCGGCTGACCATGAGCATATAGACCGGCGCGCAGAGGAACATGGTGATCCCCACCGACAGCACCATGCTGACAAAGTCGTTGGCCATGCAGACCATATTGACAACGAGCTGGATCACGATCAGCACTGCGGAAAGCAGCACCGTGGTAATCACATCCCTGACAGACCATTTATTTGTTTCCCTCATAAACTCCTCCTTGTTTTCGACACTTTGTTTTCCAATATTGCACTCGGAATTCTATTTATCTCGCAGCTTTCTACGCCGTCCACTCCATGCTCTCGCTCTGGAGCTGCGCCATGTGGCGGAACAGGCCGTTCTTTTTCAGCAGCTCTGCCGGAGAACCCATCTCAACCACGCGGCCGCCGGAGAGCAGGACGATCTGATCGGCGTTCATGACGGTACGCATGCGGTGTGCGATGACGAGCACCGTCTTATCCCGGATAAGCCCGGACAATGCCGCCTGCACCGCCGTTTCGTTTTCCACGTCCAGCGAGGCCGTGGCCTCATCCAGCAAAATCACCGGCGCGTCCTTCAAGATGGCGCGGGCAATGGAGATGCGCTGCCGCTCGCCGCCGGAGAGACGGGAGCCGTTTTCCCCAATCAGGGTATGGTAGCCCTCCGGCAGCTTGGATACAAAGGCGTCGCACTGCGCCGCCTTCGCCGCCGCCAACACCTCCGCATCGGTGGCGTCCCGCTTGCCGAGGCGGATGTTTTCCATCACGGTATCCGCAAACAGCACCACATCCTGAAATACGATGGCGTAGTTTTTCAGCAGTGCCTCGCCGTCCACCGTGGACACGTCCACGCCGCCCAGCCGCACCGTTCCCTCCGCTATGTCCCAGAAGCGGGCTGCCAGCTTGGCTGCCGTGGACTTGCCGCCGCCGGAGGGACCCACCAGCGCCGTCACCTGTCCCTGCTTCGCCGTAAAGGAAACGTCTCTTAGCACATCCTCTTTTTCCCGGTAGGCAAAGGTCACGTGCTCAAAGCGGATGTCGTAGCCGTCTGGATCATATTCAGTCATGCCGGTCATGCGCTTTTCGTTCTCGATCTCCTGCATGCGCTCGATGCGTACCTCGCAGGCGAAAACCGCGGCCATGTTGGCAAACATGGAGCCGATGGGGTCATATACCCGGGTGGCGGCGATAAGGAACATCAGAAACGGGATCAGCGACAGGTCGCCGCGGCTCATCAGCGTTACCCCCGTGAGGACGGTGGTGGCGATACCCAGCTTTAGGAAGGACTGTGCCGCCGTGACTACGGAGCCTGTGAACAGCTCGCCCCGGATGGTGTCCTGCTCCGCCTCGTCCAGCCTGCGGTTCAGGTCGGCGATATACCGCGTCTTCTGGTTGCACGCCTTGATCTCCGGCGCGCACTCCAGCACCTCCTGCATGGCGTCGGTGGCCGCGCGGCGGGTGACGAGGCCCTTCTTTATATGCCGCTTTTCCATGCGCCGGGAGAGATAGACCATCAGCAGCGACGCGGGCACCACCCACAAAAGAGCCAGTGCCATCCGCCAGTCGTAAAGCAGCATGCCTGCGGAAATCAGCGCCGTGGAGATGAGCGCGCCGTGCATGGCGGGGTAAAAGTGGGAGAACGCCTTTTCCAGCGTCTCCGTATCCCCCATGATAGTGGTGGTCAGGTCGGTCAGGTCCCGGTTTCCGAAGAAGGACAGCGGGAGCTGGCGCAGCACCTCCGCCAGCCGGATGCGTCGGTTGGCACTCTCCCGGTAGGTGGCTTCATATAAAGCTCTGTATTGGATCAGGAAGGTCACAAAGAGCACGGCGAGGGCAAGGACGCCCGCGACCAGAAAGCGCGTAAGCCCCGGTGCCGTTTGTCAGCGCCTCGACAATGCCGGAGAGCGCCGTGGCCAGCACGCCCACGGGCAGCATTTTGCTGATGTTGACCAGTACGGACCAGAACACGGCGGCCACATAGTCTTTTGCGCCCTTCTCCGTCATGGCGTATTTTTTGCTGATGCCTTCGATCATGCGACACCTCCTACCTTCCACTGCGCGGCCTTTTGGTATTCCTCCCACATGGCGGCGTAGACGCCGCCCTTTTGGAGCAGCTCGTCGTGCTTTCCTTCCTCGGCGATACCGCCGTCCCGGATGACGAGGATGCGATCCATGTTCCGCACCGTGGACAGGCGGTGGGCGATCATCAACACAGTTTTGCCCTTCATCAGCGCCTCGAAGGCCTTCTGTATCTTCGCCTCGTTCTCGGGGTCTGCAAAGGAACTGGCCTCATCCAGCACCACGATGGGCGCGTCCTTTAAGATCGCCCTCGCCAGCGCGATGCGCTGCATCTCGCCGCCGGAGAGATGCACGCCCTTTGCGCCGATCACGGCGTCCAGCCCGCCCGGCGTCTTTTCGAGAATATCGCTGCACTGGGCAAGCTGCGCCGCGTGTAATATCTCATCCTCGGTGGCGTCCGGCCGGGCGGCACGGATGTTGTCGCGGATGCTCTTCTTGAAAAGCCTCACCTCCTGAAAGACAAAGGAGATCTGCTCCATCAGCTCCGCGGTGGGGATGCTTCGCACATCCCGTCCGCCCAGGAGCACCGCCCCTGCCTGCACATCGAAAAAGCGCGGGATCAGCCGGGCGATGGTGGTCTTGCCGCCGCCGGAGGGGCCCACCAACGCCCACGCCTCCCCCTGCGGCAGGCGGAAGCTCACATTCGTCAGCGCGGGTCTCCCCGCGCCGTCATAGGAAAAGGTGACGTTTTCAAAGGAAATGCTGCTGTCCGCAGGCCTGCTTCCTCTGTCCGCCGCAGGCTCGGGAAGGGGCGACTCCTTCAATATGGCCTCCAGCTTGTTCACTGCCTCGGCGGCCTCCATCTGTGCGTTGACCGCGTACATCAGCCGCTCCATCATAAAGGCAAGCTGGGGCGCGAAGAAAATGTAAAACACCAGATCGGCCAGCACCGCCCAGCCGTCCGCCCCGCCTACGAGAACCATCCCCAAGGGCATGAGAAGCAGGAACATGCTGTTCAGAACCACCGTAAACAGGGTGTAGGGCATACGGCACATCATGGCGTAGCCGCTGGCAAGGTCGCGGTAGCTGAGGATGGCGGCATGAAAGCTCTTGAAGGAGTAAACCGTCTGCTGGAATACCTTCACCACCGGGATGCCCCGGACATACTCCGTGGCCTCGGCCGAAATGCGCTCTCCGGCGCGCTGGTATTCCTCAAAGAACTTCATGCTGGTGCCCGTCATCATGGTCATCAGGCAGACAAGCCCGATAATCATGGGGATCAGGCAGGCAAGCCCCATGCGCCAGTCAAAGACGAAGAGCAGCCCCACCGCCAGTATCGGCGTTACGATCCCGCCCACCGCGTCGGGGATGGTGTGGGCAAGGAGCGTTTCTGTCAGTGCCGCGTTGTCGTCGATCTGCTTGCGTAGCCGCCCCGTGAGGTTGGCGTTAAAGTACCCCAGCGGCAGATCAATGAGATGGGCGACCGCCGCCTTTCGCATATTCGTCGCTACCCGGAAGGCCGCAAGGTGCGTACACATGAGCCCGGCGAAATAGATCGCCGCACTCAGAAGCGCCGCCGCCAGCGCATACCAGCCGTAGCGGGCAAGCCCTGCCGGAACGCCGCCTCCTGGCGTCAAAATGCCTCTGGCCGCGTACCAGACAAAGACGAACGGGAAAATGCCGACTGCCGCCGAAACGCCGGACAGCCCGCAGCCCAATACGGACAGCCACTTATGCCCTCCGGCGTATGCCAGCAGCCTGCCCAGCACCGGCGGCTGCTTTTCTTTTTTCTGTTTGCTCATATTCCGTGTTCCTTTCTTAAAATATATAGGTTTGTTGGAGGATGTGCCGCGCTAGTTAGAGATGACTAACCGAAAGTTATTTTTTTAAGGCTTATTCGAGCCTTAAAAGTCCGCTCCAGCCGGAGTGAAAAAAGATAGCCAGTTCATCGACATATTTCATGGCTTCCTCTCTCGGCATATCGTGGACGATGGTTTCACACACCGCCGTAAAGTAAGCCCTTGTGATCATGTGATGAAGCTGACGGGTCATGCTCCCGGAGAGCATACCGTTTTTTCTGAGGAGGGCGTAGTATTCTTCGGATCGATCGACCTCCAGCTCCACCAGCACCTCGATAAAATCCGCGTAGCCCGTTCCCTCCGCGCGGCAAAGAATCAGCTTGAATTCGTCAAAATGGTCGTACATGAACGCGACAAACTCGTGCAGGTGCTGGGTGGAGAGTGCCAGACTGTCTTTTGCTTTTCCCTCCGGGACAAGGTCAAAATAATCGTCCTGTGCTGCCTTGAAGCGGGTGAGCAGCTCGCTTGCGGTCTCGCCCACAAGGTCTTCAAACAGAGCGGTCTTATCCGGGTAGTAGCCGTAGAAGGCACCCTTCGTGAAGCCCGCCTCCGCGACGATTTTATTTAGAGATGCGTCCTTAAAACCTTTCTCCAAGAACTCTCTTTTCCCAATCTCAAGGATCTTCCTTTGGGTTTCCGTTCGTTCCATCTCCTACGCCTCCTGATATACCAGCAGTACATACCGCTGGTATATTATAGCCGAGCAGATTGGGTTTGTCAATGGGTCCTGCATATTTTCCGTTCGCGCATTGTCATTCGCGCGACAAGAGGGAAGGCCTCAGTACTTTCAGCGAAAGAACCAATCGATTTACCCTTGCTTTCTTATTCAGCTCCTCGGTTGCACAACGCAGATGCTCTCTAATCACCCGTCTTGGATGCTTGAGCATATTCTTTTCAATACTCGCCATACAGCGCAAGGCAGGAACACCGTAAGCGGTGTCCCTGCCTTTTCGGGTTGACTATTCAGCAAATGCAAATCGCACCTATCTGTCGCTAAAGCAACCGTCAGCGGCGGGGGACATTTCTCACTCCGCCAATGCCTTGCCCAGAGCGCGGCAGGCTTCCAGCGCCGCGTCGTCGGGCGTCTCCGTGCAGATCACGCTCTCGCAAACGAGGTTCACCCCTGCGCTGTCGCAGTCACTCTCCCAAGTACGCATCCACTCGCCATCGCCCCAGCCGTAGGAGCCGAACAGTGCCACACGCTTCCCGCCGAAGCTGCGCTTGCACGCATCGAACATGGGCTGGAACTCCATTTCCTGCAACGGCAAGCTGCTCAAGCTTCAAGCCGCTTTGCCAAAGTGCGCAGTAGATATCCGTGCATTTTTTGTATTTTTTGAATAACGAGCGTGCTTTTTCCTCGTCGCCGTATACCTACCAGAGTCCGGCGCATTTGAAGCCGCTCGCGCGGTGGTCGATGAAGCCCTTCACGTCCTCCGGCGGGTAGCTGAGAAACAGCCCCACCTCGTGGGGGAACTCTCCGCTCTCGTCTCCTTTGAATGTTTGCTGGTTAGCATACTCTAACCATATAGCCCTTGAGAAGCCGCCCGAAGGCGGCTCTTCAAAAATCGCCGACTACTTCTTCAAGAATGGAAACGGCTCCTTCTTTTCGCATGTCCTCGCTTGAATATCACCCCTGTGGTATAACAGGCGGCATCGATGGCGGCGCGCAGGGCGTTCTCGTACAACGGCTCTTGAGAGAGGATCACCGCCTGCCGCCGTGAGCGAGCGTCATGGTTCCATGGTTCTCTGCCGAGTAAGCCTCGGATGCAGACCAACATAGCTGATGTCATCGCCGCCTTACTTTCTTCCCGCCAGCAATGTTGAGCCGCGAAGCATCAGGCGTTTGGCCTCCTTCGGTGTCATGAAGCTGCCGTCGGTCGTGTCGATCAGCTCCACGCGCTCATAGCCCATGTCCCTGAGCTTTTGGACAAACGCCTGCATATCGCCGTATCTACCGGGCGACATCAGGTCGTGGATGGCAAACGTTCCGCCCTTTTTCAGAACCCGCAGTGTTTCCAGCAGAAGCGCCTGCTTGTCTTTCCCCGCGATATTGTGATAGACATAGTTGCTGGTCACCGCGTCGAAGCTTTCGTCGGGAAAATCCAGCTTTACGGCGTTCCCGCGCCTGAACGAAGCGTTCTTCACGCCCTCCGCAGCGGCGTTTTTTTCGCACAGCGGCAGACTGAAGGAGGCGTATTCCTTGCCCCAGCGATCGATACCGACCATTTTTCCCTGCGGATTGCGCTTTGCGCAGGCAATGGTCAGCGCGCCGCTGCCGCAGCCGATATCCAGTCCCACGCCGCCCTCCGGGAGTGTGATATGCTTCGCCGTACCGTCAATGATCTGCTTTGAGAGCTTGCGTTCGCCGTCATAGGAAAAGCTCCGATAGGCATACACGCACCACTGGGTGTACTTTGTACAGACGACAAAGGCGATGCCGAATACCACGCTCAGCACGACGCGCAGCTTTCCGCTCACACCGATGCCGAATACGCCGAAAACAAGCAGCAGCGCAAGCGACAGCACCGTCCCCGCGATGAGCGAAAACAGCATTCCCTTGGGGATCCAGTTTTTGTAGTCAGGCTTCATTCTTGGGACTCCTTTCTTTTCTAACGGTCTTCATGCAAAAATCGCAGCGGTCGTCGCCGCGTCCCAGCGTTTTCGTTCGATGCCAGACGAGCTTCAGGTGAAGCCCGTCATAGGTGATATCATCGCTGTCGCAAAAGCAGCGGCACCTCCGCGCCTATCCCAGTGCCACATCCAGCGTCATCATGACGCTAAAGCCCACGGCAAAGAAAATCGTGCCGATGTTGGAGTGCTTTCCCTGTGACATTTCGGGAATCAACTCCTCTACCACCACATAGAGCATGGCGCCCGCTGCAAAGCTCAGCAGATACGGCAGTGCTGGGATCACAAGCTGCGCCGCGAGAAGCGTCAGCACCGCGCCGATGGGCTCCACCACGCCGGAGAGCACGCCGCCGAGAAATGCCCTGCCCTTGCTCTCGCCCTCCGCCCGCAGCGGCATGGAGATGATCGCTCCCTCGGGAAAATTCTGAATGGCGATGCCAAGGGACAGGACAAGCGCGCTTGCCGCCGTGATCTGTGTATTCCCCGCGAGGAAGCCCGCGTACATCACGCCAACTGCCATGCCCTCTGGGATGTTATGTAAGGTCACCGCCAGCACCATCATCGTGGTGCGGCCGAGCCTGCTTTTCGGTCCCTCCGCCTAATTGCTTCCCACATGAAGGTGAGGAATCAGATGGTCGAGCAGGAGCAAAAACAGCACACCAACCCAGAAGCCGATAAAGGCCGGAAGGAAGGACAGCTTGCCCATGCCCTCCGATTGCTCAATGGCAGGGAGCAGCAGGCTCCATATCGA
>OJPW01001811.1_pt1 | contig 10441 bp, 7 predicted proteins | sample 1598571 | NCBI WGS metagenome assembly OJPW01 (sample SAMN03922493, study PRJEB24848) | human gut metagenome | isolation source: stool sample | host: Homo sapiens | place: Germany | collected 2011-05
GGCAGCGTCAGATGTGTATAAGAGACAGGCGTAGGGGCGGGGTTCTACCCCGCCCAAACACCGCGCAGCAGTGTCATTCCGAGCCAGTGACCGATGTCACTGGCGTGGGAATCCGTCTCCCCCCACCTCATTCAAATTCTTTCAACTTTTTTTCAACCAAATCATCGCAAAATCCCCTACCCGCTTTCAAGTTTTTTCAAGGTAATCATCGGTTTTTTTCAACCTTTCAGGAGCATCTCATGACCCCATTTTTCACTCAAAAAACGAAATATCGCAAAAATCAAACGGCAAATTCGGGTTTCACCCTGGTGGAGCTGCTGGCGGTGGTCGCCATCCTCCTCCTGGTGGGCCTTATTGCCGTTTTTTCGTTAAATAAGCTGCGCCGCACCCTTCGCCAGCACGAGCTGGACGCCAAGGCGCAGATCATCTATGTGGCGGCCCAGAACCGCCTTGCCGAGCTGCGCGCCGCGGGTCAGGAAGCCTTGTGTATCAACGGTTTTGACAATTCAGGCTCTATCGTTCACAAGATGGAATACGACTCCAGACACATGGATGAGAGCGCCAAAAACACCGACTTTTATTATCTCCTTGTAAACGATACTTCGGATAAATCCCAAACCGCCGCCACCGCCCTTCTCCCCTCCTCCGCCGTGGATCAGGAGCTGTGGAACGGTTATTGGTGCATCGAATTTGCCCCCGAAACCGGCAGTATTTACGCGGTTTTTTACAGCGAGACCACCCTCCCCGACCACGATGACCTGAACGCAAGTTACCGAAATTTTAACTACCGTCTCAAAACCGCCTCCGTCGGTTATTATGGCGGAGATATTGCACAAACACAGGATATTAGTAAATTCAACCCAAGTATCACAATAGAAAATGCCGAAAAACTGATTGTCACATTTTACTGCAATAACCCCGTCAGCGAGAAAATGACCTTCAAAATCGATATTTCGGACAAAGACGGCGGCACATTTACCCGCACCATCACCAATTTTGCCCAGCTTGACAAGTACAATTATAAATACCAGTGGATCTTAGACAGCCTCGCAGCAGAAAAAGGCATAGGCAATGCAGGCGCTGCGCGATTTGCCGCACAAACAGGCGGAGACGTCTCCTGCGGCACTCCCATCACCATCACCCTCACCGTATCGTCCGCAAACCCTTCTGTTGACACGGTTTCCACGTCCCGCACCACCAACGGATTGTTCGATGATCGGGCCGATTTGAGCTATGGTGAGAATACCGCATTGGTGTCGTGCGGACGACATCTCGCTAATTTGGACAGTTCCTCCGGCGTCAACTCTGGCATCACGAGCGCCGTCCAGATAAGCGATATTTCGTTTTCCGATGATCCCGCCGACCCCTCCGACTGGTACAGCCTTTATACCGCAAAAGGTGTCAATTTTAATCCAATTTCTAATAATCACCTAACTTCTTACGTTGGTTTTTCGAGTATCGGCGACATCACTGCTCGTCACACCATTAACGGTTTGACAGTTTCTTCCAACTCTCCCGCCGGTCTATTTTCCAATTTCAGCGGAAATATTTCCAACGTCACACTGGTCAACGCCAATATAGGCAGCAGCACCAGCGCTGCCGGTGCGCTGGTGGGCCGCGCCACCGGCAGTCTGAAATTGGCAAATTGCCGCGTGTATTTGGCAGATTCAGATCTCAGCAGCATGAAAGCCGTCTCGGCTGACAAAATCCCGTCCCGCATCACCGGCACGCACGCCGGCGGCCTAGTCGGCGTTTACGAAAATTCGTCAGCCGGCAACGCACAGGCCAACGGCACACTGATTATCGAAAATTCGTTTGCCGCCACCACCATCAACAGCACCACCGCCGCGGGTGGCCTGGTGGGCCACGCGGCGGGCGCGGTCAGCGTCAGCCAGTCCTACGCCGACTGCTACCTCACCGCGCCGGTGACTGGCGGCCTGGTGGGCATGACCACGGGCAGCGGCGGGCTGAATTTAAGCGACAGCTACGCCGCCGGGTATCAGACGGCGACAGACAGCGCAGCGGGCTTCGTGGCTGGGTATCTGGCCAAGGCGACCAATTCGTACAGTGCCTGCGCTTATTTGGGCAACCCTCAAGCGGTGTACACCACGGCCAAAACTAGCACTAGCATCGCCACCGACATCAAGAACGTGTTTTACCTGACCAGCGGTTTGGATGGAAAACAGCACACTGACATCACTGGCACAACAGACGGCAGGAGCTATGCAGAGATGATCGCGGCAGAGTTTCTGACAGATTTGGGCGGCACTGCGTTCACGGCGGCCAGCGCCGACACCACACACCCCTATAACCTGCTGGGGCAGGGCCTGAGCACCTATTCCTACCCGCGCTTGGTGAACCTGAGCCACTACGGCGACTGGCAGGCGGAGTTTGAGACAGAGGCGCTGGTGTACTATGAGCGGTACAGCGACAACTCGGTGGGCTTCTTCGGCGGCAACGTGGATAATTTGGATGACGACAAAACCATTCTCGGCGACGGGTACGCCGTGGCGCTGTCCGCGCCGCTGAATGGTTCGCTTACGGTGACGTATAACGGGAAATCCGTGACTTTAAGCGGCACTGCAGCACCCCTCACCAGCAGCTACGGTTGGACGAACTATTATCTGTACCCGGTGGATATGCTGACCACCAGCACAGATACCGCCACCACGAATTTCTACCACAGTGTGACCGTCAACGGGCGCACGTACCAGTTCAACCCCTATTTTGCCAAGACCGTGACTACCGGCAGCGGCACGAGAGCGCCTGCCTCCGTGTACCTGCGGACGGCCCGGCATCTGTACGAGCTGAGCCGTCACTACGGCGACCTTGCCGCGGCTACGGCAAACACCACGTTCCGGCAGGAGCGGGATATTGACTACGGCACCTATGAGTGGACTACATACACCGCCGTCATCAGCCAAGAGCCTATCCACAGCGCGGTGAATGCGGCAGACGCGGGCGACACCGGCGGCTTCCGGGCCGTCTATGACGGCGGCGGGCACACCATCCGGGGCGTGTCCTTTGTGAGCGCGGGGAACGACGTGGGCATGTTTGCCGTGGTCGCGCCCACGGGTACGGTGCGGAACGTGACGCTGCTGTCCTCGGGGACGGAGCGCGTGGAGCGCAGCGGGCTGATCCAGGGCAGCACCACGGTGGTATACATGGGCGCGCTGGCGGGGCGGAATTACGGCACGGTCAGCAACTGCGCCGTGTCCGGCTACGCTCTCGGCGGCGCATCGGGCGTGGCGGCCTATCAGCACAGCACCGTCTATTTGGGCGGGCTGGTGGGCGGCAACCTGTACCACAAGACCCACAGCGGGCGCATCGTGTCCAGCGAGGCCAACTGCCCGCTGGCGGAGGTGTCCGCGTACAGTGCCGCCGTGTACGCCGGTGGGTTCACCGGCAGCAACGCAGGTGGCAGCATCCAGTCCTGCTACGCGCTGGGCGTGCTGAAGGCGCTGGACGTGAGCGCCAGCACGGTGCGGCTGTGCGGCTTCGCCGGAGAGAACGCCGGCGGCGCGCTGGCATACTGCTACAGCGCCACGGCGCTGACCGCCGCCGGTGAGGCGGAGGTATACGGCCTGACCCGCACCGGGGGCAGCGCGGCGCAGTGCTTCTATCTGGACGGCGGCACGTACGCCTACGGCGAGGGGCTATACGCCTATAACGTATCCGGCAACAGCTTCCGCGTCAACGCGGCCCAGTCGCCCATTACGGGAGAAAGGCTGGAGAGCCAGCGCCTGTACGGCTTTACCAAGCTGACCGCCAGCGGCACAGAGGCGGTCTATCCCTATCCCGCCGTGGTGCGGGACGCGGCGGGCAAGACCGTACACTACGGCCCGTGGCCCAAGCAGCGGCACATCGGCACGATGGGCGTGTTCTACTGGGAGCGGGAGCAGGGCGGCAACGCGGGTTATCACCTGAGCTACATCGGCACAGACAACGGCGTGGCCTTTTCCGGCAGCACGCTGTGCGTCCAGCACAACGACAGCGGCGTGGTGATGGAGTACGGCTACGGCTACTTCTACAAGAAGGACAGCGCGGCGACCGGGGTAACGCTCAGTGCGTCCCCAAGCTGCCACCTGGGCGCGGTCAACGAAGCGGCGGGCAGCGCATTGAAGGCGCAGATGCCGGAGTACGAGTTCGTGGCTTACACCACCGGGGCGATGTACCTGACTGGAAAAGAAACCAACTGCACGTGGACGCTGAAATACGGCGACGCGGAAAGCGTATACACGCTGTGCCCGTTCTTCGCCGACGCTATGAGTTTGGACAGCATCACCGGCACACAGTTCAGCGATGCCCACAAGCCGGGTACGGCGGGCAAGCCTTATCAGGTGCGCTCCGTGAGCCAGCTGCAGAATATCAACTGGAACTACGGCACAAAGAGCGTGGATCACTCTATCACCTCCTCCAATGATGAGAATATCACCAAATACCCCTATTTGGGCAGCTATCGTAACTCCGTTGGCTGGCGCGAGGACAATTTCGGTAATCAGACCCGGCGGTATTGGGTGCAGAGCCACGACGTGGACGCAGCGGCGGAGTATAAGATCACGAACAACTCCGACCACCTGTTCACGCCCATCGGCAACATGGTGGACACGCACAACGATGGCGGCAAAGCCCAACCCTACGTATCCTTCTTCTGCTCGGACTATGACGGCGGCGCGTATACTATCAGAAACGTCCAAATCGAAAGCACCGCCCAGTGTGTGGGGCTGTTCGGCTATACCATCGGGGCAAACCTGAAGGACATCGTCATGTACTCCGACCGGGCCAGCGAGATCGTCAACGGCAAAAAAGGCACAGGCTGGTACGCCGTGGGCGGACTGGTGGGCTTCGCAGGCGCGGGGAAGGACAACGCTTCCTTCACCAACTGCTCCGTGTCCGGCTATACCATCCGGGATATTCGCGAGAACCCCTCCGGCTGGGGCGGCGGCTGCGTGGGCGGACTGGTGGGCGCGACCAACATGAATATCACCGGCTGCACCGCCGTGACGGACATTGAGCTGAACCCCGGCTACAACACCGCCTGGAACAACCTGCGTGTGGGCGGCATCGCCGGTGTGTGCCGGGCCACGCTGGACAAATGCTATGCCGGCGGCTCGATCACCGTCGGGAAGCTGAACACCTACCACTCCGGCTATGGTAACTCCACCAGCATTTGGGTAGGCGGCCTGGTGGGCGGCATTATTCTGCGAGATCACGGCAGCTTGGAAAGCTATATGGGAGCGACCACCAACGCGCTGACGGTGCGGAACTCCTACGCCTTTGTGGAGCTGCCGCCTTTGAACGACCGCACCAATAAAAACCATGTGATGTCCTCCTTCGCCATCGCCTCCAACGGCGAGATGCGAAACACCTTCAGCACCTCTACCAATAACAAGAACATTTACAACACGTCCGCCTTCATCTATAACTCCTACGCGCTGATCGACACCATCGGGAGCACGGAGGATTACAGCGCCTTCAAGGATGACATCAACTCGTGGGCCAGCAAGAACGGGAATGTCTGGGTGTATCAGGAGCAGAACAACCGCGTGCAGGTATATGGACGGAATCTGAATACCGTGGACAGCAGCGCCGAACGGCGGCGCATCATCCTGAACAACGAGCGGTCGCCCTACATCACCTACGCGCAGATGCAGAAGGATTTGCAGGGCTGGCTCAACGACGGTGAGTCCACTTCCACGTTGAAATTCGGCACTGTCACCGTGGAGGAGAACGGCGCGCCTATCCCCGGCAAGTACAGCTTCCCCGGCGCGAACGCGGAGATGCTGAACGGGCTGGACTTCCCCTTCCCCACCATTCTGACCCAAAAGGACGTGGCCGGAAGAACCGTGAACGTACACTATGGGCGCTGGCCCACCAGCGGCCTGTACTGGGAGCGAACGCGAACCACGCTGGATCTGTGCGCGAACCGCACCGGCCAGGGTGCGCCCACGCTGACGGTGAAGCTGTATCAGTATCCGGCGGTCACGAACGCCACTGATACGCCTGAGATCGCGCTGGTGAACGACACGGACAGGCAGACCAGCGATTTGCTGGACTGCACCGCGCCGGTCTACAACAGCACCGCTAAGTGTTGGACGGTGACGTTTACCGGCACAGGCCGGACGGGACTGGTTATCGCCCAGGCCAAGCTGGGCGACCACACCGCCGAGATGACCATTGATGTGACGCAGACGCTGCTTTTGACCAGCGACAAGGCCGCCAGCGGCGTGTCGGTGCGGTACGGCGGCGAGAGCGAGACGGTGCAGCTGGCGCTGACAGACGCGAAGAACCGCCCCATCGCGGCGAAGCAGGGCGAGAGCCTGACGTGGGAGGTGACGGCCACGAAGCAGGGCGGCGGGTATGACTCCGGCGCTGTGAGCATCGTGACCTGCGGCGACGTGACGGCGGTGGACGCGGCCAAGGGGCTGTATCAGTTCACCGTGTCCGGGTTCTCCGGCGGCATCTCCACCGTGTCCGTGACGTGTACGTACACCTACCCGGAGGGGACAGGGCAAAAGAGCGTGACGGCGCGGCTGCTGCTGAACGCCAAGTCCACCTGTGACGCGGTGGGACTGGTGTACGACATGACTGAGGACACGCGGGTGTATACCGTCGCCAACGGCGAGTACCGCTCGGAGCTGAACGACACTTCCAAGGCGGGCAGAGCGGACGTGACCGTGCCGGAGTTCTCACGGGAGGTCGGAAAGCTGTACCTGTTCGCCGGCAGCGGGTATACCGAGTTGGGGGACTTTGCGGTCAGCTTCGACGGGCTGTCCGCCGTGGACGCGGAGGGCAAAACCGTGGCGGTGACGGCCACACCGGGCGCTATTCAGACGGCTGAGGGCGTGCAGTACCGTGAGGTGACGTTCATCGGCACGGATGAGGCGCTTATCAGTGGCGAGATCGTTTTGACGCACAAGACAGACGGTGCGGTCTACACACTGCACTTGGAGAAGTACACGTACAAACCCACGACATAGCAGGAAGGCAGGTGACAGACATGGGCGCGGCTCGGAGAAAATTGCATGAGCAGCGGGGCGCGTCCATGCTGATGGCGCTGTTGCTGCTGCTGGTGGCGCTGACCGTCAGCGCGGTGGTCATCGCCGCCGCGTCCAGCGCCGCCGCCACCCTGCGGTCGGACAAGGCGCGGGAGCAGTCGTCGTTGGCGGTGTCGTCGGCGGCGGAGTACGTGCGGGACGCATTTCTCCATGATGAGATGGACGGCACGGTGAAAGCGGACAATAACACAACGTATACGAGCAGCGGCAACGGCGCGTTTTTGGACTTCGTGCAATATGCCGTGCCGGTGCTCTATAAGGACAGTAAAGCCAACGTGAACCCTTGGACGTACAAGCTCAGTCTTGAGGGCATGGAGGACGTGTGGGCGGTGTTTTCGATGCGCTACGGCAAAGCGAAAGAAGGCGCGTCAGACGATGGCAGCACGTACATTCTGGAGGTGACGCTGCGGAACTGGGAGACCACGCCGGGGGAGCATCCGTGCCGCATGACGCTGACGCTGTATAGCAATCTGAAAAGCCAGGGCGGCGGCCAAACAGTGAACTGGAATGGGCACAACGTGATCGAGTGACAGGAGGAGGCGGCGAAATGAGAAAGAAGCTGCGGTCGCAGCGGGGCGATACGCTGGCGGAGACGCTGGCGGCGCTGCTGCTGGTGGTGCTGACCATGGCGTTTTTGGCCACCTCCCTGGTGACGGCGGCCCGCATTAACGCCGGAGTACGGCAGACAGATACCGCGCTCAAATATGATGCTGCCGAGGGCGAAAAGAAACCACTGACCATCACGCGAGAGAACAACTCGGTGACGAAAAGCGTGAAGGTATACGAGACGAAGGGCGGCTACCGCTACTACACCTATGAGTAAGCAGGGCCGCACCGCCGGGAGGTGACGCACTTGAGGCAAAAGAGAATAGCGGGCATGACGCTGGTGGAGCTTCTGTGCGCCCTGGCGGTGGTGCTGCTGGTCAGCGCCGGAATGGTGCTGGGCGTGTCGCTGGCGGTGCGGAGCTACGAGCGCTCCGTGGCCGGGTCGGAGGCACAGGTGCTGTGCTCCACGCTGGAGACCATCGTCAGCGACGAGCTGCGCTACGCCGGGACGCTGAAGTACGATGAAAACGGCAAGGTGGTGGGCTTTTTCAGTCAAAACCACCCCGATGCGGACAACCAGCAATCCGAGTTTACCACCGATGACGAGGGCCGGGTGCTGCTGGGCGGGCAGAAGCTGCTGCCCAACAACGCCTATCCCCACGGGCTGCGGGCCTCGGTGGAGCTGAAGGACTACGGTAAGAAAACGCGCATTTTCACCGCCGTCATCACCGTGACGGATCGCGGCGGCGATACACTGGCGCAGACGGAGCTGCAGGTGAAGCAGCTGAACAAACCGGCGGATACCCCGCAAGGATAAGGAAAACGCAGGGCGCGGCCCTGCGTTTTCCTTATCCTTATGCCCGCTTCTCCCCCGCCACCTGATACATCTCCTCGGTGGAGAGGACGGTGGTGACGGTCAGGTACTTTTCGAAGATGGCGGCCAGCTCCTGGGCGGACATCAGGCCGCGGGACACGTGGCTGGCCCGGCCCTTGTGGTGGCCGTCGATGGCGGCGCGGCCCATGCCGTGGGCCACCGTCAGCACGCCGCCGGGCCGCAGCAGGGACGCGAGGTGCGCTACCAGCCGCTCCGGGTCGGGAAAATGGGGAAAGGCGTTGTAGACCACCACGGCATCGAAGTCCCGGCCCACGTCCAGCGTCTCCACATCGCCGCAGAGGAACTGCACCCGGTCGTCCCGGAGCTTGTCCCGTGCGCGGCGGATCATCTCCGGGGAGATGTCCACGGCGGTGACGGAGGCCACGTCACGGGCCAGATAGTCCGGCGTCAGCACCCCTGTGCCGCAGGCCACGTCCAGCACGCGGCTGCCAGCGCCCACACGGGCGTTGTCCAGAATGATGTTGATCTTGCGATCGCTGCGGATCATCTCCGCGTCCCACGTAGGGGCGCAGCGGTCAAAAAAGTCGATAACGGCCTGTTTTTCGATCATACCCGCACCTCAGGAGAAGAACGAGGCGGTGTCGATCTGCTGGTAGCCGCCGAAGCTGCTGGGGCAGGCGAAGATCTCCGCTGCCAGCGGCTTGCCCAGGAACATCTCCGTGATCTCGTCCAGCTTTTGGGTCATGTCTACATCGGCGAACAGCTCAGGATAGACGGACTTGGCGATGAACCATGTGTTGGCCAGGGCGAGCTCGAAGTTGGTGTAGTAGGCGTTATAGGCCATCTCCAAATAGACCTGGCCGTTCTGCCACGCCTTGCAGGTGTCCAGCAGAGCGGGGTCCTCGGCGTACAGGGGGGCGATGTTCTTCACCGCCGCCGCGTCGATGATCATCACGTCCATGTCCGCGCCGATGGCGGCAAAGGTCTCGGCCTCGATGGGCTGGATGCCCTGGACGGACACATCCTGCACCGCGTTGCGGATGTTGGCCACCTCGAAGGGCTTGTAATTGGGGGCGGTCATCAGGTGGTTGGTCGTGCCCCAGTTGCCCAGGCCGCAGATATAGACGCCGGGCTTGTCGCCGTCCGCCACCACCACCGTGCGGGAGAAGATGTCATCCCGCTGGCTGCCGATGAACTGGATCAGCTCCTGCGCCCGCTGCTCCCTGCCAAACACTTGGCCCAGCAGCGTCAGGCTCTCCAGCAGCTCATCGGCAAACACGCCGTCCGGGCCGGAGCGCAGGGTGATGACCGGCACGCCCAGCTGGGCTTGCAGGGCGTCCGCCTTATCCGCGTCCTCATACTGGGAGATGACGATGTCCGGCGCGCAGGAGAGGATCTTCTCCGCCTCCGCCGCCTGGGCATTAGGCCCGCCCACGCCGCAGGAGTGCAGGGCGGTCAGCACCTCGCTGTACGCCATCACATAGGGCCGGGCCACGCCGTCGAACATCTTGGGCCGGTCGGTCAGGGTGATGTTATCGATGTCCTCCACGCCGCACAGCAGGGACATATCGCCGATGTAGCTGTACTGCCGCAGCGCGCCTGCGCCGATGCAGACCACGCGGGTGTACTCGCCGGGGGTGACGTCCACCTGGCGGCCTATCATATCCGTCACGGTGACGGGGTCTGCCGACTGTGTGTCGGTCACTTCCTCCGGGCCGGCGGTCTGACCGCAGGCGCACAAGCTCAGCAGCATGGCCAGGGCCAGCAGCAGGGATACAATGCGTTTTTTACTCATGGCAACCTCCTATGATGATCTTTCTGCCGTCCAGCTCCGCGACGCGGGGTCGGACGCTGAATACTTCCTCGATGACCTCCGGGGTGAACACCTCCGCCCCGCCGGTATGGCACACCGCGCCGTCCTTCAGGAAGAAGAACGTGTCGCCCATGTCCAGCGCCTGGTTCAGGTCTGTCTCTTATACACATCTGACGCTGCCGACGATAC
>OJPW01001816.1_pt1 | contig 10410 bp, 9 predicted proteins | sample 1598571 | NCBI WGS metagenome assembly OJPW01 (sample SAMN03922493, study PRJEB24848) | human gut metagenome | isolation source: stool sample | host: Homo sapiens | place: Germany | collected 2011-05
GGTAGTTCATCAGTGAATATTCCTTCCGATAACAACACTACGAAAAATGTTTCCTATCAGGCACAAACCGTTTCTGATACGGAAAATGCGGCGAACGATTCTACTACAGCAGAACTGCCTGGTGGAAGTGTGGACTACTCCATATATGAACCTTACGGCTTGAGCTATGATCAGGAGAATTATTATTTTACCTATAATGGGAATGTAGTGAGATTTTTTAATGACCCCATAGCTGGAGCGAGTTTCACGAATTTCTTTTCTGGAACGGTGGATATTGAGGCAGACCGGGACGAAGAAAATAACCTTGTTGGTATTAAAGAGTGTTCCAAAGAAAATTATGACCGTCATACCCAAAAGCATAATAACTTTAATCCCACTGATACATCATTGAGTACTGTACAAAAGGGAGAATCTACTCCCCAACTTTGGCTTAAAGACTATGCAGACTATGGCATTACCTACAACGAGCAGAGCGGCGGTTGGTATTATAATAATCAGAGAATTAAGATATTATTGGACAGTGAACAGGCTGTTGTTTACACTGATGAAGAAAATGGAGTATGTGTTACTATTTCAAGGGATGGCAACCATCAAATTTCAGAAATTAAAGAAATATCTGAAACAGATGCACAATCACTCATGCTAAAGAATAATCCTATTGGAGAAGATTACACCTCGCAGGAATAATTTCTGCTTTCATAATCAGCCGAGCGATGGCAAAAGACGGAGGTGACCTGTATGAAAAAGATTCTATCACTCATTTTAACATTGTTTTGTGTATTAAGTCTTGTTGGCTGTGGGCGTTCTATGGACGACATCATAAAGAATGAGTCCAGCATTACCGGCGTTGTGGAAGAAGTTTATAACAACTCCATACTTATTTCCATCCAGACAGACGCTTACCCTTACGGAGCATATTGCGATGTTTCTTTGGATGCAGAGAACAAAGATGACATGGTTGATTTCAACATTGGTGATGAAGTCATTGTCTATTACGATGGTAACATTGCAGAGAGCTATCCATTACAGATCAATACGGTGTATGCGATTTCTTTGAAAGATCCAGCTAACTGAAGTAAAAATAAGCGTTTTCCAGTTCTGGTACTTGTAGCGTAATTCAAGAGTAAAGACTGCCGCACGACGGCAAAAGAAAAAAAGCCGTCGTACAGCAGACATATCTCCATGCGCCCATGAAGCGGCGGCTTTGATTTTCAGAGCCGCCGCTTCTTTTTGCCTGTCGGCAGTCTACGACGACCCTAACACCGTAAAAACGGCGGCTAATGGAGGTAGCCGCCATGATATATAGAGCGTATCGACAAGGTACGACACTTTTCAGCTTATCAAAAAAAGCCCGACCACCGCCGGGGACATTTCTACCCTTAGATATGAACTGTCAAATCATCTGAATACTGTTTACAATTCCTTTGCGTTTATCTGCGCCTTGCAGATGGGCGCATTTTTTTGTTTATGCGGGCCTCCGTCATCCAACGGAGCCTTTCATAAAAATTTTCTTCCCTCTGCGGTTGCCAAAATCGCAAGCCTTGCATTACTGAGGCGAAAGGGAGGAAGTCACCACCCCGCACCTGCGGGCGCGAAGGGAGGTGAGAAAATGAAAGACTCCTATGAGCAGCGTATTCAGAATCAGTTTGGCGCCTTCTGCGTCAAGGTTCTGAAGAATGAGGCCCGGTATATCCAACGTGAGTATGCCCGCCTCCGGGACCAGGAAAAATCCCTGGGCGAGCTGACAGCTTCCGAGCTGGAACAGACCGCCGTATGGGACAAGCACTTCATGGACGAGCATGTCTTTGATGTGCAGGGTCTCCCGGTCGTCGTGACCGGCGATCTTCTGGCCGACGCTCTGGCGCAGTTACCGGAAGGCAAGCGGGATGTGATCCTGCTGTCCTACTTCCTGGACATGACGGACCGTGAGATCAGCGACAAGCTGAACATCGTCCATCAGACTGTATCGAAGCGGCGCCTTACTACGCTGAAAGAATTGCGCGAATATCTGATGAAGGAGGGATTTGAATGGCCGGACAAGTGAAACCTATCCCGGTGCCTGTGATCCTGGCAGCCGTGAACGGCGACGAGGACGCCCTTGCCGCCGTGGTCGCTCACTATCAGAAGTACATCCGGGCTCTTGCCACCAGGCCGCTGAAGGACGAATACGGGAATACATACCTGTATGTCGATGAAGATATGCGGCTCAGGCTGGAAACGAAGCTGATCCACAGCATCGTGACGGGCTTCAAGGTGCAGCCGGTCTAAAACCTGCGGGGCAAGTTTCTCTCCCTTTCCTTGCTCCAACGGCCCGGCATTGAAACTCCATGATCTTTGACAAAGAAAGCCCGGTGGGAGGCCACCGGCGCAGCATAAGGCAGGCGGATACATTCTGTCCTGTACCGAGCCATACGGCCGGTGCGCCATGACCTCCCTCCTGGGAGCGAGCGATCAACACCAGGCCGCAAAGCGGGCGTGGCTGCCTGCGGGCGGGGACGTACAGGGAGGTCAAAGATACTCGCGCGTTGAACGCCCTCAAAGCATTGCGCGCCGCACCCATCAGCATGGGCCGGGGTGAGATTCCCGTGGAGCTGTGCCAGCAGCCATCCGGTTTTGCCTATTTTGTATATTCAATGGTTTTGTATTATGAAAGGGTAAATACTATGCAAAACGAAAAAATAGCTGCACCTCAGATGGTGCGTGAATATAAAATCGGGAATACGACTTATGTTGTAAAATCCCATTCCAGACCAGACGCTACGGAGGACGCCGTTTCCAAAGTAAAGCGCCTGATCCGGAACGACCTCCGAAAAAAGCCCCAAAAACCGTAAAAGGCAGCAGACAGTTTCCAGGCAGCGCGGTATAATGAATGTAGGAAAAGCATTGTCTGTTTGACTGTCGGATAAGGAGGTTACAATGTTACAGTCAAACATCCGCCCTGCCGCAGACAGTTTTCCTTTTGCAGTTTTGACCCCGGAGGAAATCACGGCGCTCTATTGCCGGTTATCCCAGGACGATAAACAGGAGGGCGACAGCAACAGCATTATCAATCAGAAAAAAATCCTCAAGAAATACGCAATGGACAGAGGGTATACCAATATCCAGTTCTATATTGATGACGGCATTTCCGGGACCACGTTCAACCGTGCAGGCTTCCAGAGCATGATCGCGGATGTGGAGGCCGGAAAAGTGAAGCGGGTGATCGTAAAGGATATGTCCCGCCTTGGCCGTGACTATTTGCAGGTGGGGATGTATACGGAAATTTTCTTCCCGGAGCATGACGTCCATTTTATCGCTGTCAACGATGGAGTGGACAGCAATCAGGAAGATAACGAGTTTACCCCCTTCCGCAATATCATCAAGAACATCTCCCATTCGGGAAAGGTAAGTAATGATTTCTCTCTTTTCGGACGGTTTTGACTGTATCAATCGCTGTTTTCGTTGTTCCTGCGGTAAGTTTTCCATAGTTCATGGAGTGCAAGCTGCCATTGGATTCCGGGCGGCAGCCATAGGTGAAAAAGGGGATCTACCCGAAACGCATCCGGTTCAGCTGCGGACTGAATCCAAACGCCCTTGCCGCTTAACTCGCGCAAAGCCTGCATCCAAAGGATCGGATCGCGCGCTATCCGTGTAAGATCGGCAACAAGGAGGATGTCCGCCTTTTGCTTCACCGCCTTCTGACAAGCCCTTTTCCAGCCGTCGCGGTCAAGCGAAGTTCCTTTTTCATACTCGCTGACTTTTCCCACAATTTCATAACCCAGCCGCTCGGCCTGCTCATGCAACCGGGCGCTTTGTGCTTCCAGCGTGTGGTCGCCGTCAAGCTGCGCCTGCGTTGCTACTCGGCAATATACCACCACACGCTTGCTTTTGTTGCTATCCATGATTTGACCTCCATTCAGATATTGCCGACAAAGCGGTAATAGATTTTGATGTCCCGGACGTTTTTCCCATCAATGACGGTCTTTTCTCCGACCTCAATGCGGTCGATCAGCTCGTCCACCGTTTCACGGTCAAGCTCCCGTATATGCAGGTGCTTTCGGACGATTGCCGCCCAGCTTTGAATGTCGGCGGCGCTCTGCTCATACTCCCTGACTTCCGCAAGAAGCGTATCCAGCCGGTCGGTTCGCTGGCGACGCTCCTGCTCGGTCTTTTCAAGCAGTACAGCGAAGGACGCTGCGCTGATGCTGCCGCAAACCTTGTCCTCATAGAGTTTTGCGGTCATTTGTTCCAGCTCATAAACGCGGCGGCGCAGCTTCCCAATCTCCTGCTGGACGCTTTCCAGACGTTCTGCGTCTGCGGCGGTGCGCTGCGCTTGCAGCCTGTCCAGCATGGCAGCTTCGTCCAGTTCCAGCGCCTCGGCATGGGCGCGGATCTCGCTCAATACAAGCTCCGTCAGCGTCATCTCATAGATGGTGTGCCTGGAACACGCGCCGTAGCCGGAGGCCGTATAACGGGAGCAGAAATAGGAAACGTACTTTTTGGACGTGCCGTTCTTGCGGCGCTGCGTCTCCCGGTTGCCCTGAAGGGGTGCTTTACAGTCGGTGCAGATGAGCTTGCCGGTGAACAGGAAGGGCTTCGGCGGCGCGTTGTCCGCCGAGAGCAGCGTCCTTTCCCGGTTGATGGCCTGCACTTCATTCCATACCTCCGGGGAGATGATGGCTTCATGCAGAGCCTCATGCCGTATCCATTCGGATTCCGGCTTATAGATCATGGTGTCGTCCTTATAGGAGCGCGAGCCGGTCTGGTTCTGAATGAGATTTCCGGTGTAGACCTCGTTTGTAAGTATGTTCTTCACCGTGGCGTACATCCAAAGGTTCGCGTACTGGCAGGAGCCGTTGCCGTACAGCTTTGCCCAATACCAGCGTGGGGACAAAATGCCCTCGCTGTTCAGCACGGCGGCGATCTTGCCATAGGCCATGCCGCCGCGCCGCAGCTCAAACATCCGGCGCACCACGGCGGCTGCTTCCTCGTCGATCACCAGCCGGTGCCTGTCCTCCTCGCTCTTGCGGTAGCCGTAGGGGGCGTAGGCGGCGATATACTGGCCGCTGCGCATTTTGGCGTGGAGAACGGATTTGATCTTGCCCGACAGGTCTTTCAAATGGTAGTCGTTCATCAGACTGCGGAAGTGCAGCATATCCGTGTTGTCGCCCTCGGTGTCGAGGCAGTCAAGGACGGATACGAAGCGGCAGCCCAACGAGGGGAAAATGACGTCGGTATAGCGTCCGACCTCCACAAAATCACGGCCCAGCCGCGATAGGTCTTTCACAAGGATCAGGTTGATGAGGCCGTGCCGCGCGTCCTCCAGCATCTCCAGAAATCCGGGGCGTTGAAAATTCCCCCCGCTATAACCGTCGTCCCGGTAGGACTTGACCTCCGTCCAGCCGTTGAGCATTACGAATTTGGAAAGCAGTTCATATTGATTCTCGATGCTGACGGATTCATCAGCGGGGATATAGTTTTTTGCCTTGGCGGAGTTGGAGGCGTCGTCTACGCTCAGCCGGCAGTAGATGCCGACCTTATATAGCTTTTTCATACGCTTCCTGCCTCTCCTGTGCCAGCGCGTCGTCCACGCTGCCGACGTAGCGGTAGACCACCTTGACGTCGCAGATGCGCTGTCCGTTGACCTTCCGCGCCTCGCCCACCTCGATGCGGTCCACCAACTCAAAGAGGATGCTCTCGTCCAGCACCGTGATCTCGGTGTAGCGGCGGATGACCTCCATCCAGCGGTTTGCGTCCTGCCTGTTCTCAAGCTGCGCTCTGACCATCTGCTCCAGCTCCGGGATGGCGGCGGCTTTTTCCGCCCGTTCGGTTTCGTATTTCCGCATGAGCGTCTGAAAGACCGTCTGGGGGATGGTGCCGGTGCATTTGTCCTCATAGAGATTCTGCATCAGCCGTTCCAGCTCCGTCATACGCGCCGCTGCCGCTTTCAGCTCCTGCTCATAGGAGATGACGCGGCTGCGGCTTTCCTTTTCCTTCATACGGCTGATCTGCTCGGCAAGGCGCTCGCCGTCGCACTCGACGAAGCGCGCCTTTTCCCGGATGTCCGTCAGCACCAGCTCCTCCAGCACATTCTCATAGATGGAGTGGATGGTGCAGGCGCTTTTGCCGCTTCTGGCATAGTTGCCGCAGATAAAGGAGCTGTACCGCCCCGGCGTTCCGTCCTTATAGGTGAAGCGCTCGATGTGGTTGCGCATCTTGAAGCCACAGTCGGCGCAGTAGACAAGACCGGTGAAGATACTTCGGATGCCGTCCGTGGGCGGCGTCTTGCGGACTTTCTTTTTGTCGATGCTGACCACGGTATCCCAGACCTCGCGGGAGATGATGGGTTCATGGGTTCCCTCCACCCGTATCCATTCCTCCTCCGGCTTGTTGATGAGCTTTCTGGACTTGTAGGACAGCGTGCCGGTTTTGCCCTGCACCATGTTCCCGATGTAGACCTCGCTGCGGATGAGGGCTTTTACGGTGGTTTCCGCCCACTTGTGGTTGACGTTGCGCGGGTCGCTGCGCCCCTTGCGCTGATAGTAGAGCGCACCGGGCGGCAGAACTCCCTCCTCGTTGAGCGTGACGGCGATGGCGCGGAAGCCCATGCCGGAGGCGCGCATGGAAAAAATGCGGCGCACGGTAGGGGCGGTTTCCTCGTCGATGACAAGGTGGTGCTTATCCTCCGGGTCGCGCTTGTAGCCGTAGGCGGGGTAGGTTCCCATGAACTTGCCGCTTTCCGCGCAGGCTCTTTTGACCGCCTTGACCTTCTTGGAGGTGTCCCGGCTGTAAAACTCGTTAAATAAGTTCAAGAAGCACATAACGTCGGTGCTGCCGTTGTCACTCATGGTGTCGATGCCGTTGTTCAGCGCGATAAAACGACAGCCCAGCGAGGGGAACAGGTAGTCCGTGTACTGTCCGAACTCGATGTAGTTACGCCCAAAGCGCGATAGGTCTTTTACCAGAATGAGGTTGATTTTCTTGGCTTTTGCATCTTCGATGAGGCGTTTGACGCCGGGCCGGTCGAAATTCGTACCTGAGTACCCGTCGTCACAGTACACCGCGATCTCGTTCCAGCCCCGCTGACGCACATAGCTTTGCAGCAGGAGCTTCTGATTTTCAATGGATACGGACTCCCCGTCGCGCTCATCGTCGTTGCTGAGCCTGCAATAGATACCTACGTTGTATGTCTTTTCGATCATCTGTATTTTACCTCCCGATTCTCTGCGATTCATACATCCGTGCGGCGTGATGGCTCTCGCAGGTTTTCCCTGCAAGAATATGATACCGGGGATACCATTTTCGCGCAAGGATGCCGCCGCAGGGAGGCTGATTGTCTGTTACGATGCGTGACAGGGCTGTGCGGCCGCGGGAGCGTCCAGCTCTGTCATGGCGCGGCGCACCGCAAGCTGCTCCAGCGTCCTGCCAAGGTCCTTTTCACCGGAAAACACGCTTGTCACGCGATAGAGGGTCTTGCCGATCCTGACCTCCTTATAAGAGGCGACCGGCTCTTTGGGGATGGCTTGCTTCTGCATAAACGCACCTCCGATTTATCCTATAAGTCCCGCTGCCACGATATGACAGCGGGGCTTGTTCGTATTCGTTCCGGCAGAGCAGCCGCGCCGGGAGGATTGCCGTCATGCTGCATGATGCTGCACCGGCACGGCTGTCTGCGTATGTTGTGTCATTTGGTTTTGTTCCGCCGTATTTGTCACCGCCCCCGGCGCGAGGCGTATATCGCCTCTGGGACCGGTATCAGCCGCCTTTGGCAAGGCTGTCCCATTCCCGCAGCGCCGTGGCTTGTAAGGCTCACGAGCGCCGCAGGAATCCCCCTCAAGTCAGTGGGAGGCCGTAGCTGGGGTTGCGTATCGCCCGCGCTGTCATCGCGCCCGATGCTGCCACGCATCGGGTCAAAGGCCGCGTAGATCGCTCGGACAGCCGCCCGTCCCGAAGGGCGGGAGGTCTGTCGTCATGGCGGCGCGCCTTTTGTCGCTTGGCTTTTCAGCCGCGCGGGGTCTGTGCTGATACCGGTGTCTATGCGGTTGTCAAGGAGCAGAGGCGAGCGAGAATAATATCCCTCTCATATACCTCAAGAAAAAACGGACAAAAGTTCGGGGTGTTAGCGAAACTTTTTGAGAAAATTCCTGAGATTTTTCCGTCCGCGTGAAATCGCTTCCGAAACTGTGCTTTTAACAACACCTTCGCTGGCCGCAATTTCAAGCTGGGATCGTCCTTCAACGAAATGAGCAAGAACACGCCGCCGCTGTGCGGGCGTGAGCTGTGCCAGAGCTTCTTGTAGCAGTCGCTCCAGCTCCATGCGCTCCAGCACCTCGTCCGGCTGTTCCGGCAGATTCAGCGCCTCCGCCTCAATGCCGTCGCCGACGTCCAGTGAATAGAACGCCTTGTTGTCGCGGATGTACTGCGCGTAGTTGATCTGAAGCCGCTTATCTTCTTCAAGAAACGCGGCAACTTCATCGGAAACCTCGATAAAGGTATCCTCGGTGTACCACGGGTAAAGCTCCCGCAGGTTGATCGTTGTCATGTTGTATTCCTCCGTTTGGATGTTTTTGTTCGGTGTTGCGGTCGAATCCAAACGGAGAGCGGCGGGGAGCGGCAGCCCACGGCGAAGAAGTGCCGTGGATGACAAAAAGCACCTATAAAGGCTTCAAAACCTTCATAGGTGCTCAATAGGCGCAATGAAACAGCAGAAAGAGCAGGCGGGTGCAGAAAACTGCTTTCATTCCGTATTAGTCCGGTTATGCGATTTGTGCGGCGGCAAGCCGCATCAGCGACACCTCCCGTACTCTTTTGTCATAGACTGATTTCCTTTCTGCTCAAATCGGATAGAAATGGCGAAAGGCGGTTGTTCAAAAGAGCAACCGCCTTTCCTGACGAATGAAACCGAAAAGGGGCGCGGGGCTATTTGCCCGCGCCCCTAAAGGTGAACCTGTTTACTTTTCGATGATTTGCAGCACTTCTTCCTCACGCCGCCGCCTGATCTGCCATGTGGTCAGCGCAAGGCATCCGGCAAGAGATGTACAGAGGGAGATCCCCCACAAGCCTAACACGCTGCTGTCACCGGTCTTTGGGATTTGCAGCAGCTTCGGGTCGATCCAGCCCATCAGGCCGCCGGAAGCCTTGCCCTGCACCAGCTCATACTTCTCAATGAAGCGGTGGAGCATGGCGGCGATCTCAGCGCGGGTCGCCGTGCCCTGCGGGTCAAGCAGATTGCCGGATTTTCCCTTCATCAATCCACTGCCGACCGCCCATTGCATCGCCGTCTTTGCGTAATCCGTGATCTTGTCCGCGTCCTTGAACTTGTCCAGATTTCCCTTGACGGTCAGATCGTAGCCCTTGTAGTCTGCGTAGCGGTAGAAGATGGCTGCAAGCTGTTCGCGGGTGATGGGATCGTCCGGGCCAAATTTGTCTTTTCCGTAGCCCGCAAAAATGCCGTTCTCCGCTGTCCATGTGATCGCGTCAGCGTACCACTTTCCGGCCTCCACATCGGTAAAGCTGTTTTTGCCCTTCGGCGCGGGGCTGCCCTCCATGCGCCAGAGAATGGTCGCCATCATGCCGCGCGTTGCCGTCCCATGCGGACTGAACAGTGTCTTGCTCGTGCCGAGCATCAGGCCATTTTCGTAGACGAACATCACATCGCCGTAGAACCAGTCCTTTTCAGAAACATCGGTAAAGGGATTCGCGCCTGTGCCCGGATTTTCGTCCACGCGCCAGCTTGCATACACGGTCATATCCTTCGTCAGATAAACACCGGAAACCTTGTTCATCAGGCTGCGTTCGCTGTACCAGCCGATAAAGGTGTGTCCACGCCAGGTCGGGACGTACTTTGTCAGGTCAATGTAGGTATTGTACGTTCCCTGCACGCTGGGAATATCACTGCCGCCGCCTGTTTCAAAGCGCAGCGTGTAGTACGTGACGGGTGGATTGTAGTCACCGCCACCGCCGCCGGTGTAGGTCCAGTGGGCGTAGACGGTGGCATTTGCATGGAATACGGTATCCGTCGTGATCTTTATTCCGCCGCTCTTTTCGGTGTACCAGCCGTAGAAGCTGTAACTGCCGCTTCGGGAGGCGCTGGGCAGAGAGGTCAGCTTCCGATCGGTGGTGGTCATGCTGCCGACAGAGGGCGTACCACCGTTGCCGTCAAAGGTGACGATGAACTCGGTGGGCGCAGGAGGTGCGTCCTTCTCGAAGATGGCCTTGACATCAACATTGCCGTCCGGCATGGTGAACTTGTTGTTGGTGATTACAAGTCCTGCTGGAGATTCGACCTGCCACCCCTTGAAGTGGTAGCCGATTTGGGGCGTAGCGGTCAGGGTGATTTCCGTGCCGGCCGCAGCCTTTGCATGAGAGGCGGAAGCCGTGCCGTTTCCGTCATTACTGACGGTGACGGTGTAGGTGGTGGGGGTAATAACT
>OJPW01001825.1_pt1 | contig 10374 bp, 8 predicted proteins | sample 1598571 | NCBI WGS metagenome assembly OJPW01 (sample SAMN03922493, study PRJEB24848) | human gut metagenome | isolation source: stool sample | host: Homo sapiens | place: Germany | collected 2011-05
GGTCGTGGCCGGGCACGCCCATGACGATGCCGGTGCCGTAGCCCATGAGGACGTAATCGGACACGAACAGTGGCAGCGGCTTGTGGGTCACGGGGTTCATGGCCTCGATGCCCTCCAGCCGGACGCCGGTCTTTTCCTTGTTCAGCTCGCCCCGTTCAAAGTCGGACTTGTGGGCGGCTTCTTCCTGATAGGCAGCCACGGCGTCCCAGTTCTTGATCTTGGGCTGCCAGCTCTTCAGCAGGGGATGCTCCGGGGAGATGACCATATAGGTGGTGCCGAACAGGGTATCGGCCCGGGTGGTGTACACGGTGACCCGGTCACCGATATTGGTATCGAAGGTAATCTCCGCGCCGGTGGACCGGCCGATCCAGTTGCGCTGCTGGATCTTCACCCGCTCGATATAGTCCACATCCTCCAGGTCGTCCAGCAGGCGCTGGGCATAGGCGGTAATCTTCAGCATCCATTGGCTCTTTTCCTTGCGGATGACCTCGCTGCCGCAGCGCTCGCAAACGCCGTTGACCACCTCCTCATTGGCCAGCACGCACTTGCAGCTGGTGCACCAGTTCACAGGCATGGTGGTCTTGTAGGCCAGGCCCTTCTTGAACATCTGCAAAAAGATCCACTGGGTCCACTTATAGTAGTTGGGGTCCGTGGTGTCCACCACCCGGTCCCAGTCAAAGCCGTAGCCCAGCATTTTCAGCTGGCTGGTGAAGTTGGCGATATTCTGCCGGGTGACAATGGCAGGATGGATGTGGTTCTTGATGGCGTAGTTCTCCGTGGGCAGGCCGAAGGCGTCGAAGCCGATGGGAAACAGGACGTTATAGCCCTCCATGCGCTTTTTGCGGGTGACGATGTCCATGGCGGTAAAGGGCCGGGGATGGCCCACATGCAGGCCCTGGCCGGAGGGATAGGGAAACTCGATGAGCCCATAAAACTTGGGGCGCTTGTCCCCGGTAACGGCGGCATAGGGCTTGGTCTCCTCCCACCGCTTCTGCCACTTTTTCTCAATGGCGGCAAAATCGTACTTCATGCTGTTTTCTCCTTCTTATGATGAATTATCAATGACAAATAAAAAGTCCCTGACCGTCTGTGCGATCAGGGACGTGAAAACGTGATACCACCCTGCTTCGGCCGCGGATCGCTCCGCAGTCCTCATAGGCTCCTCCAATAAGGAGCGCCGCCTGTAACGGGGCGCAGCCGTCCCGCCCTGTTCAGGCGGGAAACTCCGGGGCCAGTACAACGGAACGCCTCCGCCGGCTTGCACCATCCGCCGGCTCTCTGCAGGGGGGACCTGTCCCGTCTTTTTCCCTTCACGGTCTTTTGCAAAAATCAAGTACATTGTAACCGCTGCTTCCCGGTTTGTCAACCCCCGCTTTTCCGGGATAATCTGCCTCCCGGCGGCTAAAGATGTTGACGCGGCGGCCCGTTGCGCTTATAATAGGTAAAAATCACCCTGGCGGTTTTCCCCGTTTCCCGCCGCGGAAGGAGCGTTATATGAAACAGATCATTCTTACCGGTGACCGGCCCACCGGCCGTCTGCATGTGGGCCACTATGTGGGCTCCCTGAAGGAGCGCGTGGCCCTTCAGAACTCCGGCAAATTCGACGAGATCTACATCATGATCGCCGATGCCCAGGCCCTGACCGACAACGCCGAGCATCCGGAGAAGGTCCGCCAGAACATCATGAACGTGGCCCTGGACTATCTGGCCTGCGGCCTGGACCCGGAAAAGTCCACCATCTTCATCCAGTCCATGGTACCGGAGCTGACGGAGCTGACCTTCTATTATATGAACCTGGTCACCGTGTCCCGGGTCCAGCGCAACCCCACCGTGAAGGCGGAGATCCAGATGCGAAACTTCGAGGCCAGCATCCCCGTGGGCTTCTTCTGCTACCCCATCAGCCAGGCGGCGGACATTACCGCCTTCCGGGCCACAGCCGTCCCCGTGGGCGAGGATCAGCTGCCTATGCTGGAGCAGTGCAAGGAGATCGTCCACAAGTTCAACGCCGTCTACGGCGACACTCTGGTGGATCCCCAGATCATTCTGCCCAAGAATCAGGCGTGCCTGCGCCTGCCGGGCATCGACGGCAAGGCCAAGATGAGCAAGTCCCTGGGCAACTGCATCTACCTGTCCGACAGTCCCGAGGACATCCGCACCAAGGTCATGTCCATGTTCACCGACCCCACCCACCTGCGCCGGGAGGACCCCGGCCACACCGAGGGCAACCCGGTTTTCATCTATCTGGACGCCTTCTGCCGCCCGGAATACTTCCCGGAATTCCTGCCGGAATACAGCGGTCTGGATGAGCTGAAGGCCCACTATCAGCGGGGCGGCCTGGGCGATGTGAAGGTGAAGAAGTTCCTGAACAACGTTCTCCAGGCAGAGCTGGCTCCCATCCGCCAGCGCCGGGAGGATTGGGAAAAGCGCCTGCCCGACGTGTATGAGATTCTCCGCACCGGCAGCGAAACGGCCTGCAATACCGCCGCCTCCACCCTTCGCGATGTGCGTCACGCCATGCGCATTGACTACTTTGAGGACAACAACCTCCTGCGTCAGGACTGAATCGGCATAAAAAATCCTGTCCCCCCAAGGGACAGGATTTTTTTGCTTTGATTTATGCGTCGATGCCGCGGCTGGTAAGATACTTCTTCACCATCAGCGCAACCTTGAAGGTGATGGCATCGTCGAACTCCCGCAGGTCCAGCCCCGTCAGCTTCTTGATCTTCTCCAGCCGGTACACCAGGGTGTTCCGGTGGACAAACAGCTTCCGGGCAGTCTCGGACACGTTCAGGTTGTTCTCAAAGAACTTGTAGATGGTGAACAGCGTCTCCTGATCCAGCGCGTCGATGGGGTTCTTCTTAAAGACCTCCTGCAGGAACATCTCGCACAGGGTGGTGGGCAGCTGGTAGATCAGGCGTCCGATGCCCAGATTTTCGTAGTTGATGACGTAGCGCTCGGTATCAAATACCTTGCCCACCTCAATGGCGATCTGCGCCTCCTTGTAGCTCTTGGCCAGATCCCGCAGATGCAGCGCCAGCGTGCCGATGCCCACGAACACACAGCTCTCGCCGTCCACCCGCAGGGCCTCCTCGATGCGTTGGGCCACCGCCTCCAGATCCTTGGCGCCGGCGTTCTCGTCCATCTGGTGGATCAGTGCCACGTCCTGCTCACCCACGCTGATGACGAAGTCGTTCTGCCGGTCGGGGAACAGCCCCTGGATCACGTCCACGGGCACCGTCTCCAGCCGGTCGTCCACAGGCCGGATGACAAACACGCCCCGGGCCGTCTCCGCCGCCACATGCAGCTCCTTGGCCCGCATGTAGATGTCGCTGATGAGGATGTTGTCCGAAATGATGTTCTTGATGAAGGAGCCCTTGTCGTGCTTCTCCTCGTAGTAGCTCTTGGCGGCGTTGAGGGACACGGCGGCCATGGCGCACACCGTGCGGCTCATGCTGTCGTCGCCGCTGGCAAACACCGCGTAGTCGAAATGGGTGCCCCAGCTGGGCAGCGCCTTGAAGGTCCGGCCCTCCAGCGTGATGCAGGCGCCCTCCGCCGCGGCGATCGGCTCCACATACTTGGTCCACTTCTTACCGATACCCGTCAGCTCGCTGCAGGCGATCACCGTGCCATCCGCGTCAATGACGCCGATGGTGCGATCCGTCGTCTCCTTGAATTGCAGTACCACATTCTGAAAAATTCTTCCCGACATAACGACTTCCTCCTGCGAACCTCGCGTAGGTATTTTGTGCAATCTGTCAAGCCGATGCTCCTATTATATCGTCACTATGACGATTTTGCAAGTATTTTTTTCTCTTTTCCACAAAAAATATGTCGCGTTTTTTGTTGTTCTGTCGAAATAATCACAATCTCGCCGCGGCCCGCAGCGCCGCTGTCTCCCCCGCCGTCAACTCCCGGAACGCGCCGGGCGCCAGCGTCTCGTCCAGCGCCAGCGGCCCCATGGACAGCCGCTTCAGATACAGCACCGGCGCACCCCGGGCTGCCAGCATCCGCTTCACCTGGTGGAATTTTCCCTCCCGCAGCGTCACGATGCACTCCCCCGGCCCAAGTAGCTCCAGTCCCGCCGGCAGGCATTCCAACCCGTCCGCCAGTGTCATGCCCGCCGCGAAGGCCGCCGCGTCCGCCGGCCCCAGCGGCCCATCCACCCGGGCATAGTACCGCTTATCCACATGGTTCTTCGGACTCAGCAGCCGGTGGGCCAGCTCCCCGTCATCCGTCAGGAGCAGCAGTCCCTCCGTGTCCTTGTCCAGCCGCCCCACCGGCGACAGTCCCCGCCGCCGCAGCTCCTGGGGCAGCAACTCCAGCACCGTCTCCTGCCGCCGGTCCTCGGTGGCGGACAGCACCCCCGCCGGCTTGTGCAGCATCACATAGGTGAATTTCTGCAGCCGCACCGGCTCGCCGGCCACAAGGATGACCGCCGTCTCCGGATCCACCTTCTCCTCGGCGGAGGACGTCGCCATGCCGTTGACCCGCACCTGTCCCTGCCGCACCAGCAGCTTCACCTCCCGCCGCGACCACCGGCCCGTACCGGCCAGTACCTTGTCCAAACGCTCCATACCGCCGCCTCCTCTCCGCCATTTTTCTGATTGTAGCATATCCCCGCCGAAATACAAATATAAAATTGGTGAGAGGTGATGAACTTGTACGTTATCCATATGCGCTTTACACGCCGGAAACTCCTGCTGACTGCCGCCGCACTGGTGCTTGTCACCGGCATGACCCTGCTGCTGGCCGGCTGTTTCCACAGCAGCACGCCCTGTAAAGAGATCTCCCTTGCCACCAACGACCAGCGCGTGGCCTACCTGCAGGAACTGGGCTGGCAGGTATCGCCGGAGCCGGTGGAAACGCTGGACCTCCAGCTGCCGGAGGACCTGAAGCCCCAGTGGAGCGACTACCTGAAGCTGCAGGAGGAGCAGGGCCTGCCCTTCGGCGACTGCGCCGGCCAGACCGTCCGCCGCTTTACCTACACCGTCGCCAACTATCCGGAGGTGCCCGATGGGGTGCAGGCCAACCTGTTCCTCTGCGATGACAGACTGGTGGGCGGCGACATCATCGCCACCGGCGAAAACGGTTTCCAGACCGTGCTGACCTTCCCGGAACGCGGCTGAGGTGCTCCCGCCTGCTATGCCGCCCGCTGTAAAGGCGGCATCCTGCACAGCATGGACTGCACGGCCGCAGCGATGCCGCACATGACAGGGGCCGCGCATGCTGTGCGCGGCCCCTGTCATGTGCGGCGGGGTCTGCTCCTGTCAACGCGCAAAAAAGGAGACACGCTTGCGCGTGTCTCCTTTTTCAGATCATCTGATCCGTTCCCTCGGCAGGAATTACTCCTCGATGCCGATAACGACACCGGAACCGACGGTACGGCCACCCTCACGGATAGCGAAACGCAGACCGTTCTCGATAGCGATGGGGGTGATCAGCTCCACGTTCATGTCGACGTTATCGCCGGGCATGCACATCTCAACGCCCTCGGGCAGAGTGATGACGCCGGTCACGTCGGTGGTACGGAAGTAGAACTGGGGACGATAGTTGTTGAAGAAGGGGGTGTGACGGCCACCCTCGTCCTTGGTCAGAACGTACACCTGGCCAACGAACTTGGTGTGGGGATGGATGGAGCCGGGCTTGGACAGGACCTGGCCGCGCTCGATCTCGGTCTTGGCAACACCGCGCAGCAGGGCGCCGATGTTATCGCCGGCCTCAGCGTAGTCCAGCAGCTTGTGGAACATCTCGATACCGGTAACGGTGGTCTCGCGCTTCTCATCGGACAGACCGACGATCTCGACCTTCTCGTTCAGGTTCAGCTTACCACGCTCCACACGGCCGGTAGCAACGGTACCACGGCCGGAGATGGTGAACACGTCCTCGACGGGCATCAGGAAGGGCATATCCTCCTTGCGGTCGGGGGTGGGGATCCAGGTATCAACAGCGTCCATCAGCTCCTTGATGCAGGCATACTCGGGAGCGTTGGGATCGGTGGACTCGGAAACCAGAGCGTTCAGAGCGGAACCGCGGATGATGGGGGTGTCGTCGCCAGGGAAGCCATAGAAGTCCAGCAGCTCGCGGACTTCCATCTCCACCAGCTCCAGCAGCTCCTCGTCGTCGACCTGGTCGCACTTGTTCAGGAAGACCAGCACGGAGGGCACGTTCACCTGACGGGCCAGCAGCAGGTGCTCACGAGTCTGAGCCATGGGGCCGTCGGAGGCGGCGATGACCAGGATAGCGCCGTCCATCTGGGCAGCACCGGTGATCATGTTCTTGATATAGTCGGCGTGGCCCGGGCAGTCAACGTGAGCATAGTGACGCTTGGCGGTCTCATACTCCACGTGAGCGGTGTTGATGGTGATACCACGCTCGCGCTCCTCGGGAGCCTTGTCGATGGAAGAGTAGTCGGTGTACTCAGCACCGCCCTGCAGAGACAGATACTTGGTGATGGCGGCGGTCAGAGTGGTCTTACCATGGTCGATATGACCGATGGTGCCGATGTTAACATGGGGCTTCGTTCTCTCAAATTTCTGCTTAGCCATTTGAAAAAATCCTCCTTAACAATTTTGCATCATGGTTTTCAACGCAATGTCTTGTTCTAACATTGCTATTCTACAGTATTCGCTGGGGAAAAGCAATCGTTTTTTGACGATTTAGAAATTTTCCCGTCCGGTACGCTTGTTGATGAGCTTCTCCTGCAGGCCCTTGGGCAACTCGATATAGTGGCTGGGCTCCATGGTGTACTGACCACGGCCCTGGGTGCGGGAGCGCAGATCGGTGGCGTAGCCGAACATTTCCGCCAGGGGAACAAAGGCGTCGATCTGCTGGGCACCGGCACGCATTTCGTAGCCCTGAATCTGGCCGCGGCGGGCGCTGATGTCGCCGATGACGTCACCCATATATTCCTCGGGGACGATGACGGAAACCTTCATAATGGGCTCCAGCAGCGTGGGATCCGCCTTACGCATGGCCTCCTTGAAGGCCATGGAGCCGGCGATCTTGAACGCCATCTCGGAGGAGTCCACCTCGTGATAGGAGCCGTCGTACAGGGTGACCTTTACGTCCACCACGGGGTAGCCGGCCACGGTGCCGGAGAGCATAGCGCCCTGGATACCGGCGTCGATGGCGGGGATATACTCCTTGGGGATAGCGCCGCCCACTACCTTGTTGATGAACTCGTAGCCCTTGCCGGACTCGTTGGGCTCCACATGGATCTTCACGTGACCATACTGGCCCTTACCGCCGGACTGGCGGGCATACTTGGTATCCTGGTCCACTGCCCTGCGGATGGTCTCCTTGTAGGCCACCTGGGGTGCGCCCACGTTGGCCTCCACCTTGAACTCGCGCAGCAGACGGTCCACGATGATCTCCAGATGCAGCTCGCCCATACCGGCGATGATGGTCTGACCCGTCTCCTCGTCGGTGTAGGTGCGGAAGGTGGGGTCTTCCTCGGCCAGCTTGGCCAGGGCCACGCCCATCTTCTCCTGACCGGCCTTGGTCTTGGGCTCGATGGCCACGCGGATGACCGGCTCGGGGAACTCCATGGACTCCAGAATGATGGGATGCTTCTCATCACACAGAGTATCGCCGGTGGTGGTGTTCTTCAGACCCACCATGGCGGCGATGTCGCCGGAGTACACCGTCTCCAGGTCCTCGCGGTGGTTGGCGTGCATCTGCAGCAGACGGCCCACGCGCTCGCGCTTGCCCTTGGTGGCATTGAGCACGGAGGAGCCGGTGTTCAGCGTGCCGGAATACACGCGGAAGAAGCTCAGGCGGCCCACATAGGGGTCGGTCATGATCTTGAAGGCCAGCGCAGAGAACGGCTCGTCATCGGAAGCGTGACGGTCCTCCTCCTGGTCGGTCTTGGGATTGGTGCCAACGATGGCGGGAATATCGGTGGGGGCGGGCATATAGTCCACAATGGCGTCCAGCAGCTTCTGCACGCCCTTGTTCCGGTAGGAGGAGCCACAGGTCACGGGCACCATCTCCACGGCCACGGTGGCCTTGCGGATGGCGGCGCGGATCTTATCCGTGGGAATGTCCTTGCCTTCCAGATACATCTCCATGATCTCGTCGTCGAACATGGAAACGGCGTCCAGCAGCTTCTCGCGATACTCATTGGCCAGGTCCACCATATCGGCGGGGATGGGCTCCACGCGCATGTCCTTGCCCAGCTGATCGTAATAGATATCAGCGTCCATCTCCACCAGGTCGATGATGCCCTTGAAGGACTCCTCTTTCCCGATGGGCAGCTGGATGGGCACGGCGTTGCACTTGAGCCGGTCGTGGATCATGTCCAGCACGTGATAGAAATCCGCGCCCAGCATGTCCATCTTGTTCACGTACACCATGCGGGGCACATGATAGTGATCGGCCTGACGCCACACGGTCTCGGACTGAGGCTCCACGCCGCCCTTGGCGCACATCACGGTGACAGAGCCGTCCAACACACGCAGAGAACGCTCCACCTCCACAGTGAAGTCCACGTGACCCGGGGTGTCGATGATGTTGATACGCGTCTGGGGGAACTGGTCCTTGGAGCCCTTCCAGTAACAGGTGGTAGCGGCGGAGGTGATGGTGATACCACGCTCCTGCTCCTGTTCCATCCAGTCCATGGTAGCGGTTCCCTCGTGCGTCTCGCCGATCTTGTAGTTGACGCCCGTGTAGTACAGAATACGCTCGGTCGTGGTGGTCTTGCCTGCATCAATGTGGGCCATGATGCCGATATTTCTCGTATTTTCCAGTGTAACCTTTCTCGGCATACCGTTCTCCTTCTTAAATCGTAGTTGCGGGCGCGATCACCAGCGGAAGTGGGCGAATGCCTTGTTGGATTCGGCCATCTTGTGGGTATCCTCGCGCTTCTTCACGGCGCTGCCGGTGTTGTTGGCAGCATCCATGATCTCAGCAGCCAGGCGCTGGGCCATGGTCTTCTCACCACGGCTGCGGCTGTAAGCAGTCAGCCAGCGCAGACCCAGAGTCTCGCGGCGAGCGGGGCTGACCTCCAGGGGGACCTGGTAGTTAGCGCCGCCAACACGGCGGGTCTTGCACTCGAGGCTGGGCATGATGTTCTCCATCGCCTTCTCGAAAGTCTCCAGAGGATCGTTGCCGGTCTTTTCCTGAATCATGGAGAAAGCCTCGTAAACGATCTTCTGAGCGACGCCCTTCTTGCCGTCCAGCATGACGCTGTTGACCAGACGGGTGACCATCTTGGAATTGTAAATAGGATCAGCTAAGACATCGCGCTTAGCAATGTTACCTCTTCTAGGCATCTTTCTTCCCTCCTTCACAGAATGATATCATCGGTACTCGAAAGTAATAAAACTCCCGTTGTGTCACAAAGAGCTGACCTTTACATAAACTGTTGCCCTCCGCTTTATCAGCGGACTTGTTATTTATATAATGGAAAGCCGTTTATGGCGGTTGTCCTCAATTACTTCTTTGCAGCACCGGCCTTAGGACGCTTTGCGCCGTACTTGGAGCGGGCCTGATTACGGCCTGCCACACCCTGAGTATCCAGGGTACCACGGATGATGTGGTAACGCACACCGGGCAGGTCCTTAACACGACCGCCACGGATCAGCACGACGGAGTGCTCCTGCAGGTTATGGCCGATACCGGGAATGTAAGAGGTGACCTCGATACCATTCGTGAGGCGGACACGGGCGACCTTACGCAGAGCAGAGTTAGGCTTCTTGGGGGTCATGGTACGGACTGCAGTGCAGACACCGCGCTTCTGGGGGCTGTTCAGATCAGAATACTGTTTCTTCTGAGAATTGTAGCTCTTCAGCAGGGCGGGAGCAGTGCTCTTCGTAGCCAGGACCTGACGGCCTTTGCGTACAAGCTGGTTAAAAGTAGGCATTGGTTTTCTCCTTTCTTAATGATGAACATCGGATATTTTCCGACTTTTTTGCCGCACTATCCCTGTGTGGGACGCGCAACAGTTATATAATACCCGTTTTCATCAGGAATGTCAACAGTTTTTCCAATATTTTTTTGTTTTATTCGCCGAAAGGTTTTTTGCTGTCTTTTAGGGCAAAAAATCGTTCTCCCAAGCCTCTTCCAAAGGGAGAGCCTTTCGTTCCTGCTTACATAAAAAGAGCCGCCTTCGCGGATACTCTCCACAAAAGCGGCTCTCATATTTACTTTAAGAGAACTGTGACGGGAAGCTTACTGCCGTGCGGCAGCTGCCAGCTCAGCGGCGACCTCGGCGTCGCGCTCTTCCTCACGGCGCTTCAGATCCTCACGCACCTCCGGGAGACCGGTACCTGCGGGGATGAGCTTACCGATGATGACGTTCTCCTTCAGACCGGCCAGCGGATCGACCTTGCCCTTGATGGCGGCCTCGGTCAGCACGCGGGTGGTCTCCTGGAA
>OJPW01001830.1_pt1 | contig 10344 bp, 9 predicted proteins | sample 1598571 | NCBI WGS metagenome assembly OJPW01 (sample SAMN03922493, study PRJEB24848) | human gut metagenome | isolation source: stool sample | host: Homo sapiens | place: Germany | collected 2011-05
CTACACAAGGAGTATCGTCGGCAGCGTCAGATGTGTATAAGAGACAGGATCAGAATATTCAGCTTTTCCCTGCGGCTGATGATGTCGATCAGCGGCAGGACATAAGAAACGGTTTTGCCGCAGCCGCCGGGCGCGATGGTAAAAATGTCCTTGCCCTGCAAAATGGCGGGGATAACGTCTACCTGTACGGTAGTCGGCTTTTCAATGCCGCATTCGTTGATCGCCTTTACCGTTTTTTCGCTTAAGCCCAAATCGAGAAAATTCATTTTATTTATCCGTTTTAAAAAAATTAACCTTGTCCGTATTATCTATTTTTTGCTTTAAGAGTCAACCTTATAATGCCGCAAAAAAAACAGGCTGCGGAATGTCCGCGGCCTGTAAAAGCGCGTCGTTTAAATTTAAACGCGGCCGTAAACGTCTTCCAGACGGACGATGTCGTTTTCATCCAGGTTATCGCCGGCCTGAACTTCGATAAATTCGACGTCGCTGTCGGTGGCGTTTTCGATCCGGTGTTTGGTTTCGACCGGAATGAAAACGTGTTCATCGGTCTTTTTGGTCAAAACTTCGTCGCCCAAGGTAACCAGTGCGGTGCCTTTGACAATGATCCAGTGTTCGGCCCGGTGGTGGTGCAGCTGAAGCGAAAGTTTTGATCCCGGCGTTACTTTGATTCTTTTGACACAGAAAGTTTCACCGCAGTCAATGACTTCCCAGGTGCCCCAGGGGCGGGTGTCTTTTTGTCCGCGTACGTAATTGTTTGCCATTTCGTTTAATCCTTAAATTATACAATAAAAAATTATACCTGCCGGAAGGGTAAGGCAATCGGGCTTAAGAGTCAACCGTTATCTTGCCCGGGCACAAAATGCCCCGGCGCGTGATTTTAGGCTTGATGAAAACGCGGATAAAGCATATAAATAACCATCCTTTTTTTGCCGCGGCTTACAACAGCAGTTTTTCTACATGATTAAAGCGGGAAAGGCTTCAAAGTCTTTCTCGCTTTTGTTTTTCATCCCATATTTTCCGACGGCTCTCTTCTCCCGGCTTTCTCCCATCCCTTTCTTTCTTGCATAGTTTCATCAACAAAATCCCGGCACTCGCAACCCCTGCCCTTCGTTAAAAGCTGAAAGCCCCATATCGGAAGCACAGTTTTTATCCTCTCCCGAAGGCCCCAAAAAATTTCCGCTTCCACGTTTCAACGCAATTTTAACAAGCCTTTTTCAAAGAAAACGGACCGATATTTTTTCCTCCGACATCCCAAATAAACATCCTCCCGGTAAACAGGAACTAAAAACGGTTTGACTATGATCAAAGAAACGGAGCGGCGCTTTCCCCCTTAACGGACAATCCCGAAGCTGAACGCAAAGCATACAACGCAAAAACCCCCTTCCGAAGAAGAGGGTTTTATGTCCGTCCGGCAAACGCCGAAAATTATTTTTCTTCCTGAACGGCAGCTTCCTTGGCCTTCTGAGCGGCACGCAGGTCGTCGGCAATACGGGCGGAACGACCGCGCAAAGCGCGCAGGAAATACAGTTTGGCACGGCGGACGCGGCCGATACGCGAAACTTCGATCTTGGCAATATTCGGAGAATACAGCGGGAATACGCGTTCGACGCCTTCACCGAAAGAAATCTTTCTAACGGTAAAAGAAGAATTCAGTCCGTCGTTTTTACGGGCAATGCAGACGCCTTCGTAAACCTGAATACGTTCACGGTCGCCTTCTTTAACTTTGGTGTGAACTTTCAAAGTATCGCCCGGCTTGAATGTCGGAAGGCTCTTGCCTTCGCTGAGCTTTGCAATCTGCTCTTTTTCTACTTCTTTTAAAATGTTCATTAGTGTTACCTTTACTTAAAATATTTTGTTACTTTCTATGCCTAAACCCTTTTTGAGTCAAGATATTTTTTCAACAGATCCGGGCGTCTTTCGCCGGTAATCCTTATTGCCTGCTCTTTTCGCCAGTCCTCAATCTTTTTGTGATGACCGCTCAAAAGCACTTCGGGAACCGTCCGTCCTTCCCACTCGACCGGACGGGTATATTGCGGATATTCCAGCAGACTGTCCTCAAAGCTCTCGCTCTCCGCAGACTGCGCGTTGCCGAGCACCCCCGGCAGCAGCCGGATAACCGCGTCAAACATAACCTGCGCGGCCTGCTCTCCGCCGGTAAGGATATAGTCGCCGATGCTCACTTCCTCAATGCCGTAAGCCTCCAGCACCCGCTCGTCAATTCCCTCAAACCGTCCGCAGACAACGCTGATCTCGCTTTCCCTGCTCAGTTCGTGCACTTTTTCCTGCGTCAGCGGCAGCCCTCGCGGACTCATCGCCAAAATCCGGCCGCCCCGGTGATTGGCCTTTAACGCGCGCCCCAGTATATCGGCCCGCATGACCATCCCGGCGCCGCCCCCGCAGGGGGTGTCGTCAACCGATCCGTGCTTGTCCAGAGCATAGCCCCTGATATTGACGGTTTCCAAAGACCAGATGCCTTCTTCCAACGCTCTCCCGGTCAGCGAAAAACCGAGAAAACCCGGAAATATCTCGGGAAAAATGGTATAAACCTTAAGCTTCAGCGCCATCGTTCCCGTCATCCTCGTCAAACTGCATGGAAACCGAACTGACAATAATATAACCGTCTTTAATATTGACTTCCGGAACATACGCGCGGGTAAAAGGGATCATTTCCAGCCGGCCGCCGTCGGCGATTTTGATTTCCAAAATCTCTCCGGCGCCGAAATTGTAAATTCCGGCCACCTTGCCGGCCGCGCTACCATCTGCCAGACGAACTTCAAGCCCGATCAGGTCCGCCTGATAAAACTCGTCTTCCGACTTCAGTTCCGGCAGAGCGGACCGGTCGGCATACAAACGGCAGCCAATCAGCTCCTTGGCCGCGTTGCGATCGTCAATCCCTTTGATTTTCACCCGGAGCAGTTCCTTGGAATGCCCGGAAACTTTTACTTCCCACGAACGGCCGTGCTGATCTTCGAGCACGCCGTAGCGTTCCAGGTTGCGTTCGGATTCGGTAAAGCTTTTTACCTTCACCTCGCCTTTTATCCCGTGAACCCCGACGATTGCCCCCAGACAAATCCTGCGTCCGCTGTCCATAAAAGTTCTTCCTTAAAAAACCGTTGAAAAAAGCTTATTCGGCAGAAGAAGCTGCTTCGGCATTCGCGGCAGCGGCGGCTTCTTTCTCTTTCATTCTTTCCTGAGCCTTGGCCTTCGGAGCCGACTTCTTCGGCTGTTCACGCAAAGCCGGAGCTTTTACCAGACCGAGGTTGGAAAACAGCTTTTCCAGTCTTTCGGTCGGCTGGGCGCCGACGCCGAGCCAGTATTTGACTCTTTCTTCGTTGATAACCAGTCTCTGTTCATGATCCTGCGGCAAAAGCGGGTTGTAAGTTCCCAGCTTTTCGATGAATCTGCCGTCGCGGGGCGCTCTCTGGTCGGCCGCCACAACACGGTAAAACGGACGTTTTTTGGAACCGCCGCGGGATAATCTGATACGAACTGCCATTTTTTGTTTTCCTTTCTAAAAAAGTTTTCTAATTAAAACAATCTCCGCCTTATGGCCTAAAACGGAAACTTATTGCCCGTTCCCCCCGGAAATTTCCCGAAAGGAACGTTTTTCATCATCGAAGCAAGGCCGCCGAAACCGCCGCCCCTGCCCATTTTTTTCATCATCGACGCCATCTGCTCATATTGTTTTAAAAGCTTGTTGACGTCATGAACTTCCACACCCGAGCCCGCGGCAATTCTTTTCTTGCGCGAAGCTTTGATGATATCGGGATTTTTCCTTTCGGCCTTAGTCATCGAAAGGATAATCGCCTCCTGTTTTTTAATCAGCGCGTCGCCGATACCGGCATCCGCAATCTGATTTTTGAATTTCGACAACCCCGGGATCATCCCCATAATGCCCCCCAGGCTGCCTAATTTTTGAATCTGGCGCAGCTGTGACAGCAGATCCTCCAGATCAAACTTTCCTTTCATCATCCGGGCAGCCATTTTATCGGCCTCTTCCCGGTCCACCTTTTCGATTGCCCGCTCGACCAGAGAAACCACGTCCCCCTGTCCGAGAATGCGCCCGGCAATCCGGTCGGCATGAAACTCTTCCATTTCATCGGTCTTTTCGCCGGTGCCCAGATACTTGACCGGCACCCCGGCAATCATCCGCATCGACAGTGCGGCGCCGGCTCGGGACGATCCGTCGATTCTGGTCAGCACAATGCCGGTCACTCCGAGTTTCTCGTTAAACTCTCTGGCCACGTTGCAGGCATCCTGCCCCATCATCGCGTCCGCCACCAGCAGCGTTTCTGCCGGCGAGGCCAGTTTTTTAACCGCTTGCAGCTCTTCCATCAGCGCATCATCAATATGCAGACGCCCGGCCGAGTCGAGAATCAGCACGTCAAAACCGCCTTTTTTCGCGACATCCAGCGCCCGTCCGGTAATCGCCAGCGGCTTTTCGCCGTTAACGATCGGCAGGGAATGTCCGCCGATCTGCCGCGCCAGCTGTTCCAGCTGCTCCTGCGCCGCCGGACGGTAAACGTCGAGCGAAGCCAGCAGCACTTTGCGGTTTTTGCCGAGCATCTTTGCCAGCTTGGCCGAACTGGTGGTTTTGCCCGACCCCTGCAGACCGGCCATCAGGATCACTGCCGGCGGCACCACATTTAAATTCAGACCGCCGTCCTCTGCTCCCAGCAGCTTGACCAGTTCATCATGCACGATCTTGACCACCAGCTGCCCCGGCTGAATGGAACGCACCAGCTTTTCACCGCGCGCTTCTTCTTTAACCCGGGCGACAAAATCTTTGACCACCGGCAGCGCCACGTCGGCCTCAAGCAGGGCCACCCGGATTTCCCGCATGGCTTCGTCGATGTCCTTGTCGTTCAACACCCCGCGGGAGGTGATCCTGGCAAAAACGCCGCTCAGTTTGTCCGTCAGACTTTCAAACATGCCCATACCTATAAACTATTGCACGCCAGTGTGCGAACCCTCGCTGACTGGCGGCACTCCTCGGAGTGTGGTTAATATCTCGTACGCAATGAAAAATCATTGAACTTTTGCCTGACTATATCTGATAAATAACAATAGTCAAGCAAAAAAACGCACTTTCGGAAACCGCGACAAAAGCCGCCGCGGCTCAGGCTTCCGACAGCCGGTCAATAATCTTTTTCGCCAGCAGGGAATTGACGCTCGGCAAAACCTTCAGTTTCAGGTCGCGCGGCTCCGTTTCACCGTCAAAATCCGCAAAGTCCGCCGCATACCCCGCCGCCGTCAGCTGATCGGCCAGCCGGTAGCAGTCCGGACGAACGGCACGGTCGATTTCAACCTCGCGGCAGATGGCCGTCGGAATGCCGGAAGCCGCCGTTTCGCAACAGGCAAAAGAATCAAAAGTGTGTACGACCAGCGTATTTTCCAGACCGAGCACGCCGGGATAAACGTTGCCGTATTTTTCCGCCTGACGCAAAAACTCTTCCTCGTGCTTTCCCGAATAAACGCGCCATTTTTCCGGCACCCTCTCCTCGTCTGTCCGCGCCACCTGCTTGGAATTGAAAAACGCGATTTTGCTTTCCGCCGCCAGACTTTGTTCATAAAAATAATCGGTAACTTCGTTCGGCGTCCGCGGCCCGTTGACGACGATCACGTTGTAGTTTTTGTCCGCCAGCGCCCGCATCCGACGGAAAATGTTTTCGGCATGGCTCAGGGTAAAGCGTATTTCCGGCCCCTCCACCCGGCCGCCGAGGGCAAACACCGCATTCGGCCGGCCGTTCCGGTAAGCGGCGGCAATTTCCCGCATCTTCGGCTGTCCGAACTTTTGCCGGATAAAAGTCCGGGACATGTTGTGAATAATCCCCTCCGAAACGAAGACTTTCCTTTTCAGTTCCGCATCGGCTTCCAGCGTCTGCCGGTCCTCTTCGCTCAGGAGATGTCCGCAGACATGAACCACGTCGGCAAACCGGTAATGGTATATGCTCGAATTGACGGCGGCCGTCACTACCCTGCCCATGTCGTGCGCGGCATAGTAGTCCTTAACCGCCCGGCAGACGGCGTCGACATTGGCGGCGGCATGGCCGGCGTCTTCCGGCGAACAAATGGTGACAAAAACCTTCGGCACCAGCAGATGACGGGAAAATAATCGTCCAGACAACGGAAAACGTCACGTTCAAAAGCTTCGTCGTCGGCGTAAAGATGCCGTTTGAGCGGCCCGCCCGCCACATTTTCAAAACACATGTCCAGGTTATAGGCAAAATGCACGTCCCCGCAGCAAAAGTGCATCAGCCCCGACAACACTCCGCGCAGCTGGTTAAACTCCCCCAGTTTCGGCGTCGAAGGCGCAAAAGCAATCATATGCCTGATCATAACACAATCCCCCTTTGGTTCCTTTTGCGGGCGACGAACCACCCGGCATTCAAAAGAACGAAGAACCCCGGCCGTTGCCGCCGGGGTCTGTTCTCAATTCAGAATTTGTCCGTGGCAGTGCTTGTATTTTTTGCCGCTGCCGCAGGGACACGGATCATTGCGCGAAACCTTGCCCCAGGTTGCGGGATCGTTCGGGTCAACCGTCGTCTTCGCATACTGGAAAGGAACCGCCTTTTCTTTCTCTTCCGCCGGCGCCCCCGCATTTCCGCCGACCAGACTTTCGGGACTTTCGTGAATGGCCTGCATACGGGTATTGCTCTCGCGCAGCCGCAGGTCTTCTTCGCTGCTGTTCTGAATCTGCGCACGGCAGGTCAGGAAAGTAACTTTTTCCCGCAACAGGTCAAGCATGTCGGAAAACATGTTGAAAGCTTCCTTCTTGTATTCGTTCAGCGGATCCTTCTGACCGTAGGCGCGCAAAACGATGGTGTGACGCATGTAATCCAGCGTGGCGATATGCTCTTTCCACAACTGATCCATCACCTGCAGCAGAATATTCTTTTCTACCAGACGCACCAGTTCTTCCGGCACTCCGCGGTTTTTCTCGACAATATTCTGCTCAATCACTTCAATGATTTTGCCGCTCATGGTTTCGGCGTCCATCTCCGGTTCTTCCGCCCATTTGTCAACCGGCAACACAAAACCGGTCACCCGCCAGATTTCCTGCTGCAACTCGTTTAACGGCCATTCCTTCGGCGTCAGACTCTGCTGCAGATAAGGCGCCAGCACGTCGTTCAGATATTCGTCGCGCATTTCCGCCACCGTTTCCGACACGTCGGAAGTTTTCATCAGTTCCTTGCGCTGGTCGTAAATCACCTTGCGCTGATCGTTCATTACGTTGTCGTACTTCAACAGGTTTTTGCGGATGTCGAAGTTGCGTTCTTCCACTTTCTGCTGCGCTTTTTCCAGCGCTTTGCTGATCCAGGGGTGAACCAGCGGCTCACCTTCCGGCAGACCCAGCTTCTGCAGCATTGCCGACATTCTTTCCGAACCGAAAATGCGCATCAGATCGTCTTCCATCGACAGGAAAAACTTGGATGTGCCCGGGTCGCCCTGACGACCGGCGCGGCCGCGCAGCTGATTGTCGATACGGCGGCTTTCGTGCCGTTCGGTGCCGAGAATGTAAAGTCCGCCGGAAGCAATCACCTTTTCCTTGTCGGCTTCGCACTCAAGTTTGATTTCCTCTTTCATCCGCTCGATCTGCTCCGGCGTTTCGTCGCCCTTGAGCTGCGCCTTCAAACGCATGTCCGGGTTGCCGCCGAGCTGGATGTCGGTACCGCGGCCGGCCATATTGGTGGCAATCGTAATCGCACCCGACACGCCCGCCTGAGCAACGATCGCCGCTTCGCGTTCGTGATGACGCGCGTTCAGCACCTCAAATTTAACGTCGCTTCTGGCTTTCAGCATGTCAGCCACCAGTTCCGACTTTTCGATCGAAGTGGTGCCGACCAAAACCGGCTGCCCCTTGGCGTGGCATTCCAAAATGGTCTTGATGATGGCGTCATATTTCTCTTTCGCCGTACGATAAATTTCGTCATGATGATCCACGCGCTGAACCGGCCGGTTGGTCGGAATCTCAATACAGGAAAGATTGTAAATGTCGCCGAACTCGGCTTCTTCCGTCATTGCCGTACCGGTCATGCCCGACAGCTTGGGATAAAGACGGAAATAATTCTGGAAAGTGATTGAAGCCAGCGTCTGGTTTTCCGACTGGATGGCAACATGTTCCTTGGCTTCGATCGCCTGATGCAGACCGTCGGAATAGCGGCGCCCTTCCATCATGCGGCCGGTAAATTCGTCGATAATCACCACCTTGCCGTCCTTAACGATGTAGTCCACGTCGCGGATCTGCATTTTGTGCGCTTTCAAAGCGTTGTTAACATGCTGCACCAGCGCTACGTTGGCCATGTCGTAAAGGCCGCCTTCCTTAATCTGCCCGGTTTCCTTCAGCAGCTGTTCGACGTGTTCCATGCCGGCTTCGGTCAGGGTAACGCTTTTGGCCTTTTCGTCCTTCTCATAGTCGGCTTCCGTCAGCTTGGGGATAATACTGTTGACCGCCACGTATTTTTCCGAGGAATCCTCGGCCGCGCCGGAGATAATCAGCGGCGTGCGCGCCTCGTCGATCAAAATCGAGTCCACCTCGTCGACGATCGCAAAATTAAACGGCCGCTGTACCATCTCGGAAAGAGAAAACTTCATGTTGTCGCGCAAATAGTCAAAACCCAGCTCGTTGTTGGTGCCGTAAATAATGTCGCAGGCATAGGCGGCACGGCGTTCCTCGTCGTTTTTGCCGTGTACGATGTAGTCGACCGTCAGCCCCAGAAAACGATATACCTGCCCCATCCACTCGGCGTCGCGTTTGGCCAGATAGTCGTTGACGGTAACGATATGCACGCCTTTGCCTTCCAAGGCGTTAAGATAAGCGGCAAGCGTGGCGACCAGCGTTTTGCCTTCGCCGGTTTTCATTTCGGCGATCATACCCTTGTGCAAAACGATGCCGCCGATCAGCTGCACGTCATAATGTCGCTGGCCGAGCGTTCTTCTGGCAGCTTCGCGCACCACGGCAAAAGCTTCCGGCAGCAGGTCGTCAAGAGTTTCCCCCTGTTTCAGGCGCTCGCGGAACTCTGCCGTTTTTGCCTTCAGCTCTTCATCGCCGAGTTTAACCGTCTGCGGCTCCAACGCGTTGATCTTGTTGATTGTTTTATACTGCTTTTTGATAAAGCGGTCATTGGCGCTGCCAAAGAACACCTTTGCAATTTTGCCTATCATAAACTTTTCCACCTTGATAATATTTAAGTCAACCTTACATTTAATGTTTATATTTACTAAAGTCAATAGCTTGAAAAGAAGTTATAAACTTTGTGAAAATTTTTGCTTGGAATATTTCCGATTTGTTATTATAAATGAACGTAGTGTTATTTTTTGGAGGTAATTATATGAAAACGCAATACGTAGCCGCCGCTGTCCTGTCAGCGCTGATATTAAATCCGCTGCCGGCCGGCGCCGAAGGCAAAGACGGAGTTGCCGCCGTCGTCAACGGCAAGAAAATCACCGTTGCCGAAATCAAAAAGACTTATGAATCCGCTCCGCAGATCAAAGCACAGGTTACTTTCGACCAGTTTTATCCCCAGGCCGTCACCGTCTGGGCCAACGGCGAAGCTCTGCAACAGGCCGCCAAAAAAGCCGGCGTCGAGTCTTCCGCCGAATACAAACAGCAGCTGGAAGCAATGAAAAGCGACCTGGCCGGAAAAGTTTATCTGAAACAGGAAGTCGAGAAGAAAATTTCCGACAACGACGTCAAAAACTTCTACAACCAGTACAAAAAAGAGTTTAAACCGCAGAAGGAAATGAGAGCACGCCACATTCTGGTTGACAGCGAAGCCACCGCCAACGACATCATTACCAAAATCAAAAAAGGCGACGACTTCAACGAACTGGCCAAGAAATATTCCAAGGAAAAGAATCCCGACCTCGGCTATTTCACCAAGGAAATGATGGTGCCCGAATTCGGCGACGCTGCCTTCAGAATGAAAAAAGGCCAATATTCGCAAAAACCGATCAAGACCAACTTCGGCTATCACATTATCATTGTCGATGATGTTCGTGACAGCAAACCCGTTTCCTTTGAAGAAGCGGAACCGCAGATCAGAACCAGAATGGCGCAGGAACTGCTGCCGGGCGTTCTGAACGACGTTGTCGCCAAAGCCAAGATCGAAAAATATCAGCTGGACGGCAAGGTCATGCCCAACACGCCGGCCGTTCCGGCTCCGGCTGCCAAATAAGGCTGCCGCCGTTTAAAAAAAACCGCTCTGAAAAGAGCGGTTTTTTATTATCCGCAATCCGGCCGGCAGATTCCTTTTTTTGTCTTCCGAATTCTCCCGATGCGGAAATGTCCAAAACCAAACTGCCGTTTCCTTTGAAGGAAACGGCAGTTTTTAATCATCCGGC
>OJPW01001833.1_pt1 | contig 10335 bp, 8 predicted proteins | sample 1598571 | NCBI WGS metagenome assembly OJPW01 (sample SAMN03922493, study PRJEB24848) | human gut metagenome | isolation source: stool sample | host: Homo sapiens | place: Germany | collected 2011-05
GATGGTCTCGGCGCTGGGCATGCTGTTCCTGCTGCTGACCATGCTCAGCGACACGCTGTACTACGGCATCAGCCACAGCGCCGCCAAGCTGTTCACCCCGTTCGAGATGACCTACGTCATGTTCGTGGTAGGCATGGTGGTGTTCATCCCCGTGGCGCTGCTCCACGCCGGAGGGCTGACCAGCCCCATGATCCTGGAGCCCTTGCAGGACGGGCAGTTCTGGCTGGCAGTGCTGTATCTTGGGCTTTTGTCCTCGGTAATGGCCTACGGACTGCTGAACTTCGCCAACAGCCACCTGTCCGTGTCGGAGACATCACTTTTTTCCAACGTCACCACAGTGGTGTCTGTGCTGGCGGGCGTGGTGCTGCTGAAGGAACCCTTCAGTGTGTGGCAGATGCTGGGCGTGGTCATCATTCTGGTGTGCGTATTCGTGGCCAATGTATCCGGAAAAGAAACAAGATCTCACTCTCAGGAGGTCTGAGACAATGTATAAGAACGAAAAACGCTATGCGCTGGTAAACGGCGTGCTGCTGGACGGCACCCGTGATATGGCGCCCCAGACGGGGAAGGTCATCTGCGTGGACGGCAGCCGTATCGCCGCCGTCACCGGCGGAGCGGCGCCCGCGGGGTACGAGACGGTGGATCTGGGCGGGCAGTACGTGCTGCCCGGGCTCATCAACCTGCATGTCCACCTGCCGGCCTCCGGCAAGCCCAAAAAGAAGCCCTCCGACCCCAAAAAGCTGGTGAAGCTCATCACCTCCAACGGCTTGATGCGCCGCGTGGGCATCCGCCTGTGCGAGGGCTACGCCAAGATGGAGCTGCTCAGCGGCGTCACCACCATCCGCACGGTGGGCGGCGTGGCGGATTTTGACACCATTATCCGCGATCAGGCGGCGGCAGGGGCCATCCTGAGCCCCCGCGTGGTGGCGTCCAACATGGCGGTATCCGTGCCCGGAGGCCACATGGCAGGCTCCCTGGCCTACGAGGCCCGCACGTCGGAGGAGGCTGCGGCCTGCGTGGAGAAGATCGCGGCGGAGAAGCCCGACCTCATCAAGCTGATGATCACCGGCGGCGTCATGGACGCCGAGGTGGTGGGTGAGCCCGGGGTGCTGCGGATGCAGCCGGCGCTGGTGAAGGCCTCCTGCGATAAGGCCCACGCTCTGGGCATGAAGGTGGCGGCCCATGTGGAGAGCCCCGAGGGCGTCCGCGTGGCGCTGGAAAACGGCGTGGACTCCATTGAGCACGGAGCCAGACCGGACGCGGATATCCTGCGGCTGTTCAAGGAGCGGGGCGCGTTCCAGGTATCCACCATCTCCCCCGCCGTGCCCTACGCCCTGTTTGACCGCAGCATCTCCCACGCCACCTACGAGCAGCAGGCCAACGGCCTTGTGGTGTTCGAGGGCATTGTGGCACTGGCCAAGGCGTGTCTGGCGGAGGGTATCCCCGTGGGACTGGGCACCGACACCGGCTGCCCCTACATCACCCACTATGACATGTGGCGGGAGCTGTGCTACTTCGTGAAGTACTGCGGCGTGACACCCGCCTTCGCGCTGCACAGCGCCACGCTGCTGAACGCGGAGCTGGCGGGCATTGCCGACGTTACCGGCTCCGTGGAGGCCGGGAAGGCCGCGGACCTTATCGTGTGCCCTGCGGACCCGCTGGCGGATCTGACGGCCCTGCGCAGGCTGTCCATGGTCATCCGCGACGGCTGGCGCCTCGAAAACCCCACTGTGAAGAAGATGCCGGAGGTGGAGCGGGAGCTGGACAAGTTCCTGTAAGCGCTTCCATGGAAAATAAGAGGGACGGCCCTGCGGGCCGTCCCTCTTTCGTCGTTACAGTTCCAGCTCCTTGAGGACGCTGTGGCACCTGGCGTTGCTGGCGAACACCGACGAGGGCCGCAGCACATTGGGCGCGGTATCCGAGAAGTCGGTGACGATACCGCCGGCCTCCGTGATGATCAGGCTGCCGGCAGCGTAGTCCCAGGGGGACAGGCAGCACTCGCCGAACACCTCCACCCGTCCCGCCGCCACCTGGCACAAGTCCAGAGCCGCCGCGCCGAAGCGGCGGAAGTCCAGCCCCTTTTCGTACAGCTGGCGGATCAGGGAGAAGTTCTGCTCCGTCAGGCTGCGGTCGTAGATGGTGGAGCCGCAGAGGAACACGGCGTGGGCCATGTCCCGCTCACTGACCCGGATGGGCAGGCCGTTGCAGAACGCACCGCCATCTTTCTGAGCGGAGAACAGCTCGTCGGCAAAGGGGTCGTAGACCACGGCGTACTGCGTCTGGCCGTCCTGAGCCAGCGCCACGGAGATGTCGCTGTAATGCAGGCGGCGGACGAAGTTGGTGGTGCCGTCAATGGGGTCCACGATGAAGGTCCACGGACGGGTCAGGGTCGTGTGATCCCCCTCCTCGCCCAGAAAGTCCGCCTCCGGCAGCAGGGCCAGCAGCTCCCGCTGCAGAAAGCCCTGCACCGCCACGTCGTACTTGGTGACGAGGTCGGCGGCGCCGTGCTTTTCCATGGTGGCCCGCTCGATGTCATGAGCCTCGCGGACGATGTCACCGGCGCGGCGGACGACGCCCTCCAACTGATGCAGCATATCTGTTCTCATATGAGTTCCCTCCTGATGACCGTACCGGCGTGTGCGCCGGTGAGTGTATCGTGTATGACCGCCGGCTGCCCCGCCACCAGCACGGCGTCCAGTCCGGACGCCATCCGGCAGGGACACCGGTAATCGCCGTTTTCCCGCAGCTGCGCGGGATCAAAGACGCAGAGGTCCGCGTCCATCCCCTCCGCGATGACGCCCTTGTGCCGCAGGCGCAGGGCCCGGGCGGGCAAAGCCGTCATCTTCCGCACCGCCTGCTCCAGCGTCAGGGCATGTTTTTTCATGACAAAGTGCTGGATGAGCCGGGGGAACGTGCCGTAGACCCGCGGGTGGGGCATGCCCTCCGTGGGATAGGTGGAGTCGGAGATCAGGTTGGACAGGTCACTTTGCAGGATGGCGATGATGTCCTCCTCCGACGCCATGAAGTCGATCATGGTGATCTGGCCGTCCTCCCGCACCAGCAGGTCGCAGCAGCAGTCCAGCGGGTCCTGCCCCGTCAGGGCCGCGATCTGGGCAAGGCTCTTGCCCAGGAACGGGTGATCCTCGGGGCAGTGAAGGCTGGTGAGGTAGATGCCGTCCCAGCCGGCCAGACGGGCGATGTCATCAAACCCGCTGCCGCTTTCGATGCGCCGGGCCAGTTCCCGACGGGCAGCGGGGTCGCTCAGACGGCGGACCACCGCGTCCATGCCGCCCTCCAGAAACTCCGGCGGCAGGATGTGCAGCAGCTGGGTGGAGCCGGCGGTGTAGGGGTAGACGTCGCAGCTGACGTCCAGTCCCTCCTGCCGCGCCTGCTCTAAAAGCGCCAGCGCACGGGGGATCTTTTTGCCCCAGCTGTCCCGCCCCATGGCCTTCAGATGGCTGATGTGCAGATGGATGCGGAGTGTCCGCGCCACGGTGAGCATCTCCTCCACGGAGGTGCAGACACCGGCACCTTCCTGCCGCATATGGACGGTGAGGGGGATGTCCTGCCCCCGCAGGGGCTCCAGCGTATGGATCAGCTCCTCCGTGGTGCAGAAGCACTCCGGCGCGTAGCCAAGTCCCAGCGATACGCCCAGCGCGCCGTCGCCCAGAGCACGCTCCATGGCGCGGTGGATGGCGCGGTAGTGCGCTTCGTCCAGATGCTCCAGCTCGTAACCGGCGGTGTCCGCCCGCAGAATGCCCGCGCCTACCAGCATGCCGGTGTGCAGGGGCAGGTCCCGCAGCGCTGCCAGATAGGCGGCCAGAGACGCTGAGGGCAGGGTATCCGGTATATCGCCGGTGATGGGCCGCAGGTAGGCGCGGATAGCGGCGGTGTGGTCCGGCCCGAAGGGGGCAGCGGACAGGCCGCAGTTGCCGTTGACGATGGTAGTCAGTCCCTGCCGCAGCTCCAATGAGCCGTAATCGGGGCGAAAGGCTGCGGCGTCGGCGTGGCGGTGGATATCGATGAAGCCCGGGGTCACGGTGCGGCCGGCGACATCCATAGTACGGCCCGCCGCGGCGGCGGACAGGTCGCCGACAGCGGCGATGGTCCCTCCGGTGATGCCTACGTCGGCGGGGAAGGCGGGACGGCCGGTGCCGTCGATCACCGTGCCGCCGCGGAGAATGGTGTCAAACATGGTTTCGCCTTTCTATTTCCCCTGCTGGCAGGGAAGGGTGATGGTAAAGCGGGTAATGCCGCCGCTGCTGTCGCAGCGGATGGCGCCGTGGTGGGCCTCCGCGATGGCCTTGGCGATGGGCAGGCCCAGACCGAAGCTGTCGCCGCCGGTACGGGACTCGTCGGCCCGATAGAACCGGTCGAAGATATGAGGCAGCTTGTCGGCGGGGATGTCTGCGCCCCGGTTCTCCACCTGTACACAGGCGTTCCGGCCCTGCCGCAGAGCGTCCAGCCGGATCTCCGTGTGGGGCGCGGCGTACTTGATGGCGTTGTCCAGCAGGACGGCCACCGCCTGAGCCAGCTTCTCCCCGTCGCCCCGCACCGTCAGGTCCGGCGCGATGTCGTAGGACAGGGTATGGCCTGCCTCGAAGGCCACCGGTTCGAACCGCAGGGCGGCGTCCGCCGCGATGTCGGAAAGGTCCGCCGCCGCGTCCGGCAGGTGCGCGCCGCTGCGCTCCACCCGGGACAGGGTCAGCATATCCTCCACCAGCCGCTTCATGCGGTGGGACTCGGCGCGGATGTTATCCACATACTGCTTCTGCTCCGGCAACGCGGACTGGTCCAGCAGCTCCGCCGAGGACAGCACCACCGTCAGGGGCGTTTTCAGCTCATGGCTGGCATCGGACAGGAACTGCTTCTGCTGCTGCCACGCACGGGCCACCGGCCGCGTCACCGCACCGCTGAGCACATAGCTGCAGGCAAACAGCACCGCCAGCGCCACAAATCCGATGAGCAGGCTGCCGGTCAGCAGGCCGCGGAGGGTGGCCTGCTCCAGCGTGCTGTCGGTAAAGGCGATGCGGGTGGACAGAAGCCCCACGCTCCGCAGATAGCGCAGGTGGTAGTCCGCCAGCACGCCCTCGTCCTCCTGAGTCGACAGGGCGGCGGTGACGATGTCCGCCAGCGCTGACTTGTCCGTCAGGTCGTAGTAGCCGTTGCCGGAGACGCGGACGGTGCCGCTGGCGTAGACCTCCGCCACGAAGCAGGGCAGGGTGGACCCATCCGGCTGGGACAGGTCGTAAACGCCGGTCCGGACGGCCTCCTCCATCTGCTGGCGGACGCTGCGGGACAGGGCGGAGCGGGCAAAGAAGAACACGGCGGCGAACACGGCCAGCAGTACGCAGAACACCATACCCATGTTCAGGCCCACCACCTTCCAGCGGAGACGGCGGATCATGATACCGCCTCCTCCAGGCAGTAGCCCACCATGCGCAGTGTTTTGATCTGTACGCGGGAGCGCAGATGGGCCAGCTTCCGCCGCAGGAAGGAGATGTAGACCTCCACATTATTATCCTCGGCGGCGGAGTCGTAGCCCCATACCTTTAAGATCAGCTGCTCCTTGGATACGATCTGGCTGCCGTTTTTCATCAGCAGCTCCATGAGGTCGTACTCCCGACGGCTCAGCCGGACGGACCGGTCGCCGCAGGACAGCAGAAACGTGGACTGCTGGAGATGCAGGTCCCCGAAGACGGTGGCGCCGCTGTCCGCCGTCTCGCCGCCCCGCCGCAGCAGGGAGCGGATGCAGGCCAGCAGCTCCTCCGTCTCAAAGGGCTTGGTCAGGTAGTAGTCCGCGCCGCAGTCCAGACCCCGCACCCGATCGCTGAGATCGCTGCGGGCCGTCAGCATCAGCACCGGCACCGTCTCGCCGCCGGCGCGGAGCTGCTGCAGCAGGGAAAAGCCGTCCAGCTCCGGCAGCATGGCGTCCAGCAGCACCAGATCGTAAATGCCGCTGCGGGCGTTGTCCAGGCCGGACACGCCGTCATAGCTGACATCCACGGCGTAGCCCCGCCGGTGCAGCAGCTCCGCCAGCGTGTCCGCCAGACGCTTTTCATCCTCCACGATCAGAATACGCACAGGCAGCCCTCCTTTTTTCGCCTTGATTTATACCACAAAAGGGTGCGTTTTGCAAGGCCGGCTCCGCATGTGAAGGCACGCGGTCCTGCCGGCGTCTATTCGGCTGAAATGCGGCCGAAAGGATACCCCCATGCTGACGCATGGGGGTATCCCTGGATCTCTTCAGTTCAGGCCGGTCTCCGCCAGCGTCAGCAACTGCACCAGCGACGTCTCCTCCATGCGGTAGATGGTGGGATCGTCGTTGACGGTGACGTAGCGGCCGCCGCTGCCATCGGGCAGACCCACAGTCAGCGTCAGGGTGGACTCGGTGCCCAGCTCGTTGGTATAGGTCACCAGCGCCTGAGCGTCCGGCGCATCCAGCCCGCAGATAGCGGCGGCGCCCTCGGCGGGATCATAGTCCACGCAGGCGGTGACGGACAACCGGCCCAGCTCCTCCACCAGCGCGGCGGTGGCCTCCGTGACATCGCGGCTGCCCACCTTGCGCACGCCGTCCACCACGCGGATGTTGACCAGGACGTTCTCCCCGCCCTGTACCGCGGCGGACAGCAGGTTCTCCTCGGTAATGACCGGCAGCACCGGCAGCGCCGCCATGTCGTAGATGCTGCCGTCCAGCATCTGGAAGATCTTCACGGCGTTATCGGACACCAGGCGCACGGTGCCATCCTCGGCGCAGCGCATGTACCAGTCGCCGGACTCCGCCTGATCGCCCCGGGCAAAGGTCAGGGTCTCGCCGTCCGCCGTGACGGCCAGAGTGATCTTTGTGTCATCCAGCCCGTAGTCGGCCAGATCCTCCTCCGCCACCCGCACCGGCGAGGCCGCCGTCATGGCGGCAGCCGCCTCCACCAGCGCCGGCATGGCCTCCTGATCCAGCGGGAAGGTGGTGTCGTCCTGCCAGTACCAGGTCTCGTCCTCGCGGCTGAACCGCAGCACCTGGCTGTCGTCGGACAGCACCAGCGCCGTGATGCCCTCCGGCGGCAGCGCCGTCTGAACGGCGGCGTCCGCCTCCTTGCTCTGGGTGTCCGCGCCGCTGCCGCAGGCGGTCAAAAGCGCCGCCGTCAGCAGCAGCGCGATGATGGATACATAGCGTTTCATTGGAAAAATTCTCCCCTTTCTGCTCTGAGACCCCGACAGTATAACAGTTCTCCCTCAAAAAGTGAAGAACAAAACGTGAACAAATGCGATTTTACGGAAAAATCCACTTTACAAACCGGTTTTTTTATGGTAGCATTTCAAGGTACGCGACTATGTCGCATTGCCCCTTGCCTTAGCTGCGCGGAGCGATCCATCTCTCCCACGGCTCAGGATGCGGGCGTAATTCAAGAAAGGTGGAAACACAACTATGATGCTGAAAGACCAGAAGACCTCCATCATCGAGGCCAACCGTACCCACGAGACCGACACCGGCTCCCCCGAAGTGCAGGTCGCTATCCTGACCGAGCGCATCAACCAGCTGACCGCTCACCTGAAGGTGCATCCCCACGACTTCCACAGCCGCCGCGGTATGCAGATGATGATCGGTAAGCGCCGCCGTCTGCTGGACTATCTGGCCAAGAAGGACATCGAGCGTTATCGTGCCCTGATCGCCAAGCTGGGTCTGCGTAAGTAAGTTGAAACAGGGTGATGTGCGTGCGCGCATCACCCTTCTTTCACATTCTGTACCAGTCCGTATCCTCACCCTTAGCAGTTGAAAATGCGTCGAAACCGGCGGCTTCGGGGCATTTTCAAGTGCTAACGGCGACGGATCGCGGTACAGGATGCTAATTCACAAAAAAGGAGAAATGTCATGTCAACGATCATCACCAAGCGTCAATTCCCCCACTATCACAAGTACACCATGGATCTGGCAGGCCGTCCCCTCACGCTGGAGGTGGGCAAGCTGGCCGAACTGGCCAACGCCGCCGTCATGGTGGGCTACGGCGATACCCGCGTGCTGTGCTGCGTCACCGCCGCGCCCCGTCCCCGTGACGGTATCGACTTCTTCCCCCTGAGCGTGGACTTTGAGGAGAAGATGTACTCCGTGGGCCGCATCCCCGGCAGCTTCAACCGCCGCGAGGGCCGTCCCGGGGAGAAGGGCATCCTGACCAGCCGCGTCATCGACCGCCCCATCCGCCCCCTGTTCCCCTACGACTTCCGCAACGATGTGTCCGTGATGTGTACCGTCATGGCCGTGGATCACGACTGCTCTCCGGAGATCGCCGCCCTCATCGGCACCTCCGCCGCCCTGGCTATCTCCGACATCCCCTGGAACGGCCCTGTGGCCGCCCTGAAGGTGGGTCTGGTGGACGGCAAGCTGGTCTTTAACCCCGACGCCGAGCAGCGTAAGGTCAGCGATCTGGACGTCACCGTGGTGTCCACCGCCAAGAAGGTGGTCATGATCGAGGCCGGCGCCAACGAGGTGCCCAACGATGTCATGTTCGAGGCCATCCGCTCCGCTCACGAGGAGAACCAGAAGCAGATCGCCCTCATCAACCAGATGGTCAGCGAGATCGGCAAGCCCAAGTTCGACTACCCCCACGCCGACTTCGATCAGGAGCTGTTCGACAAGATCGTGGCCGCTACCATGGACGACGCCAAGGCCGCCATGGATACCGACGACAAGAACGTCCGCGAGGCCCGCTGGAACCAGCTGATCGAGAAGTGGCACGAGCTGTTCCTGGAGGACTATCCCAACATGGATCAGTATCTGGACGAGATCACCTACAAGTTCCAGAAGAAGATCGTGAAGGCCTGGCTGCTGGAGGGCCACCGCGTGGACGGCCGCCAGAAGAACGAGATCCGCCCGCTGGACGCCGAGGTGGGCGTGCTGCCCCGCGTCCACGGCTCCGGCCTGTTCACCCGCGGCCAGACCCAGGTGCTGAGTGTGGCCACGCTGGATACCCTGTCCGCCAACCAGAAGCTGGATACCATCTGGGAGGAGACGGAGAAGCGCTACATGCACCACTACAACTTCCCCGGCTACTCCGTGGGCGAGGCCAAGCCCGCCCGCAGCCCCGGCCGCCGCGAGATCGGCCACGGCGCGCTGGCTGAGCGCGCTCTGCTGCCCGTCATTCCTCCGGTGGAGGAGTTCCCCTACGCCATCCGCGTGGTGTCCGAGGTGGTTTCCTCCAACGGCTCCACGTCTCAGGGCTCCATCTGCGGCTCCACGCTGGCCCTGATGGACGCCGGCGTGCCCATCAAGGCCCCTGTGGCCGGCATCTCCTGCGGCCTGATCCAGGATGACGACGGCTCCTTCACCACCTTCATCGACATCCAGGGCGTGGAGGACTTCCACGGCGAGATGGACTTCAAGGTGGCCGGCACCAAGGCCGGTATCACCGCCATCCAGATGGACATCAAGAACGACGGCCTGTCCCACGAGATCATCAAGGAGGCCCTGGAGATCACCCGCGACGCCCGCTATGCCATCCTGGACGAGATCATGCTCCCCTGCATCTCCAAGCCCCGCCCCGACGTGGCCGACACCGCCCCCAAGATGGTGAAGATGAAGATCGACGTGGACAAGATCCGCGAGGTCATCGGCTCCGGCGGAAAGACCATCAACAAGATCATTGCAGATACCGGCGTGAAAATCGACATTGAGGACGATGGCCGCGTGTTTATCCTCTCGCCCGATGCGGAAGCCTCCGCTGCGGCGAAGAAGATGATCGACACCATTGTCAAGGATATAGAGGTCGGTGAAGTATTCCTCGGCAAAGTCGTGAACATCCTGCCCATCGGGGCACAGGTTGAGCTCAAGCCCGGCAAAAAGGGCCTTGTGCATATCAAGAACCTCGACAACAAATTCGTGGAGCGCGTGGAAGACGTCGTCTCCATCGGCGATGAAATCCTCGTGCGCGTCATTGACATCAAGCCGGACGGCAAGATCGACCTGACCCGCAAGGGCCTGCTCCCGAACGACAGCAGGAAGAACGACAGGCAGTAATTACAAAAACAGAAATGCGTTTCGGGAGGGGTATTTCCCCTCCCGCGCATCGTATCAAAACCGGCAAACGCCAGTTTTGCGGATTTGACGCATATGCCGCCGAATCCGAAGCCGGCCACCGTAGATTCGGCCTCCGGCTCCCTAGAATTTTATGGCTGCCGCGTAGAAGGAGGGGGACGCCTTCTTCCGCGCAGCATCCCGCCTCATAATTCCGCCCCACAGTGAATACCATAAACCGAGGATACGGACATGCGGGGAGGATGCTATGAAAACGCGGAGACGGAACGGGGCGCTTGTAAACCTGTCTCTTATACACATCTCCGAGCCCA
>OJPW01001836.1_pt1 | contig 10316 bp, 10 predicted proteins | sample 1598571 | NCBI WGS metagenome assembly OJPW01 (sample SAMN03922493, study PRJEB24848) | human gut metagenome | isolation source: stool sample | host: Homo sapiens | place: Germany | collected 2011-05
GTTTCAGCTTGTTCCAGTATTTTCGCCCGGTGTTGTAGTCAGGGCTGTCTGTCAGCACGCCGACCACATCCACGACGGAGAAGTACCATTCCTCGCGTTCTGCATCCCACGCCACGCGGATCTTCTGATCCTCGAAAAGCTGAATCGCGCTATTGTCCGGTGATTTCATCTGATCCCCCCATTCTGAGCAAGTCATACTCTCTTTGCCACGTTACCACTTGCGATAGACTTTACATTTCGCTTATTGAATAACATTGTATCACATGAATCGAGCATGTGCAACCGGAAAATGATCTGACAAGGAAAACCACTCCACTTTTTCACACGTGTCAGGCATTGCGTTTTTTATCCATATGTAGTATAATTAAGCAATAAAAATGGCGTAATCCCAACGTTTTTCGGGTGGGACATAGCGATTTGCCGGATGCACTGAAATACCCCCGCTTTGCACACTGCTGCGGCGGAGCTGATAGGAACGAAATGCCGTGTATAAGAGATTTTGGAAACGATTGATTGATATATTGCTGTCGCTGGCGGGGTTGTTCCTCGCCTCGTGGCTATATTTGCTCATCATGATTGCCATCGAGATCGATGACCCCGGCCCGGTGTTCTTTTCTCAGAAGCGGGTGGGCATCCATAAAAAATATTTCCAGCTCTATAAATTTCGCAGCATGAAGATGTCCACGCCCCACGATATGCCGACGCATCTGCTGGAAAATCCGGAACAATACATCACGCGCGTTGGAAAATTCCTGCGCAAAACATCTCTTGACGAGATTCCGCAGCTCTGGAATATTCTTCGGGGCGACATGAGCGTTATCGGCCCCCGGCCTGCCCTCTGGAATCAGGAGGATTTACTGGCGGAGCGGGACAAATACGGTGCCAATGATGTGAAGCCCGGCCTTTCCGGCTGGGCGCAAATCTGCGGCCGGGACGAACTGGAGATTGCGGACAAGGCCCGTCTGGACGGCGAATATGTGCAGCGCATGAGCTTTGCCTTTGACTGCCGCTGCTTTTTCGGGACGGCCATTTCCGCCCTGCGTGGTGACGGTGTGGTCGAGGGCGGCACAGGAGAACTGCATAAAGTGGAGAGCAAGAAATGAGAATTCTAATCGCAACCAATCATTCCTATATGTTCTACCGCTTCCGCAAAGAGCTGGTGGAGGCGCTGATGCAGGAGCATGAGGTCATTCTCAGCACGCCCTTTGTGGGCCACGAGGACGATTTGCAGGCCATGGGACTTCGCTGCATCGGCACAGAGATTGACCGCCGCAGCATCAATCCTTTCAAGGACATGAAGCTGCTGAAAACCTATCGCAAGATGCTGGACGAGATCCAGCCGGATCTGGTCATCACCTATTCCATCAAGCCCAACATCTACATGGGCAGCGCCTGCAAGACCAAGGGCATTCCCTATGTCACCAATGTGCAGGGACTCGGCACGGCGTTTGAAAAACCAATGCTGTCGAGTGTGGTGTCTGTGATGTACCGCAGCGCTCTGCGGAAGGCCGGAACGGTGTTCTTTGAGAATGAGGAGAACGCCCAGTTTTTCTTACATAAAAACATCATCTCCGCCCAGCAGATGAAGGTTCTCCCCGGTGCGGGCATCAATTTGGACGAGTATCCCTATGTCCCCATGAAGGATGACGGCGTTTGCAGTTTCCTGTTTGTAGGGCGAATCATGAAGGAAAAGGGCGTGGACGAGTTTTTTGCCGCCGCGAAAACTGTCAAGGCGGAGCTTGGCGAAAAGGTTTCCTTTGATGTGGTGGGCTTCTACGAGGATGCCTACAAAGAAACCGTCGACCACTTGGTCGCTGACGGTGTCATCAACTTCCACGGCTTCCAGACGGACGTGCATCCGTTCTATGAAGCGGCGGATTGTGTCGTGTTGCCCTCCTACCATGAGGGCATGTCCAATGTTTTGCTGGAGGGTGCCGCCACGGGCCGCGCCCTTATCACCAGCGATATCCCCGGCTGCCGCGAGGCAGTGGAGGATGGCATCAGCGGTTATCTCTGCCCCGCGCAGGATGCAGAAGCATTGACGAATTTCTTCCGTGAGTTTGCTGGCAAAACACATATTGAACAGGAGCAGATGGGTCGCTGCGGACATTCCCTCATCGAGCGGAAGTTTGACAAACGCATTGTGGTGGCGCAGACCATAGAGGGACTTATGCTTCCTGTGACAGCGGGGGACTGAGAATGCGGCAACTGATTTTACTTTATTGGGGCTGCGTCTTTCTGATGTACTTGTCCCAAGTCTATTATCCGACGTCTGCGCAGTTAGAGGGGCCTCAGACCGGACGTCGGCACTTCATGCTGCGCAAAGCGGACATCTTCATGATCGCTGTGATCGTGTGGATGACGTGCTTTTCGTTTTTGAGGACGAGCTATAACGACACGGGAAACTATATTTATTTCTGGCGTAATGCGAAAAATGTTAAAGACTTTATTGCGAATGGAGGGCTTCTTGATTTAACAGGCAATCCTCTTTCACTGTTTTGGGAATCATTTGCGCACAGCTATATAAGTAATTATCATATATACTTTCTTCTGCCTGCATTTCTGAGCAGTTTTGCGGTTGCAAAACTCTTGAAACGATACTCCGTTAACCCAGCATTTAGCCTACTGATTTTCTTCTCTGTTGGTACATACGTCATGTACATGGCAGCAATGAAACAGTGCTTTGCAATGTTTTTTTTGCTGCTGAGCATTCCTTATGCAGAAGAAAAAAAGTATCTTCGGTTTTATGCGCTGGTTGCGATTTCAATCTTTTTTCATACGCATGCATTTATGTTTGCAATTCTTCCGCTCTTATTCAGTAAGCCTTGGGGAAAGACTACTTGGATTGGATTGGCGGCGGTTATGTTTGCGATGGCTACTTATGACAAAACGCTTGGTGCATTTATGAACTATGCGCAATCTATTGGCGCGTTGGTTGATGAGGGTGAGCTGTTTGATGGACACCAAATCAATTTTCTACGGATTATTGTTTATTGGATGCCTTCACTTTTGGCGCTGGCGTTCCGTGGACGCCTATTCAAGAATTCTACACGAAGTGAAAATCTTTTTGTAAATATGTCCATTGTGTCTTCAATGATTTTAACCTTGGGTATGGTTCAGGCGGCTAATCTCTTTGCGCGAATGGCTGCCTATTTTGAAATTGCTACTGCACTTGCAATTCCATGGATGATAAAAAAACTGTTTACAAAACGGTCTGCGCAATACGTAACAGTTTGTGCAGTAGTGCTTTATTTTGGCTATTTTTTGTATGAGTTTGCTGTGTCCAAAAATTTTGGTAGCGACTATTCAGCGATTACACTTTGGCAGTTCATTTTGGAATTGGTACGCCCCAAATAATCGCTGTCATGGAGGCAGTTATGCAAAATCAAAAACCACTGGTATCTATTATTGTTCCAGTATATAAAACTAAAGAATACCTTAATCAGTGTGTTCAAAGTCTTTATACGCAGACCTATTCCACTATAGAAATTATCTTGGTGGATGATGGAAGCCCGGACGAATGCCCTGCAATTTGCGATGAACTGGCTAAGTCTGATACACGTATTCATGTCAGACATAAAGAAAATGAAGGCGCGGCCATTGCACGAAAATCAGGTTTAAATGTTGCTAATGGTGCGTATGTGCTTTTTGTGGATAGCGATGACTGGCTTGATGCGAATACTGTGTCTGAGTGTATCAGTACAGCACTCAGAGAAAATGCCGATTGCGTTATGTTCGGATATGTACGAGAGTATCCGCAAATAAGCATTCACAACCCATTATTTCCACAAAGCTTCTCTTATGATTTAGCACAATCGGAAAAACATGTACACCTCCGAGTTGTAGGCCCGATTGATGAAGAACTTTGCGAGCCGCAACGAGTCGATAATCTTTCCCCTTTCTGTATGCGCTTGATGAAAACGGATATTGCCCGTAAAGGGAAATTTGTCAGCGAACGAATTGTCGGCACATCTGAGGACACGATCTTCAATCTCTATGCACTTGATGGGTGCAAGATCAGCTACATCAACAAATGCTTCTACCACTACCGCAAATCCAATGCTCAGTCCATCACCACGCAGCACAAGCCTGATCTTGCAGAAAAGTGGGACGTGATGTATGGCATCATGCAGGAGTATATAGACGGTTCCGGTCGGGCGGACGAGTATCATACGCCTTTTCTGAACCGAGTTGCCTGCGGCATGATCGGTCTTGGCCTGAATGAAATCGGCAGCACGGAAAGTATATGGAAAAAGTCGCAGCGCCTTCGTGCGATATTGGATAAGCCGTTATATAGGGAGGCGTTCAAGCAGTTGGATACCTCATACTGCGGTGCAAAGTGGAAGCTGTTTTTCCTGCTCTGCAAAAAGCGCTGGACATTTTTGCTGGCAGTACTGCTGCAAATCATGAATTATCTGCGGTCGCGGATGGCTGCATAAGGAAGTGTACTATGGCAAAGGTTTCGATTATCATGGGCATCTATAACTGCGCGGCGACGCTGCCGGAGGCCATCGACTCTATTCTTGCGCAGACCTTTCCGGATTGGCAGCTCGTGTTGTGTGACGACGGCTCAAAGGATAACACCTACGCTGTGGCAAAGGCATATCAGGAAAGAATACCCGATAAGATCATTCTCCTTCAGAATGAGCAAAATATGGGGCTGAATCACACGCTGAACCGCTGTTTACAAGCCGCTACCGGTGAGTATGTGGCACGAATGGACGGAGACGATGTTTCCCTTCCGAGCAGGCTTGAAAAGGAAGTTGCATTTTTGGACGCACATCCTGAATATGCCATTGTCAGCACCCCCATGATTTTCTTCGACGAAAGCGGCGATTGGGGGCGAAGCTATGCCATTGGGAAGCCTACAAAGCGTGACTTTATCAAGCATAGTCCGGTTCATTGCCATGCGCCCTGCATGATCCGCCGAGAGGCGTATCTGGCGGTGGGAGGCTATACTGAAGATAAGCGGATGCTCCGCTTTGAGGACGTTAATCTCTGGTACAAGCTCTACGCCAAGGGGTATACCGGCTATAATCTGGACGAGCCGCTTTATAAAATGCGGGATGACCACGCGGCTGCAAACCGTAGAAGTTTGAAATCCCGCATGAATGGCGTGTATGTAACTTATGTAGGCTTCAAGCTTTTTCAGTTTCCTTGGTATATGTATGGATACGTTGTGGTTGATTTTTTGATGCACTTTATTAAAGGAATTATGCCAAAATGGTTGTATATGAAGTTCCACAGGAAAGCAGCAAAGACATGGTAAAGGAGAACTGTGCGATGACCAAAAGTCCCAAAATATCCGTGATTATTCCTGTGTATAACACAGAAAGGTATCTACCTCGTTGCCTTGATTCTGTACTTAGCAATACACATAAAAATTTAGAAGTAATCTGCGTTAATGACGGAAGCACAGATAATAGCATAAATATATTGGATAACTATAAAGCCTCTGATGAACGTGTTATCGTGATAAATCAGGAAAATTCGGGTGTCTCCGCAGCTCGTAATGCGGGGTTGAATGTGGCAACGGGCGAGTATATTGCATTTATCGATTCTGATGACTGGGTGCATCCGCAGTATTTTGAAATTTTGCTTTTCGCAATGAGCTGCAAGGACTCTGACGTTGCAGCGTGTCAGTATTCACAAGTGAGCGAAGAAAGTGATGACCTTATAAAGCCGCTGACGTACAAAAAGGAAGATATATTTTGTACTACAGTTGCTGAAGCGATTCGTGATAATTATATAAAGCGAGCAGTCTGGGGACGACTTTATAAGCGAGCGCTTGTAAGTGGGAAGTTTGAAACTGGACTAACTTGGGGAGAAGATGCAGTATTTAACTATTGTACCTTAGCGACAAATGCACTATCTGCACCGTTCTCACGCACTAAACTTCCACTATATTTCTATTTTTCACGAGAGACATCAATTACAAATACCGTGAGTTCAAAGCGTTATTTGGAGTTGGCCAAATGGTATCTTGAAAACTGGAGCAATGAGCGATTTTCAAAAGAAGTGCAAACTGTTTTACTGGAGCAAGCAGCAAAGGAGTTGCTGATATTCAGATACAGAGAGGCGTTTAGTACAAATCCAATTTGTGTAGACGAATTAATAAAACGGTGCAGAGCCTACATAGCTAAAGCAGGTATTCTCCCACTCAAGAAACGTGCACTATACAGCTTGATGTTTGCATGTCCGCCCTTATATAGACTTTTCCGCATTGTTAATGACCCCACGATGCTTCAATGGGAAAAGCAGGCACGGTCAGAATGCCAATCTTGAAAGTGTAATAACATGAAAAAGATTCTGTTTCTTATCCATGACCTCAGCCAGGGCGGCGCCGAAAAGGTGCTGGTCAATCTGGTCAATAACATGGATCGGTTAAAATTTGATATCTCTGTAACGGTGCTTTTCGGCGGCGGCGTGAATGAGCAGTTCCTCGCGCCGGCCATCCATTTCCGTGCGGTATTTTCCAAAGAATTACCGGGTAACAGCAAGCTCATGAAGCTGCTGACGCCGGCACAGCTACACCGCATGTGCGTGAAGGAGCATTACGATATTGAGGTCTCCTATCTGGAAGGTCCTTCTGCGCGCGTTATCAGTGGTTGCCAAGACGCGAATACCAAGCTCGTATCGTGGATTCACGTGGAGCAGCACACGATGGAGCGTCTGTCAGGTTCGTTCCGCAGTGAACGCGAGGCACGCAAGTGCTATGACCGCTTTGACCAGACTGTGTGCGTTTCGCAGTATGTCCATGATGACTTCTGCCGCATCCTGAATTTCCAGAAGCCATGCCGTGTGCTGTACAACACGGTGGAATCCGAGAAAATACTGGCTCATGCAGATGATACCGCGCCAGAGTTGATGGATGACGGGAAAATACGGCTGATGGCGGTCGGAACGCTGAAGGAATCCAAGGGCTATATGCGGCTGCTGTCCATCATCAAGCGTCTGCATGATGAGAAGTATCCCGTCCATCTCTACATCCTTGGTATCGGTCCGCTTCAGCAGGAGATGGAACGATATATTCAAGCAAGTGACCTACAAGAAGCTGTCACCTTGCTCGGCTACCAGACCAACCCCTATAAGTATGTCTCAAAGTGTGACCTTTTTGTCTGCGCCAGCTTTGCAGAGGGATTCTCTACTGCGGCCACTGAGGCGCTGATCGTTGGAACACCTGTCTGCACCGTTGAGGTCTCTGGCATGAAAGAAATGTTGGGTGAACACAACGAATGGGGTATCGTGACTGAAAACAGCGAAGAAGCCCTGTATCAGGGAATCAAGGATTCGCTCGACTATCCGGACAAGCTTGCCCACTATAAAGAAAAGGCTATCGAGCGAGGCAGGACCTTCAGTACGGAGAACACTGTCCGTGCGGTGGAGGAAATGTTGCTGGAGTTGTGAGAAAATAACATGACTGAAACAGTAAAAATATCTGTAATTATCCCAGCTTACAATGTTGAACCTTGGATCGAGGCGTGCCTCGAAAGCGTTTGCAATCAAACCTACCGCGATTTGGAGATTATTGTCATAGATGATGGATCGACTGATAAAACTGGAGCAATTATCGATTCATATGCAAATAAAGACCGCCGCATCGTCGTAACCCACCAAGAGAATTCTGGCCTTGTTGCAGTACGCGAGTTAGGGATTAAGATCGCCAGCGGTCAATACATTGGGTTTGTAGATGGCGATGATACGGTTGAACCGGATATGTATGAGCGTCTGCTTACAAATGCAATAAGCTATCAGGCCGATATTTCGCATTGCGGTATGCTTTTTTGCACTGCGGATGGACAAGAGAACCCGCACTACGGTACGGGAACAATCCGTGTTCAAAATAATTATCAGGGGCAAAAAGAGCTCCTTGAAGGCGTACAGATTGAACCATCGCTGTGCTGTAAGCTGTATCGAGCAGATGTCCTATACAATAGCTGTCTCGATCTGTCTGTTCTCAATAATGAAGATCTATTGCGTAATTTCGTCGCGTTTCAGCGAGCCCGAAAGAGCGTATACGAAGATTTTTGCGGATATCACTATATGCAGCGCGAGAATTCCATGTCGAAGGATCGCAGCAAGGTGATACAAGCATCACGGAACATTTTTCGAGCCAGACAGCTAATCGCCGCAAATGCCGACAATGATATAAAGCCATTTGCGATGTCCAGTTGGCTTGGCTGTACAGTAACGGCAGTAAATCAGATGATGTACAACCAAAGCACAGAGACTATTGCATACTGTCAGGAGTGCCGTGCTTTCCTTAAAGAGCACAGAGGAGAACTACACTACCTCATTAAACGTCAACGGGTTGCGGCTTTGAGTATTATTTATGCTCCGAAACTACATATGCTGCTGTACAAATTATATCAAAAGGTGAACAGACGATGATTTCAGTGATTGTTCCCATTTATAGGGTCGAGGACTATTTGGATAAGTGTGTGCAGTCAATTGTTGCACAAACCTACACAGATTTAGAAATCATCTTGGTGGACGATGGTTCGCCTGATGGTTGTCCGGCTATGTGCGATGCATGGGCTGAAAAAGATCGAAGAATCACAGTCGTTCATAAGCCAAATGGAGGACTGTCTGATGCGCGCAATTCCGGCTTAAATATAGCTAATGGCGACTATATTTCGTTTGTTGATAGCGACGACTGGATCGCTCCAATGATGTTGGAAACCATGTTGAGCGCACTAGTAGAAGCGGATGCCGATATTTGTTCCTGCGGCATTATAAACGCCTATGAGGATGGCTCTACACAATCATGGAAATTACCTTCATTGAACGGAAGTCCAGAGAGCTTTCTTCGCGCATTATATTCAGATACAGCTGTGCCAGTAGCAACTTGGAACAAGCTGTATAAAAAGAAGTTATGGACTGAGCTCCGCTTCCCCAAGGGGAAGATATGCGAGGATGCTTTTACAACCTACAAGCTGATAGATTCATCAAAGAAACTAGTGCAAATTCCGGATGAATTATATTACTATCGAATTCGCAGCGGAAGCATTATGACCAGTTCTTTCCGTTTGGCACGTATGGATGAGGAAGAAGCATGGCGCTGTAATTATGAGTTCATTGCAGAGCGATATCCAGTGCTAAAGAACGTCGCATTTGACTTTTATCTTCAAAAGGTGAATATAACCATTCACGCAATCGGCGCGGATCAGCGGCCTGAATTCCAGAAAGAATTTGATTATCTGAAAAGAGTATTAAAAGCGAATCTTTCATATGTCCTATTCCATAGCAGCCTGTCATGGAAATACCGAATTAAGTTTATATTGGATTTTATCCGGTTATAGAAAATAGGTGGAGAATTATGTATGCCCCAGAGTTTTCAGTTATTATTCCAATGTTCAATGCTGAAAGTACTATTGAGCGTTGTCTGGCTTCGCTTCAACAGCAGACATTTTCTTCATTTGAAGTAATTGTTGTTGACAATGGCTCCACAGATAGTTGCTCGGATACAGTAAAGAGATATACGATGTCAGATTCACGGTTTCGCTGCATTTATTTCAGCGAGGTGCAGGGACCATCTGGGGCAAGAAACCAAGGGCTTACCCAGGCTCATGGCAACTATATTGCATTTGTGGACAGCGATGATTGGGTATCCGCGGATTATTTAGAGAAGTTGTATCGCAGATTCTCAGAAGCTAGGGCAGATGTTGTATTTATCGGGTATACCAGAGTTACAGAGTCCGGAACAATAATTGAGACGAAAACTCCGACGGTACAGCCTGCTTCTCTTTTGGAACAGATAGTTCAGCTCCAAATGCAAGATATGTTTGGCTATACATGGATTAAGGCTTTTCGCAGAAATGTGGTAGGAAAACACAGATTCAGGGAAGATATTAATTTGCTGGAAGATGAGATTTTCACCTGTGAAGTAATACGTGAATGCAGTTCGGTTACTTGCTTGCAAGCTCCCCTTTACAACTATGTCTGCGGCTCTGAAAAGTCTCTTATGGGACGGACACATACGGATTACTGCCGGAAAAATCAAATTGCTTTTGAAGCATGGGAAACCTTGCTTTTGGGGAGTCCAGCGGAGCAAGAACTTGGTGCAATCGCTGAAAAATTGCTGACATCCTGTCAGTATTATGGATTTGAGCGGGATATTAATCCGAAAGACTACTTTTCAGCTCTAGTTGAGTGTAATTTTTGGAAAATGTGTCGCAAAAAAACGCCATTTCTATTAGCTTTACAGCATGGTGACCTTGCGAAGTTGTTACACTTGAGAAGAATTTATCGCTGGAGGGTTGAAATAGCTCGTTTGGTACGGAGGTGAAATTTTGAACAACGTTTATTTTTACTTC
>OJPW01001838.1_pt1 | contig 10310 bp, 10 predicted proteins | sample 1598571 | NCBI WGS metagenome assembly OJPW01 (sample SAMN03922493, study PRJEB24848) | human gut metagenome | isolation source: stool sample | host: Homo sapiens | place: Germany | collected 2011-05
ACGAGATTGCCTCTTGTCTCGTGGGCTCGGAGATGTGTATAAGAGACAGGACTGAGAGGTTGCTGCAAATTTGATACGACCTCTCCGTCTCGGCGCTCCGCCGAGCCACCTCCCCTGAGAGGGGAGGCTTGGGAACTGCACATTCCCATGGGCTTCCCCTATGAGAGGAAGGTTTTTTCACATCACATTCTCCACCGTCGGCAGTTCCATGCGGCGGATGTGTTCGAGGCGGGCGGTGAGTTCGTGGCAGGCGGCGAGGTAGTCGTCGAGGTCTTCGAGGCGGATGAACTGCTCGAGCTGCGCGAACAGCGCGATGACCTCATCGACCTCCTCGTGGTGCAGAAAGATCCCGAGGATCCGCTCGCGCCCCTCCCAGACCTCCTTCGCCTGCCGCAAGGACGCGGCCGCGCCGGTATAGTCCTCCGTCTCCGCCTGGCGGATGGAGCGCTCGAGCAGCTCGTTCGTCTGCGCGCCGGACGCGCGCACATAGAAAAGAGAAAACAGCCCCACCGCAAGGCAGAGCGCAAACACCACACAGGCGATCAGAACATGCTTCATGCCGGATCCTCCTGCATGGCCGCGAAATAGAGCTTGCCGCCCGGCTCGCTTGTGAGCAGGTACACGTCCTGCATGCGGCAGTTGTAGCTCTGCAGGATCCCCTGCACCCATGCCTCGTCCTTGCCGAGCAGAGGCAGGTTCTGCTTCTGCAGGTGCCCGGAGGCGATCACCGTCACCGGCAGCTTCCGCGCGCTGGCCTGCACGCCCGCGTCCTTGGCGGACGCGGGCTCGTATTTCGGATACAGAAACGTCGAGATCGCGCCGCTCGTCTCCAGAATGGCGTACTGCACCTGCGCGAGGTCCGTCACGCCCTGGATGCGCAGGTACTCCGAAAGCTCGTCGGTATTGACCCGCGTTTTTTTGAGATTCTGCTGCAGCAGCCGCCCGTTTTCGATCAGAATGACCGGCTTGCCGCACAAAAACCGCCGCACGCCCACGCTCCGGTATGTCAGCACGGACAAGACCAGCTCCACGCTCAGAACGACCAAAATCGGCAGCAGCCCCGCCAGCAGCGGCGTGCCCGTCTCCTGCATCGGCACGGCGGCGAGGTTGGCGATCAGCATCGTCACGACGAATTCCATCGGCTCCATCTCGCCCAGCTGCCGCTTGCCCATGAGCCGCACGACCAAGATCAGCGCCAGATACAAGATCACGGCGCGAATGAGTGAAATCAGCATAGAAAAACCCTCCCTGCCCAGCATTCCCGCAAGGCAGGGAGGATATACCGTCTTCCGTTTTGTTCGTTTTATTGCTCGAGATACTTTTCGCAGACCATTCTCGCTTCCCGTGCGGTCGCTTCCTCGTCGATGCGGGCGAGGCGGCCTTCGCGGACGGTGATCCGGCCGTTCACGACGGTGTAGTCGACCGGGCCGCGGACGCCGACCGTGGCCAGCACGGCCTTCGGGTCATAGCACGCGCCGACGAGCTCGAGCCGGCGGCTGTCGATCAGAAACAGATCGCAGCACCTGCCCACGCTGAGACTGCCGATGTCATCGCGGCCGAGCAGCCGCGCGCTGCCGCGCGTGGCGATCTTGAGGAAGTCATAGCCGGACGGCGCTTCGCGGCTGGAGTTCAGCCGGTGGAGCAGGAAGGCCGTGCGCAGCTCCTCCATGAGGCTCGAGCCGTCGTTCGAGGCCGAGCCGTCGACGCCGAGGCCGACGGGCACGCCGAGCTTCAGCATGTCCGGGATGCGCGCGATGCCGGAGGCGAGCTTCATGTTCGACGCCGGGCAGTGGCACACGCCGGTGCCGGTCTCGGCCAGAAGCTTCAGCTCTTCGTCGTTAAAGTGGATGCCGTGCGCGTACCACACGTCGGGCCCGACCCAGCCGAGCGTCTGCATGAACGCCAACGGGCGCATGCCCTCGCGCGCGAGCATGTAGTTTTCCTCGTCCTTCGTCTCGCACAGGTGGGTGTGCAGGCGGACGTGGTACTGCCGGGCGAGGATCGCGCTCTGCCGCAGCAGCTCCGCGGAGACCGAGAACGGCGAGCAGGGCGCGAGCGCGAGCTGCCGCATGGAGCCGAAGGAGGGATCGTGATAGGTCTCGATGAGGCGGGCGGAATCCTTCATGATTTCATCCACCGTCTGCACCACGGAATCGGGCGGCAGACCGCCGTCCTTGACCGACAGGTCCATCGACCCGCGCGAGCAGTGCATCCGGATGCCAAGCTCCGAGGCCGCTTCAAACTGCGTGCCGATCAGATCGCCCGCGCCCGCGGGGAAGACGTAGTGATGGTCAAAGCAGGTCGTGCAGCCGTGCTTCATGAGTTCGCCCATGCCCGTCAGGCTCGACAGGCGCACGACGTCGGTATCGAGGTTTTTCCAGATCTCATAGAGCGTCTTCAGCCAGTCGAACAGCTCCATATTCTGCACCTGCGGCAGGTTGCGGGAGAACTGCTGGTAGAGATGATGGTGCGTGTTGATCAGCCCCGGATAGCAGAGCATATGGCTCGCGTCCAGTACCTCCTCCGCGGGCTTTTCCAGCTTCGGGCCGATGGCGCGGATCACGCCGTCCTCGGCGTAGAGGTCGACGTTTTCGTAGACCGTATCGCCCTCGTCGCAGGAGACGAGCTTCGAGATGTTGCGGATCAAAAGACGCTGCATGGCAAATCCCATCCTTTTTTCAGATAGTCCTATTTTACCACGCGTACGCGAAAAATCAACCTTTTATGCGATAGCGCTTGCGGGCCGCGGGCGGATATGATAGAATCGATGCAAGGTAAATGACATTTACGGAGGCGTACTATGACGCTCGGACAGAAGCTCAAAAAGGCCCGGCTCGACCGCGGGCTGACCCAGGCGCAGGTCGTGGGCGACCGCATCACGCGCAATATGCTCTCGCAGCTGGAAAACGACCTGGCCTCGCCGTCGGTCGGGACGCTGGAATATCTGGCGTCGGTCCTCGGCGTCCAGGCCGCGTGGCTGCTCGCGGATGAGAAGGAAGAGGAAGCCGCTGGACGCACCGAGCGGCTGCGCGCGTGCTACCGCGGCGGCGATTGGGCCGGGTGCCTGGAGCTTGCGCAGGATCTGCAGCCGGACGACGAGCAGGCGCTGCTGCTCGCGCTGGCCGCGGCGCAGTGCGCCCTGCACGCGCTGGAGGCCGAGCGCTTTGCCGCCGCGCAGCAGCTGGCGCGGCAGGCGCTGAGCTGGAACGAAGCGAGCCTGTACGGGCATGCGCAGGTCCGGCTGGAGATGCTCCGCGTCCTCGCGCGCTGCGCGGAGCAGACCGATGGGGACGCCGAGGCGGCCTTCGCCGCCTACCGCGCCGCCTATACCGAGCTGCAGCCCGCCGTGCCGTATCACCTGTGCATGGCCCGCTATCAGCTCATACAGGAGCATCTGCCCGCCGCCGAGCACGAGATCTGGTCGATCGCGGACCTGCCGGAATCGAGCCGCGCAGAATACCTCATCCTCCGCGGCCGGTTAGCCTGCAAAAAGGAGCAGTATGAGACCGCCGCGGAATACCTCCGCCAGGCCGACGCCCTCGGCCCCCTGCCCAAGCTCCTCGAGCGCGAGCTCTGCCAGGCCATGGAGCTCGCCAGCCGCGAGCTGCAGGACTACAAGACCGCCTACGAATACGCCGCAAGGCAGCTGAAGCTGTGACGGGCCAGAACCTCTCCGCCTCGCTACGCTCGGCACCTCCCCTTGACAAGGGGAGGCTTTGGACTTACGCAAACCCAAGGCTCCCCTTGTCAAGGGGAGCTGGCCCGCAGGGCCTGAGGGGTTAAGCCCCGCCGCAGCGGGCCAATGGCTTCCCCTGGGGGAAGCTGGCTCGGCGAAGCCGAGACTGATGAGGGCCGGGGAGCACTGGCAGATCGCTTTGCGGTTTCAGCAAAATCGCCGCTGCTCCCCTACCCTCATCCGTCTGCTCCGCTTCGCTCCGCATCCACCTTCCCCTCATAGGGGAAGGCATAAAACGCCCGGCTCCTATGGGGAGCCGGGCGTCTGTCTCTGTTATCTTCCGGTATAGGCGTTGGCCCAGCCGGTCTCGAGGGTCGCCCAGTCGCGCTGGGGGAGTTTGCCGGTCCAGGTCTCGACGCGGTCGCCCATGGTGCAGGTGTGGCTGTTGGTGGCTTCCATGATGGCCTCATAGAACCAGTCGGTCGTCTGCACATCCGGCCAGTCGATGCGGTCGGAGATCTTCATGTGCGCCTTCGACGGCTTGCGGCCGAGCGTGCGGTTGACGATGGCGCAGGCTTCGGCGCGGGTGATCTTGCTTTCGGGCTTGAACGAACCGTCGGAGTAGCCCTCGATCAGGCCGGCATCCTTCGCCGCCGTGACATAGGGTGCAAACCAGTCGGTCGTCTTCACGTCGGTGAAGTAGTTGTACACGGCAGAGCCGTTATTCTGCGTGAAGCTCACGGCGATCTTCGCAAACTCCGCGCGGGAGATCGGCGCATCCGGCCGGAACGTGCCGTCCGCGTAACCGCCGATCACGCCCATGCGGCTCAGAGTCGAAACCGCGTTGTTGTACCACTTGTCGGCCGAAACATCGGAGAAATCATTCTTCGAAGACCAGTATTTTGCTCTGGTGTCGTCGTCCAGCAGCCGGAAGAAGATCGTCGCGACCTCCGCCCGCGTGATCTTCCCGTTCGGGCGAACGGTGCCGTCGGAATAGCCGATCAGATAGGAATAGTGGTCGTCGGTGTTGGCCTGCAGGGCCGGGAGCAGGACGGCGGTGATGTCATCAACCTCGTCGCGCTTGGTCTCTACTACGGTCTCCTTGTATTTGCAGTATCTGCAGACGCGCGTGATCTCCCGCTTGTACGAGCCGTCAGACTGCAGGGCCCAGTCAGTTTCCGTGATAATATCAAAAGCGTTGTCCTTGTAGCCATCGGTGTATTTGTCATTGGCAGTGTCAATCGCGTGTTTTACCATCTTACCGTCTTGCCAGACGGGGGTGCCGTCGATCTTGACGGTGACAAGCTTATCGCTTTCTGTATTATTCTTTTGGACGGAGAACCATCTTGAGCAGGTGGTCGTATTGACAGGCCGATTTTCTGCCGTGGTGTCGTTGGTAAATACGTTGTGACCAGAGATATTGATTTCCCAATTGACAGTACGCCCGGTGTCTCTTGTAGAGTCAAAGTTTTTTATATTGAGCGGCTGCTTGTTATTCCCTGTGGAATTGACAGTGCAGCTATCAAAATTGATGGTTTTTGTTACATCATTTTCCTCATAATGACTATACACATTGATGAATTTTCCATCACCGTTAAAGGTGCAATCCTTAAAGGTAACGACATCACCATCTATAGAGTGGAAGCTATAGTAACTTTTATTATTTTTGGCGTAAGTTGGCGCATTGAATACTACGCCTTCATATTTGGCAGTTTTTGTACCGCCGTAAGTCATTATCCCGTTTACTGTGCAGTTTTCAAGAACAAAGTTGTCAATACCGATGAAACCCAAGAAATTCTCAGTTCCAACATAAAAGTTTATGTTCTTAAAGGTAACGGTTTCTTCTTTCGCTGTTCCGCGCCCATCAAAACTGTAGTCACCATTATATTCTGTACCGAATAGATCTGGATTCGGATTTTCTGCACCAATCTGCCAAACAGTCTCATTCCCCTTCCCTTCAAAGGTCAGGTTCTTTCCACTGTAATTGGGTTGATTTGCCGCAATAAATGTTGCATACTTACCTTCTCCCAATTGGATGGTATCGCCATCCTGCGCCTCTTTGATTGCGTCATCCAGCGTTTCATACCCTTTTGTTCCAATCCATGCGACATAGTTGCCCTCTGCCGAAACCGAGATCGGAACGACCGAGATCAGAAGCAGCAGCGAAAGAAGCAGGGATACAATCCGTTTTTTCATTTTTCCATTCTCCTTTGCATCTGTTTTGCCAAAACGGGACCGGCAAAACACTTCATCTGCATGTTTCTGCAGATGAAAAAGCGGATACCCGCTTTTGGCTTTTTGGGGTTGCGCCATAACAATACCACACGTTTCCTGCGGTTGCAAGGATCGGATGGAATTTTTGTGGAATTTTTATAAAGGGGAGGCGCAAAAAAGCCTCCCCTTTCAGGGAAGGCGGCACGGCGGAACGCCGGGACGGAGAGGCTGCAGCAGATTTACGACGACCTCTCAGTCACCTTCGGTGACAGCTCCCCTGGAAGGGGAGCCAAGGGGAGCCTTGGATGCGGGCTTAAAAACGCCTCCCCTTGTGAAGGGGAGGTGCCGAGCGAAGCGAGGCGGAGAGGTTATTCCTTGATCGCCTTGACAAACGCGGCCTTGTCTTCGGCTTTGAAGAAGGCGCTGCCGGCGACGAGGACGTTGGCGCCGGCGGCGGTGCAGAGCCTGGCGGTCCGGGCGTTGACGCCGCCGTCGACCTCGAGCTCGCAGGCCGGGTTGCGCGCGTCGATATACCTGCGGATCTCGGAGACCTTCGGCATCATGTCGGCCATGAAGCTCTGGCCGCCGAAGCCCGGCTCGACCGTCATCACGAGGATCAGGTCCACCAGCTCCAGATACGGCAGGACAGCCTCGGCCGGGGTCTTCGGCTTGACGCAGACGGCGGGCTTTTTGCCGCAGGCGCGGATGCGGCGGATGGCCTCAAGGGTATTTTCCCGCGTGTCGGCCTCGACATGGACCGTCACGATATCCGCCCCCGCCTCGCAGAAGCGCTCGACATAGCGCACGGGCCGGTCGATCATCAGGTGCACGTCCAGCGTCAGGTCGGTGATCTTGCGGATGCACGGGATCGGGGCCAGGCCGATGGAAAGATTGGGAACAAACAGGCCGTCCATTACGTCAATATGAACATACTCGGCGCCGGCCTGCTTGATCCTGCCGATGTCCCGCCCAAGATCGGCAAAATCGGCAGCCAGGATAGAGGGAGATACACGGATCATGAAAATGCCTCCAATACATAAAATAGCGCCGCACCGCCCTGCGGCCGCGGGCATAGATATGGTTGTGCGGCCGTGCGCCGGCAGGATGCTTCCGCTGTTCTCCTGCGCAGCCGGTCCGGCCGCCCGCAAGGGCCGCTCCGGCGGCCTTTGCGCTATTATACCGTGCGGCCCCGGCGGTTGTCAATCCGCCGCGCGTGTTGACTTTCCCTTCTATTTGTACTACTATTATTTTGAAGAAGTATCATAAGTGCTCCGCCGCCGCGGAGAAAGGAAAACTATGGACGAACAGAAAAAGAAGAGTCAGAAAAAGCGCTCGGTCATCCCGGTCTACGCGATCGGCGCGGTGTGGCTGCTATACGCCGGGAAGCTCAATACCTTCCGGGGCATCGTGTCGTGCGCCGTCGTGTCGGCGATCGTATATGGCATCCTGCGCATCGTGCTGCGCGGCAAAAAGACCGACACGCCGGAAGAAGCGCCCGCCGCCGCGCCGGAGCCCCAGCCCGCAAAGCCCGAGCCGCAGCCGCAGCCTGAGGCGGACAAGCTCCCGCCTGAGCTGCAGTCGGTCATCTACCAGGGCAAGACCTCCATCGCCAAGATCCGCCAGCTCAACGACGAGATCCCCGACGAGCGCATGAGCGCCCAGATCGATCTCATCGAGCGGCTGACCACGCAGATCTTCGACTGCGTGAAGGAGCATCCGGAAAAGCTCAAGCAGATCCGGCAGTTCCTCAACTACTACCTGCCGACCACGATCAAGCTCATGGAGCAGTACGTGAAGCTGCAGAACCAGAGCGTCAAGACCGAAAACATCACCGAGGGCATGCAGAAGATCGAAGACCTGCTCGACAAGGTCATCGTGGCCTTCCAGCGCCAGCTCGACGCGCTGTTTGAGTCCGACGTTGTCGACATCACCGCCGACATCCGCGTCATGGAGCAGATGATGGCCAGCGAGGGTTTAACAGAAAAGAAAGATTTTGCGTAAAACGCCACAAGCTATTATATATAGGAGGAACAAACGATGGACGAATATATCCCCCAGCTGACGCTGACCCCGGATCTTTCCGCGCAGGCGCAGCCGGAAGTCAAAAAGGAAGAGGACCTCATCACCAAGGCGCAGGCCGCGCCTGAGACCGGGCCGGACCTTTCCGCCCTCTCCCCCGCCGAGCAGCAGGCCGTGCTGAGCTTCGCGAAGCAGATCGATCTGGAAAACGCGCAGCAGGTGCTCGAGTACGGCGCGTCCGCGCAGAAGAACATCGCGGACTTCTCCGACACCGCCCTGGCCAAGGTCAAGACCGGCGATCTCGGCGAGATCGGCACGATGCTCTCCGGCCTGCTCGTGGAGCTCAAAACGCTCGAGGAGCCGGAAAAGAAGGGCATCGCGGGCCTGTTCCGCAAGGCAAAGATCAATTCCGAGGAGCTCAAGGCCCGCTTCTCCACGGCCGAGGTCAACGTCGACCGCATCTCCGGGGAGCTGGAAAAGCACAAGGTCACGCTTTTGAAGGACGTGGCCGTCATGGATCAGATGTATGACCGGAATCTGCAGTATTTCAAGGAGCTGACCATGTATATCCTCGCCGGCAAGCAGAAGCTGGCCGAGGCCCGCAGCACCACCCTGCGCGAGCTGCGCGAAAAGGCCGAAGTCTCGAACCTGCCCGAGGATGCGCAGGCGGCCAACGACTTTGAAAACAAGTGCGTCCGGTTCGAAAAGAAGCTCCACGATCTCGAGCTCACGCGCATGATCTCGCTGCAGACCGCCCCGCAGATCCGCATGATCCAGAACAACGACACCACGCTCGTCGAGAAGATCCAGACCTCGGTCCTCAACACCATTCCGCTGTGGAAAAACCAGATGGTCCTGACGCTCGGCATCGAAAATTCCCGCCGCGCCATGGAAGCCCAGCGGCAGGTCACCGACATGACGAACGCGCTGCTGCAGAAAAACGCCGACATGCTGCACATGGCCTCCGTCGAGACGGCGAAGGAATCCGAGCGCGGCATCGTCGACATGGAGACGCTCAAGCACACCAACGAGCAGCTCATCTCCACGCTCGACGAGGTCCTGCAGATCCAGACCGACGGCGCAAAGAAGCGCCAGGAGGCCGAGCAGGAGCTCCGCCGGCTCGAGGGCGAGCTGAAGCAGAAGCTTCTGCAGCCGCGCAGCTGAACATCTAATAAGGAGTAACCATGAAGTTCTTTCAGAAGACCGGCGTTGCGGTCGCCATCACCGTATTGGCCATCGCCGCGGCGCTTTTCATCGGGCTGTCCCCGGTCCTGAAGTCCGGGGCCGAGACTGCCCCTGTGCAGACCGTTTCCTCGCAGGACACGTCCGCCCAGACCTCCTCCGCCAGCCTCCCGGCTTCGGAGTCGACCGCCTCCGGCACAGCCGGAGACGAGACGATCTCCAACAAATACATCCGCGACGAGGCCGGGCTCTTCACCCGCAGCGCAGAGAACACCATCAAGGACTACAACGATAAAATTTATTCCAAGACCGGCTCGCACGTCGCCATCCTCACCACCGCGGATACCGGCGGCATGTCGCTCGAGGGCTACACCAACAGCGCGTTCGACGCCATGGGCCTGAGCGAGTACGACATGCTCTTCTCCGTCGACACCGACACCCAGACGTGGTATGTGACGACCGGCGCGTATGTGGCGGACTTTGCCGACAGCCGGCTCGAGTCGATCTTCAAGGACGGCTTCGCCGCCATCCTCGACACCGACGCGGACGAGGCCGCGAAGGACCTTTACAAGGACCTCTACAGCTGGTGCAAGTCGAACCTGACCGGCGCTGCCGCGCCGCAGGCGGAGGAGCCGGTCCAGCAGGCCGGCTATGGAAGGAGAAAAAGCGTGATCGGCACCATCATCACCATTCTGATCATCTTCTGGATCCTGAAGGCCATCTTCGGCTCCGGCCGCAGAGGCGGCGGAGGCGGTGGCGGCTTCTGGTCCGGCCTGTTCCTCGGCTCGCTGTTTTCGAACCGGCACCACCATGGTCCCGGCCCGGGCCCCGGCCCGCGGCCCGGCGGGTTTGGCGGCGGTCCGCGCCCCGGCGGCTTCGGCGGAGGGCCGAGGCCGGGCGGCGGCTCGCGCGGCGGCTTTGGCGGCGGGCGGGGCGGCTTCGGCGGCGGACGGCGGTAAGGTCCGTTCTGAAAAATTTTCCAGAATAGCGGCTTTGCTTGCGGACATACTAATTCCGAACCTTATGAAGGAGGAATATTTCGTATGAGTTTCGCAAACGAAAAAGCCAACCACGCCATCGAATGCCACGTGACCCAGTGCAACAACCACTGCGGCTGCGCCGACTACTGCTCGCTCGACAAGGTCTGCATCGGTACGCATGAATGCGACCCTGTCTCTTATACACATCTGACGCTGCCGACGATACTCCTTGTGTAGAT
>OJPW01001842.1_pt1 | contig 10280 bp, 9 predicted proteins | sample 1598571 | NCBI WGS metagenome assembly OJPW01 (sample SAMN03922493, study PRJEB24848) | human gut metagenome | isolation source: stool sample | host: Homo sapiens | place: Germany | collected 2011-05
CCGTGGTGGGCGCGACCCATGAGACCGGCATCAATGCCGAGGTCCGTCAGCGCGCGGCTGACATGAGCCCCTACCTGCAGGTGCGGGATGACCAACAGTATCCGCCGATGCTCCTGTTGCACGGTACCGCCGACACCGTGGTCCCCTATCATCAATCCGTCAAGATGCGCGACCGACTGGTCGAGCACGGCGTGGACGCGCAGCTGGTGCTAGTCGACGGCGCCGAACATGAGTACGATTTCTGGAGCCAGCAGGTCTTCGACGTGATCTTCGATTTCATTCGTGAGCGGAGCTGAACGTAAGGGCACACGGGCGCGTCCTTGTTTGTTATAGGTTGCCGAGTTCTCTTTTAGCCAATTTTGTTGGAGCCCCTATCTGCGTGAACATGCCATGACAGTTCTAGACTGTGTTCTAGGACTGTCAATCGGCAATGTGTATGAAAGCGTGATGTGATGGGTCAGACGGCGATTGATGGAGTTGAGGGACTTAATAGGGCCGGCGAAATCGGCGGATTCAGCGGTTCGCGGTCGGTGGCGTTGCCGCCTATACCATTCTGGCCGTGCTTACTTCGCTACTGTTGCAACGGCCGATCACCACGGAACTGTTGCTCATCGTCATGTGGATCACGCTGGAACTATGTGCGCTGACCATGTTGCACAGTTCCGGAGCTCTCGGGGCAACCGCTGCCATCGTTTTGGCCATCATCCTGCTGATTTTGCTTATCGCCGACATGGCCTGCTACCTCGCCTACTACCATCTGCCACCCATGCCCGCCTTCATCGACGGCACCGCACCACTGATTGCCGTAACGGTGTTTTCTGAGATTGTCGTGGCGATGATTGTGTAGGTCCGGGGATTTTGTTTGCTATTTCGTGTTATTCAATTGTGTCCCGAATATATATAGGCACTGCCAAATTTATGATTCCAATCTTTTCCTGCGGATCGGCTTAAGATAATTGACTCTGAAGGATTTCCAATCACCAAAAAACTTGTTGTCCGTTTCAGTTTGTTCCCCATTCCGGAATTTCTCACAGGTCAATTCAAGGGTGCATAGAAAATCCGCAACTTGTTCAAGCCGGTAGTCGCGTGGAGAAGCGTCACGATAGACAATGGCATCTTTGGAGAGTGCATACTCAATCCCGCCTCGCAGGGCATCAGTAACTATCTGTTGGCCACCGTCGTAATACACCTTGACAGTGCCATAAGAATGGAAATCCGAAAGATGCGCCAAAAGTAGATTAACAATATCGCGTTTGAGTTGCGCTTCAAAACGTTGGCGGTTATCGTCAAAATCACTTTTACGATGTACAAACGTCCGATATGTAATCGGCAGCCGCCGAGTCATGATAACGAATAAACCCAGAAGCCTCTTACGCTCCGATAGGCTCATCCCTTCGTAAGCATCATGCCCGGTAAGCAGCGGCCCAGCATGGAAAGGGACATCAGGAAGTCCATAGTCAGCCAACGACTGGCGGTACCGCTCTAAGGCAAGACTAATGTCCTTAGACTGGTCATGAAAGACAAGAGTAATTAAATAATATTCTGATCGTTTACCCCACTCACCGCTCTCATCAGCGAAGATGCTCAATACAGACGGCATCGCATCCCCCCGTCCCCGTTGACAAAAAATGCCGGGGGAGCCCCCCGGCGACTTGGAGCCTTTCTCGTTTCCGAGTAAAGCAATATATTTATAGCATTTTCAGCCCCTAGCCCGCAAGCCACAAACGGCTATTCCGCTGACAGCTGCTCATATTGTAGCCACGCCATCTACTGCAACATCATGTCACGGTGCTTGCGCCAACGGAACAGACGCTCACGATGGCGGTTCAGCGTGAAACGATCCCACATCTGGTCCTCGGCCCACTCAACCATGCCATCATGTTCTTCATCTTCGGGATTGCCCAAGGTATCAAGGAACCGCTCGAACCCATACACCCCGCCGACATCCTCCGGAGGAGCATCCCCCGCCCCATCCCAAAGCTGAGGATCCGCAACGTGCACGCTGCGGTAGGTACGCAGCAGCTTGATGTCATGGATCCAATCGTCACCATAATCGTAGTAATAGCGAGCGGTACGCGCCTTGGGAAACACGTCGCCCAGCTCGGTTTCCGAAGCAATGCGAACTTCCGGCAACGGCTCCACCGGCATATATTGTTCGTAGTTCGCCTCATGGTATGAGGGCTCTTCTCCCCACAATTCTTCCACTTGCACCTGCTTCCCATCCGGGAATGTGGCACAGAAGCAGAACAGATGCTCGCCGTGCCACGTAAAGCATTCCTGCAATACCGCATGCAAATCGAAGAACGTCAATGATGCCGGCACCAGAATCTCCCGCCAGCATTCGCGCCCGTCAAGGCGCAAGGCGACTCGGAAACGAAATGCCGTGTTGCCATTGCCTGCCATGAAGACTCCCTTATCAACGATGAAGTTATTATCACCGTAACAGAGTCCAGGGCAAACCACTGCATTACGAATCTGATTCGCGCCCTCAGAAAAGGCCGAATCATCTGTCCACAAGGACGAAAGAGCACGCCGTAAGTGTTTAGAACGGTTGTTACCTGTTCTAGAGTCATATGAGGTCAGTACTTTGGTGTTAGAAAGTCGCACTCCTCCTCAAGACCAACGCGACCTTGAACATCTTGCACAGATGCGTACCAGGCATCTTGTCAGAACAATCCGAATGGATCATATACGCGGTTCAGCGGAGCCTTGTCTATGGATTCCAGACCAAGTTCTCGGCGCTTATGGAGATACCAAAACTGGAAAATTAGATTTTTCTGAATTTCTTCGGGAAAACGTTCTCGATGAAATTATCGCTTGTTAGTTTTCAATAAGGTGTATACGCGAAAGCCGGGCCCTATGATGGCACAGGGTCACCGGCTTTCACTTCCAAACCACCCGCAGGCGGCCGGCTTCAAAGCTCATGATATCACTTACGTCACAGGATAGGCATTAGCGGCGAGTAACACTCCACCCGCTACAATCAGCAGTATGGTTGTTCCGCAAAAGCCAGCGTTGGCTCAATTCGAGGTCATGTTCGAAGGCACGCCGCTGATTCTCGAACGCGCCACCGATTACTGGGAATCAGGCCGAGTGAGTTCGGTGCAGGAGATCGCGCCGCAGCTGTATCACGCGCGGGTGGCCGGCAGCGACGATGACTATTACGACGTTGACATCCGCCTCGGCAAAGACGCTCACGGCGAGAACACCAATGAAGCAAACACCGATGGCCAAGCCACTACCAGCAGTAACACCGACCACGAATCCACAACCGACGACAATTCGATTCGCATACAATCCGCCGCGTGCACCTGCCCGTATCAGAGAACACCATATTGCAAGCATATAGGTGCCGTGCTTTACGAACTGCGCAAACAGCTCATTGGCGCGCACGGCAATCACCACAATGATGACACCGCCAACGCTCACGATGGCGTCATCGCACTCCCCCGCACCGTGCTGGATCCCATCCAGCAACACCTCGACGCGCGCGCAGAGCAAGGCAAAGGCCATCTGCTGTTCCTGTGGTCCGCCCAACTGCGCGAAGCCGCAAAGACTTTCTGCGCCCAGCCAGACGAAGAACGACCGCTAATCCCGCTGATCGACGCACAAACCATGCTCTCCGACACAATCCGCCGATGCCATGAACGTTTCATTATTCATATCGGTAAGCACAGCGATGCGTACAGCAAATCCTGTGACTACACAGAATTCATCAAAACCGTGCGGGCTATCGCGGGCAATGCCCTGCAATCCAGTGATTACGCGAGCGCATGCGGCAACCTGCGACTGTGCATACACGAAGTCCACGCGCTTCTGCTCTCGTCCGAGAACGATGATGGCTCCGAACCTTTGCTCACGCTTATGGATGATCTGGCGATGCGCGTGCGATGCTATATGGAGAATGTGGCGGAATTCGCCGACTCCTCTACCGCCGGCAAGGCATTGAACACCATTGCGCAGGCCGCGAACGACAAAGACATGCGGCAATGCGAACCATTGAACAGTATGTTGCTGATTTCCAGCGCGCTCGCTTTCGCCCAATATGACGACAAACGCATATGGGCCTATGACGTGATCGAGAACGCGATAACGCGTAATCTGGAATACTCGTTCAACGAAGAAAGCGAAGAAAGCGACGAGGACGACGAGGATGAGGATAACGAGGATACGAGCGAAGTAGACGACGAAACCGACTTCATTTCGGATGAATCGTTACACGTATTGCAGTTGTTCACACTCATGAGCGCCTACGACCTATACGCTCTATCCAACGATGACGCTGGACGCGAGCAGCTTCTGAAAGACTACCCGGAGTCAATGGCCCTCACGCTGATGAATGCTGCGAACATGATTCATGAAGGGCGCTTGCGTTCCGCATACATGCTCGCACAAGGTTTCCTTCTGTCGAGCCGGGATATGGAAGATGTCGATATCGATGCCCGGCATAACGGTCTGATGCCGGACCTGCTGCCCCATGGATGGCATACCATCATGGAATGCTGCGCCGAGGGACTCAATGACGTTGGCCTGCTCGCCAACGTGTATCGGTACTACATTCTTTCCTGCAACGACAGATCCGATACCCATTACGTGAGTAAACTACGCAATCTGTTACGCATCTACGGCGGTCTTAGCGCAGAAGAATGGCATGACGTGGCTGATGGGCTGGCCAGAGATTGCGCCCGGAACATCATCGACCGTATCAAGTACCAGCCGGAAATAACCACCAAAGGCGGTACACAACGTCACAGCAGTTGGCGCAATCCCGCTTATGAGAAGCTCATCGTGGATGAGCGGCTTTCGGACGCGGCCCTGATCTATTGCGTCATGGTCGATTACCCGCCGCTGCCATTGCTGCGCACCATCGCCATCGAACACCCCGAATCAGCAAAATCGATAATCCTCGACGCGATGCCATACGGCACCATGGGCACGCCCGTGTTCCGGTTTACAGTGGAACGTGGCGTCGACAATACATTGACGGCACGCCGCACCACATACCAGCAGATCGCCAAACAGCTGCGTCGTTTCGCCGCAGTGTTCGGCGATGAGGAGACCCGTGTGCTGGCACACGAGATCGTCGGGCGTTATCCGAATCGTACTGCGTTGCGGGAGGAGCTGGCGTTTGCGTTGTAGGGGCGACAGTGGCAACGCGGTACGGCATTCGGCACATATCCATTGACTATGCAGAGAAATGCCAGCCTGTTCTTCGCTGAGATTCCTGATGATATTGGTCAGCTGGCTGCAAACCCAGACCTTGGCCAAATGCTCATCCATGAGGAATCCCCTGCCTTTGGCATAGCGAACGACGACACCCAGCATGTTGAGCGCATTTTCAGCGCATTCAACATCATTTGCGTGCGCTTCGCGTGCATTTTCAGCACAATAATTCCGTCACATACCTTAATGGATGCAGCACTCCTTCAAACGCTGCTGCAGGCCTTCGTCCACCGCGAAAAGGTACAGACCGTGGACGCCGCGCTTGAGCAGGACATTCAACTCATGCTTCAAATTTTCTTCGGCAAAATCTCCTAAATCTTTGCGCTTATTGGTTGCCAGATAGTTTTGGCTGGCCTTTGCATCGAACACGATTCCCCCGTTACGATACGTCACCGAGGGTCCAATAATCACACCGGCATAGTTCAAATCAAACCCTTGGATGGTGAAGATGGAGCCAATCTCATCTATGGTGTACGGCTTCTCCGCCCAAGCCAGTTCTTTGTCGATGCCTTTCCTGCTTTTCGGAGCGGAATCTTCGAGCTGATAGTTCCAAGGCTTGCAGAATTGGTCAGAACTTATTGCGGAATGATCGAATCCATGGTCCTCCGCAAGTCCCATACGCCATACGCCGGAAGTATCGCGATGCAGTTCCACATTCCAAAAGCCATGCGGATCATTCTGATTCTCAGATTTCGCCGAATACTTCCAGTCATAGGTGGCCAACAAACGGGACAGTCCAGCCCCATCCCAACCATCGGGCTTCAGCTGGGCCTTCGCGTGAATGGCATTAAACAAATCAACCGGCGAGTCGAACACCTTAACGTCATAAGGTTCTCGAATCACTTCACCATCTGCGGCATACTCGCCCGTATCAACGGGCAAAGGACCGATACCTTTCCCCGAAGCGAATCGGTCAATCCACTGAATCATCGACTTACTCGCGGCAATACGGAATTGCTTTTTCAAATGGACATGCGCAACGTCCACGGAAATGGACGGCAGATGATATTCGGCGCCCAAATCAACCGCTTTGAATGCGCCGATTTTCCCGGTCGCACATGCGGTCTGAGTCGAATCAGAGTCCAGCTGAAGTTTTTCCAGCACCGCTGGGTCCCACTGCTGGCTGGACTGCATAATCTGATTGTGATCAAAGACCGCAATCACTACCCGGGCTCTGCGCAGAATGTCATACAGCTGGTTCTTCCCGGAATATCCCTGATTTCCTTGCGTCATCAACAAATGGGCCTCGTCGATGAGCACGATGTCCGCCAGGCCTTGCGGCTGGTCTGGAATGCCTCGACCATGCTCGTTGCGTAAGCTGAATCGATTGATGAACCGACTGGGCAGCATGACCACTTCATCAGATTTCTTCTGCAAACCCAGTTTCGTGGCAATCTGATTATATACGTGCACCTGTTCCTTATGATTGACAAGAATGTATGAGGAAAGCCGGCCATTCGCCGTTTGTGGCAGCTCAGGATAATCTTCGTCTTCGGAATAGGTGTCGCCTTGGATGCCGATTTCAGTCGCGATTCTGTAGAACAGGTGGCTTAACAGGACCGTTTTGCCTGTACCTGCAGCACCTTGAACAAAGATTAATTTCGGATGGCGGTCTAAAGATTGCTCATCGGCTTTCTTCTGTTGCCGGCTATCGGCAACCAAGGCGGCAAGTTGCACCAAAATAGATTCTTCGGCTTCGAGCTGGCTATCGCTGAGTTTATGAAAAGGCGATGCCTTGAACAACGCGGAATCTCGGATGATCTCCTCCGCCGGGAACAGGTCAGAATCTTCCTTGTGTAATCTCAACCAGATTTGCGAGAAAATCCGATCAAACTGGTCTGCGGTGTAATAATCGCCTTGCGCATTGGTCCGTCGATTGTTGAGCCTTTTCACCGAATCGGTACTGGACATATAGTGCATAAGACGGTTTTCGACATCTAGGGTTAACGACTTATTGAATTTGGGATGTGCAATAACATATTGCCGATATGCATCATCATTCCGCGAGACAGCATCAGCTACAGCTTTCCAGTCCTCGCGTTCTTTAGCATCTCTTTCAAGATGCTGGAATGTACGATGCCGTATATCGTTGGTCTCACCGACGTACACCGTATATTCGTTCTTCATCGAATAGCGATTGGTCTTTCCTGAATACACGACATAAACCGTTGGATATGCCAACACATATCGCAGCATGAAATGTTCCAGCTCGGAATCATTAACACTGCGCCCCATCTGCTTCTCGAGGGATTCGTCAAAAGCCTTTTCAAAAGCTTCCCTACTGTATTGGCCATATGGCAGGTTGATGACAAACGGCGCCAAGCTCTCACTGTTCATAGTCATATTATGGTCCATCATGAGCTCTGGTACATGACCAACATTCAGCAAGTCCTAGAATGTCAGTCATGATCAGTGACAGCACCATTCAGTCGATTCGTGATTTTGTGGCGGAGCGTGGCTGGGGCCAATACCACACTCCTGAGAACCTGGCGAAGTCCATCAGCATCGAGGCGTCGGAATTGCTGGAATGCTACCAGTGGACGCCGCAGTCGCCATCCGTGGATGAAGGACATGTCAGGGAAGAACTAGCGGATGTGCTTACGTATTGCATCATGATGGCCGATGCGCTTGGCGTGGATATGGATGACATCGTCATGGGCAAGCTCGCAAAGACCAAGAGCAAGTATCCCGCGGCAGCCGTCCGTGATGACTTCGAGGAATACGAGCACCGGCATCTGAATGCTCGCAAGACGGATGACGACGCTCAAGCTTCGCCTAGCATGTAGCTTGTTCCATGCGGCTGCTATCACCATACCGTGATTCCGACACCACCACCGCGCGATAATAGTACACATGGAACCAATCAAAGATGATGGACGGCCGGTGGCATTGGTCACCGGCGGCACGAGCGGTATCGGCAAGGCGACTGCACGGATGCTCGCTGTGCGGGGTTGGCGTGTGATTGCAGTGGGACTCGGTGCGGACGAGAATATCCCTGAGACTCAGCGTCTTGGCCACAGCGAACTGTTTACCTACGAAATGGACGTCACCAAGCCGGCTGACATCACGCGCATTCTCGGCGCTCTCCCCCGATTGGACGCTATCGTCCATTGCGCGGGATTCGGCATCGCCGGCTCTGCGGAATGCACACCAATGACGCTCGCTCGCAAGCAGTTCGATGTGAATTATTTTGGCGTGTTGCAGGTCAACGAAATCACACTGCCGTTGCTGCGCCGTACCGCGGCACGCAACCGTAAGCGGGGACGAGTCATCGTTGTCGGCTCGATTGGAGGACGGCTGGGTTTGCCGTTCCAATCGCACTACTCTTCCACAAAGGCGGCGCTGGAAATGTATGTGGAGGCGCTGCGGTTGGAGGGGCGCCGTCATGGCATCACCGCCACAATCATCGAACCGGGTGACCTATCCACTGGATTCACCGGCTCGCGTATCCTCGCCGAACCAGCCAATTCACCGTACTACGACGAATGCCAACGTTCGGTCGGACAAATGGCTCATGACGAGCAGACCGGCGACGGTCCGGAAAGCGTGGCCCGAGTCATCGTCGCGACGCTCGGCAAACGCAATCCCCCCGGTGCGCATCGCCGTCGGCAGCAGCTACAAGGCCCTGATGCAACTCAAGCGCTTTCTCCCAGATCGCCTGGTCGAATTCGTCATGCGCCGTATCTATATGAAGCCATGAAAAATGACGGAAGAAGACACAGAACCATCAGTCCAGCTCCGGAATCCTCATCCCATCAAATGCCACTGTTCTTCATCAGCTTCTCCGACTCCAAAGTAAGTGACCCATCCTCGGCCAGCAGAGGAGTATCTAGCACGGCCTTGATTGATGCTGCAGTGGACGCAGCTGCGGCAATAGTCTTCTTACTTTCCTGACGGAATTGCGAATAATCCGTTCCCTCGGTCTTTATGATATTTTCCATTTCAAGAATTGAAGGCAGGAATTTAGCATCAAGACGGGCGAGCAGGGCATGGAACATATAGCTGCGTCTACGAATGGCAACGCACTGGTCCGCACCGGCCATCATCTGCTCACAGTATTTGCTTGCCTCAGCAGACTGGGTCTTCGCTTCCTCAAGGTTTTTGCCACCCTTGGCACCGATGATAACGCCCATGACCAGCAATGCAGGACCTGCGACCAATCCTCCAAGTACAGCAGCGCCACCGGCCATGCCCAAGCCACCTGCGGCCAAGGACCCTCCCCCGAAGAACGCCAACGTGGCGTTGGAAGCAGCCACACCACTTAATGCACTGATCGCAGTCCCTGTGGAAGCCGTGGCGAGTGCCGACGCGGCACTATATGCACCAAACGCAGCCAATGCGCCGCTGGCGGCTCCGGCCACACCGCCTTCCAGCAAAGACGAAGCTATGTTTCCCATGGTTTTAAGTTCATCAAAAGCCGCTTTGTCTATGCGCAGTTTATTGAGTTCATCAAGCCCTTCGGACGCGGTGAAATCAACATTTTTCAGCTGTTGAAAAGCATCAAGGAAGCGCTGAACGCTCCCATCCAAAATAATGACTTTCTCTTTGCCCAAGGCATTCAGGGAATCTGAACATTGCCCACGAAGCTTTTCGAGGTTATTAGCTGCCCATCGAATGCGTGCTCCGGAATTGTCGTTAAGCTGATTCGCCGTGTGCTGATCAAGACTACCTTTGGCAGCCATACCCACGCCTGCGGTACCGGCAGCAGCGGCCATTCCGATGAATAGTGGAACAACAAAAAATGGCATAGTGAATTCCTTCCTGGGTTTCTCTTATTTGCGTCCAAAGAGGCCACCGAAGAAGCCTTGTACAGCATTGGCCGCATCGCCCGCACGTTTTGCAGCCTCATTGGCTGCGTCACCCGCATGTTTTGCAACCTCATTGGCTGCGTCACCCGCACGTTTCGCAACCTCATTGGCTGCGTTGCCTACCGGTTTCAGCACTGCATCATTCACCGGCTTCAGCGCATCGCCAACTTGGTTGAGAACAGGAGCAACATTATTGTCAAACGTATGCTTCACCGCATCCTGTCTCTTATACACATCTCCGAGCCCACG
>OJPW01001844.1_pt1 | contig 10274 bp, 7 predicted proteins | sample 1598571 | NCBI WGS metagenome assembly OJPW01 (sample SAMN03922493, study PRJEB24848) | human gut metagenome | isolation source: stool sample | host: Homo sapiens | place: Germany | collected 2011-05
GATCTACACAAGGAGTATCGTCGGCAGCGTCAGATGTGTATAAGAGACAGTTCCGATAGTTATCAAGATGAAAACAGTTGACCTTGTTTGTAAAGTCAGCGGCAATCCACAAGCAGTTATTAGCCTCATCAAAAACGACATCTTTCAGATAATCCGTACTAAAATGATATCCGGTATGCGCATTAAAATGCTTGAATGTTCCTTGTTCCGGTTGATATAAATCCAGTCCTCCACCTTCTGTGCAAATCCATATATTTCCGGATTTATCTTCTGCCATAGCACCCACCACCGGAAAAGACAATCCGGTATCCGAAGCATGATAATGTACAAAATGTTGATATTCCGGTGAGAAGAAGTTCACACCGCCCCAATAGGTCCCCACCCAGACAGTTCCTTGTTTGTCCGTATAAAGAGAAGTCACCGAACGATTGGACATAGCCCCCACCCGGTTAGGATCCGCCTGATAATGAAATATTTTCCCGGTAGCCACCTCAATCTTACTCAATCCGCTTCTGTAACCTACCCATATATTCCCTTCCAAATCCTGACATAGCGCTCTTGCCATATCATCCCGGACCGTGTAAACACTCTTGTTGTTATAATCATAATGATGTATGACTGCACCTTGAGGTGAAAAACAGAAAACACCATGATCCTGCGAACCAACCCAAATATTCTGATCGTTACTTTTTATCAGTTTCATCACCTTGATTCCGGGCAAATAAAGCGACATCAATCCACAAGTATCCACACGCATCACCCCGCCATCTTTCAAAGCAACCCAAAGATTTCCTTCCGAACCTTCTACCATTGTCGGCCCGGTGTCCGGCAAATGTACCTCCGCATACATTGGCTTCACGGAACGGGTATTCTTATCATACAAGAAGAGTTTTCCCCCTTCTGCAATCCACACTCCCAACTTTCCTTTGGCAAGAGTGGAAGGAGAAGACACCGGAAGAATATAATATTTTTCCGTTTCAAGGTCGAACTGGAAAAGTCCGGTAGAAGTCAAGAGAAAAAGACTCCCCTGGCCGTCCTCCACCATCTGGGTGACATATAGATTACCGTAACTGATGGAATCGTTATGAAAATGATTAAAGACTTTAATATGATTGCCATCGAAACAATTCAGACCATCCAGTGTGGCAATCCATATACGCGACTTCTCATCCTGGCAAATATCGCTCACCGTTATTTGCGACAATCCATCCTCCACACCCAATGTTCTGAACTTATATTCCTGTGATTGAAGAGGAAATATAAATCCTAAAAGAGATAACAGAATAAGAAAATGGATCTTAGATAGTTTTTGTCCGCGCATATCAAGAATGATGGTTTATAGCACATTATCTTCGCCACAAAAGTAACAGTTTTTATGATATTCCCAAAATCAGAGCCAAATAACTAATAGATATGGACTTCATCCTATTCATTCTTCCCGCCCGAACGAACGATACTCCAACGGAGTAAGTCCCGTACGTTTCTTGAAGAAAGAGAAAAAATATTCGGTTGACTGGAAACCTAGAAAAAAAGAAATCTCTTTTACTGACTGGGAAGTTCCCACCAGCATTTGTTTAGCTTTACGAAGTTTCAATTCCTGGAAATATTTAGCCGGAGCATAACCTGTATACTCCTTAAAAACACGTCGAAACCATGAATAACTAATATTGAGTCGCATAGCCAACTCTTCCGGGTCCACATTGCCGGAAACATTTTCATTCATAATGATTTTTGCCTGTTCGATCTTCTGATCCACATCACTCATCTCGAAAACCTTATTTTTGGAGACGGAAAGAATCATCCCTATCATGTGGAGCACAATCCCGGAAAGATATTGTTGCGCGGAAATCTTATCCGCTTCGGCTACGGCAAGAGCACGGGAGAATAATGAGACCAACTCTTCATTAAGGCCAATTTCCAGTATTTGCTGTTCCTGCGACAAAAAAGCATCATCAACAATGGCGTCTATCATAGGCCCCTCGAAACCGATATAATATTCCCTCCAACCAGTCTGCCGCAACGGGCGATAAGTATGCCATTGTCCGGGAAACAATACCATCAGCCGACCTTTACAAACTTGCTTTTCAGAGGTAGAATCAGATGAAAACAAACCACGCCCCTTGGTGATATATACCAATTGATACTCACGAAGCACTCTTCCTTTTTCTGCATTAAAGAAGTAACCGGAAGGATGCTCTTTCAACGGATAAGGTGAATCAGGAGGAATGGATTGATAGCCGACGGTATTTACCCATAGCCCGAATTTACGGTCCATGTCATTTACAATCAGATATTTAAATTCTAATCCCAAACTATTATCCTCGATCATACCGATGTGTTTTCATGTAATTGAGTTGGACAAAAATAGGAATTATTTTCAGAAAAACACCACAGATTACACAGATTTACACAGATTATTTTCTAATCGGAAGCCGATATTTAAGAATTAAATCTGTGTAAATCTGTGTAATCTGTGGTGAAAAGAACTTCCGCAAAAACTAACTTTAGAAAGCTTTGCGATATAGAGCTTCGATATCTGCTACCGAAGTAGGACGAGGATTACCACCTGTACAAACATCATTGAAAGCAGCTACAGCCAGTGCAGGAATATCTTCTTCCTTCACATTGATTTCATGTAATTTTTGCGGTATATTGATACTGGCAGAAAGTGCTTTCACTGCCTCAACAGCCGCTTTTACTCCCTCGGCTTCACTCATTCCGGTAGTGTCCACTCCCATTGCTTTCGCAATATGGATATATTTCGGAGCTGCCGGAGATTCAGCATTGTATTCCATCACATACGGCAACAATAAGGCATTGGCTACCCCATGAGGAGTATCATAGAACGCACCTAGCGGATGCGCCATTGAGTGAACAATTCCTAAACCGACATTCGAGAATCCCATACCGGCAATATATTGTGCTTGTGACATAGCTTCGCGGGCTGCCACATCTTTACCATTATCCACAGCTGCTTTCAAGTTTTGAGCAATCATTTCAATGGCTTTCAATTCGAACATATCGCTCATTACCCAGGCACCCGGAGTGATATAACTTTCGATGGCATGAGTCAAAGCATCCATACCGGTAGCTGCAGTCAATCCTTTTGGCATTGAGTACATCAGTTCAGGGTCTACGATAGCTACGGCAGGAATGTCGTTCGGGTCTACGCAAACCATTTTCTTGCGGGCATCTTCATCAATAATCACATAATTGATCGTTACCTCGGCAGCTGTTCCGGCAGTAGTAGGCAGCGCGAAAGTAGGCACCGCTTTGTGTTTGGTATCGGCTACCCCTTCCAGAGATTTCACGTCTGCAAAATCCGGATTGTTCACAACAATACCGATTCCTTTGGCAGTATCGATAGAAGAGCCACCACCCAAAGCAGCGATAAAATCGGCTCCGGAAGCTTTGTAAGCTGCCACACCGTTTTGCACATTTGCAATAGTAGGGTTAGCCTTTACATCGCTATAAAGTTCGTAAGGAATCTGGTTCTCATCAAATACTTTAATGATTTCAGCAGCCACACCAAACTTGATAAGGTCTTTATCTGTTACAAAAAAGGCTTTCTTAAAGCCACGTCTAGCTGCTTCCACAGCAATCACACTTCGGCATCCGGCACCGAAGTAAGAAGTTTCGTTTAAAATAATTCGATTCATGGTTGTGCTATTTGTTGTTTTATTTAGGCAGATTGAAAGCAACAGTCATTTCTTTCATCTGTTCCTGACTCATACCATCCGGCTCGAAGCCCATATTTTTCGCTGCGATATAGATGAGAGCCGATTTATTAAGTACATCGATCTGATCGAACGCCTGCATCGCATCGCAATCAACTGCAAATACACCATGTTTCTCCCACATCACAACATCATAATCCTGCAATTCCTTGATGGTAGCTTCCGCCAATTCTACAGAACTAGGCAATTTATAAGGAATGATACCCAAACCACGCGGGCAGAATGCCTTTGTTTCGGGAATCATACTCCATAACAAATTAGTAGCCACATCTTTTTCCAGGAACTTCGGACAATGTGTCATGGCAATCAGTCCGATCGGGTGTGTATGTACAGATGCTTTATAAGGAGAGTTTTTACTCAACAGGTCATTATGTACGCTCAAGTGAGAAGGCAATTCCGATGTCGGAGCCACAGCCTCGTCCGCAATAATTACGTAGCTGGCACAGTCGTCCAGAATACGGATTACCGAACCATTCTCCATTGGCCAGCGAGCTAAATCACGCATGCGCTTATTCGTTCCCTTGCAATAGAAATAACATCCTTTCAGATAAGGAAGAGTCACACCGATAGATTTAACTTCACTGATCGGTTTCATCTGACGGATTTCATCGTCTACAAACTCTGTGATATTAACAGTGATATTACCACCGTTACGTTCAGCCCATCCTTTCTGCCACAAGTATCCGGCAACTTCTGCTACCTTATTTACTTCTTTGGCAAGTCCCGGACGATTCTCTAAAATTGATTTCATTATATATATATTTTAATTAGGCACGGATTACACGGATTTTGCCGCAAGTTATAAAAAAACTGCGTAATCCATGTAATCCACACCTAAATTTTTTAAAACAAATTTGGGAACACTAATGAGAAGATAAGTACGATCAGACCAGCTATCAGCACAGTTATGGTCTTGTTTGACACACCTTTCCATTCTTTCAGAATAATTCCCCAAACATTACTAAATGTGACATTCAATGCCATCAAAATACACCAGGAGAAAGCCAGCAATACCGGACTCTCCGTAAGGAAACTCTTACCCATTTCCAGTCCGAAGAACTGCATGTACCATAATACGCCAGCCAACGCACAAAAAACTAAATTATTGCCCCATACTTTTCCTTTAGCATAGTCACCCATCGATTTATTAGCCACATTCTGTTGCAGGCAGTAAACTGCATTTGTCAGGAACCCGCCAAATGTAACCAGGAAAATCACCGGGAGACCGGCGTAAAGTCCTTCCACTCCACCGGCTAAGGCAGCTTCCTTGATAGGTGTTCCTGCATCCAGTCCCAAAGCGAAGCAGGCACTCATGACACCGGCCAGGAGTGCAACCAGTAACCCTTTTGTCAATGCAAAGTCTTTTACAGCAGCACGTTTTTCTTCTTCGCTCATGTTTTGCGCACGCAAACTACCGGCATACCCGATAATAGCAATACCTACCAACGTGATGCAAACACCCAACAAAAGAATCAGCCCGTTACCTTCAAACAAGTTTGTACCTGCAAAAAGAGCCGGAAGAAGGGTTCCGAAACCGGCACAAGTCCCTAATGAGATACTCTGTCCCAGTGCAACCCCCAAATAGCGCATGGAAAGTCCGAAAGTCAAACCTCCTACTCCCCACAATATACCATAAAAGATGCTCATTCCAGCACCTCCCGCTCCCCACAAGTCGAACAAACGGCTCTCTTGGGGTACACCCAGTAGTGAACCCAGAAACGGGAACACTAACCAGGCAAATACACCTTGTATTAACCAGAAGCTTTCCCAGCTCCATTCCTTTACCTTTTTAATAGGCACATAAGAACTGGACTGGCAAAAGCTACCGATGGCTATAATCAATAAGCCGATTAAAATATCCATAACTTATCGTTTAGAAGTTACTTCGGCTTCGTACTTTTCGATTTCTGCGATGAAATCTTCACCTACAGGAACATTATTCTTCAAGCAGAACATATCCCAAACTGCATTCCAAGGCAGCGCTTTTTCTTCTTCGAGTAGAGCCAGACGTTGGAATCCCTGTCCGTTTGCTTCGTATTCACGCAACTTCGCAATCGGTTCGAGCAAAGCACGAGTCATACATTTCTGTGCAGCACGGCTACCGATTACGTATGCACCAATACGGTTGATAGATGCATCGAAATAGTCAAGACCATAATGTACACGATCCAGAGCACCGCAACGAACGATTTCGCTGAACAGTTCCATAGTCGGGTCATCCATGATAGTTACGTGGTCTGAATCCCAACGAACCGGACGGCTTACGTGCAACATCAATTCAGGAACATAAAGCAATAATGAAGATACTTTATCAGCTACACTTTCTGTCGGATGGAAGTGACCGGTATCCAAAGTAATCATCTTATTGCGAGAAGCACCGTAACCGATATAGAAGTCGTTAGAACCTACCGTGTAGCTTTCCAGGCCGATACCGAACACCTTAGATTCGATACAATCTTTCATATTCTTATATTCGGTAGCGAAAATCTGATCCAAAGAATCTTTCAACAACGCACGATATTTCATTCGGTTTACAGTGATATCCTTGCTTCCGTCATGCACCCAAAGGTTCATGATACATGGATCGCCCTGTGCCTTACCCATTTCTTCTGCAACTGCACGACAACGTTTGGTATGTTCAATCCAGAACTGACGGATACCTTCATCAGGATTAGAAAGTGACAAGTCACCTGATTTCGGATGAGAGAAAGAAGTAGAGTTGAAGTCAAGTTTCATGTTATGTTCTTTACCCCATTCTATCCAACTCTTGAAATGTTCCGGTTCCACTTGGTCACGGTCTACCACCTTACCTTGGAAATCTCCATAGATTTCATGCAAGTTCAAACGATGAGTCCCCGGGATATAAGAAGCAGCTTTCAAGATGTCAGCACGCAGTTCATCAATGTTACGAGCTTTGCCCGGATAATTACCGGTTGCCTGGATACCTCCGGTCAATGAACCGGCCTGTACTTCAAATCCTGCAACGTCATCAGCCTGCCAGCAGTGAAGTGACAGATGAAAATCCTGCATAGTTTTCAATACTTTTTCGGTGTCTACACCTACTGCTGCATAACGTTCCACAGCAATTTCATACGCTTTCTGAATCAGTTCTTCTTTTTTCATGATATTCTATTAGTTTTAAAAATGATTATTCTGTCGATCGTTCTATTTATTTCCGAACGCAATTTTTAAAATGGATATAAGCCGCATCCCAAGCTTCCGTGTCTTGTGGTTGATAAGTCTTCAACGGGATAGAACGGTTAATTAACTGCCGCATACCGGCAACATCCGTCGCTTCGCCTGCCGCCATGGCCTGAATCATCACATTACCGATGGCTGTTGCTTCAGATGGACCGGCTACCACAGGAATTCCTATCGCATTGGCAGTAAACTGGTTCAGCAAATCATTCCGGCTACCTCCGCCAATCACGTGCAATGTTTCAATCGGACGGGGAGAAAGTGAACGCAAATTCTCCAACACCTGGCGATAACGCAAAGCCAAACTTTCAAAGATGCAACGCACTACTTGTCCGCGTTTCTCGGGAACCGACTGTCCGGTAGCCCGGCAATATTCTGTAATAGCTTTTTCCATGTCCGCAGGATTCGCGAAACAGTCATCATCCGGATTAATCAGACTACGGAACGGTTCACAAGCATCCGCCTCACTGATTAATTCAGGATAACTTGTATCTCCCCAATTCAGACGGCAACGTTCCAGCAACCACATTCCACAGATATTCTTCAATAGACGGATAGTTCCTTCCACACCACCTTCATTGGTAAAGTTCAACGCTTCCGTTTCAGCATTAATCACCGGAGCATCCGTTTCAACTCCCATCAGTGACCAGGTTCCGCTACTCAAATAAGCAAAGTTGCGATCCAATGCCGGAACGGCAGCAACAGCAGAACCGGTATCATGGCCGGCTACCGCAATCACAGGAATTGCACCCAGTCCGGTTATCTTTTGCACTTCTTCCGTCAATACTCCCACCTTTTCACCCGGGAATACAAAACGGCCGAAATTCTTCTCACTCAATCCTACCGCTTTCAGCAACTCCGGCTCCAAACGTCGTGTCTGTGCATTCACCAGCTGGGCTGTCGAAGCAATCGTATATTCCGTCACCATCTCTCCGGTAAGCATATAACTCAACGCATCCGGCATAAACAGAATTTTATCTGCCGCCTCCAACGCACTGTCGTGATTGCGACGTAAAGTATCTAATTGGAAAAGTGAATTAAAATTCATAATCTGAATACCCGTTTTACCATACACTTTGCTACGGGAAATACGGGAGAAAAGAGCCTCCGGTGCTCCTACTGTATGCGGGTCACGATATGCATAAGGCTGGCGAAGCAAGTTACCGTCTTTTCCGACACATACAAAATCCACTCCCCAGGTATCGATACCGATAGAAGCAATGGATTCGCCACGATGAGCAACCAACTTCAATCCGTCAATAATGTGACGATATAATGCATAAATATCCCAATAGAAATGTCCACCTACTTCAATCAGGTGGTTAGGAAAACGATTAATCTCCTCCAGATTTAATCCGCCTTCAATAAAAGAGCCTAAGATTGTACGGCCGCTTGTTGCGCCCAGGTCGACTGCAAAAAAGTTCTGTTTCATGGTATTTTGTCTATATATTTAAGGTATCCATTTACCTACATGGCAAAGATAGGCGATTCCCTCCTCCTTTTCCTTATGTATTTTGATTGAAAGGGTATACATTTTGACACAAAAGACAAAAGACACAATACAATTGCAAATATAAACAGATTCACATTTTCCCTACACCTCTGTATAGGTACTAATAAACGGTATAAAGCCATCTTTGCTAAATGGATTTATACCGTTTACAATATATAAAATACCTATTTTATGATGAAATGATTAAGATCTACTTTCTTTTTACTATAATATGAGTTGTTACACGACGTTGTCCATAGTGGTTAAAGACTCCATTATCAGTAGGATAATTGACAACATCTGTTTTTGCCGCTCCTTTCCCCTTCACATACATAGTAGTAGATCCACCACCATCCATATTAAGTGCATATTGAGGATTGAAATGCTTTTTGAGGAATAAGGTTACTTCTTTTGCGCTCATACCTTCCGCCTTACCAGCCCAGCGCCCATCAATAGTGACTAACAACAAATCTTTATCCTCTGTCACAGCAACCACCGTACGAGGATGACGTACTCCTTGATGTCTGCGATAATCTTCATAGTCAAAAGACTCCAATTGTTCCATAGTATAATTACCAACAAAAGTTTCACCTAACGGATTGTAATCGTCAATCAGTGTGGGGGCACTAGCTAACAAATACTTTGCAGAATGTTGTTTATATGTATCAATTGCAGCCTTTCCATTTCTGCCGCCATATATAATTCCAATATCAGATTTTCCATCCGAATAAAGCGCACCATCATGTTTCCAGTATCGTAAATGTCCCTCCGGTAGTGTCACTTCAGAGATATTAGTTCCATTGATACGAATATAAATAGCTTCCTGTTCATACCCACCATTAATACCACCAATAGCCCCACGTACTTGTGCTGTAGTTGAAAGAGAATCTCCATTATTATATGTAAATTCAACTTTGTACTTATTGGAAAGTAAATCAATTTCCAGCACATTTACAATCTGTTGAGCCTTACTCACATCGTCATACCGTTCATAGTTATAATAAATAAAACCATCATCGATAGAATCAATTTTCCATTCATCTTGGACATTCTTCTGTAGAGTCGGAACTTTTACAACGGAAGGGTTGTCCGGTTCGTCCGGTTCATTTGGTGTTACCGGCTCTGTAACATCCGGTGTTTTGGGGTCATCATTGATCCCATCACTTCCACAAGCGACAACTAGACAAAAAAATACGGATAAAAAAGCAATTGTTAACTTCGTAAACTTCATAATATAATTTTTTAAATAAACATATAGATTCCCTATTCGTATCATTACTTATCATTAAAAGATTTCAATAATGGAGTTACGCCTGAAAGATCCCATATATCTGTAGACCAACCTATTTTCTTAGCAGCATCTACACTATTTTCCGTAGTAATACCATGGCAAATTGCAGTTTTATTGTTACCCCAATCATAAGTTCCGGCAGTATTAGCATCGGCCCCCGTCATACCTTTGTTGGGTCCCCATGCGATAATCATATCTTTTTTCGCATAACAATCCGTAGCCTTCGTATAGGTATTTGACTGCCATCCAATAACACGTCCTGATACAGGTTCACCATCAATCTGTTCATTCCAAGCGATACAACCTTTTATTGTAGGATTATTGCCATTAAGTCCTCCGGCAATACCACCTGCATTTCCTGTACTATAAAGAGTTCCTGTCGCAAAACAGTTTTCAACAACTACAGCATTCCTTGGTTCAGCAACAATACCACCGGCACGAGAAGACCCGATTACTTTTACATCTGCATAACAATTCCGTACAGTACCTTTAGCAAAAATGCCACCAATACCACCCACTTGCTGTATGCCACTTACAGTACCAGACACATATACAT
>OJPW01001845.1_pt1 | contig 10267 bp, 8 predicted proteins | sample 1598571 | NCBI WGS metagenome assembly OJPW01 (sample SAMN03922493, study PRJEB24848) | human gut metagenome | isolation source: stool sample | host: Homo sapiens | place: Germany | collected 2011-05
AGCTGTACGGCGAGTCCGAGGGCAAGGAGGGCAAGGGCCTGTTCCCCGCCAGCGTAGAGTTCACCGCCGACCTGCACTCCATGGGCCAGTATATCCAGCAGGGCGAGCGGCACCTCTTTGAGACGGTGGTGCGCTTTGGCGCTTCCCGGCACGAGAATCCCGTGCCCTACGACGAGACGGACGGCGACGGCCTGAACTTCCTGGCGGGAAAGAGCATGGACTTCATCCGGGAGCAGGCCATGGACGGTACCCTGCTGGCCCATGTGGAGGGCGGCGTGCCCAACGTCACACTGTACACCGACGGGCTGGACGAAAAGGCGATGGGCCAGCTTATCTACTTCTTCGAGTATGCCTGCGGTCTCAGCGGCTATCTGCTGGATGTGAATCCCTTCGACCAGCCGGGTGTGGAGGCCTATAAGAAGAACATGTTTGCCCTGCTGGGCAAGCCGGGGTACGAGGAGATGCGGGCCGCGCTGCTGGCCAAGCTGGGCCGCTAAGGCGTTTTGACCAAAAAAGGGGCCGGTTTTTTTCCGTTGCTATTTTCCCGTTGGTATGATATGCTACAAGCAGGAGTAAAGCCAGCTCCACTATGACAAAGGAGTGATTTCTTATGGTTAGACTGATCATGGGCGCGAACGGTGCAGGTAAGACGAAGCAGCTCATCGAGCTGATCCATGCCAGCGTGGACTCTGAAAGCGGCAGCGTTGTTTGCATCGAGCCCAGCCGCGACATGACCTACGACATCAGCTATAACGTCCGTCTGGTCAACGCCAGCGACTACAATGTGGATTCTTTTGACTGCCTGCGGGGCTTCCTGTGCGGTATGTACGCGGGCAATTTTGATATTTCCCATGTGTTCGTGGACAACCTGTGCAAGATCGCCGGCAGCAGCGATTGGCAGGCCGTGGAGAAGTTCCTGCACTGGCTGGACCGCTTCAGCGAGGAGAACGAGGTGAAGTTCACCGTCACCGTCAGCGCCGATGAGGACGTGGCCACCGAGGGCATGCGCCAGTACATCTGAGCCGGCTGAAAACGATAAAAAAGAACCGCCCGCGGGCGGTTCTTTTTTGCGCTTTTTGGGGACGCAGGGGAGGCTTTTGCGCGTTGAGCGGGCGTGCGCGGCTCAATAGAGGTAATTGCGGCTTTCCTGCCGGAACTCCGCCACACGCTTTTCGTAGCTGGCCATGGCGGCCTCCTCAAAGGCCAAGGCATCGGAGGGGGCGTTCATCCGGCGCAGCAGCCACTTGCACAGCGGCGGATTCAGGATCAGAAGCGGACCAATGAGGTATGTGGCCATCAGGCCGCCGCGGCGGTAGCCCTCCAGCGGCGTGTCGGGGTTCCGGCCTACGCCGCGGGTGACGCGGAACCAGCCGTCCCGCTCCGGCGCATCGTAGCTATGGCCGAACAGGCTTTTGAAGCCCACCACGTCCATGTCCTCGAAAGAGCCCAGGAAGAAGCTGTTGTGGCGCTTCATCATCTGGTAACGGGCGCGGCAGGGCAGGAGGCCCAGACCCTCAATGGTGTCGGCGCTGTCGCTTTCGATGGCCTGACCGAACACGTCCAGGGCGTTGCCGGTGAGAAGCAGCAGCTGGCCCGCGTCCACGCGGGCAGCGATGTCCGCAGCGTAGGGCCGCAGGGCATCGGCAGCCAGGCGCAGGCCCTGCTCGGTGGTGCTGCCCATGAACACCAGCGTTACCTCTCCGCCCAGAAAGCGGGGACGGCTGTGGAGATCCGTTTCTACGATCTCCAGCGAGGGGCAGCAGCGCCGGAGGTAGTACACGTTTTGCAGGTCGCCGTAGAGGTTGCAGACCTCCGGAAACAGAATTTCAGCTCTCATTGTCCATCCTCCTTTGCCAGCAGCATCTCCTTCAGCTTCGCCTTTACGCGGAACGCCAGCGGCATGCCGTCCACGCCGTAGAGGATATACACGTCGTCGCCGGAGCGCAGGGGAAGCAGCTTCAGTGCCGCGAACTCATCCTCCTCCAGCCGTATCTTTTCATCGGGGATGCCGGCCAGAAGCAGCCGCAGCCGGTAGTCGTAGGCACGGGGACCGGCGCAGACCAAGCAGGTCACATCGTCGCTGTTCAGGAACTCGAAGTCCGTGTCGTACATCCAGCTGGGGTTTTCCGACCAGCTCTTCGCCACGCCCATGCAGTTCATCATCACCAGCAGCTCTTTCTTCCCGGGCTTGGAGCGGATGTAGTCAAAGTTGCGGGAGCAGGCCAGGGCGTTTTTGTCCTTGGACATCTGCATGATCACATTGACGCCGCCGATCTTCTCCTCCGACAGGCGGGAGGCCAGCACCTTTACCCGGGACAGGCGCTGCTCGATGTCGGCGTGGGACCAGCCCAGCTGGCGCAGGACGGCGATGACCGTCACCATGTTGTAGATGTTGTGGATGCTGTCGGCGATCAGGGTGTAGGGGTAGTCCTGCCCGCCCTCGCGGAGGGTCATGGTGCGGCCCGCCACGTCCACGCAGGTGGCCAGATAGTCACAGTCCGGGGAGTGGAAGCCGCAGTTTTCGCAGACGGCGCGGCCGATGTGGTGGTAGCGGCGGTACTCATAGCGCAGCGGACCGGCGCAGCGAGGGCAGATGCGCATGTCGTTCAGCAGGTTCTCGCACGCCGTCACATCGGTGGGCAGGCGGTCGATGCCGAAGTAGACCCGGGGGTTCTCCGGCGCCACGGAGCAGGAGATCAGATCGTCGGCATTCAAAATCAGCTTGGACGATTTGGGGAAGGAGCGGGTCAGGATGTCCGCGATGTAGCCTGGGTGGGCGTTGCGCATGATGGAGTCGCGGAACAGATTGGTGACCACGATGTAGTCCGGCTTCACGTAGGGGTAAATTCTGGGGGCGGAGCGCTCGTCTACCTCCAGCACCGCCATGTCGCACTTTTTCACGCGGCCCAGCAGGTCGCAGTTCCGGATGAAGGCGGTGGACACGCCGGAGACGATGTTGCTGCCGGCGCGGTTGTTCAGCACGCGGCGGCCGCCGGCCTCCAGAATGTCGTTGAGCATGTTGGACACCGTGGTCTTGCCGTTGGTGCCGGTGACGGCCACGATGGTTTTGGGCTTGCCCACGTAGCGCAGAAAGTCGGGGCACAGTCTGACGGCAAGGCTGCCGGGGAAGTCCGTGCCGTTGTGGTGAGTGATCTTCAGCGCGGGGATGGACAGCTTGGCCATCCACAGCGCAAAGAGAAATCGCAGTTTACCCATGGTCATTCCTCCTTATCTCGATGGGTCTGGAGCCAGATCATCAGCGCGCCCACGTCCGCCGGTGAGACGCCGGAGATGCGGCTGGCCTGCCCCAGATTCAGGGGACGCACCGCGTCCAGCTTCTCCCGCGCCTCCAGACGCAGACCCTGTATGGCACTGTAATCCATGCGGTCGGGGAGGGCGTGCTTTTCCAGCTGCTCGAAGTCCTCCACCTGCCGCTGCTGGCGGCGGATATAGCCCTCGTATTTAACGGATATTTCCACCTGCTCCCGTACCGCCCCGGGAAGCTCCGGCGCGGCAGGATCGAAGGGGCGCAGGTCATCGTAGGACACCTGCGGACGGCGCAGCAGGTCGATGAGCCGCGCACCGTCGGCTACCGGTGCGGTGCCGCGGGCTGTCAGCAGGGTGTTGAGGGCGTCGCTGCCGGCCACGCCGGTGTGGGTCAGGCGCCTGATCTCCCGCTCTACGGCGGCGTACTTCTCCTCCACGGCCTGAAGCCGCGCATCGGACACCAGGCCGATGCGATGGCCGATGGGGCACAGACGCTGGTCGGCGTTGTCCTGCCGCAGCACCAGCCGGTACTCGGAGCGGGAGGTCATCATGCGGTACGGCTCCTGAGTGCCCTTGGTCACCAGATCGTCGATAAGGGTGCCGATGTAGCTCTCGCTGCGCTTGAGAAGCATGGGGGGCTGGCCCTTCAGGGCCAGGGCCGCGTTGACACCGGCCACGAAGCCCTGGGCCGCCGCCTCCTCATAGCCGGAGGAGCCGTTGAACTGTCCCGCGCCGTACAGGCCGGAGACGGTCTTGACCTCCAGCGTGGGCCGCAGGGCCAGTGGATCGATGCAATCGTACTCGATGGCGTAGGCGGGGCGCATCATCTCCGCGTGCTCCAGTCCGGCCACACTGTGGAGCATCTGAAGCTGCACCTCCTCCGGCATGGAGGAGGAGAACCCCTGGATGTACATCTCCTCGGTGTCCAGACCCATGGGCTCGATGAACAGCTGGTGGCGGGGCTTGTCCGCAAAGCGGACGATCTTCGTCTCGATGGACGGGCAGTAGCGGGGGCCGATGCCCTCGATGACGCCGGAGTAGATGGGGCTGCGGCCCAGATTCTCGCGGATGATGCGGTGCGTCTCGGCGTTGGTGTACGTCAGGTAGCACACGGCGCGGTTCTCCGGCGGCTGGGCCGTGGTGAAGCTGAAGGGCAGGGGGGCGGGGTCGCCCTCCTGTATCTCCATTTTGGAAAAGTCGATGCTGCGGCGGTTCACCCGCGGCGGCGTGCCGGTCTTGAACCGGCGCAGGGGCAGTCCCAGTGCCAGCAGGCTGGCCGTCAGGGCGTTGGCGGCATGCATGCCGTCGGGGCCCGAGGACTCGATGCACTCGCCCACGATGGTGCGGCCCGTCAGGTACGTGCCGGTGCAGAGGATGGCGGCGCGGACGGTGAATACCGCGCCGGTGCGCAGCACCACGGCGGCCACGCGGCCATCCTCACAGCGGATCTCCGTCACCTCCGCCTGACGCAGGGTCAGGTTCTCCTGCCGCTCCAGCGTGTGCTTCATCACCTGCTGATATTTCCGGCGGTCCGCCTGAGCCCGCAGGGACCAGACTGCGGGGCCTTTGGCACGGTTGAGCATGCGGTACTGGATGCAGGCGCGGTCCGCCGCACGGGCCATCTCACCGCCCAGAGCGTCCAGCTCCCGCACCAGATGACCCTTGCCGGTACCGCCGATGGCGGGGTTGCAGGGCATATTGCCTACCGCGTCCAGATCGATGGTAAAGCAGACGGTGCGCATGCCCAGACGCGCCGCCGCCAGCGCCGCCTCGATGCCGGCATGTCCGGCGCCGATGACGGCGATGTCAAATGTTCCGGCGTGAAACTCTCTCATAGTATATCCCCAATACGTTCGTACCTTATCAACCGATGGTATGCAGTCATTATATATGGTATGGACGGCAAGTGCCATTGTGCAAACTATCAAAAAATAGAAAATACAAATTGTAAGATATGTATAAAATTGGGGTTGCAAAGGGGATGAAAACGGCATATACTATCTGTGTAATCAAATGAAGAAAGGAGCGTGATAGTGTTATGATGAACAACTGGATCATGGGCGATCTGGACGATATGATCTTCGGCGACTGCCGGCAGCAGGTCAGCGAGCGGTAAACGTCCCACCCACAAAGGATGACCACCACGCCATGTGCGTGGCGTTTTGCTTTTTATGGGCGTTTTTTCGCCCTGTTCATACAAGATCCGCAAGCGAAAAAGAGACGCAGGCTGAAAGCCTGCGTCTCTTTTTTTGCGCTCATACGGCGAGGGTCAGGTTCGCGCCATGTTCTTGGCGGCCACCACGTCCACGCCGGTGCCGCAGACGTTTTGCAGTACCACGTCGCCGATGGCGATGGGGGCCTGGACCTTGACGGTGCGGAGGGCGTGGGCCACGTCAAAGACCTGTGCCTTGGGGATCTCGCCGTTGGTGCGGACCGGCAGCACCGGCAGGGCCGCGCCCTCAATGGCCACGGTACCGGTGACGGTGCGTACCGGCGCAACGCACTCCCTGCGGGCGTAGGCGTCGCCGCGGGGACAGGTGTTGCCGCTGACGGAGGTCACCGCGCCGTTTTCTACTTCGGCGGTGAGCTGGCAGCCCATGGGGCAGCCGATGCAGATCAATTCACGTTTCATTGTGCCTGCGCCTCCTCTACTACGAAAGTCACCGTGTCCGCATCGGCGGGGATGGCGGCGGGGTCAATGGGAAAGCTCTCCATTTCGCCGGGGGTCAGGATGCGCTTGGGGATGCGTTTGAGCAGCGTGTCCCCCGCATAGGCGCACAGCGCCGCGCTGCGGTAGGGCTGTCCCACGCGGAAGCGCACCGTCACCGGCCCGCCGCCCCGATGCAGGGATTGGGGCACGGTGTAGCGCACGCCGTTTTTGCCCTCCAGCCGGATGCTGTCGCCGCTCTCTGCACCCTCCAGCACGAAGCGGGCGGCGCTGCGGCCTGCGGCGGCCGCCTCCTGGGAGACGAAGTCCACCAGATCGTGGACATGCAGCACGTTGCCGCAGGCGAACACGCCGGGCAGGGAGGTGGCCAGCGTTTCGTCCACCACGGGGCCGCCGGTGACGGCGTCCAGCGCCGCGCCCGCCTGACGGGTCAGCTCATTCTCCGGAAGCAGACCCACGCTGAGCAGCAGGGTGTCGCAGGGGATGTACCGCTCCGTACCCGGGATGGGCAGGCGCTTGTCGTCCACCTGCGCCAGCGTCACGCCGGTGAGATGCTCCTGCCCGTGGATCTCCACCACGGTGGTGGACAGATACAGGGGAATATCGAAATCGTCCAGACACTGGACGATGTTGCGCTTCAGACCGCCGGAATAGGGCATGACCTCCGCCACGGCTTTGACCTCCGCGCCCTCCAGCGTCATGCGGCGGGCCATGATGAGGCCGATGTCGCCGGAGCCGAGGATCACCACCTGCCGCCCGGGCAGATAGCCCTCCATGTTCACCATGCGCTGGGCGGTGCCCGCCGACCAGATGCCGGCGGGGCGGGTGCCCGCGATGTTCAGGGCGCCCCGGGGCCGCTCACGGCAGCCCATGGCCAGCACCACCGCCTGCGCCTTGATCTGCTGCAAGCCTACGGCGCGGCCGGTGACGGTGAGCACACGGTCCGGCGTGATGTCCAGCACCATGCAGTCCGTCCAGGCGGGGATGCCCCGCTCCTGCACGGCGTCGATATAGCGCTGGGCGTACTCGGGGCCGGTGAGCTCCTGATGGAAGGTATGGAGCCCGAAGCCGGCATGGATGCACTGGTTCAGGATGCCGCCCAGCTCGCCGCTGCGCTCCAGAATGAGGATATCCCGCAGACCCGCGTCGTAGGCGGCCGCGGCGGCGGCCAGTCCGGCGGGACCGCCGCCCACGATGGCCAGCTGTACAGTTTTCATGAGAGCACCTCCTTGGTGCGGCCCGCCAGCAGGCGGCTCTCGCCGCCGCATTTGGTCAGCTCGGTCATGGGAGTCCCCAGCTCCTCGTGGAGAAGCTCCAGCACCCGCGGCGTGCAGAAGCCGCCCTGACAGCGGCCCATGCCGGCCCGCACGCGGCGCTTCACACCGTCCAGCGACCGTGCGCCCCGGCGGATGGCCTCCCGTATCTCACCCTCGGTGATCTCCTCACAGCGGCAGACCACCGTGGCGTAGGCGGGGTCTCTTTCTATCAGCGCCTGTCGGGCGGCAAAGTCCATCTCACGGGGACGGGGGATATCGCGGCGCTCCGCGATGAAGTCATCTTTCTCCGCCGCACCCAGCTTCTCCGCGGCCAGTCCGGCCAGATGCCGGCCGATGGCGGGGGCGGAGGACAGGCCGGGGGACTCGATGCCCACGGCCTCGAAAAAGCCGTCGGCGCTCTCGCCCACGATGAAGTCGTCGTCACCACCCACCAGATGGGCGCGAAGGCCGGCGAAGCTGGTGATGACATCCCGCATGGGGAGGTTCGGCACGCTGCGCGACGCTGTCTCCGCCACGCGGCGCAGGCCCGCAGAGGTGGTGGCGGTGCAGCCCTTGTCCTCCTGATCCTCCGCAGTGGGGCCCACCAGCAGGTTGCCATGGACCGTGGGGGTCACCAGCACGCCCTTGCCCATGGCGGAGGGAAGCTGGAAAATAGTGTGCCGCGCCAGGCCGCCATCGCGGCGGTCCAGCAGGCAGTACTCGCCGCGGCGGGGGACGATGTGCAGTTGACCCTCACACAGCTGGTTATGGAACGTGTCGCCGTGGACACCGGCGGCACAGATGACCGTGCGGCTTTCCAGCGGGCCGCGGCTGGTCTCCAGCAGGAAGCCGCCGTCCTGACGGCGGATGCGCTGCACCTCCGTGTCGAAGCGGAACTCGCAGCCGTTGGCGGCGGCGTTCTCCGCCAGCGCGATGGTCATGCCGAAGGGGCAGATAATGGCGCTGGTAGGCGCATACAGCGCGGCCACAGCCTCCGGCGACACCCGCGGCTCCTGACGGCGCAGGGCATCGCGGTCCAGGACGGTCAGGCCCTCCACGCCATTGCGCTCTCCACGGGCCTTCAGCTCCTCCAGACGGGGAATGTCGGTCTCGTTGAAGCACAGCACCAGCGCGCCGCAGCGGCGGTAGGGGAAGTCCAGCTGGCGGGACAGCGCCTCCATCATGCGGGAGCCCTCCACGTTGAACCGCGCCTTGGCGGAGCCCACCGGCGCATCGAAGCCGGCGTGGCAGATGGCGGAATTGGCCTTGCTGGTGCCCATGCACACGTCCTCGCCGCGCTCTAAAAGGCAGATGTGCAGGCGGTAGCGGCTGAGCCAGCGGGCCACGGCGCAGCCTACCGCGCCGCCGCCGATGATCACGGCATCATACATTGCGATTACCTCTTTTCCGGCGGACGGGGGAGCGCCCCGCCCGTCATCTCTTTACATACAATACTATAGGATAGCAAATACAGGGATACCTTGTCAAGCGGCCCCGGGAGAAAGAGAAAAAAGGGTAAGTCTTAACGGAATTTAACGCTTTCTTAACGCGATAGTGTGATACAATAGCGCCAGACATATAAAGGGGAGGGAGCGCCGGTGGATAAGAAAGCCTATCGGGACCGGCTGCGCAGCCAGGATAAGCGGGAGCGCACCGCGGCCAGTCTGGGTCTGCCCTACTCCGGACGGGATCTGGCCATCGCCTTCGGGCTGTATTTGGCGGCGGTGCTGCTGTGCCTGTTCCTGCGGAACATCGACCTGCACCGGGACACCAGCTACGTGGCGGTGATCTTCCTGCTGGACGTGTTCCTGACGGCCTACTGGACCAACGGTTATATCCTGGGTATCATCACCGCCGTGGCCGGTGTGTTCAGCGTGGACTACATATTCACGTATCCCTACTGGCACATCAGCTTCACGCTGACCGGATTTCCGCTGACGTTTCTGGTGATGATGACCATCTCCGTGCTGACGGCGGCTGTCACCAGCCGCGCCAAGCAGACGGAGACCGTCCGCCGCGAGGCGGAACGGGAGAAGATGTACGCCGACCTGCTGCGGGCGGTGTCCCACGACATCCGCACCCCGCTGACCGGCATCGTGGGAGCTACCAACGTTTTGCTGGAGCAGGACGGCGAGCTGACGCAGGAGCAGCGGCAGCAGCTGCTGCGCTCCACCAACGAGGACGCCCAGTGGCTCATCCGCATCGTGGAGAACCTGCTGTCCATCACCCGCATCAACGCCGAGGAGGCCCGGGTGAAAAAGGCGCCGGAGGCGGCGGAGGAGGTCATCGGCAGCGCCGTGGCCAAGACCCACAAGCACTATCCTGATGTGGACGTGCGGGTATCCGTGCCGGACGAGCTGATGCTGGTGCCCATGGACCCGCTGCTCATCGAGCAGGTGCTGGTGAACCTGATGGAAAACGCCGTGATCCACGGCGGCACCAGCCGTATCGATGTGACGCTGTCCCAGCAGGGGGGCGATGCGGTGTTCACCGTGGCCGACAACGGCAGGGGCATCCCGCTGCACCTTCTGAATAGGTTATTCGACGGAGCGGCCCGCAGTGACCGCAGCAGCGACGGCAAACGCAGCATGGGCATCGGCCTGTCTGTGTGCCGGACGGTGGTGCTGGCCCACGGCGGGACGATACGGGGGGAGAATAAAAAAGACGGCGGCGCGTGCTTTACCGTGACGCTGCCCATGAAAGGAGACGACGATGAAGATTAAAGACAAGGTCCTGATCGTGGAGGATGAGCAGTCCATCAGCAACTTCATCTCCATGATCCTCACGGCCAACGGCTACGACACCATCATCGTCCGCAGTGGCGAGGAGGCCCTGACCATGATCGCCTCCCATTGCCCGGACATGATCGTGCTGGATCTGGGACTGCCGGACATGGACGGCATGGAGGTACTGAAGTCCGTGCGCAAGTGGTCCAATCTGCCGGTGGTGGTGGTTTCCGCGAGAAATCACGAGCATGACAAGGTGGAGGCCCTGGACTACGGCGCAGACGACTATCTGGTGAAGCCCTTCGGCACGTCGGAGCTGCTGGCCCGCATCCGCACCGCCATCCGCCACA
>OJPW01001848.1_pt1 | contig 10257 bp, 8 predicted proteins | sample 1598571 | NCBI WGS metagenome assembly OJPW01 (sample SAMN03922493, study PRJEB24848) | human gut metagenome | isolation source: stool sample | host: Homo sapiens | place: Germany | collected 2011-05
CCGACGAGCTGGCCAAGGAGATCCCCGACAGCTTCGTGCCCGGCCAGTTCGTGAATCCCGCCAACCCCAAGGCCCACTTTGAGACCACCGGCCCGGAGATCTGGGCCGACACCGACGGTCAGGTGGACTGGTTCGTGGCCGGCGTAGGCACCGGCGGCACCGTCACCGGTGTGGGCCAGTACCTGAAGGGCAGGAACCCCGCCGTAAAGGTGGCGGCGGTGGAGCCCAAGTCCTCTGCCGTGCTGTCCACCGGCGTAGCCGGCTCCCACAAGATCCAGGGCATCGGCGCCGGCTTCGTCCCCGACGTGCTGGACACCAAGGTGTACGATGAGATCATCCCCGTGGAGAACGACGATGCTTTCAAGCTGGGCAAGGAGATGGGCTGCAGCGAGGGCGTGCTGGTGGGCATCTCCTCCGGCGCGGCGCTGTGGGCGGCCATCGAGATCGCCAAGCGCCCGGAGAACGAGGGCAAGAACATCGTGGTGCTGCTGCCGGATACCGGCGACCGCTACCTGTCCACGCCGCTGTTCGCGGACTGAGCAGACAACAAAAAAGCGGAGTGCTGACGCACTCCGCTTTTTTGTGCGGTACATGCCCCGCGGCTTCTGCCGCGGGGCATGTATCAGATCACATAGTTATCCCCCTGGGGCGTGTTCATCAGATCGGCCAGCGTGATACCGGAAAAGTAGTCCCGGGTCAGGTCGTAATACCCCTGCCACACCGGCAGCGTGCGGCACTCCGCCGCCCGCTGGCAGGGCGCGGCGTTCCGCTGGAGGCAGGACACCGGCGCCAGATCGCCCTCCGCCAGCGTCAGGATCTCCCACAGCGTGTAGGCCTCCGGCTCACGGGTCAAGCGGTAGCCGCCGCCGGCGCCGTGGACGCTGTCGATCAGTCCCGCCGACTTCAGGGCGGGCATCAGGCGCTCAATATATTTCAAGGAGATGTCCTGCCGCGCGGCCACCTCCTTCATGGGGATATAGCCGCCGTTGCGGTGCTCCGCCAGATCCAGCAGGATGCGGACGGAATAGCGGCCCTTGGTGGAGATCATGAGAAAGCCTCCTTTGCGGATAAATTCCGGGTTTATTATACCACCAATACGGTAGGAAATGCAAGGGCAGTTGACAGCGGCGGCGCGGCGGACTATGATGCAGGTAGAAAACAGCAGGAGGAACTGTCATGGAGCAGTATTTTTCCGCACCCGGCCGTGTGGAGCTGGGCGGCAACCACACCGACCACCAGCACGGCTGCGTGCTGGCCGCCGCCGTGGATCTGGAGCTGCGGGCGTCGGTGACGCCCAACGGCACCGACACCATCCGGGTGTTCTCCGACGGCTATGCGCCGGTGGAGGTGGCCATCGGCTGCTGGGCCGTCCATCCGGAGGAGCGAAACACCACGGCGGCGCTGGTGCGGGGCGTGGCGGCCCAGTTCGCCGCCCGGGGCGCGGCGCTGTCCGGCGTGGATGTCCGCGTGACAAGTCAGGTGCCGGTGGGGTCGGGACTCTCCAGCTCCGCCGCCTTTGAGGTGCTGCTGGGCCGGGTGTTCAACGGCCTGTTCTGCGGCGGCGCCGTATCGGCGGAGGACATCGCCCGCATGGGCCAGACGGCGGAGCGGGACTACTTCGGCAAGCCCTGCGGTCTGATGGACCAGATGGCCTCCAGCGTGGAGGGACTGGTGTACATGGACTTCGCCCACCCGGCGCAGCCGGTGGTGGCGCGCATCGACTGTGATCTCCGCCGCAGCGGATACCGCCTGTGCGTCGTGGACAGCGGCGCGGATCACGCCGGTCTGACGGCGGAGTACGCCGCCATTCCGGAGGAGCTGCGGCAGGTGTGCCGCGTGTTCGGAAAGGATGTCCTCCGGGAGGTGGACGAGGCCGCGTTTTACCGCCGCCTGCCGGAGGTGCGTGCGGCGGCAGGCGACCGGGCGGTGCTGCGGGCCATCCACGTCTTTGACGAGAACCGCCGGGCGAGGGCGGAGGCGGAGGCCCTGCGCCGGGGGGACTTTGAGGCGTTTCTGGCGCTGGTCAACAGTTCCGGCGCATCATCGTGGCAGTATCTCCAGAACGTGACGGCGGCAGACCCGCGCCATCAGGCGCTGGCGCTGACGCTGGCCCTGTGCCGCCGGGCGCTGGGCGGGCAGGGCGCCGTCCGGGTACACGGCGGCGGCTTCGCCGGCACGGCGCTGGCCTTCGTGCCGGAGGCGCTGTGCCGGCAGTTCCGGGATGAGGTGGAGCAGACGCTGGGGACAGGCAGATGCCGTTTTTTGTCCGTCAGGAATCCCCTTGCCGGGAACGGTGAATACTGTTAAAATAGAGTACATCCAAAATGCCAAACGCTTTCCCGCGTTGGAAAGGAGCTATATGATATGAGAAAGACCAAGATCGTCTGTACACTCGGCCCGGCCACTGACCGGGAGGGCGTGCTGCGGGACATGATGCTCGCGGGCATGAACGTGGCCCGTTTCAACTTCTCCCACGGCACCCATCCGGAGCACAAGGCACGGCTGGACGCCGTAAAGGCTCTGCGGGAGGAGCTGGATCTGCCGGTAGCGGCCATGCTGGACACCAAGGGCCCGGAGGTGCGGCTGCGCAACTTCAAAAACGGCTCCGTGGAGCTGACAGCGGGACAGGAGTTCACCCTGACCACGGAGGACGTGGAGGGCGACGAGACCCGCTGCGCCATCACCTACGCCGAGCTGCCCCAGGATGTCGGCGCCGGGGACACCATCCTGCTGGACGACGGACTGGTGCGGCTGACCGTGCTGGAGACTGCCGGCAAGACCATCCGCTGCCGGGTGGAGAACAACGGCGTCATGAAAAACCACAAGGGCGTCAACGTTCCCGGCGTGTCCCTGTCCATGCCCTATATGAGCCAGCAGGACAAGGACGACATCCTGTTCGGCGTGGAGCAGGGCTTTGATTTCATTGCCGCCAGCTTCGTCCGCTGCGCCGCCGATATCCGGGACATCCGCCGGGTGCTGGACAGCGTCCACTCCCGGATTCGCATCATCGCCAAGATCGAGAATCAGGAGGGCGTCAGCAACCTGCGGGAGATCCTTGCGGAGGCCGACGGCGTCATGGTGGCCCGCGGCGACATGGGCGTGGAGATCGACTTCACGGAGATCCCCGCCATTCAGAAGGACATGATCGCCCAGTGCGTGGCCTGCGGCAAGCCGGTGATCACCGCCACCCAGATGCTGGACTCCATGATCGAGAATCCCCGGCCCACCCGTGCAGAGATCACCGACGTGGCCAACGCCATTTACGACGGCACCAGCGCCATCATGCTCTCCGGTGAGACGGCGGCGGGCAAGTACCCGGTGGAGGCGGTCAGGACCATGGACGCCATCGCCCGCAGGACGGAGAGCACCATCGACTGCTCCCGGGCGGCGGTACCCCCGGCCCGCACCCACCTGTCCGTGACGGCAGCCACGGCCCACGCCGCCTGCACCACGGCGGCGGACATCGGCGCCGACGCCATCCTGACGGTCAGTCAGGGGGGCATCACCGCCCAGATGGTCAGCCGGTTCCGTCCGGAGGCCACGGTGGTGGCGCTGCTGCTGGATCCCCAGATCCAGCGTCAGATGGCGCTCTACTGGGGGCTGGTGCCCATTATGATGGAGCGGGCGGACAGCACCGACGAGCTGGTGCGCTCCGCCATCGACACGGCGGAAAGAGCCGGTCTTGTGAAGCACGGCGATCTGGTGGTGGTCACCGCCGGCGTGCCCGTGGGCGTGTCCGGCACCACCAATATGATCCGCATCGAGCAGGTGGGCGGCGCGCTGGTCAATGCCGCCGGCATCGGCGACCAGACAGCCGCCGGCCCGCTGTGCGTCTGCCGCACGCCGGAGGAGGTGCCGGAGAAGTTCCACCCCGGCGATGTGCTGGTGGTGCCCTATACCAACAATGAGCTGCTGCCCTACATGAAGGAGGCGGCGGCGGTCATCAGCGAGGAGATCAGCGTCGAGGGCCATACGGCTACCGTGGGGCTGCTGCTGCACAAGCCGGTGATCATCGGTGCGGTGCATGCCACCCGGCGGCTCCATGACGGCGTGCAGGTGTCCGTGGACTGTGCCCGGGGCATCGTACAGGTCATGCCGCAGTAAAGAGGAGGGGACGCATATGGTCATCGGATTCATCGGACTGGGCAATATGGCCTCCGCCATGGTGCGGGGCATCGCGGCGGCAAAGCTGGAGGGCGTGACCCTCTGCGGCCACAATCCCCATCCGGAAAAAGCAAAGGCGCTGGCGGAGAGCTGCGGCCTGCGGCTGTGCGCCTCCAATGCAGAGGTGCTGGCAGCCAGCGACGTGGTGGTTCTGGCGGTAAAGCCCCAGATCCTGGAGGGTGTGCTGGCGGAGATCGCGCCGCTGGCGGCGGGCAGGCTGTTCCTGTCCGTGGCTGCCGGCAAGGAACTGGCGTGGCTGGAGGCCCGGCTGGGCCGCGAGGCCATTGTCCGCGCCATGCCCAACATCAACGCCGTGGTGGGCGCATCCGTCACCGGATGGTGCGCCAACGATGTGGCCGACGCGGCCCAGAGGGCGCTGGCCGCCCGGCTGCTGGGCACCTTCGGCACGGCGGTGGAGGTGCCGGAGAAATTCATGGGCATCGTGGGCGCCATCGGCGGCGCCGCCCCGGCATATACCTACCTCTACATCAACGCGCTGGCGGAGGCGGCGGTACAGGCCGGCATGCCCAAGGGCATGGCGGTGGAGATCGCTGCCGCCATGGCGGAGGGCAGCGGCCGCATGGTACGGCTGTCCGGACGGCACCCCTGGGCGCTGATCGACCAGGTCACGTCCCCCGGCGGCACCACGGTGGAGGGGCTGCTGGCTCTGCAGGGCGGCGGTTTCGAGCCGGCGGTCCATGCGGCGGTGCAGGCCGTGCTGGAAAAAGACAAGCGGATGTGAAAAAATGCCCCGCGGCGAGTTTTTCCCTCGCCGCGGGGCATACTGTGAAAAAAACAAAGGAGGCGGCGCCATGTGTACGGCAGCCACATATCAGACCAAGCATTTCTACTTCGGGCGGAATCTGGACTACGAGCGCTCCTTCGGGGAGAGCGTGGTCATCACGCCCCGCCGGTGGTCTCTGCCCCTGCGGCACGGGGCCGCGCTGGAGACGCATTACGCCATGATCGGCATGGCCCACATGCGGGACGGCTTTCCCCTGTACTACGATGCGGTGAATGAAAAGGGCCTGTGCATCGCGGGACTGAACTTCGTGCGCAGCGCGGTGTACCACCCGGTGCGGACGGGCGTGGAAAACGTGGCCCAATTTGAACTGATCCCCTGGCTGCTGGGACGCTGCGCCACGCTGGCGGAGGCCCGGGCGCTGCTGGCGCGCACCAACATCACCGATACGCCGTTCTGCGATGGCCTGCCGGCGGCGCGGCTCCACTGGATGATCGCCGACCGCACCGGCTGCATTGCGTTAGAGCCGGTGGCCGACGGGCTGCGCGTCTATGACGATCCGGCGTGGGTGCTGACCAATGAGCCGCCGTTCCCCATGCAGCTGTTTGCCCTGAACAACTACGCCCAGCTGTCGCCGGAGCCGCCGGTGAACCGGTTCGCGCCGGAGTTGCCGCTGACGGCATACAGCCGGGGCATGGGTGCCATGGGCCTGCCGGGGGATCTGTCCTCCCAGTCCCGGTTCGTGCGGACAGCCTTTGTCCGGGCTAACTCCGTCTCCGGTGACGGCGAGGCGGAGAGCCTGAGCCAGCTGTTCCACATTCTGGGCGCCGCGGCGCAGCAGCGCGGCTGCTGCCGCCTGTCCGACGGCGCCTGTGAACTGACGCTGTACACCGGCTGCTGCAATGCCGACCGGGGCGTGTATTACTACACCACCTACGACAACAGCCAGATCACCGCCGTGGACATGCACCGCGCCGATCTGGACGGTACCGCGCCGGTGTGCTATCCGCTGCTGACGGACATGCGGATATACCGGCAGAACTGATATTCCGTCACCAAACAGAACAGGATGGTATAAACCCTATGAATGCAACGATTTTCGCAGCGATCCTTTTCGTCGTCACCTATGTCCTCATGTTCGCCTTTCAGAAGATCCGTCCCTATGTGGCGGTGCTGTCCGCGGTGATCTTCGTGGCGGTGGGCAGCACCGGCGTCTTTCCGGACTTCCGCTACACCGTGGGTGATGCCCTGCGGCAGATCGACTGGAACGTGATCCTGATGATCACCGGCACCATGGGCACGGTGTTTCTGTTCATCGAGTCCAAAATGCCCCAGCGGATGAGCGACATCCTCGTCTCCCATATCCACAGCGTCAAGTGGCTGGTGGTGGTGCTGTCCCTGTTTGCCGGTGTGATCTCCGCCTTTGTGGACAACGTGGCCACGGTGCTGATGGTGGCGCCGGTGGCGCTGGCTCTGTGCAAAAAGCTGCACATCTCGCCGGTGCCTGCCATCATCTGCATCGCCATCTCCTCCAACCTGCAGGGCGCCGCCACGCTGGTAGGCGACACCACGTCCATCCTGCTGGCCAAGGCCGCCGGGCTGGACTTCATGGACTTTTTCTTTGTGGACGGCAAGCCCGGCATGTTCTGGGTCACGGAGTGCGGCGCCCTGCTGAGCGCCCTCATCATCCTCTGGTTTTTCCGGAAGGAGAACGCCGCCATCCGTCTGCACGACCGCACGCCGGTGGAGGACAAAGGCCCCACCTGGCTGCTGTGCCTCACCATCGCATCGCTGATCGCCGTTTCCTTCATCCCCTACCAGTCGGCGGCGCAGCCCGGTCAGTTCTATAAGCCGGAGATTACCAACGGCCTGATCTGCATGTTCTTCTTCGTGATCGGCCTTATCCGTGAGGTCCGGCGCTCCGGCAGCAGGGAGATCATCGGCCGGGCCGTGCTGGAGATCGACTTTTACACCCTGTCCCTGCTGGCCGGCCTGTTCGTGGTCATCGGCGGCATCAGCCGCGCCGGCATCATCGACCTGCTGGGCACCGCCCTGGCCGGCATCAGCGGCGACGGCTCCCGCGGCTCCGTTTTCATCGTCTACACCGTCATCGTCTGGATGTCCGTGCTCTGCTCCGCCTTCATTGACAACATCCCCTATACCGCCACCATGCTGCCTGTGGTGGCGGTGGTGACGGAGCGGCTCAGCGCCGCCGGCGGCCTGACGGTGGAGCCGAACCTGATGTACTTCGGCCTGCTGGTGGGCGCCACACTGGGCGGCAACCTGACGCCCATCGGCGCCAGCGCCAACATCGCCGGCATCGGCATCCTCCGCAAGGAGGGCTATTCCGTCAGCTCCGGCACCTTCATGAAATTCGGCGTGCCCTTCACGCTGGCGGCAGTCATCTCCGGCTATGTGCTGGTCTGGCTGATCTGGATGTAGACTCAGCGCATTCATCATACATAGGAGGTTTTATCATGGAATACCGCGTTCTGCCCCACGGCGAGGAAAAGGTCGGCATTATCGGCATGGGCTCCTCTGTCATCGGCGCACAGCCCGAGGAGGAGATCATCGCCACCGTCCGCGCCGCCTATGAAAGCGGCGTCAACTACTTCGACATGGCCGGCGGCCACGCCGCCATCTTCGATGCCTACGGCAAGGCGCTGGAGGGCATCCGGGACAAGGTGTATCTGCAGATCCACTTCGGCGCGGACTACACCTCCGGCGAGTACGGCATCGGTGAAAGCGGCGAGCGGTACGACCTGTACTGCCGCTGCCAGCGGGAGGGCGTGGGCATCACCGTCATGAAGCCCTTCTGCGGCGGACAGCTGCTGGACGCCGCCCAGTCCCCCTTCGGCGTGGCCCTGACAAAGGCGCAGTGCATCCAGTACGCGCTGGACAAGCCCGGCGTTATCGCCGTGCTGCCCAGCTTCGGCAATGAGCAGGAGATGCGGGAGGTGCTGGCCTGTCTGGACGCCCCGGTGGAGGAGCGGGACTACTCCTGCCTCGGCGAGCTGGCGCCTGACGGTGCGGTGGGCCGCTGCGTCTACTGCAAGCACTGCCATCCCTGTCCCGCCGGGCTGGACATCGCCCTCATCAACAAGTACTACGACCTGGCCATGCAAGGGGACAATCTGGCGCGGGAGCACTACCTGACGCTGGAAAAGCGGGCCGGTAACTGCATCGGCTGCGGCCACTGCGACAGCCGCTGTCCCTTCCATGTGGCCCAGAGCCGGCGGATGCAGGACATTCTGGCCTATTTCGGCACGTAAGACCATATACAAAAAGCAGACCCACGGCTCCGCCGCGGGTCTGCTTTTTCGTATATCAGTCGCTGTCCAACTTGAGGACGGCCATGAACGCCTCCGTGGGTACCTGCACCGTACCCAGGTTCCGCATTTTCTTCTTGCCCTCTTTCTGCTTCTCCAGCAGCTTCTTCTTGCGGGTGATGTCGCCGCCGTAGCACTTGGCCAGCACGTCCTTGCGCATGGCCTTCACGGTTTCGCGGGCAATGATCTTGCCTCCGATGGCCGCCTGGATGGGGATCTCGAACATCTGGCGGGGAATGTTTTCCTTCAGCTTTTCCGCCAGACGGCGACCCTTGGCATAAGCGGTATCCGCGTGGACGATCATCGAAAGCGCGTCCACCATGTCGCCGTTGAGCAGGATGTCCAGCTTCACCAGCTTGGATTCCACAAAGCCCTTCATCTCATAGTCATAGCTGGCGTAGCCGCGGCTGCGGCTTTTGATAGCGTCGAAGAAGTCGTATACGATCTCGCCCAGCGGAAGCTCATAATGCAGATCTACACGGGTGGCGTCCATGTACTTCATGTCCCGCATGATGCCGCGGCGGTTCTGGCACAGCTCCATCAGGCTGCCCACATAATCGGTAGGGGTATAGATATGCGCATCCACGAACGGCTCCTCGGCCTTGGCGATTTGCGCCGGATCGGGGTAATTGGTGGGGTTGTCGATGAGTTTTACGGCACCGTCTGTCAGCGTGATGCGGTATTCCACGCTGGGGGCGGTGGTGATAAGGTCCAGGTCGAACTCGCGCTCCAGGCGCTCGATGATGATCTCCAGATGCAGAAGGCCAAGAAAGCCGCACCGGAAGCCAAAGCCCAGCGCCACGCTGGTCTCTGCGTCAAAGCTCAGGGACGCATCGTTCAGGCGAAGCTTTTCCAGCGCGTCCTTCAGGTCGGGATAATCCGCGCCGTCGGCGGGATAAATGCCGCAGAACACCATCGGCGTCACCTTGCGGTAGCCGGGCAGCGCCTCAGCCGTGGGAGCGGACACACCCGTGATGGTGTCGCCTACGCGGGTGTCCTCCAGCGTTTTGATGGACGCGGTGAAATAACCTACCTCACCCGCCTCCAGCGTGCCGCAGGGAGCCAGCGCCGTAGCGCCCATATGGCCGACCTCCACGGGCGTGAATTGAGCGCCCGTCTGCATCAGCTTCACGGGCTCGCCCACGGAAAGGCGGCCGTCGAACACGCGCAGATAGACGATGACGCCCTTGTAGGGGTCGTACACCGCGTCGAAGATCAGCGCTTTCAGCGGCGCATCTGCATCGCCTTTCGGCGCGGGGATATCGGTGATGACACGCTCCAGAACATCCTGGATGCCCACGCCCATTTTGGCGGAGACGCGGGGTGCGTCCATGCACGGCAGACCGATCACGTCCTCCACCTCGTGGGCCACGCGGTCCGGCTCGGCGCTGGGCAGGTCGATCTTGTTCAGGATGGGCACCAGCTCCAGATCGTGCTCCAGCGCAAGGTAGGTGTTGGCCAGCGTCTGCGCTTCCACGCCCTGCGTGGCATCCACCACCAGAACCGACCCTTCGCAGGAAGACAGGGAACGCGAAACCTCATAAGAAAAGTCCACATGTCCCGGAGTGTCTATCAGGTTAAGCTGATAGGTTTTGCCGTCCTGCGCCTTATAATTCAAACGCACGGTCTGTGCCTTAATGGTAATGCCCCTTTCCCGTTCTATGTCCATGGAATCCAAAATCTGATCCTGCATTTCGCGTTTTTGCAAACCGCCGCAGTATTCAATAATCCGGTCGGCCAAAGTGGACTTGCCGTGATCAATATGGGCAATAATCGCAAAGTTTCTGATTAAATCCAAATTTGTGGTCATTTTATCTCTGATATCCGTTTAAACTTTAATTTACATACATAGATAGAGGATAAATTTATTTTAAGCAATATAATATTGATTATATCAGAAAAAATGCTTATACTGAAAACAGGATAACAGCGGGAGGGTTGCCATGAGAAAGATGATTGACATAGACTTCGGATCTTCACGTTATGATGAATTGGTCGAACTCCGCTATAAAATTTTGCTTG
>OJPW01001866.1_pt1 | contig 10130 bp, 9 predicted proteins | sample 1598571 | NCBI WGS metagenome assembly OJPW01 (sample SAMN03922493, study PRJEB24848) | human gut metagenome | isolation source: stool sample | host: Homo sapiens | place: Germany | collected 2011-05
CCACATCGCATTGAGATTTTGGACTTTTTTCTTAACCCTTAGCCGGACAGCAATGATTGACAACATACCTTTCTTCGGTTCATCCCCACGCCCGTGGGGAACACTCAATCAGGCAGTCGGCCTGGTCAGGAACAGCCGGTTCATCCCCACGCCCGTGGGGAACACACGGGAGGCGAGGTCCAGACCAAGCCAGCATTCGGTTCATCCCCACGCCCGTGGGGAACACTTTGCACATCGTCCTCAAAAGTCCAAGAAGGACGGTTCATCCCCACGCCCGTGGGGAACACGCCACGCAGGTCAGCTTCTTGCAAGTTAGCGCCGGTTCATCCCCACGCCCGTGGGGAACACACCATCGTTCTTTCGCGCAGTTCGTCTAAATCCGGTTCATCCCCACGCCCGTGGGGAACACTTTCCCGGCAAACATAAATCCGCTACCTACAGCGGTTCATCCCCACGCCCGTGGGGAACACATAGACTGAGTTCGTTAATGGCGCTCTCAGAACGGTTCATCCCCACGCCCGTGGGGAACACTGCATGCCGGCAAAAGGCATGACCATTCAACGCGGTTCATCCCCACGCCCGTGGGGAACACCAGGAATCCGGGTAATGTGTGCTGGCGCAGCACGGTTCATCCCCACGCCCGTGGGGAACACGCGCTATCTGGGATTGAACCAAAAACCGACCGCGGTTCATCCCCACGCCCGTGGGGAACACATTCTAGTAACGCCGGCGAGGGGTATGGAGCACGGTTCATCCCCACGCCCGTGGGGAACACTTGGTTTTGGTGCTGTAGAGCGCCTCGTTACACGGTTCATCCCCACGCCCGTGGGGAACACTCTTCATAAATACAAATACTAAATCAGCGCGTTACAGAAACATCACAAATCTACCAAATCATCGCGATCATTGTCCCTGGGAGTATACGCGACAAGTGGCAGGCCATCCCAGTCTATCTGCTCCCGGCAGTTGGCACCAACGGTCAAAAATTGAAAACCAGATTCGTGGCAAGATGTCCAGGCCAGAACGGCATTACCGTCACCGACCTGCTGGCACACCACCTCCCATAATTTTTGCCGCACACGGACTGAGTAATTGCCCACATACACGCCTGCCCGAACTTCCAGCAACCAGCGTGACAAATACCCACGCAAGCGCTGCGGCACTGCTTCAGTTACGATGACCAGCATCACCAAGCCCCTTTTTGTTGGGAATGGCTATGGGCACTGCCTCGGGGGGACGTTCTGGCTTGGCGATTCCTCCGGCAGAAAGCACTTCTTCAATGGCTGGAATGATTTTTTGCAGCAACCGCGTTTCTCTAAAAAGATCGCGACAACGCAAACGTACCTCGCTTTCAACCTTGCCTGGCTTTTTAGCCACCACAGACAATGCAGCAGGGATTGCAGTTTCAAATTTGAACAGATCGGCAACATCATATACAAAAGAAAGCGGTTTACCCGAATGAATAAATCCGATGGCAGGTGCATATCCCGCCGCGAGCACAGCGGCCTCGCAGATTCCATACAGGCAATGGCAGGCAACGCTGACGGCCTTGTTCACCACATCAGTGGCATCCCATTCCCTGGGGTCATAAGACCGTTTCCCCCATGTCACCTTATACTGTGCAGCCAGGAATTTATATAAGGCGCGAACTCTTGCGCCCTCTATACCCCGTAACTGTTCAATGCTCCGTCGTTGTGGCGGTTCCTCATTGAAACGCATTCTGTACATGGCCCGAACCACCCTGAGGCGCAGTTCATCATCCAGTGCAAGACGGGCTTGATACAGCAAACGGTCAGCCCGTGCGCCGCCCGGTTGTCCGGCGGAGTATAAACGCACGCCGCCCTCGCCGACCCATACCATCAAGGTGCCGCAATCTGCTGCCAAGGCCAGAGCAGCGTGAGTTACCGTCGTACCCGGTTCAAGAAAAAGGCACGCAACGCCACCTACGGGAATCTGCATACGCACGCCCGTTGCGTCTACCAATACAAATGCCCCGTCCTCAACATCAATGCGCCCATACTTGAGAAAGAGCATGGAGTTTCTTTCTTTAAGAGGCACGGTTTCAGACATCAGGCGCATCAGTCATTACCGCCTGTTGCTGTTTTTCTTCTACATCTTCACGCTGTACGCCATGCACCCGTGCGCGCACCCGCAGGACACGTCGGGGAGCAAACCGGCGAGCGGCAGAAAGAAAACTTTCCGCCTGGTCAGGCACCGTGTCGTTACCGTCTTCAAAGCTGTGCACCTCCCGCTCATGGGTAAAGAATTCCAACGGAGCATCCAGCATATGGTTTAATGCCACGGCCTCGCTGGAAAACAGTCCGCCAAATACAGGAGCACTGGGTATGCAGCACTTGCGGCCTATCCAAAGCCCCCACACCGGATTTTGCAAAGCCCTGGCAGCATCCTCGAGTACCCTGTACGGGCCGTTGAGAAACACGGCAAAAGAACTGTCGTGCAGGTAGTGCCGCGTGGTGATGTGGCAATCCTTGATGCCGCCCGCAGCTTTACGAGTGCCCTGAACAGTGTGAAAATCCACCGTACGGCCAGCGGCCAAAAGCCAGTCCTTGCCATTGGCAGACAAGCATCGCGGTATGGCTACCGACAGCATGGGTATGGCTGCGACCTGCTGTAGAAAGGCCTGTTCCTCTACACTGCCCCTGTGCAGTCCTTTGGCCGCGCACAGCATACCAGCCACCACGCTTTTTGAAGGCAAAGAAGCTGTACACCTGCGGTTAAACCGGCTTTCATTGCCAAACGAGAGCATGGGGGCCTGCAAGCGCAGGGCAAGGCAGCAAACGTCAGCGCACATGCCGCCGCACCCCCTGCAAGAGTTCGCCAAGGCTCTGCAGTGGCATGCGGATGGTTTCCACCGCCGTAAGGCCCCAGGTGTTTTCCAGGCGCTGGTATTCCTCCTCCATACGTTTGATCGAGGCCTCCACATATCCCCTGCCATCGGGCGAGTACACGGCTTTTTCAAAGGCATTGACCAGTTGCACAGGCTGCCCGCTGTCACGCAACACGCACAACACGTAGGCAGGCATCGTGTTGGCATTCATAGAGTTTTTTCTGGCAACGGGCATGGCCTTGAGCGTTGCTTCCACGAAGGCCGCCACGATGCCCTGCCGCTCATCGGGGCTGAGTGCACCAAGATGGTCAGCATCCGCCAGCATGTCCAGATTAAGAGCACAAAAACGGTAGTAGGCGGCAGCGTTAAACTCCAGTGTACCAGTCATACCCGCTCCCGTTTCCTCTGAGGGCAGCAAATCATCGAGAGCGGAAAAAAAATCTATTTCATTATCAGCCTTGTGCGTGGAAAGGGCGTGGGAAAACATGGCCGCTCCTTCCAGAGTAAGCTCGGGCGCGCTGGCGACCATGCGGCCAAACAGGGCAATATCCGCCGCGTCTGTGCAGAGAGACTGGGCAAAAGTTTTGGCATGTTTTTTTATATTCTCATTATTTACAGCGATGGCGGCCAATGCCTCCAACTCTGACCTGCTGGTAAAAAAAAGTGTTTTTGTCTGAAGTTTATTTTTTTTGGCTGCATCCTTATCGAGCTTTGCAAGGCCTTCTGCCAGGTCGTTGGCCTTGACCAATGCTGTGGCCTCGTCCAAGCCATACGTATTTATAAAAATATCACGCAGAGGTTCCACAATCAGGCGTGTGCGTTCTCCCTTAAAATGTTGGGGCAACAGTTCGCCGCAATATTCACGTATTGCTCTTTTCCAGCATTGGCTGGAAACACGGGCACGCTGTACGCCGCCAAAAACAGCTGTTTTTGGCGAGCCAAGATCGTCACGGTTGAGGCAGGCAACAGGAACGGATTGCAGTATATGAAGTTCAAGATGACGCATGGTATTTTCTCCTGAAATAGTATGTGGTGATTACCGCACAGGGCTGAGAAGCAGCATGCCAAAACCAAATCCGCGAGCACTGCCCAGCCCCTTATGGAATGCCCGGCAGAATTCGTCCCGCTGAGTAACGCGCAAAACACCGCTGAAGCGCACACCGATATGCGTTCCCGACCGATGGTCTTTTCTGAAGGAATATCTGGTTGAGGGATCTATACGCATGCCGGGCAGGACTTCAAAGCCGTTGGCCGCCGCTTTGCGGTCAAGCCATGCGTTCTGCTCATCCGGTTTTATGATTGCCTCACGGCGGCTGTTTTTTTTGCGTTGTCCATCACTGGTAAAGGCCTCTACCTTGCGGCCAGGATTGCAGATCACATCAAAGCGGTAACAGTTGTACTTCAGAAAACAGGGCGGTACAGCCTTGATCTGCCAGTGGTCCTCTGTACAAAAATCAGGACGCTGCGGTTCATGCGGGCTGAGCACGTGCACCAGAGTCCCTGCGGGAACTTCATCCAGCCGGAACAGGAAATCGCGACTGGCGTCTGGCCTGTTGGGAAAGCACTGCCAGATGGCCTTGTGCCAGGCGTAGCAGTCGCTCAGCCTGTTGCGGTGCAGGGCTGGCAGCTCCACCATAAAGCGGGTCATCCAGGTCATGGCATGGTCTCCGGAGTGTCCTGTGGGGTATCTGGCTGCTGCCCGGACGCGTTATCCAGTCCTGCAGGCTGAGCGGCCGGCGCCCAGAACTGCTGCGCCCATCGCTCCTGCACATACCTGCGTTTGTGCGGAACCGCCCATTGCAGCAGGTCTTCTTGCAACTGCACATAGTTTACGGGTATGCCCTGCGCCCTGGCACGCAAAATCAGGCGCACCACACGCGGGCATACCTCCGCAGTTTCGGCGGCAAGCAAATGCTGAAAACGCATACCAATGGCGCCGGGCTTTTCATCATCGCGCCGCTCGTCATCCGAACACAGTTTTCGGCACACGCTGCCCATACTGCCGGAAGCGGATTCCTCAGGATGTGCGGCATACAGGGCGGCAACAGTGCGAACAACCTCACCCTTATATCCCTCAATACCGTCAAAGGGAGCCAGTAGCGGCCATGCTCTTTGCTGTTTGCCGGGCACAATACCGCAGCGCAGCTGGGCCAGAACCCCGCGACGCTCCTTTTGTGTCCGCAGCCATTGCACCAGTGCTGTCATTCGTCGTCCTCCTCATGGAATGTATCGGAAGAAATTTCAGAAGCCATATTTGGTGAAGCTGCTGTCGCAACTGGTTTGCAGAGCCTGGCAAGGCCAAGGGCAAAGGCTCTGTGCTGTCTCGGGGTTTGCGGCGCGCAGATGGAGGAATATGCCTTGCGAGCTGCGACAAACAGCGCTTTTTGCCACGCCTTTTGCGCTGCAGGAAAAGCATCACTGCCCAGACTTTCCACACAGGCGAACAGCAGGGGCAGGCTCTGCTCAGCTGCTGTCCAGTACAGTGTGAAGGCTTTTTGACGAAGCTTGATCAACAACTCCACCTTACCTGCTCCAGCCCCTTTGAGCCTGCCTGCCCACCCTCCATCCACTTTTTCACGGTACGTATCCACAGCCCAGCCCAGTTTACGGGACATGTCTTCGGCGTATTGTACCCCCTGCCCGTAAACCAGTTGCCCTGGAGTTTTTTGCATGGCTTGCGGTATGTGGTAAACGGATTCAAGGGTGTCCACGACTTCGGCCTGATCTCTCGCCATGCCCGCCACAACCATATCCCTGCCAGATGCACCTTCAGCGCTGGCTAAAGCCGCAGCCCAGAATCCCCCCACATCGTCCTTGTTGCGATGTGCTACAAGGGCGTGCAGTTCGCGCCAGAGCGCCTTGCCCGGTGTAACAGGCAAAAGCGCCCGTGTCTGTTTGTTGTCCTTGCCCCTGAGGATGATTGTGGAAGTTGGTTCTTCCACATAGGGAGCCTTGGCATTGTTAAAATTGGGAAAAACCGGCCCTGCGCCAAGAGTCATGCCTGAAGCGCCACGCTGAAACAGCACAAGGCGTGAAAGCGGGGTCAAACGCCCCAGATACGTATGGGTTGCGTTGCGCCATGCATTTGCATCATCAAAGCTTACAGGCATTTGTTCCCACACAGGCTTTCCCCAGCCGGCCTCGGGAATACTTGCCAGTCGCCGCTCGATGTCATCTCGGGCACACATGTTGAGGTGCAGGGTCTGGAGCACATTTGCGCCCCGCCAGAACGTATGCGTCATGGAGCCCACAGCGCAGGGACCGTCGCTGGAACTTCGCGCGGTAACATGGTTGTTCCAGACTACGGTTCCAATGAGGCCGCCGGGGCTGAAGCACAGGTAAGACAAAAGGTTCAGGGCAGGCAATGCCTGCTCTGCCGACCGCTGCGCCAAACTGCCCTCATGGTCAAAGTGGGTACTCTGATTGCCTGTGGCCAGGGTAAAATCCAGCTTGCTGGCTTTGACAAGGGGGCCTTCATCATCTTCAGTCCGTTTTGTTTTTTTACTTGCCGCTTTAAGGCCGGAAATCTGTAAGAAGGGCTTTTGGGGGTGGAACAGGTCAAAACTATCCTGCCATTTCTGCAGATACGCAGCGACGGCATCCGGCAGCAGTTGGGGTACGCGGGACCAGTCTTCCCGAGACGGGCCATTGAGCGCAGCATGGGCAATGCACAGCAGCAGGCGCATCAGGGCCACCCTCTCGTGTGGGCGTACGGCCAGATCGCGCCATTGCGCCCCTTCGCAGAGGGCCTCACGCAGGTTGACAAGCTGGTGCTGCCCGCTGTTGTCCAGTACAGGTATCCACTGATCTGACACAAGGTTCATGATTACTTCCTTTGCTTGGGCCATATGATGCCCAGTTCCTTATCCCAGTGTGGTGGTGCAGAGTTCTTGAGGCAAGGGAGGATCAGGTTTCCATCATCACAAATTTTTATCCAGTGCATCAGATTATAACCAGATAAAAATTTTGACTTTTCTGGATTTTTCACCAAACGGTAGTCAGGAATCCTGACTACGTTACGGTGCAGTTTGCGAGCCGTATCCTTACGAAAGTCCTTGTCATTGGCATTAACAACACTGCCATCAAGCAGTGTTATCTGATTTTTTACATTACTACGGTACATAACGAAACCGTATTCCTGATGGTCTGAAAGCCTTGTGGGCGCGTATTCTTCTACATCAGTACCAGCGAGTCGCCATATATCCGTGTTAATTTGCGCCTGCATCTTCATGGCTGCACTTTTACCAAACTGCGCGTCATACAGTTCCTGCAATGCTTCCGTCAGAAATTCAGGTTCTGTGTATGTTGCATATATGAACCTGCGGATGTCGTCCGGGAGCGTTACCGATACAGCCTTGCCCCACACCTCAAGTGTGCGCAATAAAATGAACGGATCGTACACCTTGGCTTTGCTGCCCAGCGCTTTTGTAATTGCAGGCGCGCTCATATCCAGCAGATCTGTCAGGGAAAAATTCTCGGCAATAATATGCATGCAGGGATGGGGAACCGGGCGGTCGCGTCGTGTATGCCGCCATAACCTGCCCATACGTTGCAGCAGCATGTCAGTGGGGGCCAGCTCCGTGAACAGCACATCGGCATCCAGGTCCACGCTCTGCTCCACAATCTGCGTAGAGACGAGAATACATCCGCGCTGCCGCTGCCCTTTCTTGCCCAGGCGCTGCATCCATTCCGTTTCACGCTCTTCGCGCATAAAGAACGGCAGTCGGGCATGCAGAATGCCCATGTCTGCCTGGCAGTCTGTAACTGCTGCATGAGCTTGTATATTGCGAAACGTCTCCTGAGCATTGGCAACCGTATTGCAGACCCAAAGCACCTGGCCGCCCGAGGCTGCAATGTCGATTGTGCGGCTGATGGCGCCCTGTAGTGGCTGAAAATCCACATGAACAGTGTGTGAAGGCGGCGGCGTACAAGGGATAACCTGCACGGTATCCTGATCATGGGCGCGCCCGCTGATGCAGGGATATGGCAGACTGTCCTCCTCTGCACCCATGCTGGAAACAGGGCTGTGTGACTGCAAAAGCGCCGAACGGGCTGAGCCGGAAAGCGTGGCGGAAAGGATAATGACCGTTGATCCAAGATCAGCAAGAACCCTGCAAAGCTGCTGTATGATGGCTCTCGTGTAGTGGTCATAGCTGTGCACTTCGTCCAGAATGACCACTTTGCCCAGAAGGGCAAGCCTGCGAAGGGCAAAGTGTTTTACCGCCAGCGCAGCCAGCATGGCCTGATCTGCCGTGCCCACCCCCACGGGAGCGAGCAACGCCCGGCGGGACGAACAGAACCAGCGCAAGGGATCGGCACCGGAGCCTGCTTTTGGATCTGCGGCGGAATCATCAGGCAGTTGCTGCTGCTCTGGCATGGCAAGCGTGTCATCCAGGAGCCATGAGTTGCCGTGGATCAACTGCACCCTTTGCGCAGTCGGCGATATTCGCAGTATGAATTCCAGTACCCGTTCATAAATCCTGTTGCTTGTGGCCTGTGTGGGCAGGCCAAAATACAGCCCACGCGCCTTGCCCTGCTCCATAAGCTTGTAGGCAGCCATAAGCGCAGCCTCTGTTTTACCCATGCCCATAGGCGCTTCAATGACATAAATCCCCGGCTCCGTAATATTGCACCATGCGGCGACCTGCATGGGGTACGGTGAGCAGCCGAAGATATCTTCAAAGCTCAGGCCGGTGCGTATTTCAAGTGAAGCAAAACCAAGACTGCCAACAACATCATGAGCCACTCTGTCGATCTGTTCATCAGCTATGGGCGCAAGCGTAGGGTTTGCAGGGAAATGGTGCTCGTCAGAAGCTATCCAGTCCGCAAGAACCAGGAGTCCTGCTGAGGCGTAAAGACTGGCGCTTGCACCCGTAACAGGCGGCAGCTCTGTATTGGCATGCTGTTCCCATTGATAGGCAACAAAATTCAGCTCTTCCCGCAGCCAGTCGACTGATGGGGATGGGGCCAGGCAAGGTGGTGAAACCTGTCCGTAATGATGCGGTTTTGCCTTGGCCCATTTGCCGTGATGTGCGCCCACGATGGCGCTCCACAGGGAGTACGACTCTGACAGAAGCCCCTTTTGTTGCCAAAAATAATCAAGAATTTCCTGTGAAAGGCAGGCATGTGTCGTAGTAAAACTGGGCCACGCATTGTTTGCGGCCTCTCTGGCAAGACCGTTCTGCTCAAGCCACAAAAGGCATTTGCCCTGAAATTGCGGGCTGATTTTGCCGACATCATGTATGGATAGCAGAAAGGCAACAACAGCATGCAAATCTTGCCACTGCGGAGGAAACATGGCCCGTACAAGGCAGCGCCCCACAGCGCTGGCAAACCTGCCATGCAGGAGCACTGATATCCCCGGCAGATTTGAAGCATATGTTTTAGCCCAAAACGTATACTTTTCCATAAGTACTCCATACAAGGCGACCACAAGGCAACTCATAATAGAGCAATGCATTAATAGCAAATAGCTTATTGAATTGCTATATATGACTCATGATTACAGCAATCCTTGCAAAAACAGGATGGAATGTGCGTTTGAACAGCCTGAGAATGAAACAGATATCCTTTTACACAACTTCCGGAACAGACCTGTTCCGGGAATGATCGTTTTTATACATTTTACTGCATAATATTATTAAACTATTTGGCCGACATTCTTGATGCCCCATGTTCACCCCGGGGTATGGATAAAATAACAAATTTGAATATAGAAGAAGTTTCATTCCATCAACTTAGAGACAGCCCCTAGCAGCACATAATTAACTGAAGCAGCCTATAAAAATATCTCTTTGACGTCAGTGGGCTTCACCCCTCTGCGAACATCCGGGAATTCCACAGGGCAGGTACATTTGAGCATTTGTTTTTTGCCACTGTAATGGAGGCATAAGCCAGAGCAACGACAACAACCAGTTAACAACGAAATATCGTTACATTACGTTGAAATTCGTGATATATTTACAGACAACATTTTTATTTTTTACGTAACTATATTATTTTTAAATATAAAACAAAACAGGCTTACTTCTTGAATAAGGGAAGCACTACATCTGCTCCTGTCTGGTTTTCAGGGGGCATACCTGGGAGATGGAGCAAGCAGATGGCGGACATCCGGCGCAAAGGCGTTTTGCCGTGCTTTTTTTATTGCGCCGCATGGTTGCTTTATCTGCTCGTACAACAACATTGAACTTTTGAGGTGTGATAATGGCAAAATTTGCAACGCCGCTGTTGGACCAGCTGGAAAGCGGCCCCTGGCCGAGCTTTGTGTCCGACATCAAGC
>OJPW01001870.1_pt1 | contig 10122 bp, 21 predicted proteins | sample 1598571 | NCBI WGS metagenome assembly OJPW01 (sample SAMN03922493, study PRJEB24848) | human gut metagenome | isolation source: stool sample | host: Homo sapiens | place: Germany | collected 2011-05
CTACACAAGGAGTATCGTCGGCAGCGTCAGATGTGTATAAGAGACAGGAATAAAAAGGAGAAATAAAAAAATGAAAGACACCTATTTAGTAATCACTAAAAAACATAATAATAATTATTATTGTGTTGTAAATAAAGTTGATGTAAATACTAATTTACTAAAATGTATTGATAATAGTATAGTTAGCATCAATATTGCCGAAAGTAAAAAACAAGCTATTGAAATCGCAAAAACAGCCAATGAGAAGCTAAAAGAAAAAGGCTATTTGAAATAAAAAAAGGAGTAATAAAAAATGAAAAAATACAAAGTTAAAGAAAAAAGCCTCGCCGCTTTATTTGTTAATATTTGGAATTCTAAAAAAGAAATCGCTGAAATTATAGGCTTTTTGTTTATGTTGTTTGCTTTCTCTTTTGTCGCTCATTGTTTGTGCGCTTTGATTGACTAGGAGAAAACGCAATGACTAAAAAAGATTTTTTTGTTATCACTGAAAGCGACAATTTATATCTAGGCTTGGCGCCATGTAGCGGCTATATTGTTTTTGATACAATAGGGATATACAAAAACCCGCATAACGATTTTGCTTTAGTTGATTTGTTTACAGGCTTAGAATATACTATAACATATCCAACACTTGAACAGGCCCGCAATATCGCCGAAAATCTCGCCCCTGTTTCCAGAGAACAAAGAAAAAGCAAAGATGCAAAAAAATGGAACGCAATTTATAAAAAACTTTTAGATGAACGGGCACAATAATTTTATATAATTTTATAAAAAAAGGGCTTAACTTTGCGCCCTTTTTTTGTTATTATAAATACAGAAAGGAGATATCAAAAATGAAAGAACCGAAAATCATCAAAGTTATGGAACATTATGAGGCATACGAACCCGATAAACCAATTTCAAAAAAGACGTTTCTTTGCTCGGGCGATTATGAATGGGAAGCCCTAGAGGACGCAAGAGCCATCCTGGCGCAAAGGGAAAGCGAAAAGAAAAGGGAATAAAAATCTCTTTTCTTTTTTTGTTTTTGTATTTTAATTTTAATATTTATTATTGTTCTTTATTATTTTTTTTATGATTGTATCCCGGCATATTGTGCCGTAGTTTGCGCAAGGATTTTTTTTATTGCAATATTATATATATCTTATATGATTTCTGTTGTCCCCAGAATAGCACGCATCTGCAAGGCTGTCATAAAGAAAAGCCGCCCGAAATGGACGGCTTTAATTATTTCCGTTATTCCCCGATGCCGGAGGGCGGCAGCTTTGGGAACGTGAGACCGCCCAGCAGCTTGTAGAGCGGTTTGACGTGCCGGAGGTGGACGAGGCGGAGCAGGCGTTCAAAGAGGCCCTTACTGGTGTGTCAGACCCGGAGACCCGGAACCTGATTGACATGGCCGTGGGGAAAATCTCACGCGCATATCAGATTTTAGGCTTTTGCGCCGGACACTTTTCGCAGGACAGCCGGGCGCGATTTTTTTAGGCTTATTTGTGATAACCTTGCAGTAGTCACATTATATAAAATAATATTATATTATGTTTTTATTCGCTCTCATTCGCTTTGTGTTGCGTTGTGTTGGTTGAAGGTATAAGGACTCAAGGGGTTGAGATATTGGGCTTGTATGGCTTGTTATGTGGTTATATTGTTTTTTTGTTTTGTTGTATTATATAATTTCGGCTCGCGCTATTACCCATGCGAAAACAAAGTGGAATTTTGATAACTGTATTTGAAAGAATATATATACAAAGTGGAATATAAAATGTCAAAAAAACCCCATTTTTTGTCCAGGGTGGTTTGATAAAATCCTTATAATATCTATTATAAGGACTTATTTTTTCCCAAAAGCTGAACAACGGGGGCTAGGTTATGAAATTTGATTGAATAAATATACTAAAAAAGCGTTGTAGCTGTACAAATAATCCAATAAAACAAAAAAACACAACAAAACGCAAAAACAAAAAATCATCCTCGAAATCGCCATTCCGATTATGGCATTTCGTCTTAATATAAAACAAAATTACTAAATTATGTCAAAAGTACACATTCTTGTCATATTTCTGAAAGAAAACTTGTCCAGACGTGTATATAATATATATATATGGATACACGTCTGTACAAATTTTACTTTAGGTCAAGAGTCTGGCCAAAATTTAGTTAACTAAAGCGCTTTCCATTCAATGTCTTTGAACAAATTTTTAATGTTGTCTTCTGTCTCATAGTAAAGCACACTATCATACAAAAGAAAAAATTCTTCAAGGGAAAGAATGTCGGGATTATAAATTTGGCAATAATAATAAAAGGATTTATATAGGTCCATTTTCAGAGGAAAAGAGATGCCGAGATTATCAAGGTCTAACAAATATTGTTTTCTTATATCCTCATATTTATCGAACACTTTTTTAAACTTAAAATACTCTTCCATTTTGCCGACCCTCCTTAGTCTTCGTAGTCAAATTTGAGATGTTTTGGGAGCGTTTTTTCCATATAATATTCTTTGTCTCTTTCGTAGCACATAAAGCTTGACATTCTTAAAAGATAATATTGCATTGAGCACACAAGTCTTGCGAGCTTATATTCATCTTTAGTTTTTGCGGCGAGTTCTTTAGCAAGTTCTTTTAAAAGGTTGGTGACCGTTTCGACCCCTGTGATATGTTCATACTCAATAACTGGCTCTTTTAAATAATCGATTGCGGCGCATAATTGTTCATAAAAAACAAAGTAGTCTGATAACGAATAATTATTTTTCAATGTTTTTTTTATATTTTCTCTTACAAAATATCTTTGCACATCATGAATTTTGCCTTGTCTGCGCCAACCTATCTTTTTATCACTGAACAAAAGAAGCGGCTCAAAATGGATAATTTTCTTCATGTTATTGGTTCCTGTCTACAACTGTAAATCCATGAGGAATACCAAAATAATCAACAATGATTTCTTTGTGCCTTTTATTAGTTAGCTCTCCGTGCATGGATTCCCATTCTCTTACATAAAAGGACGGGATCACAATAGTATTTTTAAAAACATCTGTAATGATAAAGTACCCTGTTTCTGTATAAGCGTTTTGCGTTGAAGTATAAATTGTTTTTTTCATAGTGCGCCTCCTTTTTATCAATCAAAAACTTTTTGATAATTAATTATGTCCGTTTTAAAATCGTATTCTGTTTTTTCATCTATCATTGCATCGATAAAAATTTTTCTATTGACATTGGTTAAAGTATCTAAAGATTTTGCGGTCAAGACTCTGTTTTTAATTTTTTGATTTAATTCTTTTTTTAATTCTGTAATATTATATTGTATTCTTTGCGTGTTCACCACCATTGCATAACAATTATAGAAACCATCATACCCAAGCAAATCTTTACATTTTTCATTAGCCAGAGCACGATATTTAGCCTTGAGATTTTTTTTATTAAACATAAGTTCTGTTGTGCTTTTGATGCCAAGTTCGGTATAACAATCTGCCTCAATTTGCGACAAAACTTTTCCTTCATAGCTGGTAGAAAGAACTTCTTTATATTTTGTCCATCCGTCCGAACGTGAATATAATTTATATCCTTTGTTTATTGTTATGGATTTTTTATTATCCATAGATTTTAATGCAGATCGCACAATGGGCTTCAAGATTTTTTCATAAGTATTATCTATGAAAAAATTAAGCTCGGCTAAATTGAAATTATTCATCACACAGACTGCAATTTTAGAAAAGTCATTTGAAGATTTTACCTCTTTGTAGTTTTGATTTACCATATTGCACCAAAACAAAAGTTCCATAGTGTTAAAAAATATAATATTATCTTTTTTGCCCTCTTTATAAAATAATTGTGAAATAATATATTCTATATATGGAACATAAATCGATCTATTATTATAAAGATTCATTTCTTCCATTGAGCGCATTTTCAGAAATAAATATTTAGTTCCTCTTTTTTCATATTCACAAATACTATCCAATTGATTTAATTGTTTTATTTTTGAGTTACCGCTCAATTGAGGAATATTCAAAAGCTTACATAGTCCCGCATATGTAATTTCTTTTTTTTCAGAAATCATTTGTTTTAATGCACTATAATCCAATGTTTGCAATGAATTAATTTCTTTTTTATTTTCTCTGCTCATTTTCAATCAACGAAAATAATTCTATACCCGTTTTCTCGTGTAAAATCTTTTTCTACATATTCTCTTAAAAAGGCTGACCAGAAAATGCTATCTCCTACACAAAACATAATTTTAATGGCATTCAAACAAATTTCGTCATCGTCCTCGCCTTTAGATGTATATTTAACCAAGTTATCCCACCCAATGGCATAAGTGTAAATATATTCATTTAATAATTTTCCATCAATTAGTAATTTTTCATCAATGAATTCAAAACTTTTGTAATTATTTTCTGTGAAATTTTCTTTATTCATTTTCAAGATGAAAGATGTATTTTGTTTCATTATTCGTCTCCATAAATTTTATATTTTTTATTTTCTAGTTCTTTACCGATTCCCGTTTTAATACCATTCATCCATTGAAAAATATAATATGTTTCTGTCTCTTCTATAATATTATATTCTTCATCAACTGCCCAAACTTTATCTGAATTTATTGGGTTATAAACATTTTCTATAAATTTAATTTTTTTCTTTTTCGTCAAATACAATCCCACCCTTTTTCACTATTGTTTCAATCAAAGTTAAAAACATTTGTTGAATTAAAGAATCTTCTTTAGATTTAATGCAGCTTTTGTCAAGAAAATTATCAAAAACATAGGGGCATAATTTATTGTTTCTTTTTCTGAAGAAATGAACTTTAACGGGGCCACCATATAAAGTATTATCTTTATAAATATGAAATTCTACTAAGTTGAAATTGTCTACATTTTTGTTGTAATAATTTGTATTTAGCGTACAGCCCCATGATTTTGTATATCTATCATAAGTAAGCTGATGAATATCATTTAATTTATCATAATTAATGTTTTCACTTTTTAAATTTCTTATTTTGTCAACGTTCAATAAAATATTTTTTCCCAAATTACACACCTCTTTTTAAGTCGTGATATTTTTTCATTCTTTCCGAGGCAGCTTTCCTTTGCTCTTCTTTGATAACCTTCTTAGGTCTAGGAAATTTGAACCAATCCATGGGTAAATTAGCACAAAACCATCCATCCGCATTTTCAATCAAAGAAACTTCGGTTGGATATTCTTTTTTTAATTTTGATAATTTGTTACAAAATTTTTTATCGTTTGTACTAATAGTAATATGAGAGTTTTCCGAAATAAATTCTAAATAAAATTCTTTCAATTGTTTTCATACTCCTTTATTTTTTTCCCTATTGCTTCTACCACATTGACCGTGACTCCGTTGCCGGCCTGCTTGTATAATTGATTGTCCGTGTTTACAAAAGCAGCTTTTTCAAAATAATCGTCTGACCATCCCTGCAACCTAAAACACTCTTTTGGTGTTAATTTCCTTATGGTTACATAGCAACGGTATTTTTCATACCAAATCGCATATATATAATTTTTATCATGGCAACAAACCATCGTTCCTTTTTTTGTGGCTTCTTTGATAGTTATAGTGGGAGAGTCGCATACAACTCCATAAACGTCTTGTGCTGCAATGGTAAACACAGGATCATTATTTTCTTTGATTCTTCCATTTTGTTTTTCATGCACTCTATCAGGTGTCAATACAGGAATTGCAACACCGCTTATTTCTCCCATTCTATTGCTTATCCCCTTGTTGTATCTGCTTTGTATTGCTCTGCACACATTCGTTGTTTTTGCCCCTGATCCCCGATTCATGTCACAAAAATACTTTGTCGCTATACTTGGTTCTCTCCCCCCTCCGTCCATTTTATTAAGGCACGGAGAAATTCCGTCAGCGTCGTAAATCCTTCCTTGGTTCGGATTCTCTCTTGTTTTTGTTTTCATGTAATTTCCTAGTTGGAAAACACTATTTTCTCCATCTGTTCCCGCGACAGGAAATATTTTTGATCTACCGTATCTTCTAAGATGGCCGATAGTATATATGCGCTCCCTGTTTTGCGGGACATACCATTTTGAGTTGATATTCTGCCATTCACAATCGTACCCGAGTCTGTCCATCTCAGAGAGGATCGATAAATAGTCGAGTCCTCTGTTTGAAGAAAGCATTCCCTTAACATTTTCATAGATAAGCCATTCAGGCCTGTTTTGCTCTTCTTGTTCTTCCAAGAGTCTAAAAATTTCTCGTACAAGGCTTGATCTGTCTCCGTCAAGTCCCGCCCTTCTTCCTGCAACACTGAAATCTTGGCATGGTGCTCCGAAACACCAGCACTCTGCTCTTGGAACATCTTTTGCATTGACTGATCTAATATCTTTTGCATACCATTCTCCATTCCTGTACTCCTCTTTTAATATTTCTTTCTGCCTTTTCCTTTGCGGAATTTCTGATAGTTGTTTTCTCTGTTCCTCATTCAGCAAGTGCATTGATGTATAACTGGCTGTTGCGAACTTATCAAATTCGCAGAATCCGACGCATTCATGCCCTGAAAGTTCAAGCCCTCGCCTAAAACCTCCAATTCCTGCAAAGAAATCTATAAACCTCATAAACTTTCCCCCTTTTTATTTTTAATAGTTACAATTTTTTTATTTCAAAAAAGTTGTTTTGTCGCACAATGCTTTTTTGATAGTATCTCGCTGTTCTAAAGACAAGGAATAGACAGGAAAAATATCGTTATCTAATTCATTATAAAGAAAAGTGGTATCACTTTTCGATTCGTCCATTATTTGATCTACTTTTTTTTCGATTTCTTTCTGAAACTTTTTGTCTGCCATTAGAATAGGCAACGATTCTATATGCGATTTTAACAATTTTACTGAGTTGAATTTTTTGTTCAAAAAATAGCTTGCTACACTTGAATTTAAAATAGCCAACACATATTTGATGCTCATTCCTTCAATTTGAGGAATCAGTATATTACAACTGTTCAACGAAAGTGTCTGCTTGTTATCATAAGTAAAAAAAGGTACTTCGCAAATAACCTGTATCAAATATGGCACTTTCTTTAGCCGGTACAATCTGTGTATCCATTGCGTACAGGTCCAGTCCTGCATCTGTGCTGTGTGCCCTTGTCGGCATCTTTGCGCCCTTGTTCAACGTTATTTTCATTTTGCATTCCTCAGCTTTACTTCTTATTTCTAGAACAATTTTAATTGAATCTCTTCTAAATATTTCCATCTCCACTTTTCTTCTTTGGTTACAAATCCGTCATCTTCCATCTGAAACCGATTATCGAAGTCATGTACCGTATGTCCATCAGCACGGAATGTAACTGGACTATCATCGTCCCATTTCAGCATAAGCGCCCATAATTCCGGATAATTCTTCCGAAGCAGTCTAAGCTGATCCACGCTTTGATTATGGCAAAACCAGCAACCGCCGCGGGTAGCGGTAGTATAAATCGGTGAAAGCAGGTCGTTTTCTTCGCACCATTGGCGGCAATATGCTTCATCCCAACCAGCCTCAACAAGCGGAGATTTTTTAGTTTCTGTTAGATTGTGAAAGCGGTTCGGCTCGTCGGCGGCAATGCCTATGTAGACTATATTTCCGCCTTTCTCAACCGCTTTTAATGGAGGCATTTTAACGTCGCTGTTGCACCACGCCCCGATAACGCTAAAAGGCCACCCATAAATCGCCCCTGCATGATGCTTTGCCGTCATTTTTCTTATGCGATAAAAACATTGTTCGTAAGTTCTTTTTGCTCGTGCATGCCCAGCCACTCCATGAACGACGTACACATGCGGAAGCGGTTCCAGCCGTTGACCACGATGACCACGGGAGCTTCGTGTTCGTTATTTCGCCCGTGACGCACGGCCTATTCGACCGAGCGCTCGGCTCCTATTCCCGGTAGCAACCCCGCATCAAAGACGGGACGGGTGCTGAGCCATTTATCTATACAACTGGTATTATACAGCGTTAACTCGATTAACGCAATACCCGATATTCCATCTCCGCAGGTCAGAGGCTTGTTTCCGCTCATATACGAGCGGAAAACGTCCGAAAGAAGAATAGTTCGACGCTTCCTACTCTGGTGGACCCTCTGGGACTCGAACCCAGGACAATCCGGTTATGAGCCGGGCACTCTAACCAACTGAGCTAAGGGTCCATAATTTCTAGTCGAAACTAGAAATATTTTAATATTTTTCATAAATGTAACCATCTGAAGATGTATAATAAATATTTTTTACTCCTATATCTTTTATGGCTTGTTTACATGCTTTACATGGTTTTGCTAAAGCTGTTTTTCCGTTTTTATGCTCTCTATAAATAAACATATTAACTTTTTTCCAATCTATTTCAATGTTTCTTATTTTTAATATGCTCATCATTTCAGCATGTAATGGATTCTTATATTTATCCGTATCAAAATTTCTATACTTGTTATAATATTTTTGTAACGGATTTTCTTTTTTAGTATTCCAACCAACCGAAAGAATTTTGTTTTTATATATTAAAACACATCCGATATGTATTCTAGGAAAATCGCTAAAATTACTAGCGTTTTTTGCCAACATGAAATATTTTTCTATTTGAGAATTATTCATCTCTCATCATCTACTACTTCACATTCTCCATATAAAATTAAAAGACATTCACCATTTTCTTCTTTTTGTTTTTCTGGATGTTCGCATTCTTTATAAATTTTATTATAATATTGACAATATATATTTGAATCACTTACATACGACATAGTTTATAAAATCCTCCACTGTTTTTTTATAGATTTCATTTATCTCTTGTTGGTTTTTAATTTTAATTGGTTTATGATTATTGATAATATAATCATAATTATAATTATTCACATTATTGTCAGAATTGTTTCCATAATCAATTTGTAACTTCTCTATTTCCGGTGATGTTATTAAAATTGTTTTAGCATGTAAAAATTCTACATATTTATCAATTTCTTTAGGTTCTCTACAATGAATAAATATGATATTATTATAATTTTTATTTTCTTTACAAATTTCACAAATTTTTTCTTTTGTTCTTGAAAAAGTGTATCCCTGTATATCAACCGCTTCTTTAAGTAAACTAAACATTTTTCTATTTTTTAATGTTTTTTCTTTATTAAGTCCAAGATCATCAATGAATTTTAATAGAGGTTCCATTGTTGAAATGTTATGAACTAAATAATTTGATTTAGTTAAATGTTCTTTTACAATACTTACAAAAGTATCTTTACCTATTTTTGGTCTGCCATTAATAACGTAAAATTGATTCATTTTTTTTTATTTTACCTTTCAATTTATGTTTGTAAACATTATATTATATAAAAAATTTTTTGTCAATTGTTTTTTAATATTTCTAAAGCTTTTAAATATCTTTTTTCCAACTTTTCATTCCTTGTTTTATTTTGTATTCTTTCAAACACTAAATTGTGTTTAATATCTTCTATTTTTACTTTTTGTGCAATTGGATTAGAACAAATATTTTTTATATATTCAAAATAAGTATCATGTGTTGATCTCGTTAATAAAACCAATGGCTCTATTACTTCTTTTGGAAAATATCCTTCCAACTCTTCTTTGGATACGAAAGTATCTTCTAAAACATCGTGCAGGATTGCGACACAAATATCTGTTTCATTATTAAATTTTTCCGCTATATGATATGGATGAAAAATATATGGAACATTACCTTTATCTTTTTGACCATGATGTGCCTTATATGCTATGTTCAAGGCTTTATTTATCATTTTGGTATAAATCATATTTACTGTCCTTTCTTTATATCGTCTACCACACTCATTAAAGCATGAAAACTTTCATACATATTTTCATAAAGATTAGAAGATTCTTCATTTGTGGCCTTTGGATTTAAAAATGCTTCAACATCTTTTACTCCTTTTTTAGATAAATAAGAAAAAATATTAATGTCGTCAATGGAATTAAATAATGATTTTACTTTCATATGAAACTTCCTTTATAATCATATTTACAAGTTTGTATAATATAAAGGTAGTTTAAGGTTTCTACGATCTTCAGTTCTTAGAAGTGTTTACTCCCTTAAACTTACCTATAAACGTTTGTATACTTACTATAAAATCTGTCTCTTATACACATCTCCGAGCCCACGAGACAAGAGGCAATC
>OJPW01001872.1_pt1 | contig 10095 bp, 7 predicted proteins | sample 1598571 | NCBI WGS metagenome assembly OJPW01 (sample SAMN03922493, study PRJEB24848) | human gut metagenome | isolation source: stool sample | host: Homo sapiens | place: Germany | collected 2011-05
AACCGCTGGACTTCTGCCAGCAGATCTTCTTCCACCTCTTTTGGCAGCTTCTTTGGCCGTCCAGTACTGCCACGGCCTCGATGCTCAATTGCCAAGCCTTCCGGCCCTTCTTCCAGATAAATGCGTTCCCAGCGCTCTATAATTTTATGGTCGTTAATTCCAAATTCCTGCATCGCTGCATAGATACTCAGATGTCCTTTTTTCATGGTTTCTACAACCATTCTCTTGAATTCCGGCGTATATCGTTTGTTTGGTACTCCTTTTGGCATAGCAAAACACCCCACTTGTTAGATAGTATATCATACTGTCTAACAAATGGGGTGCAGTTCACTTGGGCCCCGGGTTTCTTCTTCAGTTCCATTCCTCCGCTAAGAGGAAATCGCGGATATTCCGGTGCTTGATACCGTTTCGGCTCATGTCAAACTCATCGAGCGAAACAACGTACTTCGGGAAGTTATCGCGGATGTTGTCATACGCGCCGAACTCGCGGTTCACCGTTTCGTCGGAGGCGAGCAGGTAGCACACCTGAACGTACAGCTTTTCGCCGCGCTTGTCGCATACAAAATCAATTTCCTTATCTCCCATTCTGCCGACAGTCACTTCGTAACCCCGGCGCAGCGATTCCAGATACACGATATTCTCCAAAATGAGATTGATGTCCCGCATATTGCCGCCGAAAACAGCCTCGCGGATACCGTGGTCGGCAATATAATACTTCTCATTGGAGGCAAGGATCTGTTTGCCCTGCAAGTCCTCCCGCTTCACCTGATAGAAAAGGTATGCTTCGCAGCAGTATTTGATATAGTTCAGAATCGTTTCCGGGGCAACGGTGCGCTGTTCGTTTTTCAGGAACTTTGCAAGAGAGGTCGCAGAGAAAGTCGTTCCCACATTGGCGATCACATAGGCAATGATCCGTTCCAGCAGGTCAACATCCCGGATTTTATTCCGCTTCACGATATCCTTGAGCTGGACAGAGTTGAATAGATCATGAAGATATTGCTTGGACGGCGCATCTGCATAGCGGAGGTTTGCAAGGTAGGGCATCCCTCCGGCAAGCAGATACTTCTGGAAACACTGCTGAATGGGCGCATCGGGAGCAATCGAACGGTAAAGCTCCATGAACTCTCCGAATGAGAACGGATAGATCACAAACTCCACATACCGTCCGCCCAAATAGGTCGCAAGCTCACCGGACAGCAGCTTTGCATTGGAGCCGGTGATGTAGATGTCGCAATCCAGCGAAACACGGAGAGAGTTGATGCACTTCTCCCAGTCCTTGACCTCCTGAATCTCATCGAAAAAGAGGTAGACCTTGCCGCCGATCTCCTTGGCGCGTTTGGTGATCTCGTCGTGCAGCACCTGCGCGGTTTGCAGGTGAGAATAGCTCATATCCTCAAAGTTGATGGCGATAAACTGCGCCGAGCTGACACCGGACTCCGTGAGTTCCTGCTGGATCAGCTCCAACATGACCGACTTTCCGCAGCGGCGAATACCGGTCATGACCTTGATCAACTCCGTTCCGATGAATGGGCGGATACGGCTCATATACAGTTCGCGTTTGATCATAAAACCTCGCCCTCCTTCCGTATTTGGTCATAGAATATCACACTTACAAATGAAAATCAACGGTGAAATTATAGTTTTATCAGTTATAACTTATAAAATACAAAATCCGACAAATGATTTCAGCTAAGGCTCAACGATTCAAGTGAAGCCCTGCAAAGGGAGGATTTCACCCTCTATTGGCACACGATCACGCGGATGATTCGCAACGTGGGGGAGACGTCGTGCGCCGCTCACTGAAATGTTTCGCAATTAACCTATCAACATTTCAACGAATATCTTTCCCTCATCTCCCTTGGGATGGAATTACAAGAATAGGATTCAAGAGGCACTATTTTCGAACCTCAGCACACCTCCCGAAGAAGTCCTGTGTCCGCAAGGGTCACGGGATTTCATGCGTTCTGCTTCACAGCATCCCGCGCGCAAAATGCGGAACAAAAGCGGAACGAGTATGGAACAAACATTCCGCGTCGGTACGGAGCAAGGTTCGCTTCGCCCCGTTTCCGGAAAACTCTTGATGCGCATGGATTTCCCGCGATCCGAAATCGCTCATTTTCTACAATTTCACAATGTGTACATTCCGCCAAAAGTTGCATTCTAAGTAACTACACTTCTCATGAAAAGTTGGATTTTCGTCATCCGTACTTTCCCCCCTTTTCTGATTCCGGCGCAACGGCACACTCCGTCATTTTCCGCAAACTCCCCATGTGTACCTTCCGTCAAAAGTTGCGTCCTAAGTAACTGCGCTTTTCATGAAAAGGTACTGTTTCGGCATCTGTACTGTGTAAAAAACGAAGGAATCCTTTTGACCATTTTTTGCAATTTCCCGCTGCCTGCCCTTATTGCCCCTATGTGACGGAAGGGTCCGACCGGAAACCGGTATAAAGAGGGGAGAGCCGCCATATTGCGGCCCTTTCCGCTGTTTCGGTCATTGCCCGGCAAAGTCGTTCCAAGACATATCCTCAATGACATAATAATGCGGTCAATTTATTAAAATCCAAGACCTTCCATATAAAGTAGTACATATCGGAAAAATATAGATATCCAATGGCTTTTGCGCTCACGCGCGACACCCTGTTGTGTCCCGACAATCGGCGCGAACTCCTAAAAATGAGAAAACCGCGACACGCTAAAAGGAACAGAGCCGCGATTTGCTTTTGCAAATCGCGGCTCTGTTCCTCTCGTGGCGAGAGTACGTTACGAATTTTCAAGAACAAGCTCTAACTGACGCACATCCTCCATAGTCGTTGCCCAGCTGGTTACAAAGCGCACAACCGTGTGTGCCGCATCCGCCTTTTTCCAAAAGCGGCAGACGACATATTCCTGCAAATGCCGGAATTTCTCGCCTTCCATGATCACAAATATTGTCTCAGTTTCCTCCTCGTGTCCGCCTACTCCATTACAGTCAACTGGTACAGACTTACGTTCGGTATCTTCGAGAGCACAGCGGCACACCCTATGTCTGGACCTGCCCCGGTGGGACCCCGCTCTATGGCATCGGTTCCTTCCGCCGGCGATTCTACACGGCGCTGAAAAATGTCGGTCAGGTGCGGCTGCTTTCGCCGCATTGCTGCCGCCACACCTATGTGACGATGCTGCAGGCAGGCGGCATTCCCATGGAGACCATTGCAGCGCTCACGGGACACGCAGACATTAAAACGACCGAGGGCTATCTGCATCAGTCTGCGCCTGCGCTCGCCAAAGCGGTCGAGGCGCTCAACGCCAAGGCGGTCTCCTGAGCCGCCGGAAAGGAAACCATATGGATAAGAAGCCCGCCACGGCGAAGGCCTTTACAGACGAGGAAAAGTGGGAGATCAAGGAAAACGGAAAGTACATCCTCACTGCCATGAATACCATCGGCAAGAATGGGGATGCCTACTGCACGGATGAGAGCCTGTTCCGCGTCAGCAAGACGGTGAGACCTGACCTCACCAAACAGCAATTCTACATGGATAAATCTCTCCTGCTGCAAGCCGCCTTCCTCCATCAGGAGGGGTGTCATCTGTATGCCCAGCGGACATGGGAATATGAGGTGACTGCGGCGGAGCAGCTCGCTGACATCCTTAAAGACCCGGCTTTGCCGGTCATGGAGATCCCGAAGGAGCTCCGCGCCGGGGACATACTTCTCAGCGAGCAGCAGCGCAAGGCGATCGGTCTGGCGCTGAACAGCCGCCTCGCCGTCATCCTCGGCGGCGCCGGCAGCGGCAAGACCACGCTCATTGAAGCCATTGTACACTGTTTCAGAGGGAGCGTTGACAGTTCCGAGGCATATGTGCTCGCCGCCCCGACCGGCAAGGCTGCGCGCAACCTCACCGAGCGCACCGGGATCGAGGCGCGCACGGTCCACGGCGCACTGGGGAAGGTCCCGGATGCAAACTTTCTGGACGCCGTTTGCTGGATCCGCACCGGACTGGTCGTTGTCGACGAGGCGTCGATGGTGTCGCTGGAGATGCTCGCCGGTATCCTCAACCATGTTCGCAGGAATTGCCGCGTCGTCCTGCTCGGCGATCCGAATCAGCTGCTGTCCGTGGGGGCAGGAAATGTCCTTTCCGACCTTCTGAAGCTCGGCGTCCCCTCGATCTTTCTGGAGCAGCAGTACCGTCAAAGCGCGGCTGCCGCGGCGCTGCGGCAGAACGTCGCAGCCTTCCCAAAGCTGAGCGATGAGCGGGAACTGCAATGGGATGACAGCTTTCGTCTGCTTTCCGCGGATAGTAAGATCATTCCCGATCTTTTGTGCGAGGAGGCTGCGCGGCGCTACCGGGCGGGCGAGAGCATTCAGGTCCTCTCTCCGGTGAAGACCAAAACCGACTTTTCCGTACAGGCGCTCAACACGCGCCTGCAAAATGAAGTCAACCCGCTGACAGCGGAAAAGCAGACATGGGGAGCATTCCGTGACGGCGACCGTGTCATCGTTACGCAGAATAACTCCTATTACAGCATCTGCAACGGCGATGTCGGTGTGCTGCATCTTCGCGGGAAGAAGCCTCACCGTGTCGCCACGCTTGCGGTCAGGGGAACGTTGAAGACCTGGCAAATCGACTGTATGGAGAAATACGGCGCTGCCAATGACGACGCGCCCCCACCGCGCCTTGCGCTCGCCTATGCGCTGACGGTACACAAAAGTCAGGGCAGCCAGTATGACGCCATTCTCATGCCGGTGAGCACGGCGACTGCAAAAATGCTGTATCGCAATCTGCTCTACACCGCGATCTCGCGGGCGGGGAGGGAGGTGATCCTCGTGGGAAACCGCGAGGCAGTGAACACCGCGATGCAGTGCATCCCGTACCCGCGCAAGTCCAAGCTCGTCGCCCGAACCAATCTGCTGCGTCTCGGGCGCAGCGCGTGAGGCGGCGCTGCCGCGGGGTGCAGGCTCGGCAAAAGTAGCATTGATGTGAATAATTTCGACAGGAAAAAAGTTATTCACATTGATATTAAAAACTTTACTTAATGCTGGAGATGTGCTATCATGGTTTCAAGGTGGTGACAGGATCATGGAGTTAAAAAACAGATCGCAGTACCTTGATAAGCTCATTTCCGTTCAGGATATGGAGGTCATCAAGGTCGTGACCGGAATCCGGCGCTGCGGCAAATCCAGCCTGCTGAAATTGATGATGGCACATCTGCGGGAACAGGGCGTCATGGAGGAACAGATCCTCTCGATGAACTTTGAGTCCATGCAGTTTGCCGATATGGACAGCAAGCAGCTTTATCAGTATGTGATGGAGCGTGCACCCAAGGAAAAGCGGCTCTACCTGTTTTTAGATGAGGTGCAGAAGGTTCGGGACTGGCAGGATGCCGTGAATTCCTTCCGTGTGGATCTGGATTGCGACATTTATGTGACCGGCTCCAACGCCTACCTGCTGTCCTCCGAACTGTCCACGTATCTGTCCGGACGCTATGTGGAGATCAAGATGCTGCCGCTGTCATTCCGCGAGTTTTTGGACTTCCACGGCTATTTGCTGGAGGAGTACAAAGCCCCCAACGGCACTATGAAACAGCGCGCCAAGGGAAAAGACGGCGAAGCGTATGAGCTGCGAGACCTGTTTGAAGCCTACGCACAGTTTGGCGGTATGCCGGCGCTGGCCGAGGCGGAGCTGGATCAGGAGCGCGCCAATATGCTGCTGGACGGCATTTATTCCGCTGTTGTTGTGCGGGATATTCTGGAACGCGGCAAACGGAAAGAACAGCGGGCCGTTACCGACGCGCTGCTGCTTCGCAAGATCATTCTGTTTCTGGCTGACAACATCGGCAACAACACCTCGGCGGCGTCCATCGGGCGCACCCTTGTCAGCGAGGGCCTGTTGGATGATGGCAGAAAGGCCAAGCCTGCGGTGCAGACCATCTCTGCCTATATCGACGCACTGTTGGAGTCCTATATCTTCTATGAGGTCAAGCGGTTTGACATCAAGGGGAAGGACTATCTGCGGACGCTGGGCAAATACTATATCGTCGATCCCGGCCTCCGCACCTACCTGTTAGGAAACCGGGGCGGCGATGTGGGACACATTCTGGAAAACATCGTTTATTTTGAACTGCTGCGGCGTGGTTATGAGGTGGCTATCGGCAAGGTCGGTGAAAAGGAGATTGACTTCATCGCAACGAAGATGAATGAGAAAAAGTATATCCAAGTCACCGACAACATGAACGCCCCCGAAACCCGCGCACGGGAGCTTGCGCCGCTGCAAGCTGTGCAGGACAATTACGAAAAGATCGTGATTGCCATGGACTGCGACCTCATCAGCGACGTGGACGGTATCAAAATCGTAAAGGCGCTGGACTTTTTGTTCAACGAAGGGTAATTCCATGCCAAAAAGGGAGGCTGCGCTTGTGAAGCGCAGCCTCCCTACATTCCGTTCTATCCCGCGTCCTCCGGTTCAAAGGGGCGAAGGGCGTGGTAAAGCTTCTGTCGCTCTCCGGCACTGCGGTACGCGGCAAGGGGGCGAAACGGCGGACGTTTTCCCGTCTTTCTCTGCTCACGGTAGCGCAGCACCAACACGGCAGGCGCGACAGGCAGCAGGAGGGGATGCTCCTTGCAGGCGGGCCAGTGGGTATGGCAGGTCTCCACGCCGGTGCGGAAGAAACTGACCAGTCGGTTTTCCGCCCGTCCATCGGTAAAGAGCCGCTGCCCGTAGCGCTCTTCCTTGCAGCCGAAGTTCCCGGTACGCAGGATATCCGCAAGCAGCGCGCGGCACAGCGCCTCATCCGCGGTCATGCACCACGGGGCATCCTCCCGCGGCAGGCCAAGCTCCTCCACGCAGATGCGGGTAATGACCCGTGCGAAGTGAAGCAGTCCGAATCGGGACAGCTTTGGCAGCAAGTCCTCCCACCGCTCCGGCGTCATATCACGGTGGACAAACACCGCCCAATCGCAGAGCTGCCGCAGCCCAAGGCCGCTGCTCGTGATATGCTCCAGCTTATGGAGCAGCAGCACCACCGCCTGACGCTCCGGCGGCAGGACGGGAAGACCGCCGCGAAGGACTCCTTCTCCCGCAGCATTCTGGAAATACTCGCGCAAAGGCGCGCCGCTGGCGCCCAAAGGGATACCGGGCGGCTCAAAGTGCAGCTCCACGAGAAATTGCTCCCGATGCATGGAGCGATGGAACGGATGGTTGTCCTCCGACGGCCGGTAGCCCCGGGCGCTGAGGATCGCCTCCGCTTTTTCCAGATCGGCAGGGAGGATCAGCAGGTCAATGTCCCCAGCGCAGCGCAGCTCCGGCCGTGGATAGCACGCGGCAGAGGAACTGCCCTTCAAGATCACGCAGGGGAGCCCTGAAAGTGCCTTCAGCACCTCCTGCTGCTCGCCGAGGAGCTGCTCGTTATACCACATGGCAGAGAGGACCTCCTGCCGCCAGGGGACGGCTGTCTCCTTTGGGATGGCAGCCCGCTCCTGTTCCGTCAGGCAGTCATAAACCAGCAAATGAACGCTGTGGCTCGCGGCCTCTTCAAAAATGCTCTGCCAGTCCACATCCGATGGCAGCGGCAGTTCACATCCAAAGAGGGCGCGGCGCAGGAGGGCCAATAAGCTCTGTTCCGTATCCGTCATAGGGCTGACACCTCCAAGCTGCAAAAAAGTCGGATATAGTATAGCAGAAAACGGCAAATACCACAAGCACCTGCTTTTCCGCGTCTCCGACCATGGGCGTTCTATAGGATCGCGCGGAGGGGAACACGGTCGAAACATTGAACAAAATCAAATTTTTGTTCAATGTAGGGGAGGGGCGCTTGCCGCAGTCCGGCAAGCGCCCCTTTTTTTATCCTCCCCATTCCGACAAGCTGTGCAGCGTGATGTTCTCCGGCTTTTCCACCGCTTTCATCGCTTCAATGGCGGCAGTGCAGTCTGTGTAAACGTTCAGCTTCTCGCTGCGGTTGAACTGCGGGTCGACCGCAAAGCCTGCGTCCGAGGGCCGCAGCAGCACCAGCGCCGAAGCGCCGGGGATCACGCACTCTCTCAGCAGACGGGAAACGTTCGCGCCGAGGATCACCGTATGATACAGCCCGCTGCCAAGCTGCTCGTCCTTCGCCGCACCCGCGTAGGCCCCCTCGCCGGAAACGGTCACCGTTTTCGTGCCCGCGTTGTAGCTCCAATATGTCCCGGGGCCAGCGATCTTCGGGTTTCCCAGTTCCTCCGGCACGTCCATCCCCTGCATATTGTAGGCAGGCGCCGACGCTGCGGCATATTGGTACTCCGTGCCCGCCCTTGCGTTGATGTAGAAATAGTTGAAGCCCGCACTGTTTCCCGGCGAGACCGTGTAGACCATGACCGCGCCATTCGGTTTTGTGAAGGTCGCCGTCCCCTCCTCGATCGAGGGAAATCCGATCTTCAGCGTGACGCCGATCTCCGCGAACGCCTTTGTGAGCAAAAGCCCATGCTCTTTTATGTCTTTTTGCGGAATGCTGTTGCAGGTATACCAGCCCTTTTCCGCGCAGAGCGCGAGCTCGTCGTCCATCAGGCGGCAGAAGTTCTGATAGGCCTCCTCTGTAACGGTCACGGAATCGTCGAACAGCTCCCAGAAAAAGCTCTGTGTATACGCCCTGTCGTAGGCGTTGCCCATGGAAAAATGCCGCTGGAGCCGCTTCAGCAGCAGATACTTGTACTGATTGGATGTATAGCTCATACCTTGCCCCGCTTTCTTCTGATGCTGCCGTACATCTTGACCGCGTGGCGGAACTCTCCAAGGGAAAAGTCCGGGAACAGCGTTTCGGTGAAGTAAAGCTCTGAATAGGCGGACTGCCACAGCAGGAAGTTGGAGAGCCGCTGAAAGCCGCCCGTGCGGATGATGAGGTCAGGCTCGGGAAGATCCTGATACAGCGCCGCCGTGATCTCCTCCTCCGTCCGCGCGCCCTTGGCAACGGCGTCCACGATCTCCATCCGCCCGGAGTAGTTGCAGCACAGATTCAGCGTCAGGCCGTCACAGTGGGCGGTCTCGCGCTGGATGCGCTCCATTTTTTCGATGCTCTCAGGCGGCACGCGCTTGTCCGTCCCGGAGATGAGCACGCGGATGTTGTTTGCCGCAAATTCCCGATACCGTTCAAAATACCGGTTCGCCATGGAAAAGAGTGCGTCCACCTCCTCCTTGGGACGGTTCCAGTTCTCCCACGAAAAGCAGTAGACGGACAGCACGGGGATGCCCATGTCCACGCACCAGTGCATCATGTCCTCCACCCTGTTCAGGCCCTGCTCGTGCCCCAAGGAGCGCTCCAGACCGCGCTGCTCCGCCCAGCGTCCGTTTCCGTCGGCGATGACCGCAACATGGTTCAGCCAGTTCACGATTTCGCCCCCTTCTCGGCGGTCGCCGGATAAACGGCGGTCACAACGCCGCTGTTCGCAGCATTGCTGACGCTCGCCGCGCCCGCTGCCGTGAAGAAGTTCTCCGCCACGCCGTCAAATGTATATCCGATCTTCGGCGTCAGCGTGATGGTCGCCGTGTAGACCGTAGCGTAGTTAAATGCCACAGCGCTCGGCGACCACGCGACCGTGCCGGTGAACTGTCTGCCCTCCCGGACGACCTTCGCGGGATATTTGCGCGCAACCGGCGCGGGGATGCCCTCGATGACGGGCTCTGTCACCGTGACACGTTCCGCCTCTTCAAGCCCGAAGATGGCGACGGTCAGTTCCCGGCTCGGCGCGTTCACAGCGGAAATGGTGATGGTGGTGAAGCCCACCGTGTTTGTATTCTTGTTCGGAGCGGTAACAGCGGTGTTCACAATGGTCAGCGCCGCTGCGATCACTGCTTGCGTGTTGACAGTGGAGGAATCGGACGGCAGACCGAGCTGCACGCCGTTTTCGCCGATCTTGTAGCCCTCGGCGGTCAAGGTGTAGGTCGTCCCCTGCTCGGCGGTGTCCCAGCCGGTGAGCGTGAACAATACCGGCGCGCCGACCACATAAGCGGAGCTGCCGCCCCCGCTCTCCTCCAGCGTGCCGACCAGCTTCTGCCCCTTGGCGTAGGCGGTCTTGCCCTTGCGCACGTCGCCTGCCGCCGCCGTCGCGTCGCTCGTATCCGTCCCGGTCTGGATCGCGGCGATCTTCTCCGG
>OJPW01001877.1_pt1 | contig 10069 bp, 8 predicted proteins | sample 1598571 | NCBI WGS metagenome assembly OJPW01 (sample SAMN03922493, study PRJEB24848) | human gut metagenome | isolation source: stool sample | host: Homo sapiens | place: Germany | collected 2011-05
TCTGCCTTAAGCGGGAACCTGCCTCCCAACAGTACCTTGAAAATTGAATAAAAAATCTCCCCCGCACACTTGGTACGAAGGAGATCCGGAATCTCTGCTATTTACTGTCACTTATCCGGCTTTTTTGCGCCGGAAGGAGATCACTGCGACACAGGTGCCGATGGCAAAAGCCCCCAGAGCCGCCGCGTAAACCCACCAGCTCACCGGATGGGTTTCATCGGGTGCTGCCTCCACGGTAAAGTGGGTGGTGGCATCTCCCCTTGCCGAGCGAATGGCCAAAGTATGCTCCCCTTCGGCCAACTGCTCCAGGTAGCTTTCCCGCAGCTCTACGATGATGTTGCCTTCCCCATTCCGCTTCTCGTAGCTTTCGGAGGACAGCGCCGCGCCATCTACCAGCACCTCGGCAAAGTCCTCAAACGCCGCGTTGGAGCGGAAGGTGAGGGTGCTGCTTTCGCCCTTTTTCCACCGGGCATCGCTGCCCTGGATGATGCTCGGCGGCACCTTTTCGGTTACTGTATTCTCCGCGGTGAGCTCCGTTTTGCCGTTCGCGTCCGCAAAGTACTTATCACAGGCGGTGCAGTGCCAGCATTCCACCCGGCCATTGGCCGCCGCTGTGGCGGCTATCGCCTCCAGCTTTTCTAGGGAGGCGTGGCGGGTGGGGTCGGTCTTGCCGTATTTGGCGCCGCACAGGATGCAGCTTGCCCGCTGGGTGCAATTGGGGGCGCCGCCGTAGCACTTCCCGTTTTGCTGGTCGAAGCAGCCGCTGGCCGTGCAGCGGCGGGTATGGGTCCCATCCCCATTGGAGCGCCAGGGGCCCCACTGATGGATGGTACCGGGGTCCGGCTCATCCTTGCTGTCATCCGGCCGGATGATGACAATGACCCGGTTTTCGGTCCACCGGGCGGTGATGGTCATATCCCCGGCCGGCATGGTGGATGGAATGGTCTTATCCCAGCCGGCAAAGGTGTAACCTGTTCTGGTGGGAGCAGCCGGAGGGGTGATGGCCGTGCCGTAATCCTGGGTGATGGAGGGAACCTCGCTGCCGCCGGCGGTATCAAAGGTGATGGTGTACCGGTTGAGCTGCCACTTTGCCGTCAGGGTCAGGTTTTCGGTCACAGGTGTCTCAAAGTTCCATTCGCTTTCGCCGTTGTACCAGCCGATGAAGGTATAGCCCTCTTTAGTGGGGTCGGCAGGTCGGTCGGCAGGGGTGTTGGCACGAATCTGGGATGCTACTTCGCTTCCACTCTCCGACTGGAAGGTGACCGGATAGGCCCCGGTGACCTCTCCGGTGATTTGGGCACCGGGTGACTGCGTAAACCGGCCACCCGCCGCGATAAACACGCCGTTGGCCGTCTTGCCTTCCTCCTGCCCGGCCGTGCAGCCGGTAATGGTCCCGGCAGACATCTCGAACCGGCCGCCGGCTTCCACATAAATACCGCCGCCCTGACGGGCCGTGCAGCCGACGATATTGCCGCCCCGCATGAGGAGGGTGCCGCCTTTCCTCACATAGATACCGCCGCCGGTGTAGTAGCTGCCGCCGGTGATGGCGCCGCCCTTTACCTCTATGATATTTTCTTCGGCGGTGGTTTCACCTGCCAGCTTCCACAGGGCGTTGCTCTTATCGAACTTGTGAACGGCATTGGGATTGCTGTCAATCAGCGTCAGCTCTCCATTTGGGGTGACATGGATCAAGTTGCTGCCCTCGCCGGTTGTTTTCAGTAAGTGGCCGTTCAGATCGATGGTCACCGGTCTACTCACCGCCATAAAGGCGGTGATCTCAATATCCCCAGTCAAGCGAATGACCGCGGCATCGGAAGTCAGAGCATCAGACAGGTTCTTTGAATCGGCTACCTCCAAAAAGGTAGTCAGTTGCAAGGTGCTTTCCTTTTGGATATTGTAATCCGCCAAGGTACGGCCGTTCTCCAAAAACTTACCGCTGAAATACAGGTATTGCTGATCCGGCGGAGTGCCTTTCTTATCCTGGATCTTCTGCTTGACATTATCGATGCTGTCGCCGCTTTCCACCTCCAGGGTCAGCGGTTCTTGCCAGCCCAGGGCTCTGCCATCCACATAAATTGGCATGGCATGGGCGGTGGCGAGCAGCATGGCCAGGGCCAGCAGTACGGCTGATATCCTCTTTTTCATTGTTCGGCACCTCCTTAACTGTATCGATGCGGGCTGCTTTCCTCCTCTTTTTAATTATACATCACTCCCGCCCGAAATGCCATTGGCAGGTTTGCCCGGAAATGACACGGCTTTATGGGCAATATGGCACAAGGGGCAGAAAAGCCGCCCGTGGGCGGCTTTTGTGGGATGCTTAGGACCCCAGCAGGGTGACGGTGATGGTGAAGGTCTGGCCGCGGCCGGTACGGCTAGCCCGGTACAGGCTTATTTCCACGGTATCGCCGGGCTTGTGCTGTGCCAGGATATCGCTGCAATCGGCACGGCTGGTGATGGCCCAGCCATCAATGGAGGTGATGATATCACCGACCTCGGCGCCTTGACGGCCTACATCGCTGTCCTCATTGATGGACATGATGCGCAGACCCGCCGGGATGCCGTAATAATTGGCTTCATTGCTGCCTACTTCCACCACGGTGATGCCCAGCTGTGCCCGACCGGTCACCCGGCCGTGCTGCATTAAATCGTCCAGAATGGGCAGGGCGGTATTGATGGGGATGGAGAAGCCGATGCCCTCGTAGCCTTCCTCCACCAGCTTGCTGGAGGTGATGCCCACCACCTGGCCGTAGGTATTGATGAGGGGGCCGCCGCTGTTGCCGGGATTGATGGCGGCATCCGCCTGGATGCAGACCATGGTGTAGCCCAGCTCGGTGGTGATGGTGCGCTGCACCGCCGAAATGTAGCCGACGGTTTGGGTGGAGGCCAGCGCCAGACCGCCGGGATTGCCGATGGCGACCACCATTTCGCCGACCTCCAGCTCATCGCTGTTGCCGAAGGTAGCCGCGACCAGCCCCTCGGGCGGGTTCTGCATTTTAAGCAGAGCCAGGTCGCTCTGGTTATCCGCCCCAATGACGGTGGCATCATAGCTATCGCCATTTTGCAGCACGACCTCGAACTTTTCGCCGCCGCTGACCACATGGGCATTGGTGATGATGTAGCCGTTTTCCGAAAGGATGATGCCGCTGCCCTGCGCGGTGGCGCTGCTGCCGTAGGTGATGATGCCCACCACCGAGGGGGCGCACTTTTTATAGATGCCGGCGGGAGTCAAAAGGCCGTCTTCGGTGGTATCCGGCACATTATCTTCCGGCTTGTTCTGCTGGTCGATCTCCGGCAGGTGCTCCAGCTCATTGCCGATGGACGAATCCTGATCCGGCTGCGGGGCAGGCTTGCTGCCCCAGACGGAGGCCCCGACGCACAGCGCCCCCACCAGCAGGATGACCACCCCCATGGCGATGAGGAAGTACTTCAGGCCGCTGCTTTTCCGGGCGCGGGCGGGGCTTTGGCCGTAGTTGCCCCGGTAATCCTGGTAATCCCAGTGGTAGTTGCTGTCATTGCTGCGGTTTCTCATGCTGTTTCTCCTCCCGGCCGGCAGCGGGGGCCGCCGGCAATGTGGTAAAGCTGGCATCTACCATAGGGGCTTTGCGGTTGACGCCTTTTTTGTAGTGGGCGGGGTCGGCCTTGAGGCCGAATACAAACTCGGTGTATTCCCCTGGCTGGCTGCGGACGAAAATCTCGCCCTCGTGGACATTCATAATGGTGCGGCAGATGGAAAGCCCCAGGCCCACGCCGTTTTTATCCAGGCTACGGCTGCGGTCGGTCTTATAGAACCGGTCGAAGAGCCGCGGGATCTCCTCCGGCAGGACGCCGGAGCCGGTATTGCGCACCGCTACCATGATATTCTCGCCCTCGGTATAAAAGTCGAAGGAAAGGGTGCCGCCCTCGTTCACGAACTTGACGGCGTTATCGATGAGATTATACACCACCTGCTGGATGAGGTCGGCATCGGCCAGCACCCAGTAGCGGTCGGTATCCAGTCCCTCCACCTCGATGTGCTTTTCCTCCAGCCGCTGCTCGAAGCCCAGCAGGGTATTGGTGACAAGGGAGGTGATCTCCACCTCGGTGGGCTGGATGGTGCGCTCGCCGGCCTCGATCTGGCTGAGGGTGAGCATATTGCGCACCAGGCGGGAAAGGCGCTGGACCTCACTGGAGACAATGCGCAGATAGTGGTTCTGCCGCTCCGGCGGGATGGTGCCATCCAGGATACCATCGACAAAGCCGCCGATGGTGGTCATGGGGGTTTTTAATTCGTGGCTGACATTGGCGGTAAAGCTGCGGCGCACCGATTCGGTGAGGGCCAGCTCGGTGGCCATGTTATTGAAGGCGGAGGCCAGCCGCCCGATCTCATCATCGCCCTCCACCGGCACCCGGACCGAGAAATCGCCCTTAGCGAAGGCACGGGTGGCGGCAGCCATCTGCCGCAGGGGGTTTACCAGGCTGGTGGTGACAAAATAAATGACGATAAAGCTGACCACCAGCACCACGATGGCCGCGATGAGGAACATCTGGAGCATATCGCCGGCCAGGGCACGGTTGGCAGCCCGGGCGGTGGCCATGACGGCACCCACCAGAAGGCCGTTTTCATCCACCACGGGGGTGGCCACGGCGTACTGGGGGTCTTCCCCGGTGCCGGCCATGACCACGGAGCCCTGATAGCTGCCGGTTTTGGAGAGGCTATCCAGGACAGCCTGCGGCACCGACTGCGGCACCGTGCCTTCGGTGGTGTGCGCCATGATAAGGATATTGCCCTTGTTGTCGGAAAGGTAGATATCCGCTTCGATGGCGGAGCCCAGCACGGCATACACCGGCTGCAGGGTATCGCTGCTGACATAGCGGTACTCGTGGGCGGCGTAATTTTCCATGGTGAGGCGGGCGGCCTGGGTCACATTTTTCTCCAGCAGGCTGATTTTTTCCTCCCGCAGGTAGTCATTGGCCAGCACCATAAAGATGGAGCCGACCAATACCATACTGAGCAGAATGATGGCGCAGCACACCGAATAGTACTTGCCCATCAGGGTTTTCTGCGAAGTTTTCATTCTTATTCCTTGACCTCGAACTTATAGCCGACGCCCCAAACGGTCTTGAGGCTCCACTGATCGCTGACGCCTTCCAGCTTTTCGCGCAGGCGCTTGATGTGGACATCGACGGTGCGGCTGTCGCCGTAGTACTCGAAGCCCCAGACCTCATCCAGCAGCTGATCGCGGGTGAATACGCGGTTGGGGTGGCTAGCCAGGTGGAACAGGAGCTCCAGCTCCTTGGGCGGGGCATCCACGACCTTGCCATCCACTTTGAGCTCGTAGCGGGTCATATTGACGGTGAGCTTATCGTAGCTGACCTCCTTGACCTCACCTTCGGCGGTGCCGGCGGGGCTGCTGCGGCGCAGCACGGCCTTGATGCGGGCCACGATCTCCTTGGTATCGAAGGGCTTGACAACATAGTCATCGGCGCCCAGCTCCAGGCCCAGCACCTTATCGAAGGTTTCGCCCTTGGCGGTGAGCATGATGATGGGGCAATCGCTCTTTTGGCGGATCTGCCGGCAAACCTGCCAGCCATCCAGCTTGGGCATCATGATATCCAGGAGGATAAGAGAGGGCTTTTCGCTCTCGAACTTGGCCACGGCTTCTTCGCCATCGTGGGCCATTACCACCTCGAAGCCCTCCTTTTCCAGGTACAGGCGCAGCAGCTCGCAGATATTCAGGTCGTCATCGGCTACCAGGATCTTGTCCATCATTGCTATTTCCTCCTTACAGGTCATAGTATTCTAATTTATATTATAGCACCGGCGGGGTCTTTTGCATAGCGCCGAATGTGGCAATTTTGTTAAAAAATTGTGAGGAGGGCGGACGCTGGCAAGGAACAGGCGTCACCGCCCTAAAATTTTCCGTTGCCCACCTGCGGCACCCATGGTAAAATGATAGAAAACCTGCCGCAGCGGCAAAAACATACAGGAGAAAACGCCATGAAAAAGATGCTATCACTCGCAATCGCTTTGGCACTTTGCTTTAGCCTTTGCGCCTGCGTCGGCAACGCCCCGCAGGGAAAGTCCGCATTGGACTGGGACGCAATGCAGGAGGAACTGCAGGCCTCCTCGGAGGTTCTGACCGCGCAGCTGACCAACTTTGCCTTTTACTCTGGAGATATCCTGGGGAGCTCCGCCTATCCGTTGGAGGACCGGCAGATCCATCTTTTTATTTTGAGTACGGTAATGTTCATGGAGGAGGAGAAATACCTGTACCATGATTTTGTCACCATGGATGATGAGGGGTGTTACCACTTTCCAAAAGAAAAGATACAGCAGATGGCCGAGGAGGTGTTTGATATTCCGGATTATGAGTTTGGTGAAGATACCTATGTTCCCGAAACCGGGGAGTATGTGTTTTGGTCCGGCTTTGGATGGGGGAATACTCCGGTGTGCAGGAACACGGAGGTTCAAATTGATCGAGAAAAATCCGAGGTAAGCGTCAGTTACGAACTGCACGGCAATGTATATTATGAAAATCCCTATAAAATTGGGGACTTCCGGACCCGTTTCTCCGTAATGACACGGCCGGACGGCAGCTTCTTCCTGCATTATCTGGATACCGTTTCCCTCTGATGAGGCAGGTCAAACCCCCAGCAGCAAGCGGACCGCAAGGGCACTGACCAGCGCCGCGGTCAGATCCCCGGTGAGGGCAGCGGCCATGGTGTGGCGGGTACGGCGGATCCCCACCGCGCCGTAGTAGACCGCGATAGCGTAGAAGGTGGTCTCTGAGGCGGCGGCCAGCACACTGCCTACCCGCCCGATGAAGCTATCCGGGCCGTATTCCCCCAGCAGCTGGTGCAGCAGGGCGGTACCGCCGCTGCCGGAGACCGGCCGCAGCAGGGCCAATGGCAGTACCTCCGCCGGGAAGCCGATAAGCTGAGTCACGGGGCGAAGGAAGCCGGTGAGTACATCCAGGGCGCCGCTGTGGCAGAACATGGTGACCACCGTAAGCAGGCAGACCAAGGCCGGGGTGATGGAGGCGGCGGTTTTGAGCCCCTCTTTGGCTCCCTGCAAAAAGCAATCGAACACATCCACGCCGGAGCAGAGGCCCCAGCTGAACAGACCGGTGATGAGCAGCGGGATGAACCAGGCGCTGAATGACATGGAATGCCCTCCCTTTTGATGAAATTCGCGGATGGGGTGAAGGGCGCCCGCAGAGCGCTCCGGCTGGGCCGGAGCCGGCGGCCGAAGGCCGCCGAAACCGCCCGGAAGGGGCGGTTTGCCCTGCGGGCGCCCACCCCCTGCACGGGCCTGCCTTTATTCCGGCCGGCGGGACTTCCCGCGCAGCAGGCGGTCCAGCAGCAGGACCACGGCCAGTGACGAAAGCCCGGTGAGCCATACCGCCGGCAGGATCTCCATGGGGGCAGCGGAGCCGGCCTGCTGCCGCAGCGCGGCGCAGGTGGTGGGGATGAGCTGGAGGGAGGCGGTATTCATCGCTACAAAGGTGACCATGGCATTGCTGGCGGTAGTTTTATGGGGGTTTAGCTTTTGCAGCTCCCGCATAGCGGCAAGGCCCAAGGGAGTGGCGGCATTGCCCAGGCCCAGCAAATTGGCGGAAAGATTCATGCAGATGGCCTGCATGGCGGGGCTGCCCTGCGGCACTGTGGGGAACAGCCACCGGGTGAGGGGATGCAGCAGCCTGGCCAGCGCTTCCGTAAGGCGGCAGCGGCGGGCAATCTCCATCAGGCCGCTCCACAGGCACAGCATACCGGTGAGGGCAATGGCCAGGCTTACGGCTTCCCCGCAGCCGGAAAGCGCCGCGGCGGAGAGCGCTTCCATCCGGCCGGTGAAGGCCGCGGTGACGACCGAAAAAATAAGCAGGGCGGTAAGGATACCGTTCAGCATGGGCAGGGCTCCTTTCTTCATTTTTTAGGGAGTAGAGATGATTTATCAACATCTTTTTTCCCTTGCGGAGATATATTGCGCTAATGTTTTCCTTTTTTGATGCTTTTTATCGAATTATGTAAAATAATGGAATTTGTGCGCATTTTATCAATTTTAGCAACAATAACCAAAAAAGCGGCAAATTAGGGGCAAAAATTATCCACAAGATTTGCGAAATTGTGCTAATTACCTCTTGAATTTCATGGAAAATAATAGTACACTTAGTAGCAAGGTAGAGAAAAAGCGAGAATATTAGAAGATATTGTAAACCGCCAGCAAACCACCTAACTTTATTAAGGAGGAACCTGTACCATGAAATCCACCGGTATCGTAAGAAAAGTTGACAACCTCGGCCGTATCGTTCTCCCTGTAGAGCTTCGCCGCACCCTCGGCATCGACATCCACAGTGATGTTGAAATTTATGTAGACGGTGATCAGGTCATTCTTAAGAAGTACCTGCCCTGCTGCATTTTCTGCGGCTCCAAGGAAGAGCTGGCTACCTATGACGACAAGTATGTCTGCCGCAGCTGCCGCACCAAGCTGGGCAAGCTGTAATTCCCAAACCACAAAAGACAAGCGAAGCCCCTGCCGTATGGCGGGGCTTTCTTTTTTGTGGCGGCCCGGCGGCGAGGGCGGGGCCTTTTTTGCAAAGGTATAAACTGAGCGCCTACCCGACGGAGGCTAATTTGTGGGCGCCTGGCGGCGGCGCACTGATTTTGCAGAGTGCAAGACCCGTACAGTTCGCCGCCGGGGCGTTTGATGACATAGTTTGCGCCAACAACCCCTCCGTCAGCCAATCGGCTGACACCTCCCCTTACACAGGGGAGGCTTTTGGATGGTGCAGTGTCACACTCCTTACACTGGGGAGGCTTTTGGGGAACGCGAAAGGCCCCCTTTCCCGGTGGGAAAGGGGGCCGTATTGGATGGGGCATTATTCGCCGGCGGGTTTTACCGGGGCGTTCTTGGTGACGGTGAGGGAAACGGCATCCTCCAGCACGGCATCGGCGGGCAGCAGCTTGGCCATGACGACATAGCGGTAGTCATTGGGATAGTGCAGCTTGGTATCATCCGCCAGACGGTAGGTGCAGGTGGAGAGGGTGAGGATCTTATCGTTGCTGGTCACTTCCACATCATAATCGTAGAAGGAAAGATCCTGGGCCTTTTTGATGAGGCTATTGAAGGTGGCATCGGCGGGGTTGGGGTTGATGTAGTCGAACTTGATATCGGTGTAGAATACCGCAAATACCTGCCAGACCATGTCCTCTTCGATGGTGGAGTAGTAGATATAAGGATGGGTCTTGGCAAAATCCTCGTCCTGATACTTCAGCAGCTGAGCGAACTTGGGGCCATTTGCGTGGTTCTGATAATCGGTCAGCAGGGCATTTTCGGCCCGGCCCAGATTGTGGCCGTAGATGACGGTATTCTTCGAGATGGTGGAGCGATTGCCGCTGGTGCAGCGGAAATCGGCATAGTAGCAGCCGTCGTTATCGTTCTCACCATTGGCATTGCGGCGCAGGTAGTACTTGTTATCATCGTTATAATTGACCTTGACCACCACATCATTGACGGTGGTGCCATCAATATACAGCCAGCCGATGGTATCCTTGTTCTTCTGCTGCATGGCCAGCGTATTTTCCAGCATGGTCTTTTGCAGTTCCTTGAGGATCTCCTCCTTGGAGGGCTCATCGGGATTGGGGTTATCAGGATCGGTGGGGGTAGTGGGATTGCTGGGATCGGTCGGATCAGTGGGGTCGCTGGGGTCTTTGCCGCAGGCGGCAAAGGCAAATACCATGCAGAGTGCCAGCAGCAGGGCCAGCAGGCGTGTTGTCGTTTTCATAATGTTCCTCGTGCCTTTTCTTGTAAATTGGCCCCGGCGGGGGCTTTGTTCCGCATCATTTTACACCATGGCGGCGGCGCTTGTCAATGAACGGGCGGGCAGAACGGGGGACTTTGCAAAAAAGTTCGGATTCTGTTTACAAATAGGGGAAAAATAACTATACTAAGGGAGGGGAGTTTGCCTCCCCCAATTTAACTGCAAGGAGATAATAAATTATGCTGATTACAAAAGATATGGGCATCATGGAGATCGTACAGAAACTGTCTCTTATACACATCTCCGAGCCCACGAGACAAGAGGCAATCTCG
>OJPW01001881.1_pt1 | contig 10044 bp, 12 predicted proteins | sample 1598571 | NCBI WGS metagenome assembly OJPW01 (sample SAMN03922493, study PRJEB24848) | human gut metagenome | isolation source: stool sample | host: Homo sapiens | place: Germany | collected 2011-05
ACGAGATTGCCTCTTGTCTCGTGGGCTCGGAGATGTGTATAAGAGACAGATGGTGAACAGCGTCTCCTGATCGAGCGTATCGATGGAATTCTTCTTGAACACCTCGGACAGGAAGATCTCACAGAGCGTCGTCGGCAGCTGGTAGATGAGGCGGCCGATGCCGAGGTTTTCATAGTTGATGATCGTCTTTTCCGTCTCGAAGACCTTGCCGACCTCGATGGCGACCTGCGCCTCTTTGTATGCGTCAGCCAGCTCGCGCAGGTGACCGGCGACGGTGGAGATGCCGATCACGGTCTTGACGAACAGCTCGGACCGGAGCGTCTGCTCGATGGTCTGGGCCGTCTGCAGAAGCTCTGCCTTCTCCGTGCCGGGGGCGAGCTGCTTGACGATGGCGATGTCCGTCTCGTTGATGGAGAGGACAAAGTCCTGCTGCTTGTCAGGGAACATGCCGGACAGCACGTCGACGGAGGCCACGTCGGCCCGGCCGACCTGCCGGACGAGAAAGACGGCGCGCGGCGCGTCGGTGACGAAATGCAGTTCCTTGGCGCGGATATAGATGTCGCCGGGGAGGATATTGTCGGTGATGATGTTCTTGACGAAGGTGCCCTTGTCGTGCTTTTCCTCGTAGTAGGTCTTCGCACCGTTGAGCGCGACGTAGGCCATGACGCAGAGGCTTCTGGCAGTCTCATCGTCGCCCTCGGCGAACACGGCATAGTCAAAGTAGGCGCTCCAGGAAACGAGCGGCTTGAAGGTCTTTTTGTCGACGACAACGACGGAGTCCGGGGCGCTGTTGAGCTTGATGACTGCCTCGGGCCATTTTTCGCCGATCAGCGAGGTGTCGCTGCAGGAGATCACGTTGCTGTCAGCGTCAATGACGCCGATGACGCGGTCGGTGGCCTCCTTCATCTGGACGATCACACTCTGAAAAACGCGACTGGACATAGTACGCCCTCCCTAATTTTCAGGCAGCGCCGCGCCACATGCCTGCGGCCCGCCCTTGCTTTTTACACAAACAACCATTGACATAATACTACGTTTTCGGCAAGAGCGCAAGGTCTTTTTGACATTTTATTTGAAAACGACCATCTTTTTTTGTGGCATTTTCATAGTTTTTCGTCATTTGCCCCAAATTCAGGGGCCTACACTCTCAAATTATGCAAGTTTTTTCTTCCGTCAAAATCACAAGATATTCAAAAGAAGCTGCTCCGCTTCCACAATATTCAGTTCTTTTGTCTGCCCGAGCGGCAGATCGCCGAGGGTCAGCCGGCCCTCGGCCTCGCGGCGCAGGTACGTGACCGGCAGGCCGCGGCTGGCGAGCATCCGCCGCACCTGGTGGTACTTCCCCTCCTGCACCTCAACGACGGAGCGGCCGGGGCCGAGCGGCGTGAGCTTCGCGGGCAGGCAGTGCAGGCCGTCGGCGAGGACGAGGCCTGCCTCAAAGGCGCGGACATCCGCGGGGCCTGCCGTGCCTTCATGCTCGGCATAGTAGCGCTTCCAGACGCCGTGGCGGGGCGAGAGGATGCGGTGGGCAAGGTCTCCGTCGTTCGTCAGCAGGAGCAGGCCCTCGGTATCCTTGTCGAGCCTGCCGACCGGCATGACGCCGAGCTTCCGGTATGCCTCCGGGACGAGGTCCATGACGGTCTTCGCTTTCGGGTCGTCCGCGGCGGTGAGATAGCCCGCGGGCTTATGGAGCAGGATAAGGACCGGCCCGCGCAGACGCACGGGGCTGCCGTCGACCGTCACGCGGACGGCGGTCTCGTCAAATTTCCGGCTCTCGTCGGTCACGGCTGCGCCGTCGACCGTCACACGCCCGGCGCGGATCATCGCGCGCAGCTCCTTCCGGCTGGCGACGCCGGCTTCACTTAAAATTCTGTCGAGTCTCTGCATCCAATCGGCTCCTGTCATAAACAAATTTGATCTGCATAGGTTGTACCATCTCTAAAAAAGAAGATCGGAGGAATCGTACCATGGTGATCATGACTGCGAAGGTCCCCAAGCGGAGGATTTTGCTCGTGGTGCTGCTGCTTCTGGCGGCGGCGGTGGTATTGGCGCTGTGTCTCGGCGGCGCGAAGCATGGCGGCGAGAAGCCGCAGCGCACGGATGCGAAGGGCGGCACGAACGAGGCGCGCATCGCCTTTCTGGCGGAATACGGCTGGGAGGTCAGCGCGGAACCCGTGCAGACCCAGCAGGTCCGCGTGCCGGAGGAGCCCGGCGAGGTCTTCCTGCGCTACAATGAGCTGCAGGTCTCGCAGGGATACGACCTGCTGCAGTACAGCGGGCAGGAGCTGACGCGCTACGTCTACCAGGTCACGAACTACCCGGACAGCAGCGGCACGTACTATGCGACCCTGCTGGTCAAGGACGGGCAGATCGTCGGCGCGGATATCGCTTCGAGCGCGAAAAACGGGGTGATGCACGGGCTGAAGATGCCGGAGTAACGGCAGAAAGGCTCCCCTTCCAGGGGCCGATTCCCCCTATCAGGGGGAAATGTCCCGAAGGGACAAAAGGGGTAGGGATGCTGTCACCGAAGGTGACTGAGAGGTTGCTGCAAATTTGCGGCGACCTCTCCGTCTCGGCTTCGCCGAGCCACCTCCCCTGGGAGGGGAGGCCTTGGGGAGCGCACTCCAATGGCTTCCCCTATGAGGGGAAGCTGTCAGCCGGAAGGCTGACTGATGAGGTGGACAGCGCCGCGTAGACGAAACTGCCTCCACCTCATCCGTCACGGCTCCGCCGTGCCACCTTCCCCTCGTAGGGGAAGGCTTTGATAAACAAACCAGCCGCAGCAGGATCCTGCTGCGGCTGGTTTTGTCTGGTTGGTCATGCGTTGCGGGATTTGTAGGGCTGGACGCGGGAGGCGCCGGAGAAGTCGCCGGAGACCATGGCGCCGGTCGGGCAGACCTTGGCGCATTCGCCGCAGGCGGTACATTTGTCCCAGTCGATGCGGGCGAGGAAGTTGTCGACGGTGATGGCGCCCTGCGGGCAGGTCTTTTCACACTTATGGCAGCCGATGCAGCCGGAGGAGCAGACCTTCCGGGTGTACGGGCCGTTGTGATAGCTCGAGCAGAGGACCTCGGTGCGGATGATATCCGGCACGATCTCGATGATCTTCTGCGGGCAGGTCTGCGCGCAGATGCCGCAGCCGATGCACGCGGTGTGGTTGACGCAGGCGATGCCGTCCTGCATGCAGATGGCGTTCTGCGGGCAGGCCCGGGCGCAGTCGCCGAAGCCCATGCAGCCGAAGATGCAGCTGCCGTTGCCGCCGTAGAACAGCTTCGCGGCCGCGCAGGAGGGGATACCGCGGTAGTCGGCCTTGACGCTCGTGGCCTCGCAGGTGCCGGCGCACTGTACGACGGCGATCTTTTCCACCACGTCCTCGGCCTCCACGCCGAGCAGCGCCGCGATCTGCGCCGCGACCGCGTCTGCGCCGGGCACGCAGAGATTCGTCTTCGTGCCGGGCTCGAGCAGGGCCTTGGCGTAGCCGTCGCAGCCGGTATAGCCGCACGCGCCGCAGTTGGCGCCGGGCAGGCATGCGCGGATCTCAGTGAAGCGGGTATCCTCCTTGACGGCCATGACGCTCGAGGCCACAGCCAGGCCGACCGCGCAGATGAGGCCGATGACCGTAACGGCCAGGATCGGGATCAGAATTTCCATATGACGCCCTCCTTTTAACCGAACAGCCGGTCGATGATACCGGTCAGACCGAAGAACGACAGCGAGACGATCGCCGCCGAGACGAGCGTGATGGGCAGGCCCTCAAAGCTCTTGGGCGGCTCCGCCTCCGCCACGCGCGAGCGCACGCCGGAGAACAGCACCATCGCCAGGAAGAAGCCGAGGCCGCAGCCGAGCGCGGTCAGCAGCGCTTCGCCGTAGTTCATACCGTCGGCGATGACGTTCATCGTCACGCCCAGCACGCCGCAGTTCGTCGTGATGAGCGGCAGGTACACGCCCAGCGACTTGTGCAGTGCCGGGACATAGCGCTTGAGCACGATCTCGACCAGCTGCACGAGCGCGGCGATGACGAGGATGAAGACGACCGTCTCCATATACGTGAAATCGACCTTGCCCGCGAGCAGGAAGTGATAGATGGGCCAGGTGACGGCGGTGGCCAGCACCTCGACGAAGATGACGGCCAGCGACATGCCGGTGGCCTGGTCGAGCTTCTTCGAGACGCCGAGGAAGGGGCAGATGCCGAGGAACTTGACGAGCACGTAGTTGTTGGTGATCGCGGCGGTCAGAATGACGAGGATCATGGTCTTCATTTCGCAGCCGCCTCCTTTCCGCTGCAGGATGCCTTGCCGCAGCCGGGGCAGCCTGCGCAGCCGAATTCCTTCTTCTTGATGGCCTTGCCCTTGGAGATCTTATTGATGAGCGCGATCATGCAGCCGAACACGAAGAAGCCGCCGGGGGCCATGGTCAGAATGCCGATGGGGTTTTCGTGGAACCAGGGGACGGGCAGGCCGCAGAACGTGCCGCAGCCGAGCGTCTCACGGATGGCCGCCATGGCGCAGATGGCGAGCGTGAAGCCGATGCCCATGCCCGCGCCGTCAATGGCGGAGTCGACGACGCCGTGCTTGCTGGCGTACATCTCGGCACGGCCGAGGATGATGCAGTTGACGACGATCAGCGACAGATACACGCCCAGCGACTGATACAGGCTGAAGGCGTAGGCCTCCATCACCAGCTCCACGACCGTGACGAAGCCCGCGATCACAACGATGTAGCAGGGGATGCGCACGGGGTCGGGCACGATCTTGCGGATGGCGGAGATGGCCATGTTCGACAGGATCAGAACGGCCGTGGCCGCGATGCCCATGCCGAAGGCCGCGATGACCGACGTGGAGATGGCCAGCGTCGGGCACGTGCCGAGCACGAGCACGAGCACGGGGTTCTCCTTGATGAGGCCTTTCAGAAAGTTCTGTAATTTGCTCATTGCTGCGCCTCCTTTACAAGCTCAAACGCCTCGAACGCGGTCTCGACACAGCCGCGGTAGGCGGTGGAGGTGATGGTCGCGCCGGAGATGGCGCTGACGCCGGAGAGGGAAGCGTCCTGCCCGGCGTACTGGCCGGTGTAGCTCTCGTTTGCGGTCTGGCCGCCGAGCGTGGTGGTTTCGGACGAGACGTCCATCGTCCGGCAGGTGCGGATGCGGCCGTCCATGCCGATGACACACAGGACCTGGATGGTGCCGCCGAAGCCCTTGCCCTCGACGGTGAACAGATAGCTCGTGGGGGTCCCGGCTGCGTCCAGCGCGGCGTAGGCGCTGACGACGCCATCCGGCAGCGCCGCCTCAATGGGGGCAAAGTCAGCCGCGTCCGGCACGGCGTCCAGCCGGGCCTGCTGCGCGCGGGCCTCGGCGTTGGCGGCAGAGACGGGGGCGGTGAAGTGGTTCACCACGGCCAGGGCCGCGGACGTGAGCAGGCAGATGACCACCAGCACGACGATGGATTTTACGATCTCTTTGTTTTTCATGCCGGCACACCTCCGAGCGGTTTGCTTCTGGTCCATTTGGACAGGTACGGCGTGAGGATATTCATAAAGAGGATGGCGAAGGACACGCCCTCGGCGTAGCTGCCGTAGAAGCGGATGAGGCAGGTCAGCAGACCCGCGCCGATGCCGAACAGCGCCCGGCCCCAGCAGGTCTGCGGCGCGGTCACATAGTCGGTCGCCATGAAGAACGCGCCCAGCAGCAGACCGCCCGAGAGAATCTGCCGCACCGCGTCCTGCCCAAGGATCAGGGAGAGGACGAACACGGTCCCGACGAAGCACACGGGCGTCTGCCACGTGATGACGCCGCGGAGGAGCAGATACGCCCCGCCGAGCAGCAGCGCCAGCGCACAGGTCTCGCCGATGCAGCCGCCGTGGTTGCCGAGCAGCAGGGTCCAGAGCTCCGGCTTCTGCCCGGCGGCCAGCTGCGCCAGCGGCGTGGCGGAGGAGACGGCGTCGGGGAAGAACCAGGCCGTCATGGTCTTGGAGAACGAGAGGAACAGCACGATGCGGCCCACGAGCGCGGGGTTGGCAAAGTTCTTGCCGATGCCGCCGAAGAGCTGCTTGACCGCGACGATGGCGACCAGACAGCCGAACACGGCCTGCCACAGCGGGATGGACACCGGCAGGTTGTAGGCCAGGATCACGCCCGTCACCACGGCGGACAGATCATCAATCGTGGAGGGCTTATGGCAGAGCTTTTCAAAGCCCCACTCGAAAAACACGCACGCGGCGGCGCACACCGCCGTCACGAGCAGCGCACGCCAGCCGAAGATGATCACAGCGGCGATGAGCGCCGGCAGCAGGGCGATGAGCACGTCACCCATGATCTTCCGGGTCGTTGCGCCGGAATCGATATGCGGGGAAGCGGAGATCACAAGCTTCATTTCTGCACGGCCTCCTTCTTTGCGTCGAGCTTTTCGCTCTGCAGCTTGTGCCAGGCGGCGAGCTTCGCCTTGGCGAGCTTGTTGGTCTGCACCAGCGGCCGGTGCGCGGGACAGCCGAACGAGCAGCAGCCGCACTCCATGCAGAGGTTGACCTTGAGCTCGGCCAGCCGCTCCATATCCCCGGCCTCATAGGCCGCGACGATATGCGACGGCATCAGACGCAGCGGGCAGTGGCGGATGCAGCGGCCGCAGCGGATGCAGGCCGTGGGCTCCGGCAGCACGGCGTCGGCCTCGGACATGGCGAGCACGGCGTTCGTGTTTTTGAGCACCGGCTGCTCCAGATCCGGCACGGCGATGCCCATCATCGGCCCGCCGTAGAGGATCTTTTTGGGCTCCTGGCAGAAGCCGCCGGACTGCTCAAACACATCCGCGAGCTTCATGCCGATGGGGACGATGACGTTCTTGGGCTTGGCAACGGCCGAGCCGTCGACCGTGATGCACTTTTCGACCAGCGGCATGCCGGTATTGCAGTAGCGGGCGATGTTGGCGAGCGTGGTGCAGTTGAGCACGATCGCGCCGACGTCGAGCGGCAGCTTGCCCTCCGGCACGATCTTGCCGATGGTGTTGTAGATCAGCACCTTTTCGCCGCCCTGCGGGTAGAGGGACTTGAGTGCGCAGACCTCCATGCCGTCCTCGTCCTTCGTGAGCTTCCGGTAGAGCTGGATGCAGCGGGGCTTGTTGTCCTCGATGGCGAAGATCACGCGGCGCACCTGCAGAAAATGCTGCACGAGCCGCGCACCCTCCATCAGCTCGTCCGAACGGTCGAGCATCGTGCGGGTGTCGGAGGTGATATAGGGCTCGCACTCCGCGCCGTTGATGATGACGGCCTGGACCTGCTCGAGATTCTTGACGGTCAGCTTCACGACCGTCGGGAAGCCCGCGCCGCCGAGGCCGACCATGCCGCTGGCGCGGACGGCGTCGAGAAAGTCCTGCATCGTCTCGAGCTTCGGGGGCTGGAGCGTGGGATCGGGTTCCTGCTTGCCGTCGGCGGCGATGACGACGGTCTGCATGAGCCTTCCGCCGGAGCCGACCTGCTGGCCGATCTTCTTGACCGTGCCAGAGACGCTCGCGTACACGGGCGCGGACACGAAGCCGCCGGCTTTGCCGATCAGCTGGCCGACCCTGACGCTGTCGCCGGGCTTGACGACCGGGATGGCGGGCGCGCCGATGTGCATGGACATCGGGATCTCCACCGTCTCGGGAATGGGCAGGCGCAGCGCAGCCAGCTCCGCGGTGTTTTTGCGGTTCGGCACGTGTACGCCGTGGATGTGTAGTCTCATCCGTTTGCTTCCTCCTCTTGCTTCTTGTCTGCCGGCAGCAGCCCGGCCCTGCCCAGCCGCTGCAGAAGCAGCTGCGTGCAAAGCCCGGTCAGAGCACCGGCAAGAATTGCAGCCGGCAGTAAGACCGGCAGGTAATACCATACAGCGCGCGTCCGCGCAATGAGCGCCGCCGCGCACAGCTGACCAAAATTATGCGCCATCGCGCAAAAAACGCTCAGGATCCACAGCCGCCGCCCGGAAAACCAGCGCCGCAGCGCGAGCATTCCTATGTAGGCAAAAAGCCCGCCGGTCAGGCTGTAGAGCAGCGCCATGCCCTGCCCGGTGATGACGCAGCCGAGCGTCACCCGCACGAGCAGCACGCCGAGCGCCCATCCGGGCCCCAGCGCCTGCATGGCGAAGAGCGTAAAGATGTTGGAGAGCCCCGGCTTGATGCCGGGAATGGCCGTCAGCGGCGGCAGCTGGCTCTCCAGCACGAACATCACGAGCGCCGCCGCGGTCAGAACCGCCGTCAGCGTCAGCTTCCGCAGCTTCATGACAGCCCTCCCGTTCCGCTGAGCGCGTCCACGTCCGCCCCGGTCGCCCATTCGATGGACAGCCGGTTCGGCAGGCAGACGATCGGCCCGCCGGTCCTGCGCAGCGGCCCGTGCAGCACGCAGACCTGATCGGGGCAGTCCGCCTGCGAGACGAAGACCTCGCCGCCTGTGACCGTGACTGTGTTCTCCCCGGCCGGGCCCTCGACGGTAAATACCGTATCCTGCCGCAGATCGAGCGTGCGCAGGAGCTGCCCGTCCTGATATACAAGGACCGTCTCTCCGCCCCCGCGCGGCAGCAACCAGAGGGCGAGACACCCGGCGAAGATGGCCGCGAAGATCACGACCCAGATCCAGTTCCTCTGCTTCATGGCTGCAGCACCTGATACGGCCGGTCGGACTGATACTGCCCGGCAAGACCGGGCGTGATCCAGACAGAACCGTCATCCGTCATAAAAACGGCCTCGAAGGCCAGGTCCCCCGCCCGGTAAAGCGCCGCCCCGGCGTCCAGCCCCATGACGAACAGCGCCGTGGACAGTGCGTCGGCCAATGTATCGTCCTGCGAGACGACGCTCACGGACTGCAGGCCGCTGGCAGCGGGGCGGCCGGTCTTCGGGTCTAAAATGTGGTGATAGAGGACGCCGTCCTGCTCAAAATAGCGCTGGTAGCCGCCGGAGGTCACGACGCAGGCGCCGGATACGGCGACGGTGCCGAAGTACGAGCCGGGGTCCTGCGGGTCCTGCAGGCCGACGATCCAGTCGCCGCCGCCGGGCTTTTTCCCGATCGCGGCGACGTTGCCGCCCAGCGAGACGATCGCGGCGCGCACGCCCGCGTCCTGCAAAATTTTGCGGATGCGCCCGGCGGTGTAGCCCTTGGCGATGCCGCCGAGATCGAGCTGCGTGCCTGCGTCCAGCCGGACGCGGCAGCCGTCGACCTGGACGTGCTCCGCGCCGGTCTGCGCGAGCAGGGCGGAGAGCTCCGCCTCGTCCGGCACGCGGTACTGCCCGCCGGAAAAGCCCCAGGCGAGCGTCAGGGGATAGAGCGTCGGGTCATAGGCTCCGCCGGTCGCGGCGGAAAGGTCCAGCGCCGTCTGGATGAGCGCGGCGGTCTCTTCGCTGACTGTCTCGCTGCCCGTGTTGCATCTAGTCAGCTCTGCCTCCGGGTCCTGACAGGAGAGAAGACCCTCCAGCCGGTAGATCTCCTGCTCCGCCGCGTCCAGCGCGGCCGCAGCCTGCGGACCATAGGCGCGCAGCTGCATCACCGTGTCCATGGCGAAGCACTCGCGCGACGCCTCCTTTTCCGCGCAGCCGGAGAGCAGCAGCAGCGGAAGACACAGAAAAAGCAAAAAAAAGAAACGCTTCATAAACCGGTCCCATTCACAGATCTCGCCGCCCGCAAACCCGGCCGGCCTCATTTAGAATAACGATAGCAGTTTTTTTGAAAAAATCAAGTTTTTTCTGATTTTATGTGAAATATGACGGATTCTGAACGGCAAAAATCAGTATGGCCGTATCGATATAAGGACACGAATTGCATATATGAAAATCGATATAGAAAGGCGCGCAAATCAGCCTCCCTCGAAGCCTTCCCCTACGAGGGGAAAGTGGCACGGCGACAGCCGTGACGGATGAGGTGGGGCACCTCCGTTTATGCGGCGCAGCCCACCTCATCCGTCGCCTTGCGGCGACAGCTTCCCCTCATAGGGGAAGCCTCTGGAGTTTCGGGAAAACTGCATAAAGGCCGATGCACTGCAGCAAATTTGCAGGTGCGGCACAGCATTTTCTTTTGCTTCTCCAAAAGAAAACG
>OJPW01001885.1_pt1 | contig 10006 bp, 9 predicted proteins | sample 1598571 | NCBI WGS metagenome assembly OJPW01 (sample SAMN03922493, study PRJEB24848) | human gut metagenome | isolation source: stool sample | host: Homo sapiens | place: Germany | collected 2011-05
GAGATTGCCTCTTGTCTCGTGGGCTCGGAGATGTGTATAAGAGACAGGTATCCGAATCATAATCATTTGCCCATGCGTGCGAAAGCGAAAGTTTTCCATCGTTGCTTGTTGACCGTAAAGCACCACACGCAAGACCGCCTGGACCGCAAAAGAGTTCGCCTAATCTATACACTTCTTGTCCCATCAATGTTCCTCCTTAGAACGACAAAGCCGTTCTTTTTCTATTTCTTCATACGGAAGGTGGTCTGCCTGTTTTTGCTTTGGGAAACATATCTTTTATCTGTTCCCACTGCTCATCGCTGATTTCGTATCTTCTTGCTGACATTTTTCTGCCTCCGTCGCTTTTTTCTATTATAAAATATATCTTCCTTTTGTGCAACTTTTTGTTTTCAGATACGCTCTAAATTAATGAATGCTGGTGATGAATAAAGCATCTGCTCAATCTTAGAAAAAGCTTCTTTTGCGCCTTTCAAAAGTAGACGTGCCACTTCTGGCATATCACTAAAGTATTCTGTTAAATCTTCACTGTATTCAGAGACATCTACGATTTCGATGTCATCCGGTAAAATATGTATTACATCATCCATGTACAACCGCTCCTTCCTAATTATTCTTAATAGGCCTTGTAAATTTTGCGAATGTTAACACCAATCCATATTGGCCCTCATTTCAGCTTCATATTCAGCTTTTATTTCACTTTCATAATCAGCAATTACATCGAGCATAGAATCGCATCCTTCAAGAAAATTAATAATAGCTCGGAGATATCTATAAACATTGCTCAAGTCTAAATATTTATCATCTATACGATATTCCAAACTATATGATGTTGGATATCGAAAATTATCTCCATTCTTATCCAAAGTATTGATTTCATCCAATAACTTTTCTACAACATCAATCACTGCTAAATCTTCACCTGAATCATTAGCATAAGTTTGTATTACAGGTTTTACATTCTTCCATAAATCCTTTTTAATATAATGGCTTTTACGTTTAGAATTAAATACTCTATATGGAACCCCATTATCAACCTTACTATAGAAGATTCGTTTTAGGCATAATTCAATAGTATTTCTAAACATAAACATAAGCGGATATAGCTTTACCTCATTAGATATTTGCTGATTGTTATAAATAAAATCTATTACTTCGCTATATCCCGTAACTTTAACATGAAAGCCTTCGTCTGATACTCTTTGCCACAAATAACAATTTCCAATTCCATGTGATGCAAATACAAAAAATTCAGGTTGAAGGTCGCCGTTAAATTCCACATCTTTTTCTATATTTCCTTTTTCTATACACTTTTTAATTAAAGAGAACGCTTGAAGCATATTATTTGCAACATCAACATTATCCAAAAATTTATCTCTATATTTTAATAGGAAGTCATCTTCAAAAGGAAACCTAAACATATCTGACTTCTTATCAACCTCTTCCAGTGAAGCAAAATACTTTGTTAACCATTCTTCCTCGTTGTTGTTCAAATATTTCTCAATATCTGTATCATTATATTTTTGAAACAGCATAGATAGGTCGTGACAGCATTCCTCAAATGCATCCTGTACATCTCGCTTTCTTGAATAAACTCTACATAATAAGGCTTTAAGGCTTAATTCCAAACTTTGTCGAATTAAAAAGATTCCCGTTAAGAACCACATGTCAGACTTCACATTATTATGCCCACTACTAATCACATCTTCGAAAGTCTTATAACCGCACTCATAAAACTGAAATGCTAATTTTTTATAGTCCTCAAAACAATTATGACTCCATTGTATTTTTACAGTAGTTTCAGCATTTTCAATTTTCCAAAAATTCATATCTGTTGATGGCCATATCCACCTTGAATCTACCACATTCTATTTCTCCTTTCCCAATATCTATTCCACTGTCAAGTCTGTTTCTTAGTGTCGAGTGGCTTGAACTGCGGTCGGCGCTGACAACAATTTCAGTGCCACAACCCACGACATCTAATCCACAGCCTAAACCCTACCGCATTTTTCGCTCATCCACTTTTTCTTCGGTCAGACTAAAAAGTAGATATGTTTCCATACAAGAAAACCGAGCTTTTCACAAGGCTTCTCTGATGATGCTTACCTCGCAAAAAGCCCGGAAATACGCCGCTTTCTGGCACTTATTTATCTTTCCTTGACATCAAGACTACCGTCTCCACGTGCGCTGTTCTTGGGAACATATCGCAAGGTGTTACTTCTTTGGTTTTATAGCCGTTTGACTCGAAAATTTCTAAATCTCTTGCAAGGGTTGCGGGATCACAAGACACATACACAACTCGTTTCGGTGACATTTGTGCTACGGTCAAAATTACATCTTCGCCGCAGCCTTTTCTTGGCGGGTCAAGCACTACGACATCAGGTTGAAGTCCCTCTGCTTTAAGTTGAGCCGCTGCCTTTGATGCGTCGGCACAAATAAATCTTGCGTTCTCTATGCCGTTTACTTTTGCGTTTTCGTTTGCATTCTTTATAGCATCCTCGACAATTTCCGCACCGACAAGTGTTTTGCAGTTTTCAGCCATTGTAAGTCCTATTGTACCTGTTCCGCAGTATAAATCAAGCAGAATTTCGTCGTTTTGCAGGTTTGCGTATTCTTTTGCTTTACCGTACAGTTTTTCTGCTTGGGCACGGTTTACCTGCCAGAATGAAAACGGTGATATTTTAAATTTAAGTCCGCATAAAACATCGGTAATGTGGTCACTGCCGTATGCAACACGATTTTTCTTGCCTAAAACCACATTTGTTTTTTCTCTGTTAGAATTAATAATTACGCTTTTTAGGTTAGGCAAGCCGTCTTTTAACATTCTGACAAGTTCGTCTTCCTGTTTTAAGCCGTTGCCGTTGACAACATAACAAACCATAAGTTCGTCAGTAATCTCACCAAGACGCATATATAAATGTCTTAATCTGCCTTTGCCTGTTGTTTCGTCATAAATATCAGCATTTGTTTTATCTATAAATCTTTTTGTAATTTCTATTACAGAATTAAAAACTTCAGGCTGCAATAAACAGTCATCACACGGAATAATTCTGTGCGTATGAAATGAATAAAATCCGAACACCGCACTTCCGTCTTTTGCCCTACCTATAGGAAATTGCGCCTTATTTCTGTATCTGTCAGGTCTTTCACAGCTGATAATATCTTTAAATTCAAAGTCTTTAATTCCGCCTATTCGTGTTACCGCATCGTAAACACGCATAGATTTTATTTTTAATTCTTCTTCATAAGAAATATGCCGCCAAGTACAGCCTCCGCATTTTGAGAACTGCGGGCAGTCCGCCTCGATTCTTGCGGAAGACGGAGTAATTATATTTTCAATTTTACCGAAAGCATAAGTTTTCTTTGTTTTTAATATTCTTACTTCAAGTTCATCGCCTACTGCGGAAAGCGGAACAAATACGGCGATACCGTCCTCTGTTTTTCCTACGCCACTGCCCTCTGCGGTAGCCGAAGTTATGTTTAATTTTATAATATCATTCTTAACTAAATTCACTGATTATCACCGATTATATTGTAACATTTTTAATATAAATTGGCAATATAAAAACTAAAATACGAAAAAATATATTACAAATTGAAAAAAGGTATTTATTTTTTTTGACTATAGCTTTATAATATAAGATAGAATTTTTGTGAATGGAGAATGAGTGTTTTGAATTACGACATTTTACTTGATAATATAAAAAGGATACATTTTATCGGCATCGGCGGTAGCGGTATGTGTCCGCTTGCAGAGATTTTAAACAGCGAGGGCTATCAGCTTTCGGGCTCGGATATGAATGAGGGCGAGACACTCGACAGAATCAAAGGCTACGGCATTCCCGTATATATGGGACATCGTGCAGAGAACATTGACGGTGCAGAGCTTGTGGTATATTCTGCCGCTATCAAAGAAGATAACCCGGAAAGAAAAGCAGCTGTTGAACAGGGTATTCCTTGCATTGAAAGAAGCGTTATGCTCGGCGTTGTAACAAGAAGATACAAGAGAAGTATTGCGGTTTCCGGTACTCACGGCAAGACCACAACCACAGCCATGCTTTCACAGGTACTTATCGGCAGCGGTTTTGACCCATCGGCAATTATCGGCGGCAAACTTCCGTTTATCGGCGGCAACAGTTATGTAGGTCAGAGCGACATTATCGTTTGCGAGGCTTGCGAGTATGTTGATACATTCTTACAGCTTAATCCGTTTATTTCTATTATACTTAACATTGATGCCGACCATCTCGACTACTTTAAAAATCTTGACAACATTAAAAAGTCATTTAATAAATTTGCAAAACAGACTACAGGTTTGCTTGTAATCAACGGTGACGACCAAAACACACTTGATGCAGTAAACGATGTTGACATTGAAAAAATCACCTACGGCTTTGGCGAAAACTGCGACTACAGAGCAGAAAATATTTCTGCAGACAAGGGCGTTCACGAGCAATTTGACATCTATTACAAGGGCGAACTCCTTACAAATATTAAGTTGATTGTTCCTGGCAAGCATAACATTTATAATGCACTTGCCGCAGCGGCTACCGCACATTACCTTGGTGCAACACCTAAGGAAATCGCCGAAAATCTCCACAAATTCGGAGGTGTTCACCGCCGTTTTGAAATTCTCGGTACACCCGAGGGAATTACAGTGGCAGACGATTTTGCTCACCACCCGACAGAGCTTACCGCAACACTCAATGCCGCAATGAATATGGGCTTTAAAAAAGTATGGGCGATTTTCCAGCCGCATACTTTCTCAAGAACAGCACTTCTTCTTGATGATTTTGCAGAGGCTCTTAAGATTCCGGATGTTGCGATTATTTCTGAAATTCTCCCTGTAAGAGAAACAAACACATATAATATTTACTCAACCGACCTCGGTGCAAAAGTACCGAACTCTGTTTGCCTTGACACTTTTGAAGAAATTACAGACTATGTATGCAAAAACGCAAAAGAGGGCGACCTCATTCTCACAATGGGCGGCGGCAATGTTTATATGTGTGCCAATATGATTTACAATCAGCTTAAGTATAATGAGGAGAATAAGTAAAATGAAATTTAAAAATACAAATATTTCAGCAACTAATACTATACAAAAAAAGTATTTACTGATTTACTTTGTAATATCCATTCTTTTTATGTTGTGTTTATCAACTTCAACATCTCCTCTATACAATATTCCTTATGCCGGCGATACAGCAATGTTTCAAACTATAGGAAAATATTGGGCTGAAGGATCATTGCCGTATGTAGATTTATGGGACTCAAAAGGACCACTAATTTTTGCTGTTAATGCGTTAGGTTACTTGCTTACCGGACAGCGTTGGGGAATTATGATTATCCAAGTAATATGTTTATTTATTACATTAATCATGATAGATAGAATTATTTCTCAATACATTACAGGTAAAAAAGTACTTTTATTTTCATTACTTTTTCTTGGTGCATATAGCCTTGTTTATGCAAATAATTGTACCGAAGAGTATATTTTACCACTTTTAACAGCTTCACTTTACGGTTTCACTGTATATATTGAAAATGCTCGTAAAAACAATTATGTGCACAACCCACTTTGGTCGTTACTCTATGGAATTACATTTGCTGCTTGTTTTTTAACACGACTGACTAACGCGTTAGGCATCTGTGGTGGTGTATTTGTAATTGTATGTATGTTAATCATTAGCAAAAATTTCAAAAATTTATTTCAGAATGCAATTATGTTTATTGCAGGTTTCTTAATTTTAACATTGCCTTTTTTGCTTTATTTTTATTTTAACCATGCTTTTAATGATTTTCTATACGGAACATTTACTTATAACTTAGAATATGCCGGTAATTCACACTTTAAAATATACGGAAACGGTATTTTAGCAGTATTAGCTTCAATATTCAGTTTTATGAGCGGTCCAATAGTTGCAGTAATCGGCATTATATGTCTATTTAAAAAAAGTTTATTAAAAGGTTTTATGTATATATTTATAGGATTATTACCTTTTATTTGGTTTATAAAGAGTAACGGATATTTACATTATGCTATAATTACGATACCATATTACGGTTTAATAATATCTGCTGTTTATAAAGAATTCATACAAAAAAACAAAAAATCAAAAATTATCAAAATTTTGCTTATGTCAGTTTGTATTTTACAATGTTCTTTTGGAGTTTTATATACAGGGAAAAATACTTTAATCAGTATATATAACAATAGCAATATTCATGAAGTTAGTGAATATAATAAAGTTGAAACCAATATAATTAAAATGATACCCGAATCAGAACGAGATAGTTTTATTGCATATAATACTAATAACGGTATTTATTTACAAATGGATATTAAACCTTGTTATCCGTATTTTACTATGCAGGATTGGGCAATCAGTTGTAATAATTCATTAGGTACTTTGGTTACAGAAGCCTATTCTTCTTGTAAAGCAAAATGGATATTAGTTGAAGATAATGGTACAGAACTTTGGATTGATGATATACTAAAAGAGCACTACAGTATTGCTTATGAAGAAAATAAACCCTTTAGTTCAACGGTCGTATATAAACTATACAAATTAAATAATTGATAATTACAAGCGGCAGCATTTAAACTGTCGCTTGTTTTGCTTTTCTTTTTTGACACTCTCCCCCATAAACCGACATATCCAATCAATTTGTTTTTATAGAAAGCATTTTTAAAATCATTTTCCATTCAGGAACGGCAGTTATGTTCGCACTTACTGAATAGGTATTTACTATTTTAATAAGCATTTCCACAGACGGCTGAATATTGTTGTTTTCCCAATTACTGATAGTCTGCTTTGTTACATTAAGAGCCTGTCCGAATTGCAGATTTATATTTCAAACAACACTAAAAATCAAATGATACAAGAAAGGCTATCGCAAGGTTAAAATGCGATAGCCTTGTTTTATTTATAAGGAGTTATCCAAATATTTGTTGTAATATTTAATTATGATTCAGCAAATTGCTTGATAATGCAATTTGCTAAACCATAATTTACCCCCAACTATTGAAAAATAATCAAAAAACAAAACAAGCGACCGAACACTTAAAATGCTCGGTCGCTTTTGTCAGCAATAATTATTTATGGTTGTTAGAGTGGCATTTACCTGCCATTGCACAGGATGCACATCCGCAGCCACAGCTGCCACAAGAAGATTTGCCCTTTTTCTTTGCTCTGAAATGGCTGATAATAATTGCAGCAACTACAGCAACAACTATAAGCAAAACAACTATTGTACCAATATTATCAAGTAAAAAAGTAAGCATATACATCCTCCTCTATCAAAATCTAAATTATTTTACCTTTACAGAAGTTTTTAATGTATTAGCCTCTTTGTATGGTCTTACGAGCATATAAATCATAAATGCAAGTACCAATACAGCGAAAATAAGACCGATAACATTTACATTACCTGTAAAGAGTCCGCCAAACTGATTAATCATAAGAGCGATTGCATAAGCAAATACACACTGGTAAGCTACTGCAAAACAGGTCCACTTAGCATTATTCATTTCTCTCTTCATAGCACCGATAGCTGCGAAGCAAGGAGCACAAAGGAGGTTGAATACGAGGAATGAGAAACCGCTGATTGCTGTGAAAGCACCGCCGATTTCTGACCATCCGCCCGGATAAAGAATACCCATTGTACCAACGATATTCTCTTTAGCAACAAGGCCTGTAACCGATGCAACGGCTGCCTGCCAATTGCCCCAACCAAGCGGAGTAAAGATCCAAGCAATGCAGTTACCGATAGCGGCAAGAATTGAATTGCTGATCTGATCCTCTGAAAGCATCTGGAACTGACCGTCAACAAATCCGAAGTATGTTGTAAACCAAACAATGATTGTTGAAAGAAGAATGATTGTACCGGCCTTTTTGATAAATGACCAGCCACGCTCCCACATTGAACGGAGAAGGTTGCTTACTGTCGGGAGATGGTAAGCGGGAAGTTCCATAACGAACGGAGCAGGATCGCCTGAGAAGATCTTTGTCTTCTTAAGCATAATACCCGAAACTACGATTGCAGCCATACCGATGAAGTAAGCTGATGTAGCAATCCACGGTGAACCACCGAAAATAGCACCCGCGATCATAGCGATAAATGGCATCTTAGCACCGCAAGGAATAAATGTTGTTGTCATAATTGTCATACGACGGTCACGCTCGTTTTCGATTGTACGAGAAGCCATGATACCCGGAACGCCGCAGCCTGTACCGACAAGCATTGGAATAAATGATTTACCTGAAAGGCCGAACTTACGGAATACACGGTCAAGTACGAATGCGATACGAGCCATATAACCGCAGCTTTCAAGGAAAGCAAGGAGTAAGAAAAGTACAAGCATCTGTGGAACGAAGCCAAGAACCGCACCAACACCGGCTACGATACCGTCAAGGATAAGACCGTTGAGCCAATCGGCACAATTAATAGCGTCAAGTCCGTTGCCGATAAGAACAGGAATACCGGGAACCCAAACACCGTATGTGCTTGCGTCAGGAGCGCCGTAAGCCTCTTTGTAATCTGTATTGAGATAATTGTCTACTGCCTCCTGCAACTGAGCCTTAGTTGTATCAGGAGTTTCAGTTATCTCAAGTGTTTCTTCATCTTCAACAGAATAAGTAACATTTGCATCGGCAGGAGTTAATGTTACAAGCTGAGAGAGCGCTGCTTTTGCTGCATCTTCAGAATAATTTTCATCTTCAAGATCAATTGCAGCTGCAATATCGTCATTACCGTATTCTTCATTGAAAGCTTCAATGATTGCATCTGAATCGCCGTAAGTTTCTTCTGCCTCTTCTGCCTGTGAAGTACCTATACCGAACAAATGCCAACCGTCACCGAACAATCCGTCATTTGCCCAGTCTGTTGCCATTGAACCTACAGTCTGCATTGAAATGAAGTAAACAAGGAACATAATTACGGCAAAAATCGGAAGACCAAGCCAACGGTTTGTAACAACCTTATCAATCTTATCTGATGTTGAAAGGCTACCCTTGCTCTTCTTTTTGTAACAAGTCTTAATAATAGTAGCTATGTAAATATATCTTTCGTTTGTAATAATGCTTTCGCTGTCATCGTCAAGCTCTTTTTCGGCATTTTCAATGTCAGTTTCAACATGCTTTTTAATTTCGTCGCTAAGGTTAAGTTTTGCCATAACCTTATCATCACGCTCAAATACCTTGATAGCGTACCATCTCTGCTGTTCTTCAGGCATTTCGTGAACTACTGCCTCTTCAATATGAGCAATAGCGTGCTCAACAACACCGTTGAATGTGTGCATTGGAACAGTTTTGGTGTTCTCGGCAGCATCAATTGCAGCCTCTGCCGCTTCCATAATACCTGTGCCCTTCAAAGCAGAAATTTCAACAACCTTACAGCCAAGCTCTTTAGCAAGTGCCGAAGTGTCAATCTTATCTCCGCTCTTCTTTACAACATCCATCATATTAATGGCAACAACAACCGGGATACCGAGCTCTGTAAGCTGTGTTGTAAGGTAAAGGTTACGCTCAAGGTTAGTACCGTCAACAATGTTAAGGATTGCGTCAGGTCTTTGCTCGATAAGGTAGTTACGAGCAACTACTTCTTCAAGTGTGTAAGGAGAAAGTGAGTAAATACCCGGCAAGTCCATAATTACAACATCGTTGTGCTTTTTGAGCTTACCCTCTTTCTTCTCAACGGTAACGCCCGGCCAGTTACCAACAAACTGGTTTGAACCTGTAAGAGCGTTAAAAAGGGTTGTTTTACCGCAGTTAGGATTACCTGCAAGTGCAATTTTAATACCCATTAGTGTCTTCCTCTCATAGATTTAGTTATTTTAGACTAACTTAGAATTTAAAAATATCGGGGATAAACCCCGTATTTAACTTAAACAAGTTCAATCATTTCAGCATCGGCTTTACGCAAAGAAAGTTCATAACCTCTTACTGTAACTTCAATAGCTGTCTCTTATACACATCTCCGAGCCCACGAGACAAGAGGCAATCTC
>OJPW01001893.1_pt1 | contig 9979 bp, 9 predicted proteins | sample 1598571 | NCBI WGS metagenome assembly OJPW01 (sample SAMN03922493, study PRJEB24848) | human gut metagenome | isolation source: stool sample | host: Homo sapiens | place: Germany | collected 2011-05
CAAGGAGTATCGTCGGCAGCGTCAGATGTGTATAAGAGACAGTTCACGGATTCCGTAACAATTCTCGTATTCTTCGTATCATCATCCGAGAATGCCAACCCCTGACCAACAACAATATCTGGCTCACCCACCTTTGCACTACGAACAAACTTCTCAATTGCATCAATACTCAACCAATCGTCAGAATCCAAGAAGAAAACATAGTCTCCTGACACATGTTCCAACCCTGTGTTTCTTGCCTCAGCCAACCCCTTATTTTTATCATGCTCAATGATTTTTATCCTACAATCCTTGACTGCGAATGACCTGACAACATCCATAGATCTGTCATTACCAACATCATCAACGCAAATAATCTCTAGGTTTTCATAAGTTTGAGAACACACAGACTGAAGACATTCTTCAATATAACTTTCGACGTTATAAACAGGAACTACTATAGAAACCAACGGCCCGCTCATCTTACCTCCCAAGTTACCGCAACGATCCTTCACGCTTAGAGTCAGCCATCCTCAGGGACAGTGCTCTCCCCCCCTTTATACCCGCAGTCTCTTTCTCCGTCAAAAAGTTTGGGGAATGATGGCATACAATATTCTCTCCGCCGCATCTCAATCTAGATCCAATGCGGCCGCAACCAAACACTACAGGACTCAAACCATGACCGTTGCCAGCATGACCGGCTATGCCGTCGCGTCGGGCCCCACGCCGCTCGGAACCGTGACCCTCGAGTGCCGTTCCGTCAACTCCCGATTCCTTGACCTTACGCTCCGACTCAACGAGGACCTTCGCTTTGCCGATCCTCTGATCCGCGAGACCATCCAGAAGCGCATTGCTCGCGGCAAGGTGGAAATCCGAGGCTACATCACCCCGGATGAAAACGCCGTGCCCGCCCGCATCAACGCTGCCGTCCTGAACCGCATCGTCGAACTGCAGCAAACCGTTCTCGATGCCGTGCCCAACGCCCGTGAACTCTCCGTATCGGATCTCCTCTCGATGCCCGGCGTCATGGTGAACGACCGCATCGATCAGGACGCCGTCTCAAGCGCCGTGCTTGCCGTGCTCAACAACGCGCTCGACGCCTTCACCGCCTCCCGAGCCCGCGAAGGCGAGGCGCTCGCCAGCGTGCTCCTCAACAACTGCCAGCAGATTGAAGAAGTCGTAACCGAAGTCAAGGGCCGCATGCCCGAAATCCTCGCCCACATCGAGGGCAAGCTCAAGGAACGCCTTGAAAACGCCCTCTGCACAGCACTTACCGAAACGAGCACGCTCACCCGCGAGGAAGTGAGCGACCGCATCCGTCAGGAAGTGACGCTCTACGCCATGCGCATGGACGTCGAGGAGGAAATCAACCGACTCTACACGCACGTGACCGAAGTCCGACGCATTCTGAATAAGGGCGGCGCCGTCGGCCGTCGACTTGACTTCGTCGTGCAGGAAATGAACCGCGAGGCCAACACCCTCGGCTCCAAGGCCGCCGCCATTGAAATGACGAACGCCTCTCTGGCGCTGAAGGTCGTCATCGAGCAGATGCGCGAGCAGATCCAGAACCTCGAATAACCGTTCCGTTGCGAGACAGCTTAAAAAAATCACGGGGAGACGGCGCCACAGAGGGCGCCGTCTCCCTTAAAATATTGACCTTTCATTTTTTCCGACCTGCCTTCGGGCGGGTCTCCGACGGCGCGCGCCGCATCACACGCGCCGTCAGCCATTGATGGAGAACACGAATGTCCAGTGAATCCGCTGCCCGTCCGCTGCACGCAGGCAGGCTGTTTCTCGTGACGGCGCCCTCCGGCGCCGGCAAGTCGTCGCTCGTCAACGCACTTCTCAAGCTCGAGCCGACGCTCAAGCTCTCCATCTCGCACACGACCCGCCAGCCCCGTCCGGGCGAAGTCAACGGCCGCGAATACCACTTCGTGAGCGAACACGAGTTCCTCGCCATGCGCGACCGCGGCGAATTCCTCGAGTCCGCCCTTGTCCACGGCAACTACTACGGCACGAGCCGCATCTGGATCGAAGGCCAGATGGCCCAGGGCAACGACGTTCTTCTCGAGATCGACTGGCAGGGCGCCCGTCAGGTCCGTGAACGCTTCGACGGCACGGTCGGCATCTTCATCCTGCCGCCCTCCATCGAGGCTCTCGAATGGCGCCTTCACCACCGCGGCACGGATTCCGAACAGACGATCACGCGCCGTCTGCTCGGCGCTGGTGCCGAAATGTCGCATGCGCCCGAATTCGAGTACGTTATAATCAATGAAGATTTTGAAACGGCGCTTTCCCAGATGCAGGCCGTGGTTGTTGCAAGCCGCCTCGCCTTCGGTCAGCAGGCCGTCCGCCACCGCGAACAGTTCGCCTCGCTCGGCATTCCGCTCTGACCCTCACGTCAAACCGCCGATTTTTCGTTTTTCCCATCTATCCAGCAAACAAAATGGCCCGTATTACTGTTGAAGACTGCCTGAAGAAGATCCCGAACCGCTTCCAGATGGTTCTCGTGGCTGCCTACCGCGCCCGTCATCTGACGCAGGGCTACGCCCCGAAGGTTGAAGCCAAGGACAAGCCCGCCGTCGTTGCCCTGCGCGAGATTGCCAAGGGCGAGGTCGGACTCGAAATGTTGAAGCGCGTGCCGTAAACTGTCAGTTACGCACCAAGCTTTCATCAGGTCAGGCACGTTTTGCCGCGAAAGCGGGCGAAACGCCTGGCCTTTTTGCATTCAGGGCGGTCGATAGTGCGAAGCGACGAGAGGCGAAAGAAACTCCCGCAGCGACTGAAGCCCTCCTCATCAATACGGAATCCCTGCCGTTATGACAGCCGAGCAAATTCAATATCCTGACGACCTCTACGCTACGAGCGAGGACGGCAAAACGCAGGCCCCTCAGCCCATTCCTTCAACGCGCAAGGCAGCCTCCGTCAAGTCTGCCGTCAAGGCTCCCGTGACCGCCGTGGCGCCTGCCGCCATGCCTGAGGCCGACCTGCCGCTCTTCACGCCCAAGGCGCCTGCGGCCACCGCCACCGCCTCCGCGCTCGTCGAGCTCTGCCGACAGTACCTCGCCACGCCTGACGTCGAAAAGATCCGCGAGGCCTACCGCTACGCCGACGCCGCCCATCTCGGACAGTTTCGAAAGTCCGGCGAACCCTACATCACCCACCCGATCGCCGTCGCCTCCATTCTCGCTTCCTGGCGCATGGACGCTCCGACCATTCAGGCGGGCCTCATGCACGACGTCCTTGAGGACACGGGCACGAGCAAGCAAGAGATGGCGGAAAAATTCGGCATCGAGGTCGCCGAACTCGTCGACGGCGTGAGCAAGCTCGACAAGCTCCGCTTCTCCTCCGCTGCCGCGGCACAGGCCGAAAGCTTCCGCAAGATGCTCCTCGCGATGTCCCGCGACCTTCGCGTCGTCATCGTCAAGCTCGCCGACCGCGTGCACAACATGCGCACGCTCGGCGTCATGCGCCCCGAAAAGTGCGCCCGCATCGCCAACGAGACGCTCGACATCTACGTGCCGATCGCCCACCAGCTCGGCATGAACAACGTCTTCCGCGAGCTGCAGGAGCTGAGCTTCGCAAACCGATATCCGCTTCGCTACAAGGTGCTCTACGAGAACGTGCTTTTAATGCGCAACAACCGCCGCGCCGTTCTCGAACGCATTCTCAACGAAACCAAGGCCTTCCTGCCCAAGCAGGGCATCCGCGCACGCATCATCGGGCGCGACAAGACGATCTACGGCATCTACAACAAGATGCGCGAGAACCACCAATCGTTCTCGGACGCCCTCGACATCTACGGCTTCCGCGTCATCGTGCGCTCGGTCGACGACTGCTACCTTGCGCTCGGCGCCCTGCACCGACTCTACAAGCCCATCCACCGCCGCTTCAAGGACTTCATCGCCATTCCGAAGCTCAACGGTTACCAGAGCCTGCACACGACCGTGATCGGCCCCTACGGTACTCCCGTCGAATTCCAGATCCGCACCGAGCAGATGCATCAGGTCGCCGAAAACGGCATCCTCACGCAGTGGATGTTCAAGAACGACTTTGACTCGAGCGACATCCAGTCCCGCACCGCCGCCTGGCTCCAGAGCCTGATGGAAATTCAGCGCACAAGTCAGGACAGCAGCGAGTTCATCGAGAACATCAAGGTCGACCTCTTCCCCAACAGACTCTACGCCTTCACGCCGAAGGGCCAGATCATCTCCCTGCCCAGAGGCAGCACCCCCGTCGACTTCGCGTACCAGATCCACACGGACGTGGGCAACCACACGAACGGCTGTCGCATCAACGGCGAGGACCGTCCGCTCTCCGCTCAGCTTCACAACGGCGACATGGTGGAGATCATCACGTCTCCCGACGCCAGCCCGAGCCCCGAATGGCTTGACTTCATCCACTCCGGTCGCGCCCGAGCCGAAATTCGCCAGTATTTGCGCAACTGCCGCTTTGACGAGGCCGCAAGCCTCGGCCGCGACGTACTCGAACGTCTGGCTCAGGGCAACCACCTGTCTCTCGACGCCATTCCCGACACCGTCTGGCAGAAGGTCCAGAACGAACTGAGCGTCGAAAGCAGGGAGGCCCTTTATGCCTCCATCGGCCTCGGCAAGGACCTGCCCGCCACCGTCATTCACCGCCTCGTTCGCCTGATGCACGACACGGAAAAAGAGGCCTTCGCCACCACTGCACTGCCTGAGATCGTCATCCGTGGCAATGAAGGCGTCGCCGTCGAGCTCTCGAAGTGCTGTCACCCGATCCCCGGCGACAAGATCGTGGGCTTCAGCCGCGCCGGTCACGGCCTCGTCATCCACCGCGCGGACTGCCCGCACGTCGAGCGCGGCCGCAAGGCCGAACCGTCACGCTGGGTAGACGTCCAGTGGGCGCCCGATCAGCGCAACGCCAACTTCGCCGTACCGCTCGAAATCCGCGTCGAAGATCCTCACGCTTCGATCGCTCAGGTTGCGACAAGCGTCGCTGAAGCCAACTCCAGCATCGTCGGCATGATGATCGACGACGAGGACGCTCAGAAGTTCATCCGCATCACCATTCAGGTCCGCGACCGCGGTCATCTGATGCACGTGATGCGCACGATCCGCCAGAACGCCAACGTCGAGCAGGTCAAGCGCGTCTTCGAGGCGGGCATTCCATCGGACCGCCGCCGTCAGGCACGACGCTGACCTCCCGCGCCTCCCCATGAACCAGAAGGCCAGAGCATTGCTGCTCCGGCCTTCTGGTTCATCACCAACACGCCTCAGCGAGGCTGCCTGCTCGTATACGTCACCTCAAGAATCTCCAGCGTCTCCACGCCTGCAGGGTGCGTCACGGTTGCCGGCGTCGGCAACTTCACTTCGTCGCCCTCGCGAGCCTTGAGGAAAACGCGGGCGATCGGACTGATCCAGCTCACGTCACCGTGATTGGCATCGGCCTCATCGATACCGACGATTCGGATCTTGTGCTCCTCGCCCTTCTGATCGCAGTAGAGCACTGTCGCCCCGAAGAAAATCTGGTCCGTAGGGGGACGGGAGTCGGGATCCACGACCTCGGCCGACTCGATGCGCTTGTTGAGGAAGCGAATGCGCCTGTCGATTTCACGCAGACGGCGCTTGCCGTACAGATAGTCACCGTTTTCACTTCTGTCGCCGTTGCTCGCCGCCCAGGACACGACATTGACGACCTCGGGACGCTCGACATTGACCAGATGCTCACGCTCGTCGAGAAGTCTCCTGTAGCAGGCGGGCGTCATGTAGTTCTTCGTGTTGGGCGGCAGTCCGGGAAGCCTGACCTCGTCGTCATCGTTTTCATCAGCCATGTCATCTCTCCGAAAAAGCTCCGCTCCCGAATTCCCAGCGTCACTACGCAGACTCGAAAAGGCGGAGTGCAATGCATGCGCGAAAAAAAATCCCGCTACGGCAAAACCGTACGGGACTTCTTGAAAGGTCTTTGGTGGAGAGGAGGAGGATCGAACTCCCGACCTCTGCATTGCGAACGCAGCGCTCTCCCAGCTGAGCTACCCCCCCTTGGAACCTTTCGGATACCTATGCTTCGACGTGCGATGCACAGGCATTGCATTATGCACCGTTTCCGTCCGGCTTGGTATACCGCGAATACGGTACCCTTATTTTTTCCATCGGCCGCAACGGAGTACCACTCGATAGCCGTCAGGGTCCTCGTAAGTGGCTGTGCCTTCGTCGGCATAGAGCTGGGGAGGCGTCACCTGCTGGAAGCCCGCCTCAAAGAGCGCCTTGAGACGCTTCTGCCAATATTCGCCCTCGGGAATGCAGAAGACCAGGAAGTGCTCGGGCGTCGGTGCAGGCGGCACCACGGACTCGTCGCGACGGGCCGTGAATTCGAACTGGTAGGGCCAGTCTCGGTGACCGAGAATCACGCCGTCCCATCCCTGCTGATTGTCAAAGCGGTCGAGAACTTCAAAGCCGAGCCCGTCGACGTAGAACGACAGAATGGCTTCAAGATGGTTGGTCGGACGGGAAAGTCTGAGTTTCGGCTGTGCATCCATGAGAAGACTCCTAAAAGCTGAACTTCTTCATTATCGGACAGGGCGGATTGAAATGCCATTGACCCTAGGGATAGTTAGAATGGAATATTGTCGGCCCTACGGCCATCCCGCAGTCTTCAGGAAACACGCATGACTCCCGCTCTTCGATTTCTTTCCACCGCCATCACGACGGCCTCGCCCGATGATGCCTCGGGCTCCCTCTTCATCGCCGGCGTCTTTCTGAACGGCGGCAAGCCTCGTCTGACGCCTTCCGCCGCTGAATTTGATGAAGCACGCGGAGGCACTCTCACACGCATGATCGAATGCGGCGCCTTCGACGCCAAGGCTGGCAGCACGCTCTTCCTCGGCGAAACGGAGGCCTTCCCCAACGGCTTTGCAGTTCTCGGCCTTGGGGAGGAAAAGGACTTCTCCCGCAAAGTGTTTGCCGAATGCGCAGCCAAGGCCGCCCGCGCGTTCGCGTGGGCGGAATCCCAGGCCTACGCCGTTCAGGAATGGCTCCCCCCGAAGACGAGCGGCAAATCTTCCGCACGTCTTTTCTCCACTGCCGTCCTCAATGCGCTCACACCCCGTTTCACGCTCAAGACGGAACACGATGACGGCATCCGCACCAAGCGCATCTTCTGGATCGATGATTTGGTCACCGACAAGCTTGTGCAGGGGCTGGACGAAGGAGTTGTGACGGCAGAGGCCATGTCGATCTCCCGAGGTCTTGCGGATCTGCCGGGCAACGTCTGCACGCCCGCATATCTGGCCGAAGCCGTTCAAAACGCTGCTGCGGGCATGACGACCGTCGAAGTCGAGGTTCTTGACGAACATCAGATCGAGGAGCTCGGCATGGGAGCTTTCCTTTCCGTCGCCAAGGGAAGCACCGTTCCGCCCCGCTTCATTGCCATCCGCTACCGCGGCACCAACGCCGCCCTTCCGCCCGTCGCGTTCGTCGGCAAGGGCATCACGTTCGACACAGGCGGCATTTCGCTCAAGCCTGCCGCCAACATGGCCGACATGACCTATGACATGTCGGGGGCGGCCGTCGTGATCGGCACCGTGATGGCCGCCGCCCGTGCCAAGCTGCCCGTCAACCTTCTCGGCGTCGTGGCGGCCTGCGAGAACCTTCCTTCGGGCAGCGCCGCCAAACCGGGCGACGTCGTCACCTCCCTCTCGGGCAAGACGATCGAGATTCTCAACACCGACTGCGAGGGCCGCATGATTCTCGCAGACGCCCTGACGTGGACCGCGCGTCAGAAGCCCGAGCTCATCATCGACGCGGCCACCCTGACGGGAGCCTGCTGCGTTGCTCTCGGCGCCCCCTACAGCGGCCTCTTCACCTCCGACGATGCACTCGCGCACGACCTCATCAAGGCCGGCCGCGACTCGCTCGACGACGTCTGGCGCCTGCCCATCGGAGCCGAGTATGCCAAGCTGATGAAAACGCCCGCCGCCGACATCGCCAATCAGGCGACGGTGCGCGACGGCGGCGCCTCCAGTGCTGCGGCCTTTCTCTCCGTCTTTGCAGAGGACGTCCGCTGGGCGCATCTCGACATTGCGGCGACGGCCAACACGTCGGGCAGAGACAGGCATTCGACGGGGCGCCCCGTGCCGATGCTCATGCGCTTCCTTCTCAAGAAGATGCGCTGATCGCCGCACCTCGGGAGCTTCTCATCAGCCATAATGACAGACATGCAGAAGATCGACTTTCACTACAACGTCCCCGACCGGCTCCGCTACGCCTGTCTCGTCGCCCGAACCGTTTACCGACGCGGGCTCACGCTTGCCGTCTGGACGGCGGACGAGCGCAGGCTCCGCGAGCTTGACTCGCTCCTCTGGCGCTTTGACGATCTGGCATTCCTGCCTCACGTGCGCGCAGGCAGTCCTCTCGCAGGCGAGACGCCCATCAGGCTTTCCAACCGTCTTGAGGAACTTGAGGGCGACGTGCTTCTGCTTCTGGACGATCAGCTTCCTCCCGAGTGGCAGGAGCGCCTCGACCGCTTCAGCCGCATCATCGACGTGGTGAGCACGAAGCCCGAGGAACTTCAGGCCTCCCGCAGCCGCTTCCGCGCGTACAAGGCCGCAGGCGTCGAGCTTGCAGCATACGACCGCCGAAGCTGAGACGACTTTTTCATTGGAGACCCATGCCCATGGAACGCAAGGAACCCGTCATCGACTCCCGTGCCGTCGACCTCACGGACCGCGTGAAGCTCACCTGGCGCGACGTCAGGACGCTGGCCGACGAAGCGGCCGCTTCCACGCAGCCTCAGATCAGGGCGGACGAACCGCCTGCGCCAGAAGTGCTCACCGCCGAGACCGCCACATCTTCCGCCCGGCTCACGCCGGATGAGCGAGCGGCTATCACCGCACAGCTCGCTCCTGCCGTTGAAGCCGCCGTGAAGCATGCGCTGCGCGAGACGCTCGATCTGGCACTTCAGAACGCACTCGCACGCGTCAGAGGGGATGTCGAGCGCTCCGTGAACGGACTGGTCGCCGAGGCCGTTTCCCGAGAACTCGAGCGGCTTGACCTCGACAAGATCGCCCGCCGCTGATCCAGCGCACCATGGCCCGCCTGAAAAACTTCGGCGGGCTTTCTTTTCACCCCGCAATTCGTGCGACAATAACAGAATTTTCATACTGTCTGCCCAAGCGTCCCGGCTCAGGCCGAAGCTCGCCTCCTGCAGACTCCTCATCGTCCTTTTACTGGCTAACAATGACTGATACGAACACTCAGGAGCTCGCCAAGAGCTTTGATCCGGCCGCCATCGAAGCGCGTTGGTACCCGATCTGGGAGGAACGCGGCTACTTCAAGGCCGGTCTCGACCCGAAGAAGCCGAGCTTTTCCATTCAGCTTCCGCCGCCCAACATCACGGGCATTCTGCACATGGGGCATGCCTTCAATCAGACGGTCATGGATACGCTTACGCGCTATCACCGCATGGCCGGCTACAACACCGTCTGGATTCCGGGCACGGACCATGCCGGCATCGCCACGCAGATCGTCGTCGAGCGCAAGCTTGAAAAGCAGGGCATTGACTACAAGTCCCTGACGCGCGAACAGTTCATTGAAAAAGTCTGGGAATGGCAGAAGTTCTCGGGCGGCACGATTCTCAACCAGATGCGCCGCATCGGCGACAGCGTCGACTGGGACCGCACCTACTTCACGATGGACGAAAAGCTCTCCAAGGTCGTGATTGAAACCTTCGTTCGTCTTTATGAGGAGGGCCTCATCTACCGCGGCAACCGCCTCGTCAACTGGGACCCGAAGCTTCAGTCCGCCGTCTCCGACCTTGAAGTCGAAAGCGCCGAGGAAAACGGCCACATGTGGGAGATCCGCTATCCTGCCGCCGACGGCACGGAAGGCGTCGTCGTTGCCACGACCCGTCCCGAAACGCTTTTCGGCGACCAGGCCGTCGCCGTCAATCCCGAGGACGAGCGCTACACTGCGCCTGTCTCTTATACACATCTGACGCTGCCGACGATACTCCTTGTGTAGAT
>OJPW01001902.1_pt1 | contig 9950 bp, 6 predicted proteins | sample 1598571 | NCBI WGS metagenome assembly OJPW01 (sample SAMN03922493, study PRJEB24848) | human gut metagenome | isolation source: stool sample | host: Homo sapiens | place: Germany | collected 2011-05
GCAGCGTCAGATGTGTATAAGAGACAGCGTTCATTCTCGGTGCCGCCGAGTTCGTGATGATGGGCATTCTGCCGCAGGCCGCGGCCGCCACCGGCGTGGACATCCCCACCGCAGGCCATTACATTTCCGCGTATGCGATCGGCGTGTGCTTCGGCACACTGATTCTGGTATTCGGCCGCAAGGTGCCGCCGAAGGACCTCATCATATTATTTATGGTGATTGCCTTGGTGGGCAATCTGGCTTCCGCATTCTCCGTCAATGCCGCCATGCTGGTCGTCGCACGATTCGTCGCCGGCCTGCCGCACGGCGCATTCTTCGGCACAGCCACACTCATCGCCAAGACTCTGGCGGAGGAAGGCAAGGAGGCGCAGGCCGTATCCGTGATGGTCACCGGACAGACCGTGGCCAATATGCTCGGCGTACCGGCGGGCACCTTGATGGCCGAGTTCCTTTCCTGGCGTCTTGCCTTCGGCATTTTGGCCGCTTGGGCGGCAATGACGATTGTGCTGGCGTCGGCGTGGATTCCGTACGTTGCACCGATCAAGGACGCAGGCATCGCCGGTCAGTTCAAGTTCCTCACCCGCCGTGGCCCGTGGGTGATTTTGGCCGCCGTGTTCACCGGCAATGCCGGTGTGTTCTGCTGGTGGAGCTACGTCTCCCCTTGGCTGCAGAAAACCGGCGGATGGTCGTCTTCCCTGGTGCCGATGCTGATGATGCTTGCCGGCTTTGGTATGGTCATCGGCGGTCTGCTTGGAGGTCGTCTGACCGACCATTGGAGGCATGCCGGCGCGGCCGCAATAGGTCAGTCCATCTCCTGCCTCGGCTTGTTGCTGGTGCTTATCACTCCGGGTAATCAGCCGATGACCGCTGTACTGACGTTCTGGATCGCCATCGGATTGTTCTTTACTTCCGCTCCACAGCAATTGCTGATGACCGAAGCCGGCCAGGGCGGCGGCGAGCTGATCGCCGGCGCGGCTGTACAGGTGGCGTTTAACTTCGGCAATGCCATCGGCTCGATTGTCGGCGGCGCGATGCTCACCACCTTCTCGATGAACTATCGCTATACCGGCCTGGGCGGCATGCCGCTGGCTCTGCTTGCCGTAGGGCTGCTGGCCTTCTACTCGTGGCGCTGCGAAACCGATACCGACGCCATTCACCGCTTGCGCGAAACCAAGGTGGACTGAGACCAAGCTCACAGCAAACTCCCTGACGTGTTTGTTCACAGTATTAATAGACTGAAATCAGACACGATTCAGGGAGGTCTGGCGGTATGGACGAGGAAGCACTGCTCAAACAATTCGCCGCACAATTCGCGCATGGTCCAGACGATGCCGACGACACCGATGCGGCGGCCGCAGCGCAAGGTGCCGATTCTACTGCGAACCAGGCCACGGACGATGCCGATCAATCGCCCGCAACCTTTGATACCCAACAATTCCTGAACGGACTGGACGCGATTTTCGATCGCCACGCGGCAGCCACCGAAGCCGGTCCGTACTTGGAACAGGCGATGGTGGACGCGGAAAACGCCGGCGACGAGGCCGGACTGCTCACCGTGCTCAACGAAACGATGGGCTTCTATCGCTCGCAAGGTCGGCACAAGGAGAATCAGTGGATTGTGCAGCGAGCGCTGGAACTGGCCGCTCGTATGGGCTTGACCACCGGCACATCCGAGGCGTGGGCCACCACGCTAATCAATTGCGCCACCTCGATGCGCGCGGCCAAACAATACGATCAGGCCGAGGATTTGTATCATCAGGCGCAGAGTGTCTGCCGGCATTCGCTGGCGCCCACCGACCGTAGGCTCGCAGCACTGCACAACAATCTGTCGATGCTCTACAGCGAGACGAATCGGCCCGACAAGGCGGAACTGGAGTTGCGTGAAGCGCTGCGCATTATCGAAGCCTCGAGCGTGAACCCGGACGCGGATATCGACGTGTCCAGCTCGCACACGAATCTGGCGTTGACCCTGCTGACCGAACACAAGTTGGAGGACGCGCATTGGCATGCAGCCAAGGCGCTGGAAATCTATCGCACCGGCCATCTGGAACATTCCGCGCATTATGCCTCCGCACTGGCGGGCTTCGCGCAGGTGTGCTTTGCCGAGAGACGGTATGCGGATGCGGTTACTGGATACCGGCATGCGCTGGCCGTGATCGAGGAATGTTACGGCAAGGACACCGATTACTGGCGTATCACCGCCGACAATCTGCGGCAGGCCGAGGAAGCGGCGGCGCAGGCCGGGGTGACGGTTGACAATGCAGGTGTTGCCGGCGATGCAGGCGCGCTGCCCCAGTCCGGCTCGCGGCTGCCGAACAGCCCGGCACAGGGCAAGACCGGTGCGAACGCGGCATCTTCCCCATCCACCGTTTCGGTGTCGACCGGTTCTGCGGGCGCGGCCGAGGCCGTTTCCGCATGCCCGGTGTCCGGACTGAAGCTGGCCCGCGCGTTCTGGACGCAGATGGGCAAGCCGATGATTGCGGCGAAGTATCCGCAGTATGCCGGGCGTATCGCCGCCGGTCTGGTGGGTCATGGCTCGGAATGCTACGGATTCGATGATGCGTATTCGCAGGACCACGATTTCGGCCCGCGCTTCTGCCTGTGGCTTACGGATGAGGATTACGCGGCGATCGGCGAGCAACTTGAGGTCGATTACGAGGCACTACCGCGCAAGTTCAGCGTGGATGCGCAAGGCCGCGTGACGTTCGAGGCGCATGCCAGGTCCGATGCTTCCGGAGCATTCCCCTCCGCAGGTGCAGGCTCCACCGTCATACCCGATGCGGCAAACGCACCCACCCCCGGCACCGCTACGCACGATACCGCCACTGCCGAGTCAGGCGCGGCGTCCTCTGATGTGGCGGAAGCGATGACGACTCCGATTGATGCACCGCTCTCCCCCGTCACGCCGCGCGCACAGGGCGCGAATCGCCGTGACGGCGTGTTCCGCATCGGTGACTTCTTTGAGTCGATCACCGGGTATCGCACTGCGCCGGCGCAGACCGCGCCGCATGAGTGGCTGATGCTTCAGGAATCGACCTTGGCCGCCGCCACCAATGGCGAGGTGTTCGCCGATCCCACCGGTCTGTTTTCCAAGACGCGCCAAGGGTTCAAGAACATGCCCGACGATGTGCGGCTCGCGCTGATCTCCAGGCGACTCGGCATGATCGCCCAGGCCGGTCAATATAATCTGCCGCGTTCGTTGAAGCGCGGCGACGGCGCGGCCGCATGGCTGTCCATCCACGAGTTCGTGCAGGCCACCGCCTCGTTGGTGTTCCTGGTTAACGTGCCGATGGTGGTGGGCTATATGCCGTATTACAAGTGGCAGTTCGCAGCATTGCGCAAGCTGTCTGGCTCGATGTTCGCGCTGTTGCCGAACGTGGGCGAACAGTTGGAAACCGTGATGCGATTGAGTTCGGCAGCCTGCTATGGCGGGGCCGGATTTGGCGAAGGCGGCAAGGGCGCGGCTCCAGCAATCGAGAAAATCAACGATATTGTGGAGCAGATTGCGGTGGATATCGTCAAGGAACTCAAACGCGAACACCTGACCACGTCCGGCGAGACCTTCCTCGAATGGCAGCGCCCGTATGTCGAGGACCACATCGCCTCTGATGATCCGGTGCTTAAAAGTTTGTAGATTCAAGCTCCCTCTGCCACGGCTTCGCCGTGCCACCTCCCTCATCAGAGGGAGGTATCAGTGAAAGGAACGTCGATGACCAACGAACTGACTGATGATGAACTGCGCGAGGCTATTGTGCGTCATGAATGGGATCAGTTCCAGCGCACCAACAATGAGGGTGGACGCGCGGCATGCCAAGGCAACTGGCCGGTGTTCCACCAGATGCGGTTGGCCCAGTTCCTCACATGGGAGCGGCCATTACTCACCAGCTATGCCGCTGATCTTGACGCGGCCGACCACGTGGGCCGCAACCTCGTGACCGAAAAATACGGCCGCATGATGGCCTCCACCGCACCGGAAAATTTCACGAAGAACATAGAGCCGTATATTCCGCGTCTCTCTGAAGAGCGCGCGGCCCGTCAGGAACAGGTCATCGCCCAGCAGGTCGCCTGGGCCAAGGATTTCCGCGAGCGCTACCCCAAGCTCGGCGAGGCGATGCGCGCACTCACCACCACCGAAGACACACCATCTGCCACCTCATTCGAAACCTATCTGCGCGGCGAGCTTGGTACGTATTCCGACCAGACCTTCGAACGTTACGAAGCGATGATTGGCGAGCGCGCCGCAGCCAGCCCGCAACGCAATATCACTGAGGAAACCTTGTTGCACACAGTCCAGCTCGGCGGTTTCGACACCTTAGAGGAGGCCGAAGCCTCCCAAGCGTAATACTCAGCCATTCACTGTGTATCGGACACCCCGACTGATGTACGTCGGCCGGCCATACCCAGGCCAACGCAATCTGCCGATCGCCCCACACCCAGACCACCAACGCAGCCTGCCCGCCAGGCCCCATTTACCAGCGCACATCGGCAGAATTACAGCGAGAATAGGCCCCAAAATGCCAGTGTCATCAGTGTGGCGAGAGTGCCGAGCGCTACCATCACGCATATGACGCGCCGCACACCGACGATATCGGCGCGGCAATACCAGACACGTTCCATTTCCCAAGCAAACAGCACCACCAACAGCATGGTCGCTATTCGCAGCACCACCCATCCGACGGCAAACAGCCGCGGTTGAGGCATAACCAATACAGCCGATACGCCTACGGCGCTCATATAGCCGTACAACAGCCCAGTAATCACCATCACCGCTGTGCCGATACCGGCAGATAAGCCGGCAATGCCGTGCAACATGCGCCGCTGGGCGGCCCCCAGCTCACTCGGCGTCGCATGCACGGCCCGCACAGTCGCCACACTACGTCGCCCGGCCAGCAACGTCTGTAGCCAAGAAAACACAGTCAAGCCAATACCTAATATCGCCGCCATCACGATCAGCACGGGCCCTGCCACCATCAGACCGGCCAGCACGCCAAGCGAGCCGACGATACCGGATCTGGTACGTTGCGACGCGGCGAAGCGCTGGTGAGGTGTTGCACCGGCGACTTGGGGCGTTGCCCATCCATCGGCTTTGGTTCCGGCAGTCACACCGTTCACCCAATTTTCCAGCGCTTGCGTATAGCCTTCGGCCAATGGCAGGTTCGGGGTGAATAAGCCCTCACCAGCCCGCATCTGATGGTTGCCGGCGAAATAGCGTACGGTGACGTTCTCGTTGCCGGACTTGTTGGCCGTGGCGATGATCCGCTGCGCCCCCTGTTCGATGGGCATGGCCGTATCGTAGGTGCCGTAGTTCACCAGCACCGGCATGGTGAGGGATTTCAGATACCGGTCGGCATCAAAGTCGGCATAGGCTAGATCGAATGGCGCGTAGTCCAGCGACATCAATTTGGCCATGTCTTTGACCACGGGCTTGGGCGCGCCGGCCTCATGCGTATAGGCGCTGACAGCCATGGCCATTTGCTCACGTCCATTGAACACCGGTGCGGATGTAAGTACGGCAAAGGCAATGTCTTGCCGTTTCGAGGTTAGAATCGTGGCGATCCAGGTGCCTTCGGATTCGGCGTAGATGCCGGTTTTGGCGGGGTCCACGCCGCTTATGCCACGCAGCACGTCGAGCGAACGCCCGTATTCGCGAGCAAAACGCGGGTAGTCGCGATGCAGCACGGTGTAGTTGTCGTTGCGCTTGGCCGGCACCAAGGTCACGATACCGGCAGAGGCCATGGCGTTGGCGATATCGCCGAAATCCTCGGCACCACTGGTACCGGACCCGTGAATGAACAGACAAGCCGGGCGTGGCCCGGGAGCGCCGACCGGTTCACGTAGTACGGCGGGTAGCGTGACGCCGTCGCCGGTCTTGATGGATAGTCGGGTTTCACGCGTACGATATCGCCCCTCGTGGGGAATGTTCGCATGGGCAGGGGTGATGGTGGTGTCGGCAGAAGCGATAACGATGTGCTTGGTGTAGGGCCGTGTGTTCCATTGCGGCATCATCGCCCAGCCAAGTGTGGCGAATACCAGCGTCATCGCCATCGCGGTGACGATGACGCTCGCTACCCGCCGCACCGAAATCCGCTTCATAGTTACTATGCCTCCCCCCCATCAGCATAGAACGGTCGGCTCTTATCGGTCGGCTCCCGTCATAATGTGCTTCTACTGGGACCGTAATGCAATGGTTTGTAACGCTATTTTCTCTTCTTGACGGCACCGACTATGGCCCATACAACGGCCACTATTACCAGAATCAGTCCCACTACGGCGCAAATAATAGCCGTCAGCAATTGCGGATTCGGCGAGAACAACGAAATCATCCGATCCGGAGATATGTACCCGAAAACCAGCGCGATCACGCCGATAATCACGCCTAATAGTCCGAATACCACAGTAGGCGCGCTGGTGCTCTGTTTCTGGATGTTCTTGGCACTCTTGACATCCTTAGCATTCTGGACGTTCTTGGCGCTCTGGACGTTCTTGGCGCTCCCCCCAGGCTGGCATGGTTTGCCGGCGGTCTGAGACTGCCCATAGGGAGGTCGTGCTGAAGATGCTGCGTACATCGGCACATCATCGGCAGATGGAATCGGCCCACCATCTCCCTCCACGGCATCGGCAACTGTTTCCAGGGCAATCCGATCTGTGGTTGGTTCGATGGGCGATGGAGAGGCAGCTGTTGCCTGCGTATCCACATCCGAGACCGACGCATCCGCATGATTGTCGGGGACGGGCAGCACAGCCGTTTCGTCATCATCCGCTGCGGATGGCAGCACCGTGGTATCGGTTCGGTCATCGACGGTCACCATGGTTGTGGTCGCGGTGGTCGCGTCGGTTTCGGAAGGTATGGCCGTGGTCGGTGTCGCATCCTCGATGGAGGCGAATTCCTTGGTTTCATCAGTCATGATTCCATCTCCTAGTTGCAACGGCTTGATCATTCCGATTGTTCGGTTGTGTTCTTGCTTGTACTGTTGCCGTCGTATATATCGGCAAGCGGCTGGAACGTAGAGCCTTCCCAATCGGAGGCGTACACCACGTTGACACGTGCTTCCACCACATAGGGAATATTGATTTTTAATTCTGGGCCGTTGTCCGGCATGGCGGATTCCTTATACAACCATTCGTGATCAGGCCCATTGGTGGCACTTTCAGCTTCGAAGAAAACAAAGCTTGGACCCATGTAGTTGTTGTATACCATCTCGTATTTGCCGCCAACGTCACTCGAAGTGGAGTAGTAGGAGTCGGCGGTGCCGAAGGCGTAAGTGCAGGAATCCGGCAGAACGATATGCACTTGCGCCTGTGTTGCGGCTATGGTGATGGTACCGACCGGGCAATTACTGATGGAAGTTTTGCCATCCAGCATCTTCACCGTGTGCGGTCCATGTGTCTTGTCCCAATCGGACCAATCAATGATTGCCTGATCGGTGTTGTAGTTTTCACCGCTGAACGCCACACCTTGCTGCAATGTTTCAAACGTGGCATCGCTGGCATCGGCAACGAAGATGCCATCCTTTTGCACATCGTTCATGCCGTCGCTGTTTCTCGCACTGACAGATTGGCTCAGTGAAACAACAGTATTGATGCCGCTGGCACCAAGATCACGGTAGTACACGCCATACGTGCCTGAAACGATGGTCATGCAGAGCGCGCATCCACCGGCAACCAGTCCGAGAGGAATCAGACCACCGGTACGCCGTCCTCTGAATCCGAGAATGATGACCACCAGCCCCATCACTATGCATACTGCGGCAATCCAGATGGTGCCCAGACGCATAATGCCGATAATGCCCATGTCGTTTACCCAAATCAGTCCCATCAGACCGGCAAAGGAGAGGAAGGTAAGGCCCAGTATGCTCAAGACCACGATTGGGCCCGCCGGCTTGCGGCGCTTGGACTCGGTGGGGGCATAGGCCGTCGCATTCATACGGTCGGGGGCAAACGGCCCGTTGGGTACTGTGCCGGGCATCGCGCCGGGCACAGTACCCGGCATCACGCTGGGCATCGACTGATAGACAGGCTGTGAAACAGGCTGTGAAACACTAGGCGCGGTTTGTGAAACAGGTTGTGAAACAGGTTGCGGAAAAGGTTGCGGAGCTGAATACAAAGGAGATTGAGGTACTGGTTGCGCGGCTGGATATGAGACAGGCTGTGGAGCTGGATATGACACAGGCTGTGAAACCGGTCGCGGCGCAGATGCCCCGAATCCGTACCCTTCCTGCTGGCGAATGCCGCTTTTGGCCAACAGCCATAGCGCTAAGGCGGCGAGCGCAATACAACCCCACCCCGCACCTGGAATCACGATTGCCACGGCGAGGAACAGGAAGCATCCCAGACAATTCCAGTCCCATTGGCCAGCAATGAGGTCCTCGGCCAAGATGTGTCCATCGCGTACATCCGGCATCAGAAACCAGCCGAATGCGTACAGAGCTGCACCAAAACCGAAGAACAATGCACATACAATCACCAACGCACGTACTAATGTGGGGCTCCAGCCAAGCCGTAAAGCGATGCCGCTGCATACGCCGCCGATCCACCGGTCGTCGCCGCGAACCAGTCCACTGGATCGCACCCAAGTGAAGAAGCGTCGCGATGTCTTGTTTTTTTGCGGACCAGGCTGCGGCTGTGGCTGATATGGATTCGCGTTTGGATTGCTCATGATTCCATTACACCGCCCGATCACTGCCACAACGCTCGGGGAACACCCTGATTGTTCCCTGAACACCGGGTAAAACCCCGGCCGCAACGCCCTGAGCGCGGCACAATAGGAGTATGACGTCATCTCCCGAACCATTGCTGCCCGCGCGCATGCCGTTGATGCGCCCCCGGCAGGGCCGTTGGCTCACCGGCGTGTGCAAGGGCATCGCCCTGCACTTGGGCATCGGCGTGGCATGGGTTCGGATTGCGTTCATCGCACTGACCGTCCTCTACGGCGCAGGCATCATCGCTTATGTATTCCTGTGGGTGTTCATGCCTGCCGGAGACCCGGTGGCGGCTGCGGCTCGCACAGTGCCCGTTGATCAGGCGCCGCTTGCGCGAGGCAATCAGCCACTTGCCGCTCATGACGACGAATCGGCTGCCGCACCGGAATCATTGTCCGAGGCCATCCAACGTGCTCCGAAACCGGCCGTCGTGGCATTGGCCGGTTTCGCGTTGATGGCCACCGGACTGCTGCTCACCAGCACCGGTGCGGATGTCCAGATTGTGCTTCCGCTGCTGGTAGGGTTGGGCGGCATCGCACTGGCATGGATGAATCTTAGTCCGCGAGGCACGCAGCTGTTGTCTATGTTGGGCGGCATCGCACTGATTTTCATGGGATGGGCATTGTATGTGCATAATGTCAGCATTCCTGGGTGGGGCACCTCTCCTCGACGCATTGTTGCCAGCGGATTCATGATGATCGTCGGTATCGTGGTGGCGGTGATGCCGTGGGCGAACGCGATGCTGCAACGACTCACCCACGAGCAGGCATTGAAGGAGCGCGAAGAGGAGCGCGCGGACATGACCGCCCATCTGCATGATGGCGTGCTGCAAACGTTGGCGCTGATTCAGCTGCACTCCGAGGAACCGACCACCGTATTCGCCCTGGCGCGTAGCCAAGAGCGCGAGCTGCGCGAATGGCTGTATCAGGAACGTTCCACATCGGATCGTTCGGTGGGAACCGGATTGAAGCAGATCGCCGCCGAGGTGGAGGACGAGCACGGCAAGCCGATTGAGGTGGTCACCGTGGGCGACGCGCGGCCGAGCGCCCAGACCGATGCGCTGCTGGACGCCACCCGTCAGGCGTTGGTCAATGCGGTCACGCATGGCGGCGAGCCGGTGTCTTTGTATTGCGAGGCCAGCGACACGATGGTTGAAGTGTTCGTGCGCGACCATGGCGAAGGCTTCGATATGGACGCCATTCCGCCCGACCGGCTGGGCATCCGCGAATCGATTATCGGCCGCATCAAACG
>OJPW01001913.1_pt1 | contig 9903 bp, 9 predicted proteins | sample 1598571 | NCBI WGS metagenome assembly OJPW01 (sample SAMN03922493, study PRJEB24848) | human gut metagenome | isolation source: stool sample | host: Homo sapiens | place: Germany | collected 2011-05
TGTTTCATCTCAACACTAATCTGATTCGCCCGTTTTGAAATGATAGCGACTGTCTCATATACGTTACCCGTTTCTTCACTTAACTTCATCATGTCACGGGTTACCGTATTGGTAGGAGCGTTTGATTTTCTGTAATCCATTTTCGTTTTATTGATTAAATTCGCTTAATATGCATCTGTAATTCGCTTGCTGGCATAGTCGTAGAACTTCGTTACCTGCTTTACGTAGTTACCTTCCGGATACTCGTTCATGTAGTTGTAATATTCGTCAACCACATCCCGGTAACGGCCCTGCAACTTCTCCTCTACGGATACTAGCGCCAACTCGTACTTCGCACGGATGATAAGGAACATGAATTCCTCACGATACTTGGAATACGGGTAATTCTTCAAGGCGTTCTGCGCCGTGATCACGCAAGACTGGAAGTTATTCCCCATATAGGTACCTAGATTGAAATACAAGCGGGTGGCCATCAATTCCTTGTAAGCCAACTTCTCCTGAAGCTCGAACATGATGTTCTGCGCTTCCTCGGCCCGTTCACTTTGCGGATAATACTCCAAATAAAGTTGCAACTGCTCGATCGCCTTATACGTCTGCGACTGGTCTAACCGGGGATCCGGAGAGTCCAGATACAAACCATAACCGGAATAGAAACGGGATAATTCCGTAAACTCCCCTTTCGGATAGGTCGTATAATAGGTCTCGAAGTATTGCGAAGCCGTCTGATAATCTTTCTGACCGTAATAGCTTTGCGCCAACAAGTACAAGGACTCCTCGGCATAAGCTGTTCCTTTAAAGATTGTAACCAGTTCATCCAGCAGAGTAGCGGATTTCGAGTATTGCTTCGCGTTGAAGTATTTCTTCGCGTACGAATATTTCAATTCGTAATCCGTGCTCTTCAGTATCTTATTATACTCTCCACAAGAGGATAATAGTACTGTCATCATCATCAGTAAAAATACAACCTTTTTCATTCACATACTTTTAGCGTGCAAAATTAGTGCTTTTAGGCGAATAAATGAAACCCAAAACGTTAATATTTACAACTTATATAAATCGCTAGCAGCGATCAATTCCAATTTATTCGCTTTCAAAACCTCCGCGCACTTATTGACATCGTCCGGACGGATGATCACGTTAGCAGCGTCGCCTTGAGAAAAAGCGTACATATATTCAATGAAGATCCCGGCCGAGGTAATGATATCCATCGCCTTTGCCAAGGCTCCCGGCTGGTTGGGACAATGCAAGCATACCACGTCGGCCACGCTTACAGCGTATAACTTTTCACGAAGCACGGATATCGCTTTCTCCGTATCGGATACGATTAGGCGAAGGATACCGAAATCGGAATTCTCGGCTACCGTGAAAGCGGACATATTGACCCCTGCCTCCCCTAATATCTTGGCGACTTCCGTAAAACGGCCTTTCTTGTTTTCCAGAAAGATTGATAATTGTTTTATTAACATAGTACTTAATCTTTTAGAGGTTATACTAACTTACGTTTATCGATCACGTGTTTTGCCTTACCCATACTACGTTCGATACTACGCGGCTCCACGATCTTGATGTCCGGTTGCAAACCGATCACGCTCTGCATGCGGGCGGCGATCTTCTTTTTCAAGGCGATCATCTTGTTCATCTCGTCCGAGTAGTATTCTTGGCGAACCTCCACCTGTATCTGGAAGGTATCGGTATTGTTCATACGATCCACCACGATCAGGTAATGCGCCTCGAACTCCGGCAGCTCCAAAATTACGGATTCTACCTGAGACGGGAAAACATTTACGCCACGAATAATCAACATATCGTCACTTCTACCTAAAATACGTCCCATACGAACTGCCGTACGTCCACAGGCGCACTTCTCGTAAGTCAGCGAGGTCAAATCACGTGTACGGTAACGAAGCATCGGCATACCCTCCTTCGTAAGCGTGGTGAAGACCAACTCTCCTACTTGTCCCGGTTCCACCGGTTGTAAGGTATTCGGGTCCACGATCTCCGGGAAGAAATGGTCTTCCCACAGGTGGGTACCGTTCTGGCACTCACACTCGCCACCAACGCCCGGCCCGCAGATTTCCGTCAAGCCATAGATATCGTAAGCTTTGATATTTAGTTTTGTCTCTAATTCCTTACGCATATTCTCCGTCCAAGGCTCGGCACCGAACGCTCCGACACGTAGCTGGAATTCCTCCAAGGGAATACCGGACTGGTGGATGGTCTCCGCCAGATACAAGGCGTACGAGGGCGTACAAGCCAAACCCTTCGCACCGAAGTCGTGCATCAACTGGATTTGTTTCTGGGTATTACCGCTACTCATCGGGATCACCGTACCACCGATATTCTCCACTCCGGCATGGGCACGCAAGCCTCCGGTAAACATTCCGTAACCATAGGATACTTGCACGGAATCGTTCTTTGTCAAACCATAGGCGGTCAGGCAACGAGCCACCACCTCGGCCCAAATACCCAAGTCCTTACGGGTATATCCCACGACGATAGGCTTACCTGTCGTACCGGAAGAGGCATGTAGACGGACAATCTCGGACATCGGCACGGCCATCAAGCCGAAAGGATAATTATCACGCAAGTCTTGTTTTACCGTGAACGGTAATTTCGTTATATCATCTATTGTCTGTACATCGTCGGGAGTAATGCCCATCTCCTGCATTTTCTTACGATAAAACGGGGAGTTATGGTAAGCGTGTTCAACAACTCTTTTCAACCGTAGGCTCTGTAGTTTCCGCATTTCCTCACGGTCCATACATTCAATAGTTTCGTTCCAAATCATGGTATTTGTCTGTTATCTTTTAAAGTTAGTAGTCTAAATTCGCCGCAAAGTAACAACTTTTTTTAAATCGGTACTCTTTTGTTACAAAAAATTAGTCACGAGGCGATCATTTCAACTCCTTCACCTTGATATTGCGGAACGCTACCTCATCCCCATGATCCTGCAAAAGGATGTGTCCTTTCGGAGCCTCGCCGAAAGCACCACCCGCATTATAAGATGGATCAGCGTATTTACTGCCCTTCACCAAATCACGGAACTCCTTGCTGCCACGCTCGTACTCCAATACCTTCACACCATTCAGCCAGTGCTCTACGTGGTTGTTCGGGAATACCTTCACCACGGCCGTATTCCACTCTCCTACGCCGTTGAAATGGATGTTCTCGCTTTTCTTCAGATCATACAAGCTTCCAAGGGTACGACTACCGGGGAAAGTCGTGTAAAGCTTGGCATCCGGGTGCTTAGCGTCATCCAATAGCTGGAACTCCAAGCCGTAAGCGGAGCCTTTTTGCTTCTCTTGCTCGGTCACGAAATATTTAATACCGCTGTTGGCCCCTTCGGTGATCTTAAAATCCACACTGAACTCAAAGGCGGAATATTCATCCTCCGTAACGATATCGCCTCCGTTCGTAGACTCGCTACCATCGGATTTCTGCACGATCAATTCGCCGTCTTTCACCATCCATCCGTGATCCGGGAAAGCGTCTTTGTGCGCTCCACGCCAACCTTTCGTTGTCTTACCGTCAAAAAGGAGCGCCCAACCCTCGGCTTTCTCTTGGTCGGTCAATTGATTGATCGCCGGTGTAATTACGGCCATCGGTACTACCTTAGCTGTCTCTTCCGTGCTTTGCGTGTTTTTTCCACCGCAGGCGCAAAGTATCATGGCGCTCATGGCGGTACAAATTACTAGTGTCTTCATGTCTTATTTATTTTTAATGTATATAATCAAGCAATGTGTGCGTCCACAAAGATAATTGATTTCATAAAAAATAGACGTATCTTCGCGATATAAATATTAAATGATTATTTATATGAAACAACTAAAGACCGCCTTGTTCGATTTTGACGGCGTAGTAGTAGATACGGAACCTATTTACGATTTATTCTGGAACGATGCCGCTAAACGTTATGGCTTAGGTATCGATAATTTCGCTGATATTATAAAGGGTACGACCCTACCGTATATTCTGGAGAAGTATTTTTCCGGATATACGGAGGAGTTCCGCCAAATGGTGACCAAAGAATCTACAGAGTATGAGAAGACGATGCCCTTGCCTCCCATGCCCGGCTCCATCGAGTTCATCCGTATGCTGAAGGAGCACGGCGTACAGATAGGCTTGGTTACCAGCTCGGATAATGCGAAGGTGAAACGGGCTTTCGGGCTTCTACATCTGGACAATCTATTCGATACCCTAGTGACCGCCGACCGCATCACGCAAGGTAAGCCCGATCCGATGTGTTATCTATTGGCGGCGAAAGACTTGAACGTATCTCCCGAGGATTGTATCGTATTCGAGGATTCTTTCAACGGCATACAGTCCGGGAAGGACGCAGGGATGCGTGTCATCGGGTTAAGTACGACGAATCCGGCGGAATCTTTAAGAGATAAAGTATATGAGGTAATCCCCAATTTCGAGAAAGTCACGTTCGAGGATTATTTGAGATGGTAAGCAATCGAGAAAAAGGAAATGATTATTTCCTTCATTCCTTCACCTATCCCTTTACACACACCCACACACATGTATGCGTACGTTAATAATACGCGTATGCGTATACGTGCGTGTGTGTGTAGGAGCCAGTGAAGGAATGAAGGAATAAAGGAAACGCCTGTACCGTCAATGGGCTACACCAGTATCGGCGAGAGCCGGAAGCAGTACTGGTGTAACCCCACGGCAGTACTGCCGTGGGGCTGTGACTATATTGGGATCAGAAACTATATCCTACGCGAACACCCAGCATGGCCTGATCGAAATCCTTGATGATATTATACTTCACCTCCAATCCTATCGAAAGATTGTCGGTAGCATAAACCTCACCGCCTAAACCGATATTGGCTCCCAGACGAGTCTCGTTATGAGAAAGGCCATGGCCCGCATCCCAATTCCAAAAGGACAGACTAAGCCCCGCTAATGGATAAAAACCGAACATCTCACTTAACTTCACTACATAATGAGCATTCAAGTCGATCGCCCAAGTGCTGTGATTATCATTCTTTACGAAATAAGTAAGAGAGGGGCTCAAACGTACCGCATCCGTGATACAATAGCGGTAATCAACTCCTAACGTGGCATTCTTCGAATCGAATCCATAACCGATGTTAAATCCCACGGCAGATTGTCCTTGCTGCGTCTGCGCATAAGCTCCCAGACTAAAGACTGCTAACATCAGCATCATTACAAACTTTTTCATACGCTTTCTTTCGTTTAGTTCAACATTAGATTATTATTGGTATTTATTTTACTTTCAGTCGATCGCCGGCACTCTTCACGATGCTACGGTAATAGTCCTCGTCATATCCGGGAAAATCGGGAGATGCGGGCTGGCCGTACGGATTACGCTTGAACTGTCCGTTCACCTCTTTCTTCACGTTTCCATCGATGTATTTTACCAGCAAATACTCACCCAATTGCTTCCAGCGGGCGGTAGCGGAGTATGAATTAGTCGTGCTATACCACGTCAAGAACTTGACAGCCTCCGCCGGGTCCTTGGCATACAACTCCTGAGCCGCCTTATCGATAGCCGGTACGGTCTCTTGATAACCATTCTCCAACTCCTGCTGTACCTTACGGATATCCTGAATCATGAAGCTATATTTGTGGTAAGCCATATTAGCCACCCAGTTATGAATCCAGAAAGCGGAAGTCCAAGAGAAGTTCAGCAAATCGCCGTTTCCCACCCGATAGCACTCCGGAACATCCGTTACCGACGCATATACAGGAGTGAAGACCGCCATATCAGCGTCGTCCACGGCAAACCACAAGATACCACCGATAGCGTCCGGCAACCAGTTACGCATTTGTGGAACAATCACGAAGCCCGTTTGTTGCGTCGCTATGGCACGTTCATTCGTATATTCCTGCCCGTCTACCTCGAACGTCATCGGCCGCCAACGGTAAGGAACCTTATACGAGCCGGCACCGGCATCTTTCGTCATATCCAGATCCGTTCCCTCGTAATGGTCGCGCATGCCATTCTGTACATCTTGAACGGAAAGCTTACGATTCGGCTTGACATACAGAGGCATCGGCTCCTTGGAAGGATCACCCTTGATAAAATCCGTATACCGATCCATCGTGGTATCATATTTACGGAAGAAAGACCATACACGAGCCTCGCATCCACGCAAGGCGCTGAAATCATACGGGCAATAAGCCTTGGCGAAACTGAAATCAGCGTCCTTTCCCTTGAAATATCCTTTCTCACGGGCGAAAGAAACCACATCCGGCGAGTACATGCAATTCTCCTTATCGTCAAACGGTATCTGCTGGATACGGGACTGGTTGGCATGCGCCGAGATACAATCGTCCGGGATGCGGATCGCTACCCAAACGGCACCTTTGTTACCCGGTCCCTTACCGATCATCTCCATCACCCAAGCCTCGTTCTTATCGGCGATAGAGAACGTCTCGCCACTGCTGTAATAGCCATATTCCTTTACTAAGTCCGTCATGACCTTGATCGCCTCACGGGCCGACTTGGAACGTTGCAAAGCGATGTAGATCAAGCTACCGTAATCCATGATACCCGTCGTATCCACCAATTCATGGCGTCCGCCGAACGTACTCTCCGTGATAGCCACCTGATGCTCGTTCATGTTACCCACTACGGAATAGGTCTTCTCCACTTGGGCGATCTTGCCCAGCGGTTTCCCCGTATCCCATTCCTTTACTTCCAACATGGCACCCTTCGGCCATGTAGCGGCGGGCCAACGATACATCTCCCCATACAGGGAATGCGAGTCCGCCGCATAACTAATCATTACCGAACCGTCTGTCGAAGCCTTCTTGCCCACCAGCAAACCGGTACAGGCGATAGCCTCCACCCCGGATAACAGGGCGGCGCAAGCGGTTAATAAAATCCAACTCTTCTTCATATAAATAAAGTTTTAAGCAAATAAAAGCATATATACACCGGCACCGCAACAATAGCCGATCAACGCCAAGATAGAGAACCGTTTCGTATAATACATGAAATCGATCTTCTCCAATCCCATTACCGTAACGCCCGTGGCCGATCCGATGATCAAGATGCTACCACCCGTCACGGCGCAATAAGCCAAGAAGGTCCAGAAACCACCGTCCGATACGAAAAACTGGGCGTAAGGCGATAAGTCGGCCACCTGCTCCACGATCGGGTACATACCCATCGTAGCAGCTACCAAGGCTACGTTATCCACGCAGGAGGACAAGGCACCGATCACGAAGCTGATCAGATACGGCTCATGTACATGCTTATCCAAGAAAGCGGACATGATCCCTAACTGCCCGGAAGTCTCCAATGCTCCCACGGCCATCAAGATCCCCAAGAAAAAGAAGATCGTAGCCAAATCGATATTCGGCAACAATTGGGAAATACGGAGTTTCTGGGACTCATGCATGTGCAGCTTGCTATACATCAAATCCGTATAGAACCAGAGGATCACCAATCCCAGCAAGACGCCCAAGAACGGCGGCAAGTTCGTCACCATCTGGAAGACAGGCACCAACGCCAAGGAAAGCACGCCGATCACAAAGATCATCCGACGTGAGCGGTTCGGTATCTCTGGTGTGTACTCGTCGCCTTGCTCCTCCTCGCTCAACACACGCAAGGTCGATCCTTTCTTGAACAACCAGAAATGGGCGATCGTCAACGGCACCAACATATTAACCAAAGCGGGGATAAATACGTGAGAGATCTGGTGCATCGCCGAGATATTCTTTCCGACCCAAAGCAAGATGGTCGTCACATCACCAATCGGCGACCATGAGCCACCGGCGTTCGCCGCTATAATCACCATACAGGCATATTTCAAACGATCCGTACGATCCGGTACCAGCTTACGCAACACCGCCATGATCACGATAGCGGCCGCTAAGTTATCCAACAAGGCGGAGAAGAAAAAAGTAGCGAAACTTATATACCACAACAGCTTACGTTTATTCGGCGTACGGATATACCCGGTCACGGCCCTAAAACCACCATGCTTATCCACGATATCCACGATCAACATGGAACACATCACGAAGAAAAGCGTCTCGGAGACGTTTCCTAAATGATAAACAATCGCACGGTTCGATATAAAATTAATAAATTGCTCATGCGGGGGCAAGCTAGCCATCTCCGGGTTCTGGGTCAAGAACTCTTGAAAGATCGTACTGGAGCGTTCGACGAAAATATTGTAGGCATCGAACATCAATATCATCCACATAGAGATAGCCATGAACAACGCTATGGCCGCTTTATTTATTTTGATCTTATCCTCCAAGGCAATAGCGAGGATTCCTAAGACAAAAATGACAGGCATTAAAATGAACATATAATCAAGATTTTAATTGTTTATATAGAAGCTGTATCTCCTCCGGCCAAAGCGCCTCGTCCGGGGTCTCTAGGATTAAGGGCATATTGTCGAAACGGGGGTCCGCCATGATCATGCGGAAGGTATCAAGGCCCATCAAGCCTTTTCCGATACTCTCGTGCCGGTCCACACGTGATCCCAGCTCCTTTTTAGAATCGTTCAAGTGCATCCCCCTTAAATAAGAAAAGCCGACCACCTCGTCGAAATGACGGAATGTCTCGGCAAATCCCTCCGGTGTCTTTATATCGTAACCGGCGGCAAGCGTGTGCGCCGTATCGAGGCATACTCCCACCCGACTCTTATCCTCTACCTCGTTTATAATATAGGCGATCTGCTCGAAGGTATATCCCAAGTTCGAGCCTTGCCCCGCCGTATTCTCTATCACGGCACATACGCCACTCGTCTGAGCCAACGTGATATTGATCGACTCGGCGATGCGAGACAGGCAGGTATCCACCTCCATCTTCCCCAAATGGCTTCCGGGATGGAAATTCAACATTTTCAGTCCCAGTTGCTCGCAGCGTGTCATCTCGTCCAGAAAAGCGTCACGGGATTTCTGCAATCCCTCGGCGTCCGGGTTCCCCAGATTGATCAAATAGCTATCGTGCGGCAAGATACATCCCGGATCGTAACCGTACGCTTCACACCGCTCCTTAAATAAATGGATACTGTCCGCCTTCAACGGCTGCGACTTCCATTGCCTCTGATTCCGGGTGAAAAGGGCAAAAGCCTTCGCACCGATCTCATGGGCATTAACGGGGGCATTCTCAACCCCACCGACCGCACTCACGTGAGCCCCAACATACTTCATAATAACCTAACTTTTCTTTTTATTTATACTAATGTTCATCCTCAGTCTTACACCCGCAAAAACCAAACTCCTCCATCGCACGTTCTTGCGGGGTGATGAAATAAACCATCTCGGCACGGGTACACAACTCATTCGCCGAGTTATAGATCTCGGTCTCTATGAAGATGGCGTTCCGTTTCCGGTCTGTCATCCGTCCCCGTATCGTCAGCTGGGGCTCGTCCGTAGAGATACTCTTCATAAACTTGGCGTCGAGGCGTGAAGTCACCCCGGAGGTCTGCAACTTCCGCAAGACCACCCAGCCGGCCAACTCATCCATCAGCGTAGTCTGTATACCTCCGTGCAACGTACGCAGCCATCCTTGGTAAGTACCTTGAGGCTTCCAGAACGCCACGATATCGTCACCATCCTCAAAAAACTCCATATGCAGCCCCAGCGGATTGTTCGGAGCGCAACCGAAACACATATAACCGTCCAGCCCTTCCCACGGATTAATTATCTTTTTCATATCACGAAAACAATATTTATATGTTTTTTGTTGCTCAAAGTTAACAAAAAAGCCGGCTCTTGAAAGGAACCGGCTCTATAAATATCACAAAAAATACTCAACACGACTTATTCCTCGACCTCCGGTTGAAGGAAATCCACGAAGCAAAGGGCGGCCAACGCCGTTCCATAGCGTTTCTCGATCGTAATTCCCTCGGTGATAAAGTTAAGCTCCTGTCTCTTATACACATCTCCGAGCCCACGAGACAA
>OJPW01001925.1_pt1 | contig 9842 bp, 6 predicted proteins | sample 1598571 | NCBI WGS metagenome assembly OJPW01 (sample SAMN03922493, study PRJEB24848) | human gut metagenome | isolation source: stool sample | host: Homo sapiens | place: Germany | collected 2011-05
AGGCAGTTCGTGGTGCACGAGGCGTTGGAAACGAACTGCATGTCGCTCGTGTAGGAATCGAGGTTGACGCCGCAGACGAACATCGGCGTGTCATCCTTGGACGGGGCGGACATGACGACCTTCTTCGCGCCGGCGTCGATGTGCGCCTGCGCCTTTTCCTTCGTCAGGAACAGGCCCGTGGATTCGACGACGTACTCCGCGCCGATCTTACCCCAGGGCAGATCCGCGGGGTTGCGCTCGGCGAAGACGGGGATCTCGCGGCCGTTGACCACGATGCCGTAGTCGTTGCTCTTCACATCGGCGGCGAATCTGCCGTGCATAGTATCGTATTTCAACATGTAGGCCAGATAATCGGCGGGGCAGAGGTCATTGATGCCCACGATCTCAATCTCAGGATGGTTCAGGCTTGCGCGAAAGACCATACGGCCAATGCGGCCAAAGCCGTTAATACCGACCTTAATACTCATAAAACTTACTTCCTTCCTGCTTATCGGAATATATCGAATGTTTGGTACATTTAGATATTATATAGCAGTAGTTTCGTTTTGCAAGTCTTTTTTTGCAAAAATTCTATTTTTTTCATAATTTCCACAAATTCCTTGCTTTTTGACCGAAATTTTGCTACCCTCATACTACAACGCTGTACAACAAAACGTTCTAAGCGTGAGCTTATCGCGAAAACACCAATTCTTTCCGCGCAAACTCCGCCTCCCTGCGGTGAATGCTACCGGTAGGAGAACTTTTATTAGGAGACGCTATGCGGGATTATACTGAAGAAGAACTGAAAATGCTGTCGGATGTGCTGCCGAATATTGCATTGCAGCTGCGCACCTCGCTTTCGACGATCTACACGGCGGTCGACCGCATGGCACCGCAGGAGATGCGGGAGAAGGACCCGAAGACTGACCGCACCGCCGCGGCATTTTACCAGAGCTATTACCAGCTCTACCGCGTCACCAGCAATCTGACCGACGCGGGGAACCTGTTTGAGCGCAAGCGCTTCGAGCTCTACGATGACGACATTGTCGGCGTCTGCCGCAGCGTGTGCGCCGAGGTGGACTTCCTTTTTGCGCAGCGCGGCGTGGAGCTCGACTTCCTCGCCGACCGCGACAGCCGCATCATCGCCCTCGACGCCGAGGCCATCCGCAAGCTGCTGCTGAATCTCCTCTCCAACGCGCTTAAATTTACGCCCAAGGGCGGCAGTGTCCGCGTGCGCGTGAAAACGGAGGGGAGATTTGTCAAGATCACCGTGGCGGACACCGGCAGGGGCATGGACAGCGACACGCTGGCCCATTTGTTCGACCGCTTTATGGACGGCGGGCAGGACCCCATGCCGCCGCGCGGCTTAGGGCTCGGCCTTCCGATCTGCCAGCGCATCGCGCAGGGCCATGGCGGCATGATCGTCGCGCAGTCGGAGGAGGGGAAGGGCTCGCTCTTCACCGTCTCGCTCCCTGCGGTAAAGGCCGGGCGCGTACAGCTCAAGGACCGCGGCAGCGACTACGCCGGCGGCTTCAACCGCACGCTCGTGGAGATGTCCGACGCGCTTTCGAGCGAGGCATTTCTGCAAAAGTATCTGGATTAAGGGACACAGATGAAGAAAAAAGTTTTGATCGCCATGAGCGGCGGCGTGGATTCCTCCGCCGCCGCGCTTTTGCTGCAAAAGCAGGGCTACGAGTGCGCGGGCGCGACGCTGTCGCTCTGCGGCAACGAGACGGACGGTGCGAAGCGGATTGCCGACGGTCTCGGTATGCCGTTTTACATCTTCGACGAGCACGAGCTTTTTGCGCGCGAGGTGATGGATCACTTCGTCAGCGAGTACCGCGCGGGCCGCACGCCGAATCCGTGCATCGACTGCAACCGCTGCCTCAAATTCGGTGCATTTTTGGACCGCGCGCTGGAGATGGGCTTTGACTACATCGCGACGGGGCACTATGCCCGCGTCGGCTATGACGAAGCGAGCGGACGTTACCGGCTGCTGCGCGGCGAGAGCCGCGCGAAGGACCAGAGCTACGTGCTCTATCAGCTCACGCAGGAGCAGCTATCGCATCTTCTGCTGCCGGTCGGCAGCTTTGAAAAGCCGGAAATTCGCGAACAGGCGGAGGAGGCGGGCCTTGCAAACGCCCATCAGGCCGATTCGCAGGATATCTGCTTCATCCCCGACGGGGACTATGTGCGCTTTCTGCGCGACTATGGCGGCGTGACGCCGCAGCCCGGCGACTTTGTCGACGAAACGGGCCGCGTGCTCGGCCGCCACCGCGGTTTGGAGTGCTACACGGCGGGTCAGCGCAAGGGTCTCGGCGTGAGCGCGGACCGCCCGCTCTATGTGATATCCAAAAATGCCGAAAATAATACCGTGCTGCTCGGCGACAACGAGGAACTGTTTTCCGCAGCGCTGCTCGCCTCGCGCGTGAACTGGATCGCGGGGGAGACGCCTGCGGAAAAAGTCTATTGCACCGCCAAAACGCGCTACAGCCAGAAAGAGTGTGACGCCGTCGTCACACCGCTGGAAGGAGGCTGCGCGCACGTCGAGCTCCTCACGCCCCAGCGCGCCGTCACGGCAGGACAGGCCGTCGTCTTCTATGATGGCGAAGAGGTCCTCGGCGGCGGCACGATCGAAAAGGCGTTATAAAAGTGAGAAAAGGCTCCGCGAAAGCGGAGCCTTTTGGCATATTATCGTTCGCTGACATGCGCCTCGCTGCCGAAGATCATGTCGTCCACGTCGCCATGACGGATGTTGTCTTTTTCCTTCATTGTAACCATTCCTTTCAGCTTTTCTCTCACCCGGCTATTATATGCGCGAGCAAACGAAAAGTTGTACGAAAAAGGGCAATGGGAATAAAAGGCGTCGCAGACTTTCACCCGCAAGGGGTATGCGGCATCCGTAAAGCAGCAAAGCTGCTAACGGCTGCCCAAGCGTCCGCAGACGCGAAATGATCTTAATCGTAAATTCCGACGTCACCGTCGCGGCATTACGATTCCCGCGCCCGTTCGGGCGCGCCAATCGTGCCACTTCCTCGAAACCGGCTCGCTTCATCCGCCACTGGCGGCGCTTCGCCGATTTCCATGTGCGTCAGAAAAAACGCCTCTCAGCCCGCAAACGTGCGCGCCTTCGGCGCGTGCGCTGCCGCGGGCTGCAATCCCCCTCAAAAAGCGGCTCTGCCGCTTTTTTTGAAGTTAATAGCGATGGTTTAGGATCTCCACCACGTCCGCCAGCGCGCCGTCCTTGCAGTGGCAGACGATGTGCGCACCCCATTCCTTGACCTCGGGGATGGCGTTTTCGGGCGCGAAGCCGATCTCGGAGACCTCGAGCATCGGAATGTCGTTGTTGTGGTCGCCGATGCAGTAGATGTCCTTGCGCGCAACGCCGAGGAGCTTGGCAAGCTTTAAGATCATGCCGCCCTTCGTCGCGCCGCGGCGCGTCAGCTCAAGCAGGTGATCGCTCGAAAAGATGAGCTCGTAGCGTTTTCCCCAGTCCCGAGAGACGATAAAATCGCGCACCTGCTCCAAAAGCGGCTTTTCCTCTTCAAAGAGCAGCTTGATGATCGGCAGGTCCACCTCGCGGAAGTCCTTGACCTCCTCGGTCTTCGCGCGCGTCAGGTGCTCGTGGTTGCGCGTGTAGTCGTTCGGGTGCAGGACGTGGATGCGGCGGTCGTCGTGGTAGATCTCGAAGCACAGGCCGGGGAAGCGCGCGAGCAGCGCGTCGACGTGATCGTAGATGTCCGCGTCTAAAAACGCGGTCTCCACATAGCAGTCCTTGTTGAAGTCATAGATGGCCGCGCCGTTGGCGATGACGCAGGGGGCGTTGCAGGGCAGATCCTTGGCGTAGCGGGCAAAGGCGGGCAGCGCGCGGCCGGTGGAGATCGAAAAATAGCCGCCGTTTTGAATGAAGTACTCGACCGCCTCGCGGTTGCGCGCGCTCATCGGCGGGATGTCCTCGCCGCGCTCCAGCGCGCCCTGCGTATAGACGAGCGTGTTGTCAAAGTCGCTGGCGAGCAGCACCTTGTTGAATTTCAGCATGATGGATCCTCTCTTCTTTTCTCGTTGTTTTTCGGCAAAAGTATACCACGGCGCGGGAGAAATGAAAAGGGATGTTTTGCGTAAAGATATCAGCCGATGATGCCGAATTTTCCTTTGATAAAATGACGGTAGTCGGGCTGCTTTTCGGCATTTTCGTATTCATGTTTCATGGTTTGCCATATCCAGGCGCGGAACGGATCGCCGGTCTGCGCATAGTACAGAATGCGCAGCAGCCCCTCCCGCTCTGCGCGGAGAATGGCCTCATAGGCATCGGGGACGAACTCGCACGAGACGACTGCTACCGCCTCTTCGGACGTGACCGCGAACGGCACATCGGAAACAGGGGCGGTATTTGCCGGTTCCGCGCCGTAGATATAGCCGGAGACGCCGGCATAGGTCTCCTCCAGTGCGTTGGGGTAGTATTCCTCCAGCCGCTGCACGCCGTCTAAGTCGAAGCCGTAAGACCCCCATTTTTCCCACCGGCCCGTGTGGACAAAGCCGGTGTCGCGGCAGTATTTTTCAACGGCATTGCTCAGATAAACCAGCACATTTTCCCGTTTCTTCGAAAAATAGACGAGCGGGTGGCCATGGTTGGAGACGTGCGGCGTGAGGACGGTGAGACCGCCGGTGGGGGAGGCATGGTACAGCATGAGAATGACTCCTTTCCGCCTTTTGGCAAAACCGCCGCGAAACAACTGTGCTTCGCGGCGGTTCTATTTCTTGTTTACGCTTCGCTCTTCGGCGCGGGATTTTCGCCGCCCTGACCGCCGCTTCTGCGGCGGCCTCTGCCGCCGCGGTGGCTGCGGCGGCGCGGTTTGCTCTCGCCGCCCTCAATCGCGCCCCCGGCTTTCGGCGGGCGGGGCGGACGCGGGGCTTTCGGCGCGTCGGGAGTTTCGCTGTTCGGCTTGCTCTGGCGCGGGGCGCGGCGCTCGCCGTTCTTGTCGGGATTGCGGGGCGGACGTTCGCTGCTCGGCTTATCGCCGCGCGCGGGGCGTTGGCTTCGCTTTTCGGCGGGCTTGTCGCCACCCTTTTGGGGCGTGTTTTCACTCTTCGGCGCGGCGGACTTCTCGCCGCCTTCACCGCTGCCCTTGCCGCGGCCTCTGCCGCCGCGATGCCCGCGGCCGCCGCGGCGGGAACGGCGCTTTTCCGTCTCCTCCTCGTCAGCGGCGGGGGCGTCCGCTTTTGCGACGGGGGCCGTCCACTGTTCGGGCGGCACGATGGGCTTGGCAGACGAGAAGAAGTTCAGCGTCAGCTGCGGCTCATCCTCCGGCGGCTCCTGATAGCGCTCGGGGAGCGTCGCGGGGAGCTCGATGCCGTCGCGCGAGCCCTTGCCGTTGCGCAGCACATGAATTTCGCAGGTGCGGTAGCGCTTGGGACTCTCGTTCTGCCCGTCGAGACGCACGAGCACCTGCTCGCGCAGAATGTCGACCGAGCTCACGTTGCCAAGGCCGTCGGGCGTTGCGACAAACGAATCCTGCTTCGGGCAGCGGCGCACCGCGTCCTCGTAGGCGTTCTGCTCGTATTTGAGGCAGCACATGAGCCTGCCGCACGTGCCGGAGATCTTCGTCGGGTTCAGACTCAGATTCTGCGTCTTGGCCATCTTGATCGAAACGGGGACGAAGTCGTCCAAAAACTGCGAGCAGCAGAAAGGCCGGCCGCAGATGCCGAGGCCGCCGAGCATCTTCGCCTCGTCGCGCACGCCGATCTGCCGCAGCTCGATGCGGGCACGGAACACACCGGCTAAATCGCGCACGAGCTCGCGGAAGTCCACGCGCCCATCGGACGTGAAGAAAAAGATGATCTTGCTGCCGTCGAAGTTGCTCTCCACGCGCACGAGCTTCATGTCGAGCCCGCGCTCGGCGATCTTCTTCTGGCAGACCTCGAAGGCGTTCTTTTCGCGCGTTTTGTTGTAGGCGTAGGTGCGGTCATCGTTCTCCGTCGCCACGCGCACGAGCGGGCGCAGCGGTTGGACGACGGAATCGTCCTCCACCTCATGGTTGCCCGAGACGCACTGGGCGTACTCGAGCCCCTGCGCGGTCTCGACGATGACGAACTGGTTGGGTTCGACCGTGATGCCGTGCGGGTCAAAATAATATTCCTTGCATCCGCCGCGGAAGCGGACTCCGATCACTTCTGTCAAAGGGTTTCCTCCAATTCAACGGCGAAGCCGCCCAGCGTGGGCCCGACGCCGACGTTATAGGTGCATTTATTGCGGTAGTCCTGCAATAAATCTATTGTGCCGAGTAATTTGGCTTTTGTCAAGCGCGAAGCCAGTGACCGCGCGATGCGAAGATCCCTCTCCGGTACGCTCACGCCGTACTGCCCCAGCAGGGCGGACGAGAGCAGAAGCCGCGTCCCCTCGAAAAGCGAGGACAGGTCGTCGCGCGTGACCTTCTGCGTTTCGAGCTTTGCGAGGAATGCCGCGCGGGACGCGCACGACCCCTCGGCGATGAGCCGCGCGAGCTCGAGCGCGAGCTCGAGCGCGAGCTCGTCAGGCGCGCCGCCCTCTTCGACGGTGGGGGAGAGCTTGACCTCCACGCAGCGCGAGCGGATGGTCTGGAGCAGAACCGCCGGATTTTCCGCGCAGAAGAAGAACGCTGCGTAAGCGGGCCCCTCCTCCACGAGCTTCAAAAGCACGTTCTGGTCCTTTTCCGTCAGGATGGTGCAGTCCTCGAAAATGTAGACCTTGCGCGCGCCCTCGTTCGGGCGGATGAACGCGTCGGCGCGCATCGCGCGCACCGTGTCGATCGAGAGCTCCTTGTGCTCTGCGTCGCGCACGAACGTGACGTCGGGGTGGATGTCCTGCATCACCTTGCGGCAGGCAGGGCAGGCGAGGCAGGGCTTGCTTTCCGCTGTGCACTCCATCGCCGCGGCGGCATAGCGCGCAGCGCTCACGCGGTCGCCGCTGCCGCTGAAAATGAGTGCGTGCGACAGTGCGCCGCGCTTTGCCGCGGCGCGAAGACGCGCCGCCGTATCGGTTTTTGCAAAATCCAAAAGCTCCATTGCCCGCTCCATGCTCTGTACTCTGCGCGCATTTTCAGCGCAAATTTAAAAATAGTATATCGCAAAAGTGCGGCGCTTGCAAGAAAATCCGCGCCCCACGACGGAAAAACAGAACGATTTTGTGCCAAATTGCGTTTTGTGGGAGAAAAAATGCGGAAAGTCGACAAAAATTTCACAACTTGTTATTGAAAGTCGGGGATTTTCTGTCTATAATAATATGGCTTGATAATGATCACACAGCGATACATTTTTAATGGAGGAAAACCAATGAGCAAAAAGTATGTCTACCTGTTCTCGGAAGGCAACGCTACCATGCGTGAGCTTCTGGGCGGCAAGGGCGCGAACCTGGCCGAGATGACCAACATCGGTCTGCCTGTGCCCCAGGGCTTCACCATCACGACCGAAGCCTGCACCCAGTATTACGAGGACGGCCGCAAGATCAACGACGAGATCATGGCAGAGATCATGGAATACGTCGCGAAGATGGAAGAGATGAACGGCAAGAAGTTCGGCGATCTGAAGAACCCCCTGCTCGTCTCCGTCCGTTCCGGCGCGCGCGCTTCCATGCCCGGCATGATGGATACCATCCTGAACCTCGGTCTCAACGACGACGTCGTCGCCGCCATGATCGCGGGCAACCCCGACCCCAACTTCGAGCGTTTCGTTTACGACTCCTATCGCCGCTTCATCCAGATGTTCTCCGACGTCGTTATGGAAGTCGGCAAGAAGTACTTTGAGCAGCTCATCGACGCGATGAAGGAAAAGCGCGGCGTCAAGCTCGACATCGAGCTTACCGCAGCCGACCTCAAGGAACTCGCTGAGCAGTTCAAGGCCGAGTACAAGCAGCAGATCGGCGAGGACTTCCCCTCCGACCCCAAGACCCAGCTGTACGAGGCCATCCGCGCCGTGTTCCGCTCCTGGGACAACCCGCGTGCGAACGTCTATCGCCGCGACAACGACATCCCCTATTCCTGGGGCACTGCCGTCAACGTCATGCCGATGGTCTTCGGCAACCTGAACGACAACTCCGGTACCGGCGTCGCCTTCACCCGTGACCCCGCCACCGGCGAGAAGAAGCTCATGGGCGAGTTCCTGACCAACGCTCAGGGCGAGGACGTCGTCGCCGGCGTCCGCACCCCGATGCCCATCTCCCAGATGGAAGAGAAGTTCCCCCAGGCTTACGCCGACTTCGTCAAGGTCTGCGACCTGCTCGAGGATCACTACCGCGACATGCAGGACATGGAGTTCACCGTCGAGAACGGCAAGCTCTATATGCTCCAGTGCCGCAGCGGTAAGCGCACCGCGCAGGCTGCTCTCAAGATCGCCTGTGACCTCGTGGACGAGGGCATGATCGACGAGAAGAAGGCCGTCTCCATGATCGACCCGCGCAACCTCGACACCCTGCTCCATCCCCAGTTCGATGCGGCTGTCCTCAAGAAGGCTCCCGCCATCGCCAAGGCTCTGCCCGCCTCCCCCGGCGCCGCCTGCGGCAAGATCGTCTTCTCCGCTGAGGATGCCAAAGAGTGGAAGGAGCGCGGCGAGAAGGTCGTTCTCGTCCGTCTCGAGACCTCTCCGGAGGATATCGAGGGCATGAAGGCCTCCCAGGGCATCCTGACCGTCCGCGGCGGTATGACCTCCCACGCGGCTGTCGTCGCGCGCGGCATGGGCAAGTGCTGCGTCTCCGGCTGCGGCGAGATCAACATGGACGAGGAGAACAAGAAGTTCGAGCTCGCCGGCAAGACCTATCACGAGGGCGACTTCATCTCCATCGATGGTTCCACCGGTAACATCTACGACGGCATCATCCCCACGGTCGACGCCACCATCGGCGGCGAGTTCGGCCGCGTTATGGCTTGGGCCGACAAGTATCGCCGTCTGGGCGTCCGCACGAACGCCGATAACCCGCACGACACCGAGCAGGCCGTGAAGTTCGGCGCTGAGGGCATCGGCCTCTGCCGCACCGAGCACATGTTCTTCGAGGCTGACCGTATTCCTGCCATCCGCGAGATGATCTGCTCCGACACCGTCGAGCAGCGCGAGAAGGCGCTCGCTAAGCTCGAGCCGATGCAGCAGGGCGACTTTGAAGCCATGTATATCGCGCTCGAGGGCCGTCCGATGACCGTTCGTTTCCTCGATCCCCCGCTGCACGAGTTCGTTCCCACCGAGGAAGCTGACATCGAGCAGCTCGCCAAGGACATGGGCAAGAGCGTTCAGGACATCAAGAACATCATCGCCTCCCTGCACGAGTTCAACCCCATGATGGGCCACCGCGGCTGCCGTCTGGCCGTTACGTTCCCCGAGATCGCTGCCATGCAGACCCGTGCGGTCATCAAGGCTGCGCTGAACGTCAACGCCGCGCATCCCGACTGGAACATCATCCCCGAGATCATGATCCCGCTCGTCGGCGAGGTCAAGGAGCTCAAGTACGTCAAGGACGTCGTCGTCGAGGTCGCTGACAAGCTGATCGCCGAGGCCGGCAGCTCCATGAAGTACAAGGTCGGCACCATGATCGAGATCCCGCGCGCCGCTCTGACCGCGGACGAGATCGCCAAGGAAGCGGACTTCTTCTCCTTCGGCACGAACGACCTGACCCAGATGACCTTCGGCTTCAGCCGTGACGATGCCGGCAAGTTCCTGGGCGCCTACTACGATAAGAAGATCTACGAGAGCGATCCGTTCGCCAAGCTGGATCAGGTTGGCGTCGGCAAGCTGGTGAAGATGGCTGCCAAGCTGGGCCGCGAGACCCGTCCGGAGCTGCATCTGGGCATCTGCGGCGAGCACGGCGGCGATCCCTCCTCCGTGGAGTTCTGCCACAAGGTGGG